>QQTW01001000.1_pt1 | contig 19200 bp, 19 predicted proteins | sample 1904831 | NCBI WGS metagenome assembly QQTW01 (sample SAMN09435610, study PRJNA476489) | Subsurface metagenome, whole genome shotgun sequencing project. | reverse complement strand
ACCAGTAGTTCCAGGCACTGCCAGCTGGACATCCGTCAATGATCTGTACGGTTGTGCTGCCGAGGACTTTCGCTATCACATCTGTTTTGGCCTTGAATGTACATATATTGGCATAAGCATGATTATAGGTTATGAATATATTGTTGGATCCAATTGGGCTTGGACATCGTCAGGCTATGCATCGTCACTGGTGAAACAGTACCGTGGTAGTGATCCCTTCATCCCGTCCATACCTCCTCACCATATGCATTATTCTAAACAGACTCTATCGTTCAGTAAACACTCTATATGTCGAGCCTCGGTCGAGTAGAAGATAACCCTAAAGTGTCGGAACACAAGGTGACGTACACGCAGCTCAACGATTTGTACAATCCTTGTAGGCCTGTTTCACAACTCCACTTGTTTCGCTACCGCGCTTTCGAAAGTCCGTCAACACTCATCTATTTTCTCATACTACTGTACTGAACTTGTAAATTCTTTTCAATCGAACCGCCATGTCAAACCTCAAGCGCCCACACAAAAGGTGTCTGACTCACTATCCCAATGATAACAATGACTCACCCCAATCCATCTAAATCTCCAACTTTCACTATCCTCTCGAAAATCCATTCTTTCGCAATCTCCTATCCTTGATTCATTTACCCTACCCCGAAGACAACCCAGAAAAACCAAATAACATTTCCAAAGTATCCCTTTCATCCAACAGACACAAATGTCCCCCAAACCCCTCACCCTCGACGGCCGACACCTCGAAGGCGGCGGCCAACTCCTCCGCCTCGCCATCTCCCTCTCTGCCCTAACATACTTCCCCCTCCACATCTTCTCCATCCGCGCCAACCGCGCTCCTGCACGGAAAGGAGGGTCCTCGCAAGCGGCAGCAGCCGGGGGGTTAAAGCCCGCACATCTGGCGGCTGTGGAATGGCTTGCTCGAGCGACGCGGGCGGAGACGACGGGGATGGTGAAGGGGAGTCGAGAATTGGAGTTTCGGCCGTTGCGAAGGGGGGAGTATTTGCCGGAGAGGAAGAAGCAGAAGAAGAGTGGGGAGGATGGGATGGGTGGTGAGGTATGGAGGGATGTTTATGATATTGATGGTGATGGGGAGAAGTTGGTGAGGAGGGAGACGGAAATACTGCTTCAGAGTCCTGGAAGTGTTTGTTTGATTCTACAAGCGGTCCTTCCTTACCTCCTTTTTCATTCTTTGGATACAGCGCACACTTCTGCTGGCACGGCCAGTGTAGAGGATCCAGGGACGACGGCCAGCAGTAGTGTACCTTTACGCCTAACCATCAACGGAGGTACCAATGTCAGCAAATCGCCTTCGATTGAATATATCAGCCAAGTGCTTATTCCCCTCCTCGTCGAAATAGTTGGGATCCCACCAATCGCCACCCACGTTCTCAAGCGTGGCTGGAGTTCTGGCCGAGCAGATGTCGGCGCCGTACAGTTCGATCTCACGCCTTTCCCAAGCGGGAGCAAGCTCTCGGAATTCCAATTCACAGAACGTGGTGCAGTGACTAAAATGCACGTCTCGATACTCGCTTCCGATTTATCGTCACGCAACATGTTAAGGGAGAAAGTGACCGAGAAATTGCTCGCTCGTCACCCTGATGTCGAGATCCTCTTTCCTGTCGAGGAGGACACCAGGAATGGCGCCCGATTGTACCTTCTCATCGTCGCTGAAACATCCCGTGGTTACCGTCTGGGCCGAGACTGTCTCTGGGAGCGCAAAAGCAATGCTTCCATGCTAGAGACTGTGGCCTGTACCGTGACCAGAGACCTGGAAGAGGAGCTCCGGCGTGGCGGCTGCGTGGACGAGTACATGCAAGATCAATTGGTGGTATTCCAGGCACTTGCGGAGGGAAGATCTGTGGTTGATTCTGGCGAAGATATGCATGCGACTTTGCATACAAAAACTGCGAGGTGGGTAGCGGAGCAGTCGTTAGGGTTGCGATTCGATGAAACGGGTTCTTGCAGTGGGTGTGCATTCGAGGTCGGAGAGGACTTTCTTGATAGGAGGAGGACTGAACGAAATGTGGAAGAGACGGCGGCGGACCTCGAGCGTTTAGGGATTGCATGAAAGAGGCTCTGGAAAGACCGTTCTTCTCATGCTTTAATATGAGTAGCGACGACCATACTTCGAAACACTGAAGAGCATATATGGCGGAGGGACTTCATGGAGTTTTTCTTCGAAGGAATTTTCGCAGGACATTCGCCCCAGCGAAAGAAGCGAGGTTCGCAATAGAAGGAAGGGGGTATAAAGCCCGCAGAATTGCAGCCTTATCTTGCTAATTATCTCATTAAAAAGCGCGGAGCAGTACTTTCTTGTACTTGTTCATATCTTGCGCCTATTAGAGCTTTCCTTCCGATCTACCTCCGGCAAGATAGGACTGTTGACACTGCCGACGGTAGCTTTGCTAGCTCCCAGTTGGATGCCCCCTTCTCCAAACTTGGCGACGCTATCGTTACTTCTCGAGCTCGATGTGCTGCCGCTCCGTCGCTGCCTCTTCCTCATCATAACATTTAAACCTGAGGATTTTGGTCTTTCCTTTGAGTCTCCATCGTGATTCGGGCCTGGGTCCGTTGTTGAGGATGATAGTGGTGTCGGCGTCACGGGCTCCCAACGACGAGGAAGTTTGACTGGGCTAGTATGGTGTACCAAATCGACCGACGTGCTCGGGCTGTGGGAGGCAAAGCCATTCGCTCGAGACTCGCTGTCACTCATGTCCACTGTCATAGGCGACGAAAAATCGTCTTCGGAGGCGCCTATTGACCTTCTTCCAAGAGTGCCGTTATTGATTGGTCTATGCGCAAGGTACTTCTGCTTGAGAGAATCCGGACCGGCATAAGCCTCCAGCGCTTCAAACACCTGAGGATGGACTAAGGTCTCTACGTGGTCAGCCCAAAGGAAATCCAAGTGCTCGAAGTGAGGAATTTCTTTGGCGATCGTATGCTTGGGTAGCTCTCTCAACATCACGTTGATGTCGACAAGGCTATCACTCCCGCCGTAAACCAAGACTATCGGCGTCTTGATGTTGCGCGTAGGGAACTTCGCCACTTTGTAGTACCGCTCGTTGGCGCCGAGGCTCAATGGGGCCTGCACGTCATCGTCATACATCTGGAAGCTCTTGTTCCGGATAATCTGAAACCAGTGAACGACGCTCTTGGTGCTCGTAAAGGAGTAAAGATGAGGGTAAGCAGCCAGCTTTTGATGTGCGCTAATATTTTTGCTTCCCCAATTGAATAAGAATGCAAGAGACATGTCAATTAGCCGTACAAAGATTGGAGGGTACAAGATTGATTGCCACATTGTGGCCGAGCTGAGGATGCTCCGGCGGCCAAAGGCAAGGAAGAGGACATCAGGTGACGCTTTGATCAAGGCGTCAACAATTCTGTGCCTGAGCCCTGCTGGTGACATGGCCGGGGCGAGGCCAATGAAGACAGAAACTTTGTCGTTGAGGGTTGGGTGGATCGAAAGAGTAGCAAAAGCCTGGGCTGTGCCTTGTGAGAATCCAATGTAGGAAAGAGATGGCTGCGACGTCGTAGCTAGGATGTAACCGATACTGTCAGGAATGTCATGAAAGGCAAACTGATCCATGGAGAAGTCCCAGAAATCATTTGAAGTAGGTGACGACCTTATGGACTTCTTGGAATACTTGTTTCCTCGATTGTTGCCCAGCTGAAGGACCGTCAGCACGATGTGCAACGATTCTGCACGCGCCATACCACTCACCCAAACGTCATATCCTTTCTCAACCAACATGAATGGAAGACATCTCTCCTTCTCGGTCAAGCAAACCCAGACTTCGCTGTTCATGAGCAAGCCATGATGCATGTACACGACCGGTTTCCGAATGCTTCCTTGGCCAGCATTGACCCTTAATCCTTCTTCACCCTTCCTCCAGCCCAAGCGATGAAGGCCTAACAGATAGCCATCCAAAGTTTGTACAACGTGTTCTTCAGCATAGTAGCCGAACAAGGAGCACAAATCCACAAAGTCGGCAGCATTGGCGACTGCCGATACGAAAGAGCCGTGTTTCGATCGAGCTTGCCTTCCTTGACTGGAAGATAATATGATAAAGACATTCCTGGACTGGTTGTAACAGAAGCGGATAATCGGTTGAGCTGTGATCGGTCAGTGCTAGCATAATGCGGTAGGTTGAAGTTGCTTACGTAGACCGAGAGTGATGATACGGATGAAGCCTTCGAGGAAAACGAAGACCAATGATGCGAAGAGTGCGAGGTATTCACGCCTGCGACGAAGGTCAGTGGGCTTGAGTCTCAGATGGAGGATCGACAGCTTAACTACCAATACAGCCGCCCAATAAACGGAGCTCTGGCCATGGTCGTTGGAAGAAGGAAGTGTCAGGATTTATAGGAATCGCAAAGAAAGCCGGACATCGCAAGCCATAATCTTGAATATGGATGCAGGCGAGGGAAGTTTATCGTGTCTCGTCACCAACACTTCGTGTCATTGCCCCTACGTCATTGGTGCAAGTCATTAGCATGTGAAGACGAATTTGACGCTGACCATTTGAATGGCCTACCACGAGTATTCCTTTGTATTGTCATACTCGGAGCCTACAGTGATGGCAAATTCAGATTTTGACGAGATTCACAGCAATAAAGAACACCCCGTCACCTTAGATGGCCCAGCTGCTGACATCTTGACAAACAACCCTTTGACTATTGGAGGACTCGTAATCGAAGATGGAGTTCAGATCGTCACCTCTGTAAATCCGAACGGCCTGTGCATTAATGGGCAAAAGACAAAAACACATATGTGCAGCTTGATTCATACTTCAACCGAAAGCGTCGTTCTTATTGCATACATTGGGCAATTCGCCTAGAGCACGATCGAATGCTCAAATTGTGCAAGCGGTGTCATCCACAGCAAACAAAGCCGAGGAGAACCCGATGCAGACAATGATTGCCTTTTACCCTCGTCCTCTTGTATCTCTCGGTTGAAACGATCTCATAGGAGAGCTCCCTGCCGTGGAGATCAAGTCGCACTGATCCAGATGTATGGTCCACCTTGGTTCATTTGAAGGGACAATTGCACAAGCTGCCATGACCGGTGCTCACTTCGACAACATCGTGTGCGGCCACTATCCTCAAAACGCCCGCTTCCCATTCCCATCCTGCAAGCAATCTAACTCAGTCATCGTAGCCTTCGGGTATTTTCCTAGGACCAGGCGGTACTGTATTCTTCATCAGGATGGTATGTGGCATGATGGGGTTGGCGGGATACTTACTCGGATAAGTCATGGGAATCGGCGGTCTATCCTGGTCTCCTAATCGGTGTCTGATTGGGGGGATAGTAAACGCGAAGACGGGCCCCATAGCTCCAAGGACGCAGGAATAGAATATCGCAGGCTTTTCATGTGATGCCCAACGCAGGAATCGGAAAGGCGTCTGGAAGAATTGTGGGGTGGACATGATCGCTCGGGGGGACTTTGAGGATCTTAGCGTCTTAAGCACGAGTAGAAAGCCTAAGCATACAACTCTTGATCATTAGTCGTCGACGGGGCCCGTAGATTGTCCCTTGTTCTGATGGGTTGGCGAACTTGATTGAGGTTGGACGAGCTCGAAGGGGAGGAGTCGCAAGTCTGCAGAGCCGCGAGCCTTGGCAACGATTGCAGAGGAACACGTCTATGGTTTACACAATTTCATTTACTTTCGTTCTACCCTCCAGTGGCTATTGATGTCCAGGACGTGCCATGTACCGGCTTCTTACTCTCTTCTTTCTGGCGCTGTTCCATGCTGTACAAGCATTGAGTAGCACCGGTAATCGCCTTCTAGTTATTACAGAGGATTCCTCCGCAGACAAGGAAAAGTATTCCGTCTTCTGGAGTGATCTTGAGAGTACATCTACCTATTGTCCTGTCGTGTAGAGACTGTAAGCTCACGTTCATTTGAATAGGCCGAGGTTACAGGTTAGCCTTTGAAGCTCCGAAAAATGATAAGCTCGCACTCTTCCAGCATGGAGAACGAGCCTTTGATCATCTACTACTTCTCCCAACAAAGTCTAAAGGTATTTCTTGAAGCCTACTTGCTCTTACTGATGCTAACCTCACGATAAAGGTCTTGGCCCATCGCTGACTCCAAACCTCCTGCTCCGATTCATCAACAACAATGGCAACATACTCCTAACCCTCTCTGCCGAGTCACCTGTACCCTCTGCCATTTCTTCTTTACTCCTTGAGCTTGACATACATCTTCCACCAGATAGAACGTCATTGGTTGTCGACCATTTCAATTATGACACAATCTCGGCCAGTGAGAAACATGATGTGCTCGTACTGCCCAAGCCATCAGCTTTACGCTCGGATGTTAGAAACTTTTTCGGTGGCGATGGTGTCATTGCTTTTCCCAGGGTGGTTGCCCAAGAGCTTGGAAGCGCGAGTCAACTATTAATGCCGATATTACGGGCGCCCGAAACGGCTTACTCCTACAATCCCAAAGAAGAAGCGGAAACCGTCGAGGAACCGTTCGCAGTGGGGAGCCAGATTTCCTTGGTATCTTCCATGCAGGCGAGAAACTCTGCTAGGTTCACTGTCCTGGGGTCTATCGAAGCCTTGGAGGATGCCTGGTTTGACAGGACTGTCAAAACCCCAGAGGGGAAAGCGGTCAAGACTTCAAACAGAGCCTTTGCAAAAAGTCTTACAGCTTGGACCTTCATGGAGACAGGTGTCCTGAAAGTCGGTAAAGTCGAGCACTATCTAAGTACGATCTCGGAAAGTAAATCGGGCAACGGCAGCGTTGCACAGCTGGGCTACCTGAATCCCACAATATATCGGATAAAGAACGACGTGGTAAGTCGCTGGAGGCACGCCTTCATCTTGTAAAGGCAATTCATTGACCTCACATTTCCAGACGTTCAATATCGAGTTATCAGAGTACAGTTTTGATCATCTTTCCCCATTCACTGTATCACCTGAAGACAAACTCCAATTGGAATTCACCATGCTTTCTCCGTTCCACCGACTTGATCTTCAACCGGTATCCTCAACACCCAACAGCACCATCTTCAGCACTACTTTCCGCCTGCCGGACCAACATGGCATCTTTTCCTTCCGCGTCAACTACAAGCGACCATTCTTGACCAATGTCGATGTGAAGCGAGAGGTGACGGTTCGTCATTTCGCACATGATGAATGGCCACGGAGCTGGATGATCAGCGCCGGATGGGTTTGGATTGCTGGCATTTGGGTTACGGTGACTGGATGGGTTGCATTCGTTGCACTTTGGCTTTGGAGTGAGCCTGCATATGAGCAAAGTCAAGGCAAAAAGCGACAATAAAATGTACTAAATGTGTACGATATATAAATCTCGAGGCGTTGATGGGCTCTCAATCTTAATTCATAGAGACCAGCAGGACATGTCAATAGAAGGAAATGTGGGTATTTCCGTTAACACCGGAGTTTCATTGCGCCTACAGATCTTTCAGTTCATCTACGACGACAATGATGGATGATTATATAAGAGCGTTCTCGGGATTTGACCTATAGCGCAAAACCCTAGTTGCACAACTTCCTTTGCTCAACACAGCAGTCCGACGATGCCATCGTCCTGCAAAGACATCCGTCCGCCTCCCCCCTCTTCTCCCTGAATTGCTACCACCGAACTAACCCCCTTCCCCAGGCGCGGCCCTCGCCGACTGCCTGCAGTCCTCAGAATGTGTCCTCATCCAGCGTAACCAACCATCGGACTGTCTGCGCCCTCCTCTCGTCGACACGCTTCCCACACGGTGCCAACAACTCAAACGCGGATACGGCGACTGCAAGCGCGGCATGATCGACATGCGGAAACGTTTTCGAGGCAACCAACCGATCGCTGTGAGTAAGGAGTTGGAGGGGGAGAAGCCGGGCCAACTGTATGCGGGGGCGGGATTCAGTAGAGGAGATGGGGTGAAGGCGACCAGTGGAAATGAGGATGAGAAGGTGGAGACGGTTGTGGGGGTTGATGGGGAAAGGAGGGTTGTGAGATGAATGGAGAGGCGGTAGGGGGGCAGTAGGGAAAGAGAAGGTAAGGTGTTCAGGAGCCCCCGGTTGGGGGATCGCTCCTGGAGAGGTTTCAAGAACGACGTCCAGGTCATAGACATACGGCTGCAACGAACTCCATGGCACTGCATTTCGATTCTCGGACTCCCTGAAGACAGGCTGCCGAGTTTCTAAGATCTATCCATCCTGGCTTAACAGACGTTTACGCTCTACGGAGTAGAGCTGCGATGAAAGGGACCCGCATTGATCCAAAGTACGGCTACCCTAAAGGTAAAAGGAGCGAATCCCTTTTGTTTGATTGGGCTGATATGTTTCGTGCTCAGGAAGGAACACGGGATGAGTGTCAGTGCAAGGTCACAGAACCACACTCCATCCTCTTCCAGCGACTTGCAACATTTCACAACGCGAAGACATAAGCTCTTGATGCCTTATTGTTTTGTATGTCTGTCTGGAAGAGCTCTATCCACGATATACCTCTTGCTACAGAAATTGGAAGGGGTTTGTCTTACAACGTTCCGCTTGAACAGTTCCCCAAGTCTTCCCTATTACTCTGAGTCACTACCTCAGCCGACGCTACATCAGCTTCTCGTTCAGTATCATTCCCTTACTACCCCGTTCCCACCTTCATCCAAGATCCTTTCAACACCCAATCAATCATCTGTAGGTAAGTGAACCTCTACCGCACCATCCTGCAAAACATAGCCTCCTTGGATCATCTGCTTATGTCATTATTACAGTCTGCTTCATCAATACCCTCGTTTGCCTCGTGTCTCGCAGCCAGCAATGAATGGATGTTTTGTTTGGCTTCTGACTCCTTTCTTCGAACGAGTATCAGTGACTCTTTTCGTGAAGAACAAATGCCAAGCGCCAGAATTGACGGTGATATCCCAGAGAAGTTTATCAAGTCCCTTATTGTAGGTTGGTTCGCTCAGATTCAGATGTCGATTCGTCCTCCTTAGGCTTGGAATCATTTGCCTTGTATGGATCTCGCTCTGGCAGCAAGCCCCTGCAAGTCTTGTTTGTTACTCTTCGGTTGATACCTTTATATGCTCCGGACGGTAGAAGGCTTGCCGATTCTCGGCTATTGTCTTCTTTGAAAATCGTCAGGTAAGCAGCCATCTAGACAATGACTCACGTCACCTAGTCAATGGTTTCGCGCAATTCAGTGAAGTGCCCAATGATCCTGCCAGTCAGCCTCGCAATCTAATTGCTGACGTGTGCAGTAACAGTGGTGTCTACTGATACAGGCTAAGCGTACAATTCAGTCAAAGGTCGGAGCAACATTTCGCCAAACCCAACCAATAACTTATCGTATGCAGGTAAGCGAGGCTATGGAGAACTACTACCTCCCTACTTTATGTTGACATGATATATATATCTTCCTACATTAAACTGTCGTCTGTTGAGTTGTACTAGGCATCCACGCCTTAGACCACCTGAGAAAAGATATAGACGGATTCTTACCCTAGAGACATATCTATCAACTCCTGCTTCTTGACCTCCACTTCATAGATCTTTGTATCTCTTGATCTTGACTCACCCTCTGTTCTTGCTGTTGCACCCTGCAAGCAGATCATTCTCTTGCAGCAGTCATCTCCTACATCCTCTGCCTCAGGATGGATGTCCTCAATCTGGTGATCCGCGATGAGGAGAATGTTGATGAGCAGCAGATCATCTGTACTCTTGATATCTGCTCCATTGAAGATTCATACTACCACTGTAAGTGTTCAGGCACTCGGTTTCACACCTCTACATTGCTGCGCTATCACATCAGCTGTCAGCGTGGGCATCCGATCCCTCCAATGTTGCCGAATAGCACTCCTCGAGCGACATGTGCACGCTCGACTGCGTAGCTCAGTTATGGGAGCTGACTATAGACTGCCTAACCAGACCGTCCATCGCTCGCTGCTAATGGCACCTTCTTGGCTCTGTTTCTGCTCTCCCTGCTTGCTTTTCTGGTCCAGGGCACTCTCTCAAAGCGATTCATTGGCTTCACCATCGCCATGGTCTGCGGTTGCATTCTTGAAGCGCTTGGATACATTGGCCGCATTATGAGTTACCATAACCCCTTCGGCGAGGTAGCTACCCCATTTCTCCTTCCTTTTGCTCACCGTTAATCATTCCGCTAGGACGCATTTCTATTGCAAATATGCTGCCTGACAATCGCACCTGCTTTCCTCGCTGCAGGCATCTATCTAACCCTTTCCCGCATCGTTATTACCTTTGGCCCCGAGAACTCCCGCATCAAACCTCTCTCCTACCCTCGCTTTTTCATACCCTGCGACATACTCTCCCTCATCCTTCAGGCTCTCGGTGGCGGCATGGCTTCAGCAGCCTCCCACTCAAATAAGGATCCCGCGAACGGCAATCACATCATGGTAGCCGGTCTCGCATTCCAAGTCTTCACCATCCTGGTCTTTATGCTCCTCTGCGCCGACTTCGCCGTTCGGACCGTCATGCGCATGAACCGAGTGGGTGAGGCTGCGCTCGATCCCACTCACGCAGCTCTCCGGCGCAGTATGAAATTGCGCCTTTTCCTTGTCGCGCTCACGTTGTCGACGGTCTGCATATTCATCCGCTCCGTCTTCCGTGTTATCGAGCTCGGCCAGGGGTGGGAAGGTTCTTTAATCAAGAATCAGACTTTGTTCATCGTGCTGGAGGGTGTGATGGTCGTTATCGCGGTTTTGGTCCTTAATGCCTTCCATCCCGGCCTATGCTTCCGGGAGGGTTATGTCAAGAAACCAAAGACCGAGCGACGGAGCGGGCGAGGATTCTTCTGGCAGCGAAAACCCAAGGAAGAGATCAATGAGAAGGGTAGCCCAGTCCAGGGCGATATGTGAAAAAATCTACGGGGCCAAGAAAATGGATCGAATGAAATTGCCAGGAGGAGGTGCAGTATAGAACAACGATAATAATGAATATACTTCGCAAGGAAATGGAGAGTAGAGGTACATGGTCTTCGTATTCGTTAGTAGGCCCATACAAAGATGTCAATTCAGCGTCCACAAGATCAGTGGAGCATTTGCTGGGCCCTTGTTTGTCTACAAAACAAATTTCATGTCCTGCCCGAACATGCTGCGACTTCTCAATACGACTATCCTCCACGATCACTTTCAGTACCCATATTACTTTCTCGCAAAATATGGCCAGCCGCGAGTTTCCTGTGGGCACTCCTGCCGTAAACAATGGAATTGCAGCCTCAAAGCTAGGCCTCAACCCTATTTTCTGACATGCGTCAACTGCACCGCCGGGCTACAAGTTCCACGCGTCGCTCAACGGTCGCTACCTGAGGCCGACGTCGAATCTGTGGAGCTCGAGCCTTGTTGAGCGGTCTGTGCTGTACGTTCTGGAATTCACTGCTGTCTATTCACGAGGCAGACTTCCCATGCTAAGACTATCGACCGGAGACTCAGGTCGAATCATCTAGAGTCTTGCAACAGGCCACGGATCTCTCCGACCACACCCTTGATCCTCGGCTCCTTGACAGCCTGTTCTGCCTTTTTCAGTGCTCCATCGAGATCATAGACCTCCTTTGCCGCCATTTGCAACTCCTCGCCAAGACCCATCAATGTCCCAGCGGCTACCAGTCCACGATAGACCGCTTCGGAATCAACCGTAGTCCGGATGATGCTGCAAAGATCATCCATGAGCGTCAAACCCCGGTCCATCGAGCGTTGTTCTGAACGATATGACGACGAAGTATAAAGAATAGCGTAATTAACGTAAAGTGTCGTTATAGCAGTCGTGAGGTTGCGATTCGAGTTATTGGCGGAAGACTTAACTAGAGTGTGAATCTTGTCGAATGATTGATCGGCCAGAGCCCGGCCTTCGGGTGTCTCAAATAGATTAGAGAAGGCCCGATCGGCGAGCATGATATTGTTCGGTCGATCCGGGTCTTCGAAGACTTTACTGCTTTCGAGCACATCAACAAGGGTACCACCTTCTGGAGATCTGTAAGCAGCAGCCGCTGGTGTCGCTGCCGTGAGAAGTCGAAGCAGGTCGAGAGCTGGAAGTTGCTGGCCTGCAGGCCATTTTGCTACCATCTGCATCACCAGATCCACGCCGCTTCTTAGAATATCATCTGGGCTCGGAGTACCAGCCAAGCTCTGTTCGAGCGGCTTGATCATCGCCTCCAACGTGGCTAATTGAGAGGTACTCAGGACAGCGTCCCTATCGCCTTCGTCCGCCAATTGCTGGTTGAGCTCTCCGATCTTCTTTCGTATCGTCCGTAGGTTTGCGGTCTTGATAGAGAGGTACGAGGTTTGAGGTAAAACTTTGGGTCTTGAAGTCGGTAGGGAAGATGTAGGCGCATTGGATGTTGACTCTCCTGGTCGGTACCGTGACTCAGTACCTAATGGATCTGCTCCAGCCGGCGCCTGGGCAGACTGTCCTAGAGTAGCTCCTTGAGTATTCGATGTAATGAAGTTCGCAACTTGATCAAGGTAGGTCATGGGTAACTCGTTATCTTGGATGAACTTAGTGGCGGCTTCGTAAGGGTTCTGAGAAAGGTTATAAGGTAGTTTGAGCGGTGGTTTGCCGTCTTCGATGTCAACATCAAAGACAAAGTCGTAGTCTTTACCATAATAGTCTGTCTTTTTTCCGCTGCTACCGACAGCATCGACAACCGTGCCCACGCTCAACCAAGACTGGTTGCCCTGCGACCATTGATACGCACCGACTGACCCGTCGTCTTCTTTAATCATGATTACTTGACCCTCTTTTGTTCCAGACTTTTGCTGCAAGAAGTCGGGACCCGGTAGCTTGTCTTTCTCAACATCGCCAACCTGTTGCTTCGGTATTGATGAAGCCTTGACAGAGTCGTCAAAGGCCTGGATGGCCTCCGTAGCGGCTTGTCGCTCCTTCGCCCGGGAGAAGACGCGGACCTTCTTGTCACTCGCTCCACTGACGATGTCACCGTTCTCCGAACATGCAGCAACACCCCATACTGAGATTGCAGGATGCGTGATGGTTTGTACACACTCATTGTTGTTCCATATCCGTACCGTCCGGTCCTCTCCAGAGCTGACGAGTTCGCCGGTCGGTAGACTGGTGAGAGAGTATATGAAGCTCTCATGTCCATGGAGTTCTCCTACCTGCTTCCCGTTAAGCGTCCATAACCGTATGATGCCGTCATTGCCAGCGGAAGCAAAGGCTGCTCCCGAAGGATGCCTAGGCGATACCCGGCATAGCGTTCTGACAACATCGGTACTGCCTTTGATGGTGTGGAGAAATTTGCCGGTCGAGCTAAATATTCTTATGATCTGATCGGCGCAGCCTGTCTATCGTATTAGAGGAAGGATATGTATAGACGGCTTTTTGAGGGGCGGACCTGTGATTATGGTGTCTTTGTCATACGCCAACACAGCCCATACACTCCCCTGATGCCCTTCTAGTACCGCATCACACTCCCATTTGCCCACTTTCCAGACCCTAGCTGAGCTATCCCAACTGCCGCTGACTACATAGGTGCCGTCTTGACTGACATCCAGAGCGCACACGTTATGTGCATGGCCGAGGAGGAGTGCTTCAGCATCTTTATCTGGTTCTCGTCCTGGTTCGCGGACTTCAATTATTGTATCCTTTCCTCCCGATACTATCAAACCGTCCGGGTACCCTTTGATGGAGGGGCAGAAAGCGACAGCGTTGACAAAAGAGGAGCCATGGGAGGTGATGGAGCAGTCATATCGTGGGGGCTCTGGCTCTAGGAGCTTCCATTCTCGAACTGTCGCATCTCTAGAGGCACTGATCACAAGCTTTGAGTAGGGAAAGGCTACGGCACGGACCTATATAGTACGCGTCTGTCAGTAAGTCTTCCTTGTCTGACAGTATGTTTCGAAAAGGAAGGCAACGCACGTCATCCTCGTGTTCTTCCAGCGATGCTGAGAGCTTGAATTCGGTGGACATGGTGCGGCTTGCCAGCTTTATGATTGGATTAGTGGGATAGGGCTCGAATACAGTCTTTCGAAGGCACGCACGCAGCACAGCTGTTTTTTGCAGTACTTCACTTGCGCTATGCGTGCTTGTGAATTTGGAATTATCTGGATGTGACTTGATAGTTTCTCTCTACGGTGCCGATACCTTTGTGTAGGTACATCATAACCACGAACTCAGACTCCATCAAACCGAACCATCGAACCTTCGAGAAGGATGACAGCAATACTCCTGTCATTAATCATCTGTTCTGGAGCCCGAAGCCAACTCAGCCCCATAAACATTAGGGTATTACGGTACTCACCTTATGCACTTGTATCCCATGGTCTGAAATATAACCTTTGATTGCTTAGTCATATCTTCAGCCTCTGGCGTCTCAACCAATCGAAGTATGGAACAAGCCTACGGTAAACGGGAAGCACGATCTTTAGCAGACAAGGGCATACGGGAGTCACAGCAAATCAACGGCGCCCAACGATGCCTAGAGAATGGCCTAAGCTCCCCCATAACCGCCCATCACTCTAAGCGCCCTCATCTCCTGCAGGATATCTTCGCCATTCACGACCCTCCCGTGCTGAACATACATCCATTCTCCTGTCATTGGCCTTCTCCCAGGTAAGAATAGACTGCACTATGACAACGTGCAGATAGACGTAGATTCGGCGCCTTGAAGAACACTCTTCACTATGTTGGTCGAGCTGGCTGCATATTGGTCAAGCCTTCAAGGGTGGGCAACAGAGCATAGGAAGCACAAGAGACAAGTCTGATCTTCTTTTCCCTTTTCTTACTTCTTTCGAGGGTTCGTGCTGTACGCTGCAACGAAGAGCATCCCATATTTGTCCCCAACGATGCGTTGAGCCAAGATCTTCCTAATATCTTTTCCTTCCTCGTCCGGTCAAGACATCGGATTCGTCCTTGGTCTTTATGCGTGCCATGGCTTCCCCTGTGGAAACATTGCCGGGGCCAACTATTTCGCAGCTTCAGCCGACCCCCAAGGGTATGGTTCGTTACACCACGAGGCCACCACTACGAGAACCCGAGTTCGAGATGATGAAGCCAATGGGAGAAGTTCATGGATTCGTCATCGCCATCGAAGAAGACGGCATCAGCAATACCTTCCCACTTCCACCGCCTCCAAAAGCCCGCATGCCAGCATCTCAGGATCCAACGGCACTTTCATTTCGACTGCAAGCCCCCACGCCCCCGTTAGCAGAAAGGCCGGCCGCCCCAGTCTCTCTGCCTCTATCATTGCCATCGCCGACCTCTTCTTCTCCGAGCCGAGCTGCTTCACCAACAACTGTCGACCGCAGTCCCCGTTCGCACGCCCGTTCACCGACGCTTGTTCGGAACGGAAGTACTGCCTCCACCGGCACATACTCGCCAGTGATGCGATCAATGTTTCCACGCTTTGATCCTACTGTACCATTATCACGGCAGCAGTACTACCCTAGAGTGGAACTTAGCCCTGGAGCAACAGCTACAACTGGCAGAGTGGATGATATCGGCTCGTACAGTCCAAGCTTGTATTCGCAGCAGGAGCCATCTTCCCGAGGGCTAGAGACCGACTTACCACAACTGGGCTTAACGAATGGATTAGGACTTAGGGATGTAATGAAGCCATTGGAGAACTCGAACGATGTGTCAGGCATTTCTACGCCTGGAGAGCTCACAGATTTCTGGGCTCTTGCAAATGGGCAGGAGACTTCGGAATCTGCTCGAGAATACAAGCTCGAACTGAGCTGGTGAGTCAAACTTCGCATACCACGTTCAAGCCGATGCGTAGAAACCGGACCTGACCTGGCTTAGCGAGGATCTAGATGCCGGCACAGAGATCATATGCTTCGACTCTTCGGTCTCGAAGTCGCTATATACGCTCCGGGCGTCAGACAACGAGCTCTCGATCTCTAGGAACCATCCTATGAACAACACTACTACCATACAAATTAGCAGCCCAACCCTACGTACACCCAGCTCATCTAGTCCACTCATCGCGACCATCTTCCCTAAGCTGGCTGAGCTGATGGCTATCGATAAGTCTTCCACCGTAGCCATTGAGCACGGCCTCGATCGGCAAGCCTGCACTGAATTTCAAACCCAAGGCGTCGAACAAGCCTACCGTCAAGAAGCCTGCAGCCTCCTCTGGGACAGCGATTCCCATAAGTATTATCTCATCCACCCAACAATCCTAGATGATGATGCCCCAGCCGCTTTCCCCATCGAAGTGGCTTCCACTGGGGGCATTCCTCGACAAATCAAGATCCTCGCCCCAAACTCTACCGTCCCTGTTTTAGAGCTCTCCTTTGAAACCCTAGCGCTGGACATCCACATCGACGCTATCAAATTCTATTCCTCTCTCTATCTCCTCGACACCCTTCTCTCCGCTACGTTGATTCTCCTCCTTCATCTCCACCGCTCGCGCTCCTCATCACCCCGTTTACGACCTACATCACCTGCGCCCTCGGCCCTACCCTTCTTCGAGCCTCCTCCAACAGCACCTTCTTCCTTGAAAGCGAAAGCTAAAAAAGCAAGACCTTTGACATCGTGGTCAAAATCCTTTTTCACCAGACCTCAATCCCGATCCACTGAAAAGCGCAAATCCTCCAACGATGACGATCTGGAATCAGCCACAGTCACAGTCCAAGGCTCTCCCGATCCGTCTTTGACGGCGAAACTGCCGCATCCGCCGACGCATAAACTACAGATGGTTGATCCGGCTGATGAGAAATTGCCGAGGACGACGAGGGCGGTGTTGAAGGTATTATATTGGGGGTTTGAGTGTCTGATTTGGGGTTTGAGCGTTTTGGTCAATTTCTTGGCATTATGTGTGGTTGGTTTAGCGAGGTTGATTAAGATCCTCTGAATAGGATAAGAGGGATGATGTAGAATGGGCGTTTGGATATGGAGGCTTTGCCTTGAAACGGGGTAGAAGAAGTTAATAAGGCTGGGTTAATGACTTTATGTGGGACTTCGACCCGATACTGAGGGGGCAGTGTAATATATCTAAAGTGTGTTAATGATACCTTTTAACTCGTTTCATTCCACTCGTGGTTTTGAAGGAAATCTGCGGGTAGAATGTACGTTCGTGATCTGGTCGGAAAGTGGCCATTTGTACGGATCCATACTGCCGATTGAGATCTCACGATATTACATGGACCTAGCACGGCATATTGGAAACACCACCACTGCTCCGAGATCCGACTCATACACGAAAGGATACATAGGTAGTGTACTTACCAGGTTGATATCGCCACATACAGAATTGAAAGGTAATAGTCAATATCCCGAGTCATCTACAACCACGTCAAAGCATGCCAGTCTTCACCTTCCACGAGTCACTTCGCCGTCACTCACACAATGAAGAAGAACCAATATGAGGTGGCCGAATCTCTCGTTTACTACTTGCTCTGATTACCACACGCAAGGGTCCACTTCACACACCTCCGCCAGCCACTGCAGCCAGCATCGGCTGATCCGTGACTTGTCCAAGGAAGAACAGCTCCCTCCAGCAAAAGATTCCCAATCTGACATCATCAATCACAGCCGTCTCATGGATATTACAAAGGAGAAAATCCGCGGAAGAGTCGCGGTAGCTTTGTGGTTTCGCAGAAAGTCGTGCGATGAATATTTCCGAAACTGGTAGGAGATTGTTGGGGGTAGGTGGTGCAAGTTGTGCGTTTTCCCGTGCCTTTTCTCGGTTCTTCTGGAAATCTCCGAGGAGAGCTCATGATGAAAGGAGGAGAGAGCACGCCAAAAAAGGTCGAAAAACTGGGTTCCACGGTTGATTAAAAGGGGTTGTACTGAGCCGGGGGGGGCGTCTTTTCAGCCACCAGAAAGGGAGGCCGACCTCAAGGATGATGGAGAAGTGGAGTTGAGTCGAGTCGCTAACGCCGGCTTCTGTAAGGACAGTAGATAGAGATCCTCAATCGGTGTCATTCTGGTAGAAGATTGGAGATGTTCCCTGGCTTGGTTGGATCAATTCGTGTACTCCGTTTAGACGGTCTCTGGGATCCGAACTGTTGAAATGCGTAGGTCATTGTTTAGATGGTTTTGGGAGATCGGTTGTTACCAATATCCACAATGTCATCCACATGATTGCACATTGCAACAAACAAATCGAAAAACCTTGGGAATACACTATTAGCCTCACGCATGTACCGTATGGGTTCCAAAGGAACGTACAACTTGCTACCGCCTATCTCCATCTCCATCTGCATGGTTCCACTCCTCTTGAACGTCTTGCGACTCCGGATAATCAGAGCAAGGTAATGAGCGCGGAGCTTCGAGTCGGAGTCTGGGGTGTTCTCGTACGCAAATCGAGCCGATCGCAAGATCACATCAACAGTAATGGCGGACTGCAGGCCCTGCTTTCGAAGAGCAAGACGCTTGAGCTCGTCCAAACCGTATCTCTCGGCTGCGCAGTAGACGACAGTGTCTTTGAGAAGAGCACCGCCAGCACCGGGAATGTCGACTGTGGACTCGACGGAACCGCGGCCGCCAAGGTTTTGAAGGTCCTGGGCATCCTCAAGCTCGAAAGAGGCATGGCGCTTGTTGAACAGCAAGCGGGGATAGTAGTCGCCCTTGTAGAGGTATTCGAGAATGCAGGAGAAAATCTGAGGGTCACTGCGCAGACGCATATCGTCAGTCTTCACTGCGGACAGCCGCACCAGGGCGGATTGCCATACTCATCAGGCAGCGCTACCATCTTCGCCGAACTCTCGTAGAACTGGCCTTTGAGAGCAGCGGTGAAGAAAGGAGAAAGAGACAGGACATCCTCATGAGCAGCAAAGATGCGCGGCTCACGTCCCACGACCAGAGTGATGATGGGGCTGGTCAGGGACTTGCCAACGGGTGGACTGTCCAAATTCTGCTGTAGCTTCAGCTTCTGACGGTCGCTAAACGATCTCTTGCTCGGCTTGACAGCCTTGCTCGCGCGATCCTTGGAATGAAAGGAGCGTTTGAACATGGTGAAGGAAGTCGAGGGTTGGGCTGGTCGGAGGTCGATGAAGCTGCCGGGAAAAGCGAATGTGTCTGGAAGTGAAAGACCGACAAAGCGAGGAAAGAGCGTAGTGGGTGGGTTAGATTGACGCTTCGACCGCACGTTGCATGTAGAAGTCAAGCCTGAAGCCTGCTAGGCCCCTCTCCGCTCAACAGTCGAAGAGCCCGAAGGCATCGACTGAAGATGGGAAAGGAAGATACCTGCGCAGAGACCCTCAGATTTTCTCCTGCATTCTCGAATACCTCTACAAGGGCGACTACTATCCCCGCTTGC
>QQTW01000999.1_pt1 | contig 19218 bp, 21 predicted proteins | sample 1904831 | NCBI WGS metagenome assembly QQTW01 (sample SAMN09435610, study PRJNA476489) | Subsurface metagenome, whole genome shotgun sequencing project. | reverse complement strand
CAAGCAACAGTAATTACGTCAGAAGTCAGAGATGCGATTATTCATCTTTCTGCTTTCGCCCCAGCCCACAACCCAGCCAACCTAGAGGGAATTGAAGCAATTGAACAAATACTGCCAGATGTGCCACAAATAGCAGTATTTGACACTGCTTTCCACAGTAATTTACCCTTATATGCCACAATTTACCCCATTCCCTATAAATGCTTTGAACAAGGTATCCGCCGCTACGGATTTCACGGTATCAGTCACTCTTATTGCGCTGGGCGTACTGCTCAACTTTTACAGCAAGATTTGCAGTCTTTGCGCTTGATTACTTGTCACTTGGGTAATGGTTGCTCTTTGGCAGCTATTCGAGAAGGTAAGAGTATTGACACCACAATGGGGTTTACTCCCTTAGAAGGATTGATGATGGGCAGTCGTTCTGGTTCAATCGACCCAGGAATTTTAATTCACCTAATAGGACAGGGCTATGATGCCGATAAGTTAGATGAAGTCCTCAATCGTGAATCTGGATTGAAAGGGATTTCTGGTTTATCGGGTGATATGCGCTCTATTCAAACAGCGATCGCTTCTGGTAATTCTCGCGCTCAACTCGCCTTTGATGTATACGTTCACTCGCTACGCAAGCACATCGGCGCTATGCTTGCTACCCTAGGCGGGCTGGATGCATTGGTGTTTACTGGCGGTGTCGGGGAAAATCAACCGCTTCTGAGAAAATTAGCTTGTGAAGCTTTCGGATTTTTGGGATTGAAGTTAGATTTAGATTTGAATGCTCAATCGCCAGCTGACAAAGATATCGCTCTGCCAGATTCAGATGTAAGGGTATTGATCGTGCATACTCAAGAAGATTGGGCGATCGCAACTGAATGTTGGCACTTAGCTCAAAAGTCATAACTAACTCATGCGATATCTGGCACTAGCTTCTGATTACGACGGTACGCTAGCAACACACGGTTGCGTTGATCGGGAAACACTAGCAGCCCTCGAACGTCTGCGCAACTCTAAAAGAAAATTAATTTTAGTCACGGGAAGGGAACTCGATGAACTGCTGCGTGTATTTCCAGAAATTCATCTTTGCGATTTGGTAGTAGCTGAAAACGGAGCTTTGCTATATAACCCTGCTACCAGAAAGGAAAAACTGCTCTGCTCAAAACCACCAGAAAAGTTTGTTCAAGCACTGCGCGATCGCGGTGTCGCTCCCGTTTCAGTCGGGCGCGCGATCGTCGCTACTTGGCATCCCAACGAAACTACAGTCAGCCAAGCAATCCGCGAACTAGGACTAGATTTGCAAGTCATCTTAAACAAAAATGCAGTAATGATTCTCCCCTCTGGTGTAGATAAAGCATCTGGGTTACTTGTTGGATTAAATGAACTAGGAATATCTCCACATCAGACTGTGGCTGTAGGTGATGCTGAGAATGACTGTGCTTTGCTCAGTTTATCTGGGTGTGGAGTAGCAGTTGCCAATGCCTTACCCATGCTGAAGGAACGCGCCGATTTTGTTACTACTCGCGATCGCGGTGCTGGAGTAGTGGAACTTATCGATCGCCTGATTGCTTCCGATCTATCTGAACTTTCACCCCGCGTTAATTAAGACGGCTTAGCAGGAGTGCTTTGATCGAATTCACCTACACTCCGTTTTCAGTCACTCCTAAATTCCCAATTGCTAAAAAAGCTTATACGAGGACGGCAAATCATAATCTTAATTTTAGAAGTTATCAAACTAACTGTAATTAGTCAACTCCCAAAATCGGGCAAATTCTCGAAAAATACCGTAATACTATAAAAATTATTGAGAATGTTATCAATTCGACTTTAGCTTAAAATAAATTAACATATAAAAATTTCTGATAATTTAGACTGAAGATAAAGGAAATTTTTTCCTGTTCCTAATCTATGAATTATCTACAAACACAATTACCGACTGATATTTGGGTTGATTGTTCGTGGAATGAATTTATCCAGATAGTTGAAAATCAAGTAATTGAAAAAGCTAACTTTTACTACCACAACGGACAGGTAAGAATTGAAATGCCTCCAGTCGGCTCTGACCATGCTGATGATAACGGAATTATTGTTATATTAATCAATCTATTTGGTATTGCTAAAAATTTACCAATGAGGTTAAGAGTTAACTGTAGCTATCGAAAAGCAGGTGTAAGAGAGGCTCAACCGGATGCATCTTACTATATTGGAGGAACGATAGCACCAACGGGTAGTTCTGTAGTAGATCTAGATAACAACTCACCTCCAGATTTGGTAATTGAAATTGCTGACACATCTTTAGCTGATGACTTAGGACAAAAACGCCTACTATACGAAGATTTAGCAGTTAACGAATACTGGGTCGTGGATGTAAAAAAAGTGCAAATTACTGCTTTTAAGATAATTCCTCATGGTGGTAGTCAAAGAATTAGCGAGTCTAATGTATTGCCGGGGTTAACGATCGCTTTATTAGAAGAAGGTTTACGGCGCAGTCGTGAAACAGATAATACCTCTGTTGCCTCTTGGTTTTTGGCTACTGTTCAAGATTTATAGAGTTGACGCTCACCTGAAATATTTGCTATATTGACGTTAACGTTAAGGTTTGCTTCCAACGTGACCGAAAAAATGCGGATAGGAGAACTAGCGATCAAGGCAGGTGTGACTCCACGAACAATCCGTTATTACGAAAGTTTAGGACTGCTGAAACCCAGCGAACGCGAGGGTGGAGGCTTTCGCTATTACACAGAAATAGAATTAGCCAAACTCGATAAAATAGATTGTTTAAAATCTTTGGGATTAACCCTGGAGGAAATAGCCAGCGTCATCGACCTTTATTGTGAAGATGCAACAGGATTGCGAGGTAAGCAAAAAGTGCTGGAAATTCTGCAAAGCCATCTTTACGAAACTGATGAGAAGATCGAAACCCTAGTGCAGTTTCGCTGCGATCTGCAAGCTAAAATCGCCAAAATACAACAACAAATCCAAGAAATGGATACCCAATAGTTTTTTTAACGTTAAATTGACGTTAACGTTAAAGTTAGATACTTCTCCAGATAGATGGAGTAACAGAAAGTAAGGTTGACTATAAATAAGTAACGTTTACGTCAAGGTTAGATTGCCCGCCGTTGTCTCAATTGTGTAAGAGGACTACCGATGAAGGCATTTGAGATTCAGAACAAATTTGGCTTAGATTCGCTTACCCTGACAGAACGCCCCGATCCGAAACCGAGTTACGGACAGGTGCTGATTAAGCTGCGATCGCTATCCTTAAATTACCGGGATTTGATGGTAGTGAAAGGTTTGTATAATCCGAAGCTACCGTTACCTTTGATTCCCTTTTCCGATGGTGTAGGGGAAGTTGTCGCGGTGGGAGAAGGAGTGACGCGGGTAAATATTGGCGATCGCGTTGCTGGAATTTTCTTTCAAAAGTGGCTGGCTGGGGAACTGACAGCAGAAAAAGCAGAGTCTGCTTTGGGTGGAGCCATAGAAGGAATGCTAGCAGAGTATGTAGTGTTGCACGAAGATGGAGTCGTCCGCGTACCGGAACATTTAACTGATGAAGAAGCGGCTAGTCTGCCTTGTGCTGCTGTGACAGCTTGGAATGCGCTGTTTACCTCTGGTAGCTTAAAAGCAGGAGACACAGTATTGATACAAGGTACAGGTGGTGTTTCGATCTTCGCCTTACAGTTTGCTCTCTTAGCAGGGGCGAGAGTTATTGCCACATCCAGCAGCGATGAAAAGTTAGAACGAGTGCTTCAGCTCGGTGCTTCAGATGGAATTAACTACAAGCAAACTCCAGACTGGAGTAAAAAAGTCCGAGAACTTACAGCAGGCGACGGCGTTGATTATGTAGTAGAAGTTGGCGGCGCTGGAACTTTAACCGAATCGCTACGTGCAGTACGCTATGGCGGACAAATTAGCTTAATTGGTGTCCTTACAGGTGGAAGTGCAGAGATTAATACAGCTTCGATCCTAATGAAGAATGTAAAAGTGCAGGGAATATATGTTGGTTCGCGCGAGATGTTTGAAGCGATGAACAGTGCGATCGCACTACACAAACTACATCCAGTATGCGATCGCGTCTTCGACTTCCACCAAGCACCAGAAGCACTTAAGTATATGGAAACAGGTTCCCACTTCGGCAAGATTTGCATTCGCTTCTAAATCCCATCTGCTCACACACTCATCTGCATACCTGTGCATTGGTGCGTGTTTACCAGTCAGATGTTCTCTTTTCCACAAACAAGGAAAAAAGCATAATGCCACACTTATTTGAACCTTATCAACTCAAAGACATCACCCTGCGTAACCGCATCGGCGTTTCTCCCATGTGTCAGTATAGTTCCGAAGATGGTCTGCCTACAGATTGGCATCTCGTTCATCTTGGTTCTCGTGCGGTAGGCGGTGCAGGATTGATCATAGCTGAAGCCACCGCAGTTGAACCACGCGGACGAATTACTCCAGGGGATGCAGGAATTTGGTCAGACAAGCACGTCGAACCACTGCAACGGATCAACTCTTTTATTAAACAGCATAATACTGTATCAGGAATTCAAATCGCTCACGCAGGGAGAAAAGCAAGCACAGCGCGTCCTTGGGAAGGAAACCATTCGCTCAAAGATGAAGAAGGCGGGTGGGAGACAATAGCACCGAGTCCTTTAGCCTTTGGGGATGAAGTGTGGCGAGAACCCAAAGAAATGACGCGGGAAGATATTCAACAGGTGCAGGATGCTTTTCGTTCTGCGGCGGTGCGATCGCTCGAAGCAGGTTATGAGTGGCTAGAATTACACTACGCTCACGGCTACCTAGCACACAGCTTTTACTCGCCTTTATCCAATCACCGCACTGATGAATACGGCGGTAGTTTTGAAAACAGAATCAAATTTGCATTAGAAACTACACGCGCAGTCAGAGATGTTTGGCCTGAACGCCTCCCCTTGACAGTGCGTTTATCCTGTTCTGATTGGGTAGAAGGAGGCTGGACGATTGAAGACTCGGTGGAACTATCCAAAAAGCTGAAAGCCGAAGGCGTGGATTTGATTGATTGTAGTTCTGGTTTCGGTTCACTCGATTACAAAAACTATCCCTTTGGTGCGGGTTGGCAAGTTCCCTTTGCTGAAAAGATCCGTAAGGAAGCTGACATTGCTACCGCTGCTGTAGGTTCCATCACTGAACCAATGCAAGCCGACGAAATTATTCGCAATAACCGAGCAGATATTGTTCTCTTAGCACAGGAAATGCTGCGCGATCCGTATTGGCCTTATCATGCTGCTCAAAAATTGCGCCAAAAAGGGACACCGATTTTACCTATTCAATACGGCAGTAGGGTGTGAAAACAGGAACATCGTTCAACCAAGCGGTTAATTATTATCAGGAGTAAGTTATGGCAACAGGAATTGCCTTAATTACAGGTGCGAACAAAGGTATCGGATTGGAAATCGCGCGTCAACTAGGAACGCAGGGAATTACGGTTTTGATTGGTGCTAGAGATGAAAAACGAGGAAGCGTTGCCGCCGAAAAACTGCAAGCTGAAAACATCGATGCTCATGCTGTACAACTAGATGTGACGAATCAACAATCAATTGACGCAGCAGCAAAACACATTGAAAGTAAGTTCGGTAAGCTCGATATTCTAGTCAACAACGCCGGGATTGCGATCGACAACGCGCCACCCAGCCAACTCGATATGGAAATCTTGCGTCGCACCTACGACACCAACTTCTTCGGTGTCTTCGCTGTCACCAAAGCTATGTTACCGCTGCTGCACCAATCACAAGCAGGGCGAATTGTCAATATATCAAGTGGTTTGGGATCGCTGACGCAGAACAGCGATCCGAATTACGAATATGCACAAATCAAATACTTAGCTTATAACTCGTCAAAAACGGCACTCAACGCCATGACGGTTCAATTCGGCCACGAACTCAAAGATACACCAATCAAAGTCAATTCTGCCGATCCAGGTTACGTAGCGACAGATATCAACAATAACAACGGTACGCGCACAGTGCAACAGGGTGCAAGTACGCCAGTACGCTTAGCGACGTTGCCAGCCGACGGCCCTACTGGTAGTTATTTTGATGACAACGGCGTGGTGCCTTGGTAAAACACAGCTATTCTGACGCTAATAGATGCAACGCGATTTTGTGGGATCGGCGGTGCAGTAACATGACACGATAAAAAAGTAGGATTTCCTGAGAAACTATAAATACTTAAGTTTTGCAACCAGGAAGTCCTACCTTGAATCATTTTACGATTTAGCAACGCCAATATGGAGCGTGTAATTAAGAGTGGATTGGGTTGGCGGGTTGGCTGGAACCCTAATTCAGTTGAATTTAAGGGCTTAGTAGGTGGAGATGACTGGGCGATTGAACTTACCGGGGCAGAATTACATGATTTCTGCCGCTTGTCAGCGCAGCTAGTAGAAACGATGAACCAGCTAGCCAGTGAATTGATGGATGAGGAGAGAATAGCCTGTGAAGCTGAAAGCGATTTAATCTGGCTCGAAGTCGAAGGTTATGCCCATGCTTATAACTTACGCTTGATTTTGAATACAGGACGCTGTGTTGAGGTAAGTTGGAACGAAGCAGCAGTGCCAGGTTTAGTCCAAGCCGCGCAAATGCTCGCAGTTTTCTAAATTACTTTTCATGCGATCGCACTTAATTATGCTAAGATAAAAATCTTGATTCGGGGCGTAGCGCAGCTTGGTAGCGCGCCACTTTGGGGTAGTGGAGGTCGTGGGTTCGAATCCCGCCGCTCCGATTGACGAAAACCTCTGATAGATTGGCAGTTTCAGCGCTTTAGGCGTTGGTTTATTCATGCTGCTCGTTCTCAATCAGCAGTGCAATAGATCTCATTTTTGAGCAGAGCGGCTAAGATTTGGGTATGAAAAATGCAGCCCATACCCAAATATTAGCTGTAGAAAAGTTCCAAGGCTCGACCTTAGATAGCATCATACTTAAGTAAGAAGAAGAACTACAAGTTAAAAAATCTGGCGGTCGCGCTACCGAATGGGAAAGATATCATAGATGTTGCAGTAGATGTTTGTTAAGTCAGTGCCTCAAGCAAGTGATGCAGAAACAGATGTAGTAGTAATTGGTAGTGGAATCGGCGGTTTGAGCTGCGCCGCGCTTTTGGCGCGGTATGGCTTCGATGTCATAGTCTGCGAGAGCCACTCTATCCCTGGCGGTGCTGCCCACGCTTTTGAGCGTAACAACTTCAAGTTTGACTCAGGCCCGTCACTCCACTCCGGGCTGTCCTACAGTCCTTCTGCCAATCCCCTACGACAAGTGCTAGACGCAATTGGTGAGGATCTGCCATGCGTGACATACAATACATGGGGTTGCTGTCTGCCAGAAGGCAATTTTGATACATCGGTTGGTGCAGAGCAGTTTTGTGAAGTGCTGGCTAGGCTGCGGGGTAATGATGCTGTAGCCGAATGGCGCGAACTTCAGCGGGTAATGGAACCTCTGGCAAGTGCTGCAATTGCCCTACCGCCAACAGCACTACGCTTGGATCTGGGTGCTGCGATCGCAGTCGGTCGATTTGCTCCCTCTTTGGTGCGCCATGCTATCAATATCCCCAAGCTAACAGGATCGTTTGCACGGGTAATGGATGGCACGGTCAAAGATCCGTTTATCCGCAACTGGCTTAACTTGCTGTGTTTCCTGCTCTCTGGACTGCCTGCTGATGGCACTAGTGCCGCAGAGATGGCTTTTATGTTTGCAGACTGGTATAGACCGGGCGTGGTGTTAGACTATCCGGTGGGTGGTAGTGGTGCGATCGCAGATGCACTGGTAAGAGGACTGGAACGACACGGCGGACGGCTAATGTTGAATGCTCATGTCGAGCAAGTGCTTGTACAAGGCGATCGTGCCGTCGGCGTGCAACTGCGAGGTGGTAAGATAGTCAAGGCACGTCGAGCTGTCGTATCGAATGCATCTGTATGGGACACGCTCAAGCTATTGCCAGAGAAAGCACTGCCAAAACGATTTCGGGCAAAGCGACAGGTGACACCTGAGTGTGACAGCTTCATGCATCTTTATTTGGGGATTGATGCCACAGAAATTCGCTCAGACTTGGCTTGTCATTACATCATCGTCAATGACTGGGAACTAGGCATTACAGCGCCTCAAAACGTCGTATTGGTGTCGATTCCATCACTTTTAGACTCATCTCTTGCACCACCTGGAAAGCACGTAATTCACGCCTATACTCCGGGTAACGAACCATACGATCTTTGGCAGGGAATGGATCGCCAAAGTCAAGAATATGCTCAACAAAAGCAACTTCGTGCAGAAGTGATGTGGCAAGCTCTAGAGCGAATTATACCAGATGTGCGATCGCGTTGTGAAGTTACCCTTGTAGGTACGCCACTAACCCACGAACGCTATCTCAGCCGCCATCGCGGTTCTTATGGCCCGGCAATTCGAGCCGGAGATGGCTTCTTTCCTGGTTCTAATACACCCCTACGCGGATTGTTATGCTGTGGAGATTCAACCTTCCCAGGTATTGGCCTACCCGCAGTTGCTGCTAGTGGTGCGATCGCAGCGAATACCCTGGCACCTTTGCACAAGCATTTAGAAATGCTCAAGGATATTGGCTGTATTGGCTAAGAGAATTTTAAGTATAGCAATTATGAATGATGAATGGGTAATCATAAATAATGAATGCGCTAGGTCAATTCTTTCAATTCATCATTCATAACTTTTACAGAAACTGGACATGAGAGACTTATTTCGGGGATATTATCAGCCTACAGCCGCAGAATTGGCTGAAATTTGGCAGGATTGTATTTTTTCTTTTGATGCGAATGTTTTACTAAATTTTTACTGTTATACCCCAGAAACACGACAAATATTTTTTGAAATCCTTCATCAGCTACAAGAGCGAATCTGGCTGCCATATCAAGTTGCTTATGAATATCAAAAAAATCGGATATTAGTTATAACAAATCATTTAAAAGCATATGAGGAGCTTGAAAAAGTTTTAAATAAAAAGCTCCAAGAATTAAAATTTGCGCTGTTTCCAGAATATAAATGTCATTTCTTTATTAATAGCCAACAAATTTTAGACAATTTTGAACAGACAATAGAAGAAACTAAATCTCAATTAAGAATAGCTAAGAGCCTTCACCCTAATTATTTGGAATTTGACGAAATCAGGGAATTACTATCCGATCTATTTCAGGGTAAAGTTGGCCAGCCTTACTCTGAAGAAGAACTAGAGGATATTTATCAAAAAGCCGATAAGCGGTTCAGCTATAAACAGCCTCCAGGCTATAAAGATGCTCATAAACCTGTACCAAGAAGCTATGGAGATGTTGTTCTCTGGTTTCAATTAATTGATTATGCTAAACTTCAACAAAAGCCAATCATATTTGTAACTGATGATAATAAAGAAGATTGGTGGGTGAAGTATGAGGGAAAAAGCCTTGAGCCACGACCAGATTTAATTCAAGAAATTTTATCGGCGGTAGGGGGAGAAAGTTTTCAATTTTATATGTATCATAGTGACTCTTTTATCAACTATGCTGAGAATTTTCTCGGTCTACCAGAGCGCCCAGAAGCAGTTAAAGAAGCTAGAGAAATAATTCTGCAAGGAGGAGAAAAGCGAATATCAGTTGAGTCTAATTATCTGCGAAGTGTCGGGTATGCTGCTTCAGAGCAAGTGCTTGAGATTGAGTTTAAAAGCGGAGAAGTTTATCAGTATAAAGACGTTCCAATTGTGGTTTATACAGATTTGATGAATGCCTCATCGCTCGGCAAATACTTCAACGCCAATATTAAGGATATTTACCCTAACCAGAAGCTAAGTTAGCAATAGAGAAGCTAGTCTATACTTCTATAAATAAGTGCGATCGCCCCACCATCTGGCAACAGGAAAACGCCTTTTATCGATGCTATCATTGCAACTGATGTCCTGCTTGCAACAAAATCTGAATCGCTTTTTGTTTATCCTCTTGCCTGACTAGCAAATAATCTGTGTCGTAAGTAGACACAGCAAAGATACTAATACTTGCTTGTGCCAAAGGTGTAGCGAGTGCAACCAGGATACCAGTTAAGGAAAAATCTAGTTTAGCTTCCACCTTAAAGCAGCACCATCCTCTGTTGCACTCCATATCCATTGGTACTTGGGCACTGATACACACAATCGATAGTTCGTGTTGCGATCGCGTTATTGAGATAAAACTACCTGATAAAGCCCAATCAGGCAACTTTGTTTTAGCGTCTAATCGGCAGATAGCAAATGTATCCGGCAGTATTGATAGGGTTAGTAATATATCAGTCATAAACAAGCGCGATCGCATCTAGACAGTAAATTCAATTTATAACTGGAGCTAATCGGATTTGCGATCGCCACTGCTTAGTTGTAAATAAGATCCAGCCGCCTGTAACACCGCATCCAGCAAGCCAGGAAAAAGAGCGTCTAAATCCTCACGACGAAGAGAATTGAGGTGTTGCGTCCCTTGTTTACGACTATAGATCGCGCCCGACTCTCGCAGCACCTTAAAATGGTGAGACATCGTTGATTTGGGAATAGAAAAATACATTGCTGCACAGGGTTGTTCTCCTTTTGTAGCCAAATACTTGACTATTTCCAGCCGCACTGGATCGCCTAACGCATAGAGAACGCCTGCTAAAGAAATGTCTTTTCTGCCTGGGTGATATATCAGCCTCATACTTGCATTATCTCACAAATTCAACTATAGTTTAATTATTCGATTTTATCGAAATATTAAATAAATTAAGGGGTCAGCCATGTCATCGGTTGCACAAGTTACAGACTCCACGTTTGAGCAAGAAGTGTTAAATAGCGAACTTCCAGTTTTGATTGATTTTTGGGCACCTTGGTGCGGGCCGTGTAAAATGGTAGCTCCCGTAGTTGAGGAAGTTGCAGCTCAATACGACGGACAGGTGAAGGTTGTTAAGCTTGACACTGACCAAAATCCACAAGTTGCCAAAAAATATAGTATCCGCAGCATCCCCACCCTAATGATTTTCAAAGGGGGTCAGCAGGTCGATACAATTGTGGGTGCTGTTCCCAAAACAACTTTATCCACAGCTCTGGAAAAGTACCTATAAAGGGTAAAGGATGAAGGATGAAGGCTGAAGGCTGAAGGATAAAGTTTTATACTTCACACTTTACACTGCGCTCACGCGCGGGGCTAACACACACTTCATCCTTCACACTTCACCCTTCATCCTTCACACTTCGCGCCTTCAAATTTAGAGTATCGCCCGCGAACTGGCTCCCAAGAATATCCATGTAGCTCATTTCATCATTGACGGTACAATTTGATCGCCAGAACGCCAATATCCTGCTGACAATCGAGATAGCTTGCTTGACCCTGATGCGATCGCCTTGACTTATCTGAACATTCTGCGCCAGCCCCGAAGTGCTTGGACATGAGAAGTTGAACTTCGACCTTGGGTGGAACACTTCTAATCCCTCTAATAAGTACAATCATTGCAGAATCAGGAGAAACAACCGATGATTGAACTTTACTATTGGACAACGCCCAACGGTCACAAGATTACGATGTTCCTTGAGGAAGTCTTGATACCATACAACATCGTTCCTGTCAATATTGGCACAGGCGATCAGTTTAAGCCTGAGTTTCTCAAGATTGCACCCAACAATCGCATCCCCGCGATCGTCGATCGCGCACCTGCTGACGGTGGTGAGCCGATATCGGTGTTTGAATCTGGTGCAATTCTGCAATACTTGGCAGAAAAAACAGGGCAGCTGATGCCAACAAATTTACGCGATCGCGTGGAAGTCCTAGAGTGGTTATTCTGGCAAATGGCAGGTTTGGGTCCAATGGCAGGGCAGAACCACCATTTTAGCCAATATGCTCCCGAAAAGATCCCTTATGCCATCGATCGCTATGTGAACGAAACAGGGCGCTTATATGCAGTGTTAAATCGACGACTAAGCGATCGCGACTTTATCGCAGGGAACTATTCAATCGCTGATATAGCTTCTTATCCTTGGATTGCAGGGCATGAGCGCCAAGGGCAGAACTTAGAGGATTTTCCGAATTTGAAGCGCTGGTTTGAGGCAATTAAGGCACGTCCGTCAACTGTCCGCGCCTATGAGAAGGCAGAGGCATTCAAGGAGCAAGCACTGGATATTGAAAAGTCGCGATCGCTGTTATTTAACCAGTCTGCAAATACGGTTGGGCGTTGAGCATCGTCAAGTGCATTTGTGCAAGTGTAATGCACCGCCAGGCAATGCCCTGCAATACTGGTTGCAATACCCATAAAGCAAGAGACTGACCTATGAAAACCATCATTGCGATCCTAGCAACTTTGCTCATCGCCAGCACGCCCGCACTTGCAGCCCCTAACTCCAATGCAGTACCATCAATAACTCCAGTTACCATTAACGCCCGGTGTCAGCAGCTACAGATAACCTGTAATCAAAATCAGTTGTTTGAAATAGGACGTAAGCTAGGGCAATTGTACTTCAACCGATACCACAAAAAACCACCCCAAAAGCGCGGCGTTAACCTCTATACCACCGCTGACGTTGACCTAGTTGACCAAGCGATAATTAGTCAGTTAGCAACTGAAAACCAAAAGCTACGCCAAAATTTGGAGTTACAGGATACCGAAATAGGCTTAAGCAAGGGACAGCAAAAGTAGCGTCCTAGTCAAGTTCCCCGGTTGCAACAGACAAAATTCCATCAGCGAAAAATCAAGTCTAGCCGTTGCTGGGCGGTTTTAAGTGCTTCAGTAGGCGAACTTTTACCAAGTAAAACTGCTTCCAGCGCCCGTCCTAAACTTTCAGAAAGGCGGTTGTAGCCGGGGAAGATGGGACGCGATCGCCCATATTGCGCTTGTGACAAAAACACTTTTACCGCTGGTTGTTGAGCCACAAAGGCTTGATATTTCTCGCTTTGCCTTGCCAACATATTAATTGGCAAATAGCCCGTACCGATTGCCCACTCGGTTTGAAATTGCTGACTCGCCACATATTCAGCAAACTTCAACGCCGCTTTTTCCCGTTCTGGCGTTGTTTTCATCACGAACAGATTCTCACCTCCGATAGCTGTAGCGCGACGAACATCTTCTGGAATCGGAAACACATCAAAATCAACTCCAGTAGCTTTGAGTTGTCCTAACGCCCAAGGCCCGGTTAATTGCATCGCCACCTTACCCGCCAGGAAGTTATCAACTTCAAAACCGCGTTCTGGTAGAGACAAAATTACCGATCCGTCTGCGATTAAATTCTGCCAGAATTGAAGAGAAGCGATCGCGCCTGAATTCTCCATCGCTGCTGGGTGTTGCTTGTCAGCACTCACCATCTCACCACCACCACTCCACATAAACGGAAGCCATAGAAACACGGCAAATTCCCCTTTCCCCAAAGGCAAAAACATTCCGTGTTGGTCGATCCGCTTGTCACCATTCTTATCTATAGTTAATTTGCGGGCTAAGGAACGTAACTCATCCCATGTTTGAGGTAACTGCGTAATTCCCGCCGCCTTAAATAAACTCGGACGATAAAACACACCTACATTATTTGTTCCAAACGGCACAGACCAAGTATGCCCTTGATATTCCATCGATTCAAACAACGCTGGATCGATTTCGTTTTTTACAGGTGATGCTGCTAGCCAATCATCCAAAGGTCGAATTGCATCGAGTTCGACTAATTGACCTGTAATCGTAGCATTAAACCACAATAAATCCGGTGGCGCATTCCCTACCACTGCTGCCAAAATTTTGGGTAGTTGCTGTTCTGCTTGTCCGACATATAGCGATTCGACTTGAACATCCGGATGTTCTCGATTAAAGCGATCTACCAGCACTTGGAAGACATCTCGATTTGGTGGTGGATTTATCCCATGCCACAGCGTTATCTTAGTAACACCAGCAACTTCAGTCCGATTAGGTACAGCCAGACATCCGCCTAAAGCTAGTATTACCACCATCATTAGAATTAGTAATCTTGTCTGTAATAACCAGCGATTTAACCTAACCACAAATTTCTTCATGACTACAGATACCATTAAATATTTTTCATAATTTTTGTTAAACTATCTTACATTAATGCCATCTTATTTAGTTCAATGCTCAAAAAATATTGTCATTTCTTGCTCTATTCATCATAGGAGTAATTGCCTTTACAAGCTGTAGCAATGCTAGACAAATTACTAAAAACGATGTTGTCACAATAACACTACAGTTTTTTGTGAATTTACCCAAAGATTTAGAGTCAGCTGCTGCACTGGATGGCTTGGGTGAAATAGAAACTTTTTCCGCATTGTTTTGCCTTTAGCTAAACCAGCTTTAGCCGCATAAGCAATATTTATCTTTCTTGGTTCGGGGAATAATTTTTTAATGCCATTGGTAATTATTTCAAATTCAGAAATGTTTACTTTGCCTTTAGGTTTGAATACATTTAAGGGGCAGTATATTAGTTATTGGAATTATACAATGGCGGCATCGATGATATTTACTTTGCCAGCACTGATAATTTATGCTTTTTTCAATCGCTACTTTATACAAGGAGTTACGTTTACTGGTAGTAAGTGATATGAGTAGGTGGGCAATGCCGGGCTACCAAGGGACTAACATTTAAACTTAAATAAGTTGTGAGAATTTTCTCAAAATTATGGCAGGACATAGTAAATGGGCTAACATTAAGCGACAGAAAGCAAGAGTAGATGCGGTGAGGGGAAAGACATTCACCCAGCTATCACGCGCAATTATTGTAGCAGCGAGAAATGGAGTACCAGATCCGCATGGTAATTTTCAACTGCGGACGGCTATTGAGAAAGCTAAAGCAGCAGGGATACCAAATGACAATATTGAAAGAGCGATCGCTAAGGGTGCAGGTACGTTTGAAGAAGACTCGGCGAATTTTGAATTCATTCGCTACGAGGGTTATGGTGTTGATGGTGTGGCTATCTTAATTGAAGCACTAACCGATAACCGCAATCGTACCGCAGCTGACTTAAGAGCAGCCTTTAGTAAAAATGGTGGGAATCTCGGTGAAACTGGCTGTGTTAGCTGGATGTTTGCGCAAAAGGGTGTAGTAGTAATTGCAGGTGCTGTTGAGGAAGAAAAACTGTTGGAAGCTTCCCTAGAAGGCGGTGCAGAATCATATGAACTGATTGAGGATGAGGATGGCAAATCAGCCCTTGTGTTTACTGAAGTGGGAAATCTGGAAAATCTGAGTCACCTACTAAAAGACAAAGACTTTGGTGTGAGTGAAGTAGAACTGCGCTGGATTCCTAGTAATACTGTAGAGTTAAGCGATTGGGATCGAGCGCGATCGCTACTCAAATTAATCGACACTCTAGAATCTTTAGATGATGTGCAAAACGTCACTGCTAACTTTGAAATGGCAGATCGGCTGATGGAACTGAGTGTAAGCTAAAACACAGCTTCAATTCAACTTGCTCATCCCAACTATTCGCGCAAAAATGAAGGAAAGTAAATATTCCTATCAATTTTAAAAAGTTCTATTAACAATGGCGCTACAGCTAAATCAAACACTGTCACCCCCACACCCTTCTACACCCCAAAAGTTTGATTACGATCTAGCAATTGTGGGCGGTGGGATTATCGGCTTAACCCTTGCCTGTGCTTTAAAAGATTCTGGGCTAAGTATAGTGCTGATCGAGGCAAAACCCTATTCTGTAGCAGCGATGAAAGGACAAGCCTATGCGGTGCATATGTCCTCAAAGCGCATTTTTACAGGCATTGGTGTCTGGGATAAAATTTTGCCTCAAATCGAGACTTTTCGCCAAGTATGTCTGTCAGACGCGAATTATCCAGCGGTGGTGGAGTTTCAACCTACGGATTTAGGTACAGATGTGCTGGGTTATGTGGCAGAACATCAAGCGCTGTTGACTCCGTTACAGGATTTTATGCAGAATTGTCCTAATGTTAAGTATCTATGTCCGGCTGAGGTGGTGCAAACTCAGTATCAATCGGATGGAGTGGAAATTTCCCTCAAAGCAGAAGGCGATCATCGCACTATCCGCACGAAATTGCTAGTAGCAGCAGATGGGGCGCGATCGCGCATTCGTCAAAGTGCTGGAATTACAACACGAGGTTGGCAATACTGGCAATCTTGCATCGTCGCCTTTGTCAAACCAGAAAAACCGCACAACAATGTTGCTTACGAACGCTTTTGGTCTAGCGGCCCCTTCGCAATTTTACCCCTACCTGGGAACCGCTGCCGAATTGTTTGGACAGCACCCCACGAGGAGGCTAAAGCTTTAGTTGCGCTGGATGACGAGCAATTTTTGACAGAACTCAGATGCAGATATGGCGATCGCATGGGTAAGTTGGAACTCGATGGCGATCGCTTTGTGTTTCCAGTCCAACTGATGCAGAGCGATCGCTATGTTTTACCCCGACTTGCCCTAGTTGGCGATGCTGCCCACTGCTGTCATCCCGTCGGCGGGCAAGGATTAAATATGGGTATCCGAGATGCAGCTGCGCTAGCACAAGTGGTACAATCTGCTTATAATCAAAGGGAAGATATTGGAAATTTGCAGGTTTTGAAGCGTTACGAACGTTGGCGCAAACAGGAGAATCTGACAATTTTAGGTTTTACCGATTTACTCGATCGGCTTTTTTCTAATAATTTCTTGCCGGTGGTAATTGTACGGCGTTTGGGATTATTAATGTTAAAGCAATTTCAGCCAATTAAAAAATACGCCCTGCAATTGATGACTGGTTTGAGGGGACGTTTGCCTGAACTCGCCCAGAAATTTTAGCTTCTCTCGTTACCAGGCTGAGCCTGGTAACGAATATATTTTAGATTTTGTTGTATGGAGACGTTTCATGAAACGTCTCTACAGTTGGTAATTTTAAACTACTACCACTTCTTATAAGGCAAGAATTTGCCAGACATAATTACCTTGACGCGATCGCCTTTAGGGTCTTCCTCTTTTTCCACATCTAAGGTAAAATCAATAGCACTCATAATGCCATCACCGAACTTTTCATGAATCACGCTTTTGAGTGGCATTCCATACACTTGCATAATTTCATAAAAGCGATAAATTAATGGATCGGTGGGTACAATAGAACTATCACCTTTAAGCGGACATTCTGTTAATTCCATTGCTAGACTAGATGGCAATTTTAAAGTTGATAAAATCTTTTCAGCCTCTTCTGGGGAAGCACTAGCTTGACGGTAAAACACAGCAGCAATCCAAACTTCATCTCTGCCTAAAACTTTTTCTAAATCAGTAAAAGTTATATTTGTCTCTTTTTTTGCTGCTAAAAGTTTCAGAGTAATGTCGCTCAGCATATTGACTACCTTCTAGATTGCTACTTCAGGTTTAATCTTATAGGTAATATGGCTTGCTGTTTGTTATAAATATTACACCCTTAAACTATAGGTGTGTTAAGAGAGATAAGCACTATACTACTACTTGCGATCGCGATCGCCCTCTGGAATTGAATCTGATAACTTCTTAGCTAAATTCATAAAATCAGAAGGTATCATAACCAGCGTAGTAGTATTATTTTCCGCACCAATTTCTGTTAACATTTGCAGCCGTCGTAATTCCAAAGCCACTGGATTATTAACAATCATTTGCGACGCTTCTGCTAACTTAATTGAGGCTTCTTGTTCGGCTGCGGCTTTAATCAAACGAGCGCGTTTTTCCCTAGTTGCTTCTGCTTCTTTCGCCATTGCTCGTTGCATCGTCGGGGGAATTTCTACATCTTTCATTTCCACCCGCTCAATTACAATACCCCAAGGTTCAGTTATTTCATCTACAATTTCTTGGACTTTAATGTTGATTTTATCCCGGTTTTGTAGAACATCATCTAAAATGTTTTGACCAACGACGTTACGAAGAGTGGTAAGCGCAGTTTGATAAACAGCGAATTCGTAATTTTCAACCTTATTAATAGCTTTTGATGCATCAAGAATTCGGTAATAGAGAACGGCGTTGACTCTAATCGTGACACTATCAGCAGTCACAGTTTCTTGTGGTTCTATATTCACCGTTTTGGTGCGAATATCCACTTGGGTCTTTTGATCTAAGACGGGTAGAATCCAGTATAGTCCTGGCCCCCTCACACCTTGAATTCTGCCTAGTCGAAAGATGACACCACGCTGATATTCTCGGTCAAGCTTGAGTCCAGCAGCTCCCAAAAACAAAGATATAGCCAAAAAGGCACCTAGAAAGGTTTCCATAATTGGAGTGACTTATAGTGAGTGGATCTATTCTAGCCTTGGGATAGATGCGTTAGCGTAGTTTTCTAGTCTACACCCTAAAAATTGTCACTAAACCTTACCTTACGGCTGTTAAAAGCCAAGTAATTTCAAATTTACCCATAAACCCAGGATTACACTGTTTTACGGGTGTAATGGAGCTAATACTAGCACTTTTTCTTTACTGTAGCTTAATATCCGTGCGGACAATCTTGGCTTTATTTAAAGAAACTGTAAAGCTCTCACCCAGACTTTATTATTTTTTAGTATTAAATTATACTATCAAAACAGCAATATAAGATAAATTTTATACAAGTACCTGGGGGAATTTTTTTACTCAACTTAAGTTACACAAATGAAACGATTAATTACCAATTAACAATTATTTGATTATTTCTAATAGATAAATAATTTTTGTATTTCAATGATTAAAATTCCTCCGCCTTCCGAATATGGCTTGAGAATACCCATCCGAAAGGTACTGGGTTGTACCAGCAAGGAGCCTGTTAAAGTAGGATATTTCCTCGTCAAAGTAAGAGGTTATTTACTCGATTACCATGACTTGTATCATCTTGAAGTTTCCTTTTTAGAAAGAATTCAAATAGGAAAAGACATGGTAAGTGGAATTCACGGCATTAATTCACCTGTACTGCACGAATTCCCGATTACAGAAGAGTACAATGGAATCTTCGATGAAGTTCGTGTTGCAATGCATGAATGCTTAACTCGACCATCAATATTTAGTTTATTCAAGGCAATATTTTGGTTTTTTTGGTTAATTACACAGGGTATAAACCCAATAACTGTTATAGTTCGTCACATTAAATCGATGCAGTGCTATCAACCTGAGAAAGCTTGGTTAGATAATATAGTTTTTGTTCATCCAGAAACATCTAGCCAGAACTATATAATAAATACTAGCTTCTTGAGTAGCTGATTTCTCTCGTCACCAGATTCAAGCCTAGTAAAGAGAAAATACTTTCAATTTACTGTCTTTTAGGCTTTGGTTTCCCCTTCCCCTGCCCTTTGTGTAGC
>QQTW01000998.1_pt1 | contig 19218 bp, 18 predicted proteins | sample 1904831 | NCBI WGS metagenome assembly QQTW01 (sample SAMN09435610, study PRJNA476489) | Subsurface metagenome, whole genome shotgun sequencing project. | reverse complement strand
GACGGCATCAACTCCCACCATATTATTGAAGCAACCTTTAAAGCCTTTGCGCGTAGCCTGCGCCTAGCAATGGAAATCGACCCTAGGCGTAACGGGGCAATTCCTAGCTCTAAAGGCGTTTTGTAACTAAGTCTAGGCAAACATTAATTAAATTCAAGCTCCCGGTCAGACCCGCATAGAGGTCTATTGCCTGAAACTTGCGTACTCCAAGATAAAACCTTTTTGGAGGGGGTTTGGGGACGCAAACATTAATTAAATTCAAGCTCCCGGTCAGACCCGCATAGAGGTCTATTGCCTGAACTTGCGTACTCCAAGATAAAACACTTTTGCAGGGGGTTTGGGGGAGGCAACTCGTCCACGCCAGCTATGGGGAAGACAAAGTAATCCCCATACTGGCTCCCCAATGGGGGGTTTGGGGGGCAGACCCCCCAAGTCTTGGTTTTTCTTAAAACAATCCCTGCTTAAACCAAAAGCAACTTTAGATAAAACCCTTATGACTACTACAACTAAATCCCTTACGCTTGAGGAATTTTTACAGCTACCAGAAACCAAACCTGCAAGTGAGTATATCAAAGGTCAAATTTTTCAAAAACCCATGCCCAAACGCAAATACTCGCGGCTTCAAGGAAGACTTATGCGCGCTATTAATGAACTCGTAGAAGATATTAAATATGCTTATGCCTTTCCAGAGTTGCGTTGTACTTTTGGCGATCGCTCAATTGTTCCTGATGTTGCGGTTTTGCTGTGGCAAAATATTGAATTTGATAACAATGGCGAACCCATAGACGATGTAAAAATTGCCCCCGATTGGACAATTGAAATCTTATCACCAGAGCAAAGCTCAAACCGCGTCACCGGAAACATTCTTTACTGCCTCCAACATGGCTGTCAGCTAGGCTGGCTGATAGATCCAGACGATCGCTCTATTTTAGTTTTTTTGCCCAACCAAGCGCCCATATTTTGTACAGAGAGCGATCGCATCCCCGTACCTAACAGTATTCCCCTCAACCTCACCGCCGAACAAGTATTTAACTGGCTCAAAATGTCCTAGACAATAGATATCGCTCTAGGGGCAGTGGTTTTCAGCTAGGTTAGATATGATATAAAAGTCGATAATTCTTAAAAAATATTAATCAATGCTGATTTCCTCCTCTGGCTTGTCCAAGGTCAAAGACTCAGTAAAAGAAAAAATTTTCTTCGGTCAACAACCAAGCACCGAGTTAATCGCCATTCTTACTGTATATTTCGTTCAAGGTATTTTAGGATTAGCGCGGTTAGCCGTTAGCTTTTTTCTTAAAGACGAACTAGGCTTAAGTCCCGCCAACGTATCGGCTTTATTTGGAATTGTTGCCTTACCTTGGATTATCAAACCGCTATTTGGCTTTTTGTCCGACGGATTGCCGATATTTGGCTATCGGCGCAGACCATACTTAGTGTTGTCAGGAATCATTGGTACAGTATCCTGGATTGCTCTGGCAACCGTCGTACATACCCCCATTGCTGCAACAAGCGCGATCGCTCTTGGTTCTCTTTCTGTCGCTATTAGCGATGTAATTGTAGATTCCTTAGTAGTAGAACGCGCTAGAGTAGAATCCCAAGCGGAAGCAGGATCGTTACAGTCTCTCTGCTGGGGAACTACGGCGGTGGGAAGCTTAATTACTGCTTACTTTAGCGGCTTACTTTTAGAGCATTTCACCACGCGCACGGTATTTGGAATTACCGCCTTATTTCCCTTAATTGTCTCCGCCGCCGCTTGGTTTATTTCGGAAGTACCAGTGCAAAAAGTCACTGATGTAAATCACAACTGGCTAACCGTTAAAGATCAAATCAAACAACTGCGCCAAGCTGTTACCCAAAAAGCGATTTGGCTACCCGCAGCCTTTGTATTTATTTGGCAAGCTACACCAACGGCGGACGCTGCGTTTTTCTTCTTCACCACCAACGAATTAGGGTTTCCGCCAGAATTTTTAGGCAGAGTGCGCTTAGTTACAAGTATTGCCTCGATAGTGGGAATTTGGATATTCCAGCGTTACCTCAAAGCCGTGCCTTTTCGCGTCATCTTTGGCTGGAGTACCTTGCTATCGGCGGTGTTAGGTATGACTATGCTGCTGCTTGTAACTCATGCTAACCGCAGTTTGGGAATAGGCGATCGCTGGTTTAGTTTGGGCGATAGCTTAGTGCTGACGGTAATGGGACAAATTGCTTATATGCCTGTTTTAGTATTAGCAGCGCGTTTATGTCCCCCTGGTGTCGAAGCAACTCTATTTGCTTTACTAATGTCTGTCTCTAACCTTGCTTCAATGGTTTCTTACCAACTAGGCGCGGGATTAATGCACCTATTAGGTATTGCTCAAACCAACTTTGACAATTTGTGGATATTAGTAATTATTGCCAACGTTTCCACCTTACTACCGCTACCTTTTCTTAACTGGCTACCCGATAAAGATACCGAACAAACTGCGCCAGTTTTAGCCAGCACTTCCGATCGTCAAGGCATTATTCCCGATTTTGTCCCCCAATCCTTAATTCCAGAACCCGCTAAAGAACCTGTAGATTGATAGCTGTCAAAACTAATTTATGCAACTCCACGAACGCGCTTCCACCGTCCCGCCCAAATCCTACGATCGCCAAGATTGGCAAAAAGGCTACGAATCAGTTACGCACGAAGAAGATTACTGGATAGAAGATATTGAAGGGGAAATCCCACCGGAACTTAACGGTACTTTATTTCGTAATGGGCCAGGCTTACTAGATATTGAAGGTCATCGCATTCACCATCCTTTTGATGGCGACGGTATAATTAGCGCGATCGCCTTTTCTAATGGTCGCGCTTACTTCCGCAACCGCTTTATTCGTACTACCGCCTTTGTTGAAGAACAAAAAGCCAAAAAAATCCTCTATCGCGGCGTTTTTGGCACGCAAAAACCTGGCGGCTGGCTGGCAAATGCTTTCGATTTGCGCCTGAAAAATATCGCCAACACCAATGTTATCTACTGGGGTGATAAACTCCTAGCATTGTGGGAAGCTGCCGATCCTCATCGCCTCGATCCTTATACCCTAGAAACCTTGGGTAAAGAGTCTTTTAACGGCGTTTTGGCTGATGGCGAAGCTTTTGCCGCTCATCCCCGTTTCGATCCTAGTTCTAAGTTTGATAACGGCGAACCAAGTTTAGTCAACTTCTCTATCAAGCCGGGATTATCGACAACTATTACTATTTTTGAACTCAACCCCGCCGGAGAAGTTATTAGAGAACACGCTCATAGCGTTCCGGGTTTTGCTTTCATTCACGATTTTGCCATTACGCCCAACTACTGCATATTTTTTCAAAATCCCGTTGCTTTTAACCCCATTCCTTTTGTTTTAGGAATGCGCGGCGCGGCGGAGTGCATTAAGTTTCAACCCAACCAACCCACGCGGATTGTTATTATTCCCCGCGACAGTAAAAAACCTATGCAGGTTCTTGAAACTCATTCGGGGTTTGTTTTCCACCACGCTAATGCTTTCGAGCAAGATGGGGATATTTATATTGATTCTATTTGCTACGAAACTTTCCCCGAAGTAGAGCCTCAAAGTGATTTTCGTCAAGTAGATTTTGACGCGCTTAAACCTGGGCAATTGTGGCGCTTTCATCTTAATTTGAACGATAAATCTGTAGCGCGGGAATTAGTCGAAAGCCGTTGCTGCGAGTTTCCTAGTATAAATGCCGAAAATGTCGGTCGTTCTTATCGCTATTTGTATATGGCTGCGGCAGATGGCGAAGCAGGTAATGCGCCTTTGCAAGCTATTTTAAAAATCGATCTAGAGTCAAAAGAGCGCCAGTTGTGGAGCGTTGCGCCGCGCGGCTTTGTCAGCGAACCAATTTTTGTAGCGCGTCCTAATGCCCAAAGAGAGGATGATGGTTGGCTGCTGACGGTAGTTTATGACTCCACTCGTCATCGTTCGGACATCGTTATCTTAGATGCTCTCGATCTGCATAAAGGCGCGAAGCCCTGCGGGCGCTCTAGCGCTATCGCTCGACTGCACCTCAAACACCATATCCCCTACGGTTTACATGGCAGCTTTGCCCCTACCTCTTTTGCTCCCCAAGCTTAAGTTGTAACTTTCATTAGCTAACTTTCGGTAATATTACTGATGCGTGGTAAAACAAAGTTTTGCCACGCTTGTATTTAAGTTGTTTAGTTTTTAACAGTCTATACAAAACAAGTAAATATTAATACAATTACCCTTCCCAATCGGCGCGAGGTCAATTTCTAATAAAGTTAATTACTTAATTTATTGTTACTAATTTTTGTCACATATATATAAGCTTTTTGCCTAGCGAAAATACAGCGAAATCTCTAGAATGGGCTATTCTAGTTGACAACGTAGTATTGCTGTTTTTAAATTAGCTTGCAAACAAGAAATATTTAGGGAAAGTGTTTAAACTAATACACTGATACAGGAGTGGCAAAAATAAAAAATAATAGTAGAAAACTTTAACAGAGACCCAAATACATGAATAATTCTGAAGATGAATACATCACTTATGTAGTGGTAGAACAACAAAATGCGGAAAGAGAACCTATCCAAAAACAAGTAAAAATTATGAACAATTCTGAAGACGAACATATTACTTATATTGCTGTAGAACAATCAAAATCAGGAATGATGCAAGGAATAAATAAATCTCAAATTTCTGCTGCCGATTTAGCGGGCGGAGGTAACTTAGATAAAGTCCGCGATATCCTCTTTGGCGGGCAAATGCGCGATTATGAAAAGAGATTTAATCGCCTAGAAGACCGTTTAGTAAAAGAATGCAGTAGTATCCGAGATGACATAAAAAAACGCTTGGATTCTTTGGAGATGTACATCAAGCAAGAAGTAGAAGCGCTAAATGAAGGGCTAAAAACCGAGCAATCGCAAAGAGATGAAACAACCAAAGAAATCGCTCAAGAACTTAAAGATACATCCAAATCCTTAGAGAAAAAACTCGGACAATTAGACGAGCAAAGCAATCAAAAACAGCGCGAATTGCGTCAGCAAATTCTCGATCAATCAAAAAGCCTAGATGACGATATGCGCCAAAAGTATGAATCTATACTAAGCGTCATCGATCGCGAAGTTCAAGAGTTGCGGAGCGATAAAACCGATCGTTCTACTTTAGCCGCATTGTTAACGCAAGTAGCAATGCAACTAAACAACGAGTTTGAAATGCCTAATAAATAGTTAGTAGGTAATTTTTAATACTTAGCCTAGCTCAACCAGTGCTAGGCTGATAACTGCACCAAATGTAGATCGTATCTCTGCACTTAAATAAACGCCGTCTTGCAATTTAATTTTAGGTGATAGGCATTGGCTGACTATTCCTCTAATGGTGCTAATAATTCCCCAGAGACAGATGAGGAAGCGATCGCGCTATTGCGGAATTTGCTGCTACCCGAATCAAAGGAGGAAACCGCACCAGAGGATGAAGCGATTTCTCAATTGCGATCGCTTTTAACTAACAATTCAGCTTCTTTAGACCAAAATCCCGCCGGAGAAGATGAAATTGCTCAACTGCGCGAACTAATCCTCAATCCCAATATTAATAACGACGCACCAGGCGATCGTCCAAAAGATCCTAGCGAAGTCGCTTTAGATCAACTGCGTCAATTATTATTGAGTCCAGAGCAAGTCAAGCTAGAGCAATTGCAAGAGCGTTTAGACAATCCCCAGGTATATGCAGAAGACTTAAGTAAGGTAATTCCCGAAGCAATTATTTTACTATCGCTGCAAAGACAAGAAAAACTTACCAAAGCTCTATTACCCACTATTGAAGAAGCTTTACAACTATCGGTTAAACAAGATATAAACGTTGTTGCCAATGCTATCTTCCCGGTAATTGGCCCCGCCATTCGTAAAGCTATTAATGTAGCTATTAGCACCTTAGTTCAATCCCTCAATCAAACTTTAGAGCATAGCTTATCTCCTCAAAGTTTTAAATGGCGACTTGAAGCTAAACAAACAGGTAAATCTTTTGCTGAAGTTGTTCTACTCCGCACCTTGCTTTATCGCGTCGAGCAAGTCTTTCTCATTCATAGAAACACTAGCTTAGTTTTGCAGCATATTGTAGCAGACCTAGTAGCGGCTCAAGATGCAGATTTAGTTTCCGCAATGCTTAGAGCTATTCAAGACTTTGTGCAAGATTCTTTTAATATCCAACAAGGCGACGGCTTAGAAACTTTGCGCTTTGGGGAATTAACTATTTGGATAGAAGAAGATTCCGAAGCCATTTTAGCTGGAGTAATTAGAGGAAACGCACCCCAAGAATTAAGGCTAGTTTTTCAAGATGTCATAAAAAGAATCCATAATGATTTTCGTCCCCAACTTGCGGCTTTTGATGGTGATAATGAACCTTTTGAAGCTAGTAGAGATTATTTAGAAGAATGCTTGCAAGCCCAGTACGCAATCAAGAAAGAAAAAAGCTCTCCTTTACTACCAATAATCGGCGGTTCTATACTCTTAGCTTTAGCTGCTTGGGGGTTCATTTCTTATCAAGAAAACCAGCGTTGGACAGCTTATATTGACACCTTAAATCAACAGCCTGGTATGGTAGTTACGGGTTATGAAAAACGTCACGGGAAGTATCAAGTTTTTGGCTTGCGCGATCCTTTAGCTGCCGATCCCTTGCAAATTTTACAAGCTGCAAAAATCAATCCTCAAGCTGTTGTTAGCCATTGGGAGCCTTACTTATCTTTTGAACCTAGTATATTTACGGCAAGAATTCATCAAATCCTCAAGCCACCGCCAACAGTCTCTTTAAAAATAGATGAAAATGGGGTATTATCGGCTCAAGGCTCAGCAGAGCGAAAATGGATTATCGATACGCAAAAATTAGTAACAGCTATTTCAGGAATTACTAAGTATAACGATCGAAATTTAGTCCAAATAGATTACCAACAATTACAAAATCTTAAACAAAATATAGAAAAACAAATAATAATTTTTCAAGAAGGTAATAGTAAACTTATACCTGGACAAGAACAGGAAATAAACAACTTAGTTAGAGAAATCGATGAACTCTCAAATGCTGCGCCTTTGCATAACAAAGTAGCACGCATTCAAATTATCGGGCATACCAGCGCCAGTGGGGCAGAAGATAAAAACTTACTACTGAGCCAAAACCGCGCTTATGCAATGTTATCTAAGTTAAAGTCTCAAGGATTGGTTAATCAAGACATTATTGCTATAGGTGTAGGTGCAAAACAACCCTTACGGAATACAGAAAGTCAATCTCAAGAAGAAGTTAATCGCAGTGTTACTTTCAATATTTTTTTAACTGATAAATTAGTTCAAAAATAAATAATCGATGATTCAGAAAAAAATTTGTATGGTAGGTGCTTTTGCAACCGGAAAGACTAGCTTAGTAGCACGTTTTGTCAAAAGTATATACTCAGATATTTATCACTCTACAGTAGGAGTAAAAATTGATAAAAAACTAATTAAGTTTGCCGAACAAGAAGTCAATCTAATCCTCTGGGATATTCACGGCGAAGATGAATTTCAAAAAGTGCAAATGTCTTACTTGCGCGGTGCTTCAGGTTACTTTTTAGTAGTAGATGGTACGCGCAAACATACTTTAGAAAGAGCTATATGCTTGCAAAAAAAAGTAGAAGCAGCTATTGGTAAAGTGCCATTTATCTTAGTTTTAAATAAATCCGATCTTACGGAAGATTGGGAAATAGAAGAAACGATGCTAGATGAGCTAAAAGCGCAAGATTGGCGAATAATTAAAAGTAGTGCAAAAACAGGGCTGGGTGTGGAGCAAGCATTTTTAAACTTAACAGAAAAAATGTTGGAAAAGTAATGAATGAAAATATCCCGGCGGTAGTGCTTAATTACCTAAATAACTTGATTATTGAAAGCCGAGCGCTTGCTTACCTATTAATCGGTAAGGATGGATATTTATTAAGTTGGGGAGGGAATTTATCAGCCTATGGTATTGATAATCTACAATCAGCAGAACTAGCGTGCAAACAAGTTCACTTGTTAGAAGGATTATTACCGTTGAGCGATACAACAATAGTTTTACCCTCTACTCATGTCGAACAAGGGTTTTGCGCTGATATACATCTGTTTTCAGGAAGTGAGGGCGACTGGGTACTGCTATTAGATGCAAGTCAAGAACGCGATCGCCACCAACTGTTGCAACAAAAAGGCAACGATCTGAACTTACTGAGAAACAAACAATCTAAAATAATCAATCAATACTTAGACAAAGAAGTAAAAGAAAACTTGGCTCAAGGTTTACTAGCTTTAAACGAGCAAGGCGAACGCCGGGATGTGACGCTTTTAACTGCTAAAATTTGTAACTTTACAGCTTATAGCCAAAACAACCCGCCGGAAGAAACTTTTAAAACATTAAATCTTTATCTATCGCCTATAGTTCAATCAATTCTTGATGAAGCAGGCATGATTGACAAAATAATTGGCGATACTGTAATCAGCTTGTTTGGTATTTTGCCTTCTACAGGCTATCATCCTTTGCAAGCGATCGCTTCGGCATTCCAAATGTTTTCGTCTATCCAAGAACTAAACCAGCGCCGTCAACCAAATAAAGCACTGGAGATTGCAATTAGTATTACTTCTGGCTTTGTAGTTTTAGGCTTAATCGGTAGCAAAGCAAGTAAAACTTTTTTTGCAATTGGGCATCCTGTAGATTTGCTAACGCAACTAAGAGAGCGAGTTAGTCCTAGGGAAATTTTAATCGATCGAAATACGTTTGATAGAATTGGTAATAGGCAAAAGGATTTTTTAGAATCGATAGCGATCCAATCTGCAATTTCTGCTCCAGTGAAGACTTATTTTTGTAGGGTAAAGTCATGATGCAATCTATTGAAGCCGATCTATTTGCCGCTCTAGATATAGTCGTTATGGAATTATTGGACGACGGCTATTTTAAAATGGTTGGCGCAATCCCAGATTGGTTTCTTAAGTTTTACCCAGAAGCCCCAGGACAGCAAAAATTATCGCCGGGGACAAAGTTTCCCTTTTTAGAAAACTTTATTATTGATGCGGAAGAATTTTGGACGAGTAATAATAGCAGCCCAAAATTAACATCGCCGCTCTGGACTGAAGTAGATGATTCGGGTCAAGAGTATCACTTTGAAGCTTCAGTCTTTTGTTTAAGTAATACAAAACTATTGTTAATTTCTTTAGTTGAAGAAGCTTATCAAGAAAAACAATTTTTGCTGCAAAAGTGCCGAGAAAGCAACCTAAATTATCAAAAGTTAGTCAAAGAAGTCCAAAAAAAAGAAATTCTCATTCATTGTATTATTCACGATTTAGCCGGGCAATTGACAGCGATTAAATGCTGCTTCGATCTATTGAGCTTTCAAAACTTGACCCCTAAAGGTATAGAGTATTTAGCAACCGGGAAAAAGCAAGCTACTAAACAAGAAACATTGATTAAAGATATATTAAATGCTTTTTCTGCGGAAGTAGAGTCTTTAGAAGCTTTTACCGTCGATCCAGAGCAATCGCCAGATGTACTTTCCTGTGCGAAAGATGTAATCGAAGCTTTAGAGCCAAATTTCAAAGCCAACCAAATTAACTTGGAATTAGGCGCAAATGTGAATGCGGCTCAAGAATGGAAAGTTGTAGGTGAAAAGTCGCGCTTAGATCGCGTATTAACTAATTTAGTTGAAAATGCTTTTCGCCACAGTCCGCCAAATTCTACCGTAACGATCGATCTGCAACAAGAAGATAAGGATATTTTAGTGTCTGTAATGGACGAAGGTGCGGGCGTACCGCCGGAAATGGCTAATAATTTATTTAAAAAGTTTTCTCAGGGTAGAAATAAAGTCGGAAAAGCTGGATTGGGGCTTTATTTTTGCCGAATTACTATCGAGCGGTGGGGAGGTAAAATTGGTTATTCTCCCCGTCCTCGTGGTGGTTCGCAATTTTGGGCGCGTTTGACTAAGCCGTCTTGAAATTGGAGCTTGCAAAAACGCAAATAAAAGGGGTAGGCGATCGCCTACCCCTTTTTTCGTTCAATTATTGCCAATTAACCAACTAGGTGGAGCAAGTCGCGGACTACGCTGTAACCTGCTAAATCCCAAAGCAAATAAGCCAAAAAGCCAATCATCGCCAAGCGTCCGTTCCATAATTCCGCTTGTGGATTCCAACCAAATAAAAATGTATTGCGGTCTTTGCCATTGTAGGCTGTAGCTACGGGTGGTAAGTTTGTAGTTTTGGTTTCCATGTTCTGTAGGGGTGTGTAAAGAATTATGTCTTATGTTACTACTTTATCTAGCTATACTAAATCTTGCTTTCCGTCTCTAGATACAAACCTTAACCAACTCTAAAGGCTGATTTGAGCCAAAGTTTTTTGTAAAGACTTCTATCAATAGTTAGAGTAAATTTTACATTTTGAAATGTATGTTACTCAAATTGATGGTATAGATGGCTTAGATTATACCTACTTACCTGCTTTACGGAGATTTGTGGCTGCTTGCAAAACAGCAGTTCATCCTGCTAAAGAGATAGTTTTCAGACTAAGGGGGGATGTTATAAACTGCCACAGGCAGCGATTCTGACATCAATGTTGAGTATTGTAGGAGATACACTGTTTTTACCTCACACAATTTATAAATCAACGCCGAGTTAAGCTTTGACGAAGGGTATACCATGTTTGAACATATTGGGATGACACTGGGACTGGACAAAACGCTATATTGGTTAGCGCAAATTCCAGTACAAGAAGGGGTGGAAACGCCGGAAGACGCAGCACTTTTGTTTTCAGGTCCAAAGTTTTTTGTGGCGTTAATCGCTGGGGTAGTGCTGGCTTTTGCCGTACAGTTACTATTAACTAACGTGGGTGTAGCCTTTCTTTTAGGGCGCACTTCTGAGGACTCTGATAGCGACACTAATGACGAAGCAACGAGTTTTGGCGGTACTATTCGCAAAATAGGCACGGCATTGGGACTTGCAACCTTAATTAGTGTCAGCGTTTCATTAGCGATCGCTTGTTTTTTGGCAGTAAAACTAAGTTTGATTGAAAGTTCGGGACTTGGCGCGATCGTTGGTTTAGTAATTTGGGCAGCTTACTTCTTGCTCTTAGTGTGGGTAGGTTCAAGTAGTGTAGGCTCGCTAATTGGTTCGTTGATTAATACTGCAACTTCCGGGATGCAGGCACTAATGGGAACCGCCGCCGCCGCCTTGGGAGCAAAAGCCGTAAACAATCAAGTAGTAGCTACGGCAGAAGCCGCAGCTACCGCCATCCGCCGAGAACTAGGATCGGGAATAGACCCGATGAGTATTCGGGAAAATGTTGAAGAATACTTGCAAAAGCTACGTCCTCCAGAATTGGATTTAAGCAAAATTAGGGGTGAATTTGAAAAATTGCTCAACGACCCGCAATTAAAAGCCGTAGCGGGGAGTAGCGATTTACGCAATATCGATCGGCAAAAGTTTGTAGACTTGGTCAGCAGTCGCACAGACTTATCTAAAAAAGATATGAATCGGATTGTCGATCAACTAGAAAGCGTGTGGAAGCAAGTAGTCGATCGCCAAGCACCGCAAACTGACCGCATGGGCGAATTGGTAGAGTATCTTAAAGGCGTTACGCCAGGTCAGACAAAAACTGACGAACTAGATGCCAAGATCGATCGCTTGATGGAAGAAATGCGGCAAACAAAAGATACTAGCCAAAAAGCGGCTTCTGACAATGCTCCGGGTATGCTGCAAACAGGGATGAATACTCTGATCGGGTTAGTTATGGGGCGCACGGACTTGTCGGACTTTGATGTCGAAAAAATTATTGGTTCGCTAACTACAGCCAAAGACAAAGTAACCGCACAAGCAGATAAAATTGCGACGCAAACAGGAATTAAAACTCCAAGTTTGCCCTACAGTACCATTCGCGCCGATGTGGAAAACTACCTACTCAATACTTACGCTTGGCAAATGAGTCAAGATAAGATTGCTCAAGAGTTTCACGATGTACTGTACGATCCAGCCGCCGATCCCGGCGCAGTCCGCCGTCAATTAGAACAACTTTCCCGTAACGATTTCGTGCAGCTATTGCAACAGCGTGGGATTTTGACTCAAGCGCAAATTGCCTCGATTGCCGAGCGCTTAGAAAGCATCCGCACGGAAGTTTTGACTATTGTAAGAGCGCAAGAGGAGCGGGAAGCCTCTCAAGACTTGCAACGAGCGGTAGAAAGCTACTTGTTAGTTACAAGTAAGTCAGAATTGACTAGCGAAGGCATTGAACGCACCTTTAAACCGCTACTAGAAGACACTGAGGCAAGTCACGAAACTTTGAGTATCCGCCTAGCAGCTTTAGATCGTGAATCTATGCGCCAAGTATTGCTGCAACGCAATGATATTTCCGAAGCTGAAGCCGAGGAGATTTTGGGCTTGTTAGAAGCCCAGCGCGATCGCGTACTATTGGAATCGCAAAACCTAGCCGAACAAGCTAGAGTCCAGGCAGAATCGCTGTGGTTGAATTTGGAATCTTATCTGCGAAATACCGGAAAAGACGAACTAAATCCCAATGCGATCGCCAGCGACTTGAAGACCCTTCTAGACGATCCGCAAGCTGGAATGAGTGCGATTTCTGCGCGCGTATCTCGTTTTGACCGCGATACTTTAGTGCAGTTACTAAATCAGCGTCAAGACTTAAGCGAGGAGCAAATCAATCAAACTATCGATCGAGTAGAATCGGCATGGAGTAACGTCCGCCACGCACCGCAAAAGGCTGTCTCTTTAGCTAAAGAGCAATACGATTCGGTGACAACTACTTTATCTGATTACTTGCGAAATACTGGTAAAGATGAATTGAACCCAGACGGCATTGCCCGCGACTTTAGTAGACTATTTGAGAATCCCCAACAAGGAGCAGTTGCCTTGCGCCGCCGCTTGTCTCAAGTAGATCGCGATACTTTAGTGCAATTGCTCAGTCAACGTAAAGACTTGAGCGAGGAGCAAGTAAATCAAGTCATCGACCAAGTACAAAGCTCGATTCGCAATATTATCAAAAGTCCGCGACGTTTGGCAGCAAGAACTCAACAAAGAGTGCAATCGTTCCAAGCAAATGTGGAAGATTACTTGCGAAATACAGGTAAAGACGAACTTAATCCTGAAGGAATTAAGCGCGATTTGCAGCTATTAATTAACGATCCGCGTGCGGGAGTGGAAAGTTTTAGCGATAGATTAGCCCATTTTGACCGCGATACTGTCGTCACTTTACTGCAAGCGCGGGGCGATATGTCCGAGGAAGAAGCAGCAAGAATTGTCGATCAAGTTCTTTCCGTGCGCGAGCAATTTGTCGAACAAGTTAGAGCGGTGCAACGGCGGATTCAAGATGTTATTGATGGCGTATTTGGGCAAATTCGCAATTATCTTAATTCTCTCGATCGCCCCGAACTCAACTACGATGGCATCAAACGCGATGTCCGTCAGTTGTTTGACGATCCCCAAGCAGGTTTTGATTCCATTCGCGATCGCTTAGGTTCGTTTAATCGCGATACTTTAGTTGCGGTCATGAGTTCTCGCGAGGATATTAGCGAGGCGGATGCTAATCGAATTATCGACCAAATTGAAGGGGCGCGTAATAGCGTCTTGCAGCGTGCCGAACGCATTCAGCAAGAGGCACAACGACGTTTGGAAGAAGTTAAGCGTCAAGCTCAAAAGCAAGCAGAAGAAACTCGTAAAGCTGCGGCTACGGCGGCTTCGTGGTTAGCTGGAACGGCGGTTGTTTCCGCTATTTGTTCGGCAGTTGCCGGGGCTTTAGCTGTCGCTGGTTAAACCGTCGATTAATTTTGATGCCTCCCAAATTTTGGGGGGCTTTTTTTTGAGAATTAATTAAGTTACGTTTTCCTGAGTAACGCTTACAGGCAAATTGCTAGGTTCGATTGACGAATCATTGCCAGGTAATTCTAGACAGTAACCCGCGCCATAAACCGTCTTAATATAGCGAGGATGACGGGGATCGGGTTCTAATTTAGTTCTCAAGTGCCGGATGTGGACGCGGATTGTTTCAATATCATCATTGGGATCGTAGCCCCAAACTTCTTTTAAAATCTCGCTTGGAGATACCGTTTGCCCGTGACGTTGTAACAAGCAATGGAGCAATTCAAATTCTAAATGAGTTAGCTTGATTGTTTTTGTAAACCAAATTGCCTCAAATCTTTCTGGGACAAGCGTTAGCGAACCGTAGTTGAGAATTTCGCTATGCTTGGCAGCTTGGGGAATGCGATCGGTACGGCGCAATAAAGCCCGCACTCTGGCTAACAATTCCTCTACTTCAAAAGGCTTAGTTAAATAGTCATCCGCCCCCGCATTAAACCCTTCTACCTTGTTTTGTGTTTGACTTAGAGCCGTTAACATCAATACGGGAATTTCCGCCGTCCGTTCGTCGCGGCGCAAGCGCTGGCAAACCGTAAATCCATCAACTTTAGGCAGCATCAAATCGAGCATGATTAAGTCGGGCAATAGTTGCATGGCTAATGCTTGACCTTTAATGCCATCTTCGGCTTGGCTCACTTCATACCCAGCCATTTCTAAATTGACTGCAACAAGTTCTGAGATAGCTGGATCGTCATCAATAACAAGTATCCGAGGCATTATTAAGAAATCTTTACAGATATTGAGGATAAATAAGAACCTTTGCAGGATACAAAGATTGCTCTCATTATTATAAAGAGCATTCTAAATTTAGTCTAAAGATTTTACCAATTGTAGTAGTAAATGAACTATAGAAGGAGAAAAAATAAGCAGGAAGCCGAAATAATAGAGTAGTTGCGTTTATTTTTAGCTTGTTTTATGTCGAATGTTGCCTATATTCCCCCTTGGTGGCTAAAAAATGGCGTGTTAATGACCGTGCATACAGCTTTAGTTGCTAGTCAAGAATGGGAAAAGACAACCGTACACCCAGAGCCACCTTATCAAGAAAAAATTTTTGCTGGGGCAAAAGGAGTTCCAATTTTTGGCATTGTTGCAATTCCCGATCGCCCGCGCGGTACGATTATCGGCACTTATGGAATTACTGGCTCGTTAGATAATCAATGGTTTTTACGACTATTGGGGCGCAAAGCTTTCGCTCAAGGCTATGCGGTAGTGCTGTTTGATTGGAGAGCGCACGGCAAAACTGCTTTGTTGTCGCCAACGCTGACTTCGGATGGCTTGTTTGAAGGCGAAGACTTTGTACGCATTGCGGTGCAATCTAAAGCCCTAGGATGTCCTGGCAAGTTTTGGTTTACAGGGTTTTCTTTGGGGGGACAATTGGCATTGTGGGCGGTAAAAGCAGCCCAAGAATTAACTGAAAATAAAGAAGTAGAACTAGATAACAATGAAATTGGCGGCGCGGCGGTAATTTGTCCGAGCTTAGACTCTATTCGATCGCTTAATTATTTGGTTAAAGATCCTTGGGGTAAGTATTTGGAACAAGCGATCGCTAAGGAACTAAAAAAACTGGCACTAAAAATTTACCGCGCTCACCCCGGAAAAATCGATTTAGCGGCAATTGAAAGAGCAAATAGCATCTGGGGTTTTGATAAAGAGCTAGTTATCGATCGCTTGGGTTTCCCTACGGTAGAAGCTTATTACGAAGCTAGTAGTGGCTTGCGTATACTACCGCACCTGGAAAAGCCAACTTTAATTTTATATGCGGCTGACGATCCGATGTTTGCACCCGCAATTATTCCCGACTTGCAAGCCGCTTGTAAACAGAATCCGCATATAGACTTAGTGCTAACTGATTACGGCGGTCATGTTGGCTATATAAGTAGCATGGAAGGTCAAAAACTGGCGGGAGATCCCGATCCTTGGTGGGCGTGGAATCGAATTTTGGAGTGGTGCGATCGCAATTAATGGTAAAACCTGTAATCGATCGCCAACGAGAACATCAAGCCAACGAGCGGACGTTTTTAGCTTGGCTGCGAACATCTATTGCTTTAATTGGTTTTGGGATTGCGATCGCCAGATTTGGTTTATTTCTGCGTCAACTCCATACCGCCGTTACTCAAAAGCCCGTTGCTATTAACGTCATTTTTAACTCAGAAAACTTAGGAATTAGCTTTGTAATTTTTGGAATTATCACAATTTCTTTAGCTGCTTGGCGTTACAACCAAGTTTTTTGGCAAATCGAACGGGGCGACTATCGCCCCAATCGTTGGTTAGTTTGGATTATGGCGGGAGTTGTAACGATTCTAGGATCTTTAAGTATTCCTTTAGTTTTATGGCGAGATTCTTCTATTTCGCCACCAATAGATGATATTAAGCTTCCTTCTAAATCCCTTCATCAAGCTTTTTTGTTTAAACTTACTAAAATACTTAAATAATTTTATACCTAATGTTAGAGGCAAGTTAATCAATAGTTTTAGTAACTTACAGTAAAACGCTAGTCAAATAAATATGCTTAAAATCAACCAAAACAAACATAAATTAGCTGTAGTTTGCGGTAGTTTACTACTTGTTGCCATTCCTCTAAGTTCTATAGCTCAAACTCCTGCGCCTAGGGGAGTGCTTAATCCTAAACCAAGTATATTTAACGAGCAGCAATACAAGCGCGATCGCGCACCAGCTAATAACTCTACTCCCAGCGCTCCATTAGTACCACCTTTACCAGAAGAAAGTAGTAATGCGATCGCAACGGTTACACCAATCAACGGTAAAGTAAGTGTCAAGTTAACAAATACTACCAATACAGCTATTACCTACGAAGCCATTGACTATACCGAGCGCCGCACTTTACCAGCAAAAGGAGAAGTTGTACTTAAAGACTTACCCGCTCCTGTAACGCTGACTTTAGTGCGTCCCGATAACGGATTTATTCAAATTGCTGCTACTTCTGCGGCTAATTCAGAGCTATTGGAAGTTTCTTTAAGGGAAGGACGAACTTTGAACGACCAACAAAGCGCGATTAGAATTCAACAAAATGGTCAAGTTTTTGTTAACTAAATTAACACGCAGTCGCTACTTTATTTGCTCAGTGATAGAGATTTTTTTTGCCTGGGGAATGACACTAATTCCGCCATCAGCTTCCATATAAGCTATCTTTACCTCTTGAATCAACTCTACGCCTTGCTGGCGTAACTGGCTCATTAATTCTTCTTCAGTAATCAGTTCTTTTTCTAAATTGCGCTCGATTAATTTACCATTTTTAACTAATAATAAAGGTGGTGGATTGAGAAATTGTTGCAACTTAGGAAATTTATAACCAAGCCAGTTAATTAAGTAGCTCCAAAAAATTACCGTACCTACAAGCGCAACTCCTTCTGTAATTGAAGTGTAAGTTGTCGCCATAGCATTTTGAGCCGCTTCTGCAAATAGAACTACGACAAGTAAATCTGTTATTCCTAACATCCCTAATTGACGCGCGGGGATAAAGCGTAAAACAAAAAATAACAGTAAATAAACTATAGATCCGCGTACAAAAAGTTCAAAAAGCGGAATGCTAGGAACAAAGAGTTCTCGCCAATTAACACTAAACCATCCATCCATAACATTTTTTAGATAATTACTTTTGTTTTCTTAGAGCAACTAAAGTCTCACCTAATAACTCAATAAGTTTATTTTAGGCAAGGTTAAGATTAGTCGTATCTCTTACAGATTCATAACTTATTTAATAGCGGCTAAACCTATAGCTTGGGAAACAGATGTTAAATTTTGCGCGTGCAATTTTTCCTGCAAACCAACTAAAATTCGTTGTACCATTAATGGTCCTTCATAAATCCATCCAGTATATACTTGCAACAAGCTTGCACCCGCCGTTATTTTTTCCCAAGCATCGGTAGCAGTAAATATACCCCCAACGCCAATAATTGGTAGTTGTCCTTTAGTCTCAGAATAAATAAAGCGGATGACTTCAGTAGAGCGATTTTTTACAGGTAAACCACTAATACCCCCATTTTCTTCATGAATAGATTTACCTGTAGTTGCAATAATTTGGGTTTGTAAGTTATCGCGGCGAATAGTTGTATTTGTAGCGATAATTCCCGCAAGTTGTTGAATTTTAGCAACTTCTAAGATGTCTGCGATCGCATCCCATGCCAAATCTGGCGCAATTTTAACTAAAATCGGCTTGCATCCTTGGTTTTCTTGCTGCAAAGCATCTAATATATCGTTTAAACTTCCCGCATCTTGCAGAGTTCGCAATCCTGGAGTATTGGGGGAAGATACGTTAACTACAAAATAATCTCCTAACTCTTGCAAAGCGCGAAAGCTACCCAAATAATCGCTGGGTGCGTCTTCTAAAGCTGTAATTTTCGACTTACCTAAATTTATCCCAAGCGGAATTGAGCTTTTAGCTACTTTAAACCTGTTTGCTAATTGTTTTGCCATTGCTACTGCGCCACAATTATTAAACCCCATGCGGTTGAGAGCGGCTTTATCGACAGGTAAACGAAATAAACGCGGCTGGGGGTTGCCTGGCTGCGCTTGTAAGGTTACAGTGCCTATTTCTGCAAACCCAAAGCCAAAATTTGACCAAATTCCCGCCGCCAATCCATCTTTATCAAATCCCGCCGCTAATCCTACAGGATTGGGAAATTCCAAACCCCAGAGTTTTTGTGCTAGAGAATCGTGGCTAAAGCTCAAAGACTTTGCTAATTGAGCTTTTACGCCTTGAGAAACAATATTTTTACTTCTGTCTAGTTTATAAAGATTACTAATTGTCTGTTTTTGCAGCCATTCGGGATCGGTTTTTAAGCCAGAAAACAATATTGGACTAACTACGGATTGATAAATATCCACCGGAAAGAGTAATTGTAAAGTCAGTCTAAGTCTAAAACTAAAAAGTAGACTTAAGCTATCTCATAGCTCAAGTCTACTTACAAATAACTATTTAGAGTTATCAGCCACCAGCAACCGCCGGAACTATGCTAACTTCATCACCTTCTTTTAGCGGGGTATCTGTCCCTTCTAAAAAGCGGATATCTTCACTATTGACGTAAAGGTTCAAAAAGCGCCGGGGTTGTCCTTGTTCGTCACACAGACGCGCTTTGATACCAGGACAATTTTGTTCTAACGCTTCGATTAATTCAGAAATAGTTTTGCCATCACATTCTAGAGTGGCTTGGTCATTAGTGAATTTTTGCAGGGGAGTAGGAATTAAGACTTTGACGGACATAAGGAGGGAAGGAATAACAAAGGTGACAAATACAACAATGATTTTATTAAACTAGCACGGGCTGCCAATCTAAACGATCTAATGTACGCGATCGCTCTAAAGCGCGTTCAAAGCTATCTAACTTC
>QQTW01000997.1_pt1 | contig 19219 bp, 17 predicted proteins | sample 1904831 | NCBI WGS metagenome assembly QQTW01 (sample SAMN09435610, study PRJNA476489) | Subsurface metagenome, whole genome shotgun sequencing project. | reverse complement strand
CGGATATGGAGGGTAGTGGTATGAGGGAGGGGACGAGTCCGCCGTGAAAGAGGATGAAGAAGTCCAGGCTCAGAAGACGGTGGCAGAATCGTGTGGGATTGGACGAAGTAGAGGAGAGATTGATTGACGTTGATGTTGCAATTGCTGTTACTGTTGAAGCGGAAGACGGATTATCAGTAACCATCTAGGTACGGTACAACACTCTGGACCAGCACACCAACGCATGTGCAAATCCAGATATGAGACGCCAGATTCGTTCGCCCGCTTTCGGCACAAGCTGTGCAACCGACGCAAGCTCAACCCAAGGCTCAACCCTTCCTGCATACACAAGGTAGGGTAGGGTACATGAACGGAGCAAACCGGATGGTCTGCGTATTTAAGAAGATAACTATAACAGCTACCATCTTATCCATAGCCACAGACTCGACTGCCGGACCAACACGGTAAGACAGATTGGCTTACCTGCTCAAACTCTGCACCGACTACCTTATGGCAACGAGGGTGTCCTGAAGCTGTAGTAGGCTCGCGCCTGTGCCGATCTATCTCAACGCACAAACAATGCAAGTTGTCGAAGCTTGCAGAGTACGAGCAGAGGAGGAAAGGTATACAGTGGGGATAGTATAGGCAAGGCAGGTACCCCCAGACGAAATGATGGTCAGCCAGGTAGTATGTTGGATCAGCGCCGAGTTTCGGGGGTAGGTAAGTATTGTCCACCGACGGGGGGAAAATGTGTGAGTGCGAAAGCCAGGTAAGGTAAGGTAAGGGTATAATGGTAAGGGTCCTGGAACCCCCCCTCTCTTCCTTCTCTCTTCCCTCCCCTCTCGTTTGGTTCGTTTGATCGTTCGCGCGGGTCAGGTCAAGTGTGCGGGGAAAGCTCAGCCGGCCTCTCGGGTTGCGGCTTGGCGCTTGGCGGGGTTGTTTTGATACCGTGAACAAAGAACTACTTTACCTCTTACACTCCTTGAAGATCGAAAGTAAGGTAATCATTTGCCTACCTGATGTGCTTTTCTGCTGTTGACTTAGGTTTTCATTTCAGGAACATTGAGAAATGATTGCTGACTCTCAGTCAGATCTAAACCGGATCCAGCTCTGTCGTTCCATGCTCCGTCGGAGTTTGGGCCGAGGGAGCGTGCTTGTTAACTTACTTGTTACTTCAACCCATTTAGGTTGAGTCCAGATCCAACGGTGCACTCACAACTAAAAGCTTGCTGGCCTGGCCGGGCATCACGATGACTGTAATATTTGCAATAGGGATCTCCATGTGCGAATCTAACCTTTTCCATTGTGCTCCCATTGTCTTCAATATTGTCTTCCTGACAACAGAGTTGAACAGACAACACCAGCAACGAAGTATCATATTCGGTTTTGCGGGGTAAGGTAAATAAGCTCCAGCTATCCGATAACCGTCGCAGCTTACCTTACCTTACCCTGTTACTTGACTGACCGACCCTAACCTTAAAAACGCGCTGACAGAGAAGCCGGAGAACTCCGTTGGTCTCCGGCAGCAACAGAACGGGTATCAAAAGTTCCAGGTTGGTAAGGTAGTTATCTAAGTCATCAACTTACGAGCTAGCCACTCTCCTCTGATTGACTGCCCTAGATATTGTCGGCATGCACGAATCCAGCGTAGACTGTGATGATCAACAAAATGTCAAAAACATACAGCAGCGGGTATTCGCTGGTCGTCACCGACCCAACTACTAATCCGCCGATCTGTGGCTTGTGTATGGCAGAGCGGACGGGATGCCCAATATTCCACAGTCTATGGCCGTATGTGCTTGATTTGCATGCAAGAGAGTCTATATACTACTTCCAAAGTAATTTGAAACCCAAAGCCGAGGGGGCCTGGAGGTTACGTGGTCCGATGGCGCTTGGTGTCTTTTGACCTACATGGGTCGACACGGAAGGACTCCTCTACATCATTCAATCGGAAAGTCGACCATGAGATGAAAGATTGCTCAGATCTAATCAATCATCCTCTATCGTTATCTCATTACATGGTATCAAGAGTGACCGTCCAAGAGCAATTCCCAAACATCCCAACAGCTTACGCACAGCAGCAACCGCAGATCCATGACCCCCTGACTTACATGCCAGTGGAGTCTTTAGCTAGATCGAGAGGCATTGTCTTCCTTGTACTTGACAGCTCTCTTCTGATCCGCAGCGACCGCCGACTCGAAATGATACAGAGGCTCCAATTTCAGGTTCTTGCGTCGCATGACGTATTTGCCGAACCAGTACGGCAGCGCTTTGGTGAGCTGGTAGTGCATGTGGGTGCGTGTCGGGACAGCGAAGATGTAATCGAGTTCCTCGAGCGTGCGCTGCTTGGTCTCGGGCACCCAGAAGAAGATCATGACGAGAGCGGTGACGTTGAGGAAGGCGTAGAATCCAAAGGCACCTTGTGGTCTGAAGGCTTCCAACATCTTCGGGAACGTGATGGAGAGAGTGCCCGCCCAGAAGAGACAGGTCGCCACCGCCCAGGCCATGCCGACTTCACGATGGGAGAGTGGGAAGACCTCGGCAGAGTACGTGAATGGAACGGGTCCTTCGCCGGGCGAATAGAATGCCGCGAACAAGAAGACGAAGAAGGCAATCATGCCGAGATGAGCTCGAGTGTCCTCAGGGATCCAGAAGCAAAAACCCGCGGCGAGTAAAGTCCACGCCATCTGTGGAAAGGTGAAGAGGAGCAGCGTCCGCCGTCCGTAGGTGTCAATAGTCCAGACGGCAGGCCATGCGAAGACGAAGTTGACCAGACCGAAACCCCACGAGGCGAAGAGCGCCTCCAAGTTGGTGGCACCGGCATTCTTGAAGATGGTAGAGGAGTAGAAAGCGATGATGTTGATACCGCACATCTGCTGAGCAATCATAACCGTCCATGAAGCGAGCGTGGCACGACGAACCCGGGGAATGGTGAATAGTTCAAAGAACCTCGTGACGTAGTTATTCTTGGTCATGATGGTTGCTTCTTCCACAATCTGAGCGCGGATGTAGTAAAGGTCTCGCGCTGCCTGGAGTGGCGTGTTCCGAAGACGACACAAGGACGCGTAGGCTTTCTTGTAGCGATTCTTCTTGATGTACCATCGCGGCGATTCTGAGGATGATTAGGTGTGGGTCCATGAATAACTTTGATGAGGACTTACCGGGACAATAGTAGATACCGACAACCAGGGGCACAGCTGGGATGAATGCAGAGCCCAATTGCAAGCGCCAGGCGATGTCGCCAGCGTTGTAGACGGCCAAGTTGGCGGAAAAGCCGAGCAAAATACCAAAAGCGGTCCACATCTGCCAGCTCATCACCAAACCTCCACGGATGGCGGCGGGGCAATTCTCGGCCGCGTAGATGGGAATGACGGAAGCCTTGCAGCCCATTCCAATCCCGAGAAGGATCCGAGTCACGAACAGTTGCTCCCAATTTTGGGAGACACCAGAGCCGATGACGGAGAACAAGCAGAAGATACCCGAGACGAAGATGGTGCCACGACGACCGGTGTAATGATTCAGCGGATCCGAGATCCAGCAACCGAAGAACGCAGAAGCAATGTATGGTCCAGCATTGATCAGACCTACGAGCCAGTTGTCGCGATCCTGATTCGGATGTCCCGGCGTCTCGCCATGGCCGATGCCGAACGCTTCCGGGAAGGAAAGGTTGGCGCCGTTGGAACCGGTCTGATCCCAGCCCTGCACGGCGGCACCGATGGAGCAGAGAATGACGGTGAAATAGAGAGCCCTCGGCTGCCGCCATTTGTGTAAGAATTCGTTGCGAAGGGCATCGCGCTCGCCGTCGGTGAGGCCATCGACATTCTCGAAGTTTGGCGGATCCTGGGCGACCAGGGCGCCTTTGCGCATCAGAGGAATGACGTCAACCATGTCGACCTCGCGCGCAAACTCGTCGACATTCTTGAAGAGCGTCTCACGCGAGAGACCGGCCAGAGGGTTCTGAATTCTAGAACGGAATCAGCCAACAAGCGCATGATCGAGAAGGCCTTAGGCATGCCGACCTGGCAGTCAAATTGCGGTTCAAGTTGACGGACTCGGACCTCCCTTTCTCCATTCCGGCCGCTTGGTCGTAGCTGTCCGGTCTATGGGTCACGATTAGTCTCCGCACAAGAAGGGGACGACCAAGGAGAGAGCGGTGGACATACCCATGGCCCTCGATGAAGACAGTCTCACCCTCCACAGCTGTTTTGCCTGGTAAGTCTGCCATAACGACGAGATGGTGACTCCAGTACAGGGAGGAGCGACTGTACTGTAGCAATATGCTGCAGAAGATGACAAGATACGGGCAGCGGGGTAGGCGGTTGACTTATGTAGCCCGATGGTAAGGTAGGCCGGTGGTAGGCCGCCTGTGTGACGTTGTACAGTTTTGGATGGATGGTTGATCCTTGACCGGTCAAAATACACTATCACTAAGGTAAGGTAAGGTAAGGTATGCAGCACACACAAACAAATGGGGGTAGGTCGAGGATGACTGGGATGGTGCTTACCTGGTACCTTAGTGGAGTGGCAGCTGCATTGAAGGTTGGATGGTGGGGCCCTACTGTGAGGTGATGGGATTCCGAAGGAGACTCGAGGTGATGGAGATCGGCGAGCATCGTCATTGCAAGCCCGGGATCACTTATGATAAGATGATACCTTAGGTATTTCAATGCCTAATCACTAATCACTTGCAGCGATGTAAGGTATGTGTTGTAAGGTAGGACAGTAAGGTAAGGTACCTTAATGAGGCTGAATGCAGGCAACAACTGGAAAGGAGAGGATGAGGCCAGTCTGCCTCGGTCCGGTCATGATAACGTGACCTTTTCACTCTCGCCGTTTCTGTCAGATCCGTGGAAAACTTTCCATTGAGGAATGTGTTTTCGTTTTGCAAACGGGGCCATAGTTAAACGTTCAATCCTTAAGGTAAGGTAAGGTAGGGTAACTTATCGCGTGCATGACATGGTGGAAGGGACATTTTTGCAACCGCTACGTTGAAGCTTGTTGACGCCACCTCACGGCCGCTACTTCTCTAGCGCGCTGCTTTAGTATCAGCTGCTTTAGAATTAGCTGCTTTAGAATTAGCTGCTTTACCTTAGCGGGGAGCACCACCAGGCAGATGCAGATAGGTGTGAGACAGATCTCACCTCTGTGTAATCAGCCAGAAGAAGTTTGGACCTTCCAGCTCAAGTTAAATTAAGGTAAGGCTTCGGACCTTACCGTTGTCCACACTACCTTACCTATGTCTTTGTACTTCGAGGTGATGCGGCCTGGAGGTCGACTACCTACCTTAACGTACCTTAGTACTGCAACATTTTCTTGCAACGTAGGGCTACCACCTCGGTCGGTCCGTCCCAGCCAATCCACAGTCCCATTGAAAGGAGTCCACCCTCTTCATCATGCTTGTTCGTGATTGCCCCGGATCCGATAACTTACAGAACTGTCCATGGATACGCATCCTTTGTTTTCGGGCCGAGGGTCTTGGCTCAAGGTCACGAGATTGACCTCAAAGCTGCGTTCAACGGCTTCAACTTAGGTAGGTATTATTCACCTTAGCATACCTTACCTTGCTTTATTATTAGGGTATTTCTCCTTAGTCCCTTAGTCCCTTAGTCCCACTAAGGAAGACATGTGACGGTTTTGGTACCTTAGTTACGTGCGTACTGCAGCGGTGAGCCCCATGAGGTGCCTCTTGACCGCCCTGTCAGCCTTAGCCGGGAGTGGATCCAATCCAGACTCTTGGCGGCTCTGTCCGACGTCACAAGAAGACATGGCTGTAAACGTGTAATATTTGGTTCATAATACTCTGCATCTAAAATAATCCAACAGGAATAACATGAAACGTGACATGTCTGCAAATATACAGCCGGCGCGTTTGCGAAAAGAGAGCACGCCAAGAGAGAGTGCACTCTCGCACCATCCCGGGTCCCAAAATCTTCAAGACCGAGCCCGTGTCCACATCTTGCTCCATAGCCTTCGACACACATCGAAGAAAGCTCCTCAAGCTCGAGGTTACTTGCTCAAGCACACTTCTTCCACACACCCCAAGCTCCAATCAAACTGCTCACCGTACCCGCAAGACCGACGATACCATCATCAAGGTTGGCGTAGCCTAGGGCAGAGGTCGGGACGGTGAGATCGCAGAGGTCGGAGATGAGTTGCAAGTTCGTGGCGGTGCGCTCACTGCGTAGTCGAGATAAATCAGCATTGTACACTAACCAGGGGCTCTCCTCATCCGGGACCAGTGACGTACCGCTCAAGCTTCTTGCTCTCTAGAACACCCTCGCCATCCTTCCGGTTGACATTCTGCGATTGCTGTCGTAGATGATAATGGGTGTACATTCCTGCCACGGCGCTGAAGATCAAGCCTGTCATCCAGCACTTGTAGGCTTCACGTTGCAGCCGCGCCGCCGACTTGAATGACCGAATGCCCGCCATGTCAAGCTGTCAATGCAACTGTTAGTCATCCTGCCTTTATGAGACGTCTTCCCTAAATGTCCCGAGTACTCACGTATATGATCGAGTCCAAAGTCAAATATCCCGCATAACCCAACTGCCGCCCCACGGCACAATACTTCAGCACCGGATCCATCGACTTGCTGTCCGCCGCCACCGCCGCCGCCTTGAAATGTTCCACGAATTTGCCTACCCGCAGTAGTCTCCGCGAGAAGCCGAAGTGCTTCTTCATGGCTTCGAAGGGCGCGATCTCGCTGTGCGGGTGGTTCGTCCGGAATAGGTACCAGGCGTAGAACCGGGAGAAATATTGTAGCGTCCGCAGGACTTTGTCGCGGCCCACTGTGACCTTGCATTAGTTCTGAAGTCCTTGACGCAGCTCCACTCGGCGTAACAGCGCGCAAATGGGGGCATGCTCGCGCCCTTACTTGTCAATGCCACATATCGGAGATAGTGGGCCACCGTGGGGTGGTACACCAGAGCGTCTGCTACCATGATGACAAGACCTGTATGAGCACCGCCGTAGAAGGTGTCTAGGAAGCAGTGAGAGATCCTGATCGAAGTGGAAGCGCTGTGGTTGACCGACTTCAACTTCGTGTATGAGCCTCGGTAAATTCCCTCCGACCGTGTACAGCTTCTGATCCGCACGATAGCCTGCTTACTGAGCAATGATCACATGCAGAAAACTACCTACGAAGTTACGAATTCGTACCATAAGCGGCGGCACTTACAACCATCACAACAACAGTCAGGGAGAATTCAAGTAGCCCGTACCTAATGATCTGAAAATAGATATCTTGTTTGCACAGTGATACAGGACCTTGCACCTTCATGTTGTGAAGGATTGGAGTACCCATACTCATCATTGGCGATACCCTCAATGTCTGTGTTGACTTGGGTTGCGCGGGTAGTATCTCTGTTGGGAAACCCGGAATGGGAGTGGAATCCGACTGTCTCATCTTTGATATCAGTGCTGCCGCCAGTATCGCTATTATTTATGCCGATTCGTATTTTTTTTATGAATGGAAGAATGCTCAGAGTACGGGAAATGTGCGAGCCTTTGACAACTGGAGTAAGGTAGCTCAGCCTTATAACTGCACTTCAGAGGAAACCATTGTATTTGAGAATGCCAAGGCAAAATCAAGTCCAGGCCCGCACAGTAAATCAGCATAGACCGGCTTCGGCCATTGTCTCATTTTCAAGGATGATGGTATTTAATAGCCATCAATAATGATATGTGTTAGGTTTCATTGTCTGCAACATCGCCTCCGCCTTGCATGTCCATTAGGCACAGTACTCTACAGCGCCTCCCCACGTTTTCTCAATGTTTGAGCCGTGCACTGTTGCTTGTGCGTATGTGTCTGCTTATCTAAGTTTCATTCTATATAAGGTAGCACACGCCCTTCTTTCACCTGTACTCGTAACCAAGCATTTCAGTACGGCTCAAGCCCTTCACTCCAAGTGCTAGCAAGAGAACAATTTAGGTCCTGCTACTTCTGATTTGTTTCACCACATACATAGTCTTAGCAATAAGATGCTTCCTCAGTCAATAAGCTGCCATGTTTTCCGCTGTATCTCCTTGCTCACGATTACGGACACCCAAGAAATGATATTCTGAAAATGGCGGTAAACCCGTGGTTGGGCAACCCACGCTTTCTGCCTTTGGTCATCATTGCAATCTTTGTCTTCTCGGCCATCACCTTTGGGCTGGGGGTTTTTCATGCCAAGGGGGTCTCTAAAACTACTGTCGACCCTTATGACGCCAAATGGTACAACATGAAAGCACCCTCAAACAACGTAAGTACTCTTCTGGTAATTTCACAACAAAGCTATCCCTTGAGGCGAGCTTAGCTAACCCGGTGCTCATTCTAGAGAATATGCCATTTCTCAGCATCCTCCACTCCCTCGTCGACCTTGCTCTCTATCACTTCACTAAACTTCCACCCGTCTACGCCATCTTTTCCTCGGCTTTATTCGCCGTCTGAGGCTCACCCAGGGTTGCAATCGGTCCAGTGTGGCGGCGTTATGAATGAGAACGGCGCAGGCCTGTGCTTTCAAAGAAGCTTGACCTTAACCCAGGGTGACCACCCAGGCTAACCATCCGGTGTCTCTGTCGCCGCAACACGGGCCAGAACCGGTCTCGGCTTTGTTGTTGCGGCCCTTGTACTTGATCTATCTGGGGTTCGCATCTGCAGCACTGCATAGGTCAAGGATGCAGAGCAAAACACCTTCTATGGGCATGAAGAGACTCAGCTCCGAGATGAATTAGAGTCGTTTGGAGGCATAGAATTATTTCGTGACGGAAGAAAATTGTTAAGTGCTTTTTCTTCTGAACTTAGCTGAATTGAAGAATACTGTGTAGGCTGGCCGCCCTGGAGTGGGTTTCTGGGTTGGTTTTTGTTACGGATCGGCGAGTACCATGTCTTGCTTTCTCCGCTCCCTTCTCAATATCTAACAATAGCTATTATATACATTTACATACAAATCCAACTGCATCATAAAGACACAAGTGTCCATTACAGTTTCCCAGGTGGAACGCCAGATTCAGCGGTGGTTTCCTAATACTTTGCCCCGCCAAGCCAAGCTGGATTCAGTTGAGCGAACATGGCAAGCTTTGCATAGATCACACATATTATTAACTGAAGCCAGCAGCACTGGCACAAGAGGAAGAAATTGCTTCACGCGATGTAGCACCTTAAGAACAGGGTAAGCACGTATGATAATGTGGGCAATTGTTCCTCAGTGTTGCGGAGCCTGACCTATTTCCCACTCTGGGCCTCACTCCTTGCTCACCCATCTCTCGCAATTCACTGGTGATATATGCGATCCTTACTCCCTCTATAAGAAGGTCGTGCACATAGGCCTGGCGCAACTATAAGATCTACAGAGGAGCCCTTCGGCCTTGGTCGTCGAGATGGCTTGTTACTAACCCCCTTCGGTACTATAGGGCATGTTACTGTAACGTAAAGTGGGATTACCAGAGATCGGATTTGATTATGCTTTATGTGCATCAAATATTATCGTAGTAAGAGACAAGGTCAGATTCTGCTATGATACTAGCCGACTTCAGACGGTCGCCACATACAAGCAGCAACTTCGAGCAGAGACTTGGCCAAAGCGCACCCGGCGAGGGCTATGAAATCCCTACACTTTGTAGAAGCAAAAGGCATGATAGAAGCCTAAAGAACAGCAACGTTAGTCCCGTTCTTGACAATCAAGGAGAAGATAGTCATACTTGCTGCCTCCATCTCCTCATCACTAACCAGTAGTTGACCCCTGCCTCTCTCCCTGACGCCCATACGCTCGCTGAGCGGCCCTAATATGGGATCATCCTTTTCTTCCTTCCAGATATCAACAAAGGGTCGTCGATACTGAAGTTCCAGGTTGTAGTCTTCAGTCATTCTATCCCTCACGATTAGTCATCTGATCCGCAGCCTGGCGCGCCAGAACACCTACGCTCGGAAAGCTTCCCAAGGCACCACATATTCCGGAACCTCTTCCACGGCCTCTTCCATGAAATAACTATACTTCCACCCGAACGGAGGCCTGAATACACCATCCTCAGGCGTTTTACCGGGAAACCGAACCCGGTAAATGCTGTTACCCCACTCTGGTACATCGTCATCCGGAAGTGTGGCCGCGCCGTCTGTCATTTCCCCAGCCTTCGCATCACCGTTACTTTGATCGGCGGTTGCAGACACTTGCTTGTCCTTGGCTAGCTTCTTGTGAAACTCCTCGACTTTGTCGCTGATAACGTGCGAGTTTGGAATGACGCCAATAAACCTGCCTCCTTTCTTCAAACTCCCAGCAACGTTGCGCAACATACCCCTAGCTTTTGCTTCGCTTTCAAAAGCATAGTGCATGCAGAACATCATTGTGACAACGTCGAAGCCACCGCCACCCCACCTAGAACTGGTGAAGCCTCCACCGGGGCCGGCACCACCGTCAATGCCCACATCTTGGATCAGAGGTATGTCTCCAAGCCATTCCCCAAATCCATCCCTAGCGAAGAACTCGGCATGAAATGTTCTTTGGGACCTGCCTCCCCTCCCATGTCTACCACCTCTTCCCCCACCACTTTTCATCTGTGCATATCTTTCACGTGCCTGCTCAATGGATACTTCTGCGGGATCAATCCCAACGTACAATTCGACGGGTTGTGGTGCTTGCTGCCATTTTCCGAGGTCACCTCCTTTACCGCAGCCCAGATCCAGGACCAATAGACCTCTCTTCTGATTATCGTTGCCATCGGCCCATGCAGTATTACTGGTTCCACCGGGTGTGAAATCCTCATTCGGCGAGAACTTCTGTATAATACTACTTTTAACCCAGTTATTGAAACTTCGGAGTCCCTTGATTCTGCTATCGGTCTTTCGCCAGTCTCGGCCCCGCTCAGGTACGGCATTGTAATGCTGCCGCACCACATCATGTACCCCTCTGGTCGCCGCCGCCTTCTTCGCTTCTTCGAGTAGCTCCTGTTCTCGATCCTGTTGCCTCTGCCGTAGAGCTTCTTTCTCAGCATTGCCGATTCTGGAAGCACCCCCAGGTCGTTTCCGTTGCCGTGGAGGTGATTTGGGTGGTGGTGTTGGTGAACGACGGATCGGTTTTGGGGACTGTGATCTTCGAGGGAGAGCAGCTCGCGGCTCTCTCTTTCTCTGGTTGGGTGAGTATTTCCGAGGTGAATGAGAGCGTTCGCGGTCGGCGCGGTTCCTAGAGGTCCTCCCAGGATCTCTCGGAAGCTTTGCATTTTCTTCATCGGTCTTTCTTCGGGAGAATCGAGGTAAGTTGGACGTGGTCATCGGCACAGGAGAGTCATAATTTCGTAACCGCTCGCTGGAGGGCGATTGTTTCGGCCTTTTCGGTACAGCCGGGGTGTTTGGAGACAAGTGAGGGTCCGAAGACGGAAGGGTTTCTTGGGTTCCAGGTTGATGCTGAGTTGAATTCGATCGCCTCCTCTTGTTTCCCAAACCAGGGCTGTGTCTGCCGCCATTGATCGAGTCGCCAGATCCCGCCTGAACCTCCTCAAATGATCGTTTCGGCATCACACCATGTTCAAGGTCACCGTTTCTTCGCTTTGCAGGCTATAGTGCATCAGCTAGTGTTTGCTCAAGCCGACATATATAAGCAACACAAACAGTAACACTCGGATCAAGTGCATTGTTACTATGCTTTCTAATGTTGTTATCAGTATCAGGCACGCCCTCGATAAATCCAGCCTGCTGAGTATTTTCCGCACGGTTGTTGTTGGGCTCCGCTGATTCGTCATCTGGCGCGTCTTCGGAAGAAGTAAATATGTCTCTTGCAGGGTCGTACATAATAATCCCAAGAGCTTCACTGGAGGCCCGTACGTGAATGTAACATTACTAAGTTTCTGTTACGAGCATGCATGCCTTTGGGCGCTTTTTGCTCCGGTCTCAGCGTTGGAATCAAGACTGCCATTATAGGTCCAGTGCTTCACCGTAGATAGGCATCTAGCTACGCGTGTTTCACCCCAAATTTCACCATATAAACAAGTGCCCAGTGTCGAGATCTCGAATATTCATTTTGAATATCTGCCTTTTGATCCAAAAGTCCACACCTTCTGCGAATCACCATGGGCTCTGACCCGCTATACACCAAGTATCCTGACCTATCACTGGCCCAGGATATCTTTCTCTTGACGAATCCGTCATCCACTCAAAACACAAGACAAACCTCTTTCAAGAAGCTTCAAGATGCAATCTCGGAGCACAAAATGGCGCCGTTATATCGACATCTTGCGCATCCGGATGATGGGCTGCTCAATAGCTCTGGTGAAGGGACCGCTCAAAAAGCAGCTCAGACCAGACCGAGAAAGGGCTCCGATGTGGCAAACCTTCTAGCCAGCAGAAACGCGGTCTCTCTCCTCGACTTTCCGTGGGATGAGAAGCTGTATGAGTCATTAGTGAAGGAGAATGAGCAAGAATTGAACAATATACAAAAGGAGGAGGATGAGGCGGCAGAGAAGGCTGGGGAGACTGAAGTGCAGGCAGCAAGAGGAAAGAGAGCCGAGTTTTGGGCAAGACTAGCACACAAGGTGCATTGCCTGAAATCAAGTGTAGAGGCACCGCTAATGCTCCACTTATCGCTAGGACAATGCAATTTCATCATATGAAGTACTCTTTGAGAAAACTGGTATACTCGGCACGAAGATCGATATTGTACTTGCAATAATCCGGATGGGAATCTTCTTTGGCGACAAACTTCTTGTTAAGAAGAATATCGACCGGGCAAAGGCTTTGGTAGACAGTGGTGGGGATTGGGATCGCCGAAACCGGCTCAAAGCATATCAAGGCCTTCATCTCCTCACCATCCGCGCATACAACCTTGCCGCTCCCCTCCTTCTCGATAGTTTGTCCACATTCACCAGTTACGAACTATGCAGCTACTCCTCGCTCGTGGTCTACTCGGTTCTCGCAGGATCTGTCTCACTTAAGCGCGTAGACTTTAAGGCGAAAGTCGTTGATGCACCAGAGATTAAGGCCATACTTGGTAGCGGAGAGGAGAAGCTGTCAGCGCTCACGGGTGCAGCATCTGCTGGTCCTGGAGCAGGAGACGAGGAGATGAAAGATGTCTCTTCCGCTACACCCACACCTGGGCCCACCGCCGTCAATCTTACCACTCTAGGAGTCTCTGGAGTAGCCGCCGAAGCTGAAGCTCCGATCGACTTCTCTTCCTTAGCCAACCTCGTCAGCAGCCTCTACATCGGGGACTACCGATCGTTCTTCCTTGCTCTTGCCGCTGTTGAGGAAAAGTTTCTTAGTTTGGATCGATATCTATACGAGCACAGGGGTTGGTTTGTGCGAGAGATGCGGTTGCGAGGATACCAACAGTTGCTTCAAAGCTATAGAATAGTGGGTTTGGGGAGTATGGCAAATGACTTTGGAGTTTCCATCGACTTCCTTGATCGGCAAGTTACCTCCTCCTGCTGCAGCCTGAGACGTGACTGATGTTGGGCCACAGTGATCTTGCAAAGTTTATTGCTGCTGATAGGATCCCATGTACGATTGATCGAGTCAACGGCGTTATCGAGACTAATCGACCGGACGACAAGAATAAGCAATACACCGATGTCGTCAAGCAAGGCGATCAGCTGATCACGAAGCTGCAGAAGTATGGACAAGCAGTGAGGTTACGAGGAAGCGAAAGAAGTTGAATGAATGGGTTTGATTTTTCGCTAAGGCCTGGATGCTGGGAGTCCACTCAGAGCAGCAGTTGCATGTAACCTATAGATTCAGGTTGTAATATGCATCCGGGTACAAGACTGACAGAGTCAAATCTGTGATAGTCCCAATGACCCGGCGTTGAGTAGATTGATCGCGTTAGTTTTAGATCTCAAATCGTCATAAATGAATGCCCGAGATTGTGATATGTATCGTGAAAGTGTGGGGGGAAGGCACATGTGGCTTAATGCGGATAACAGCAAGCCCTGTCTAATCTCTCGCAGCCTCAGACCATCCCGCTCCTCAACCATCCACCCCAATGTTTGCTATCGATAATTCGAAGAATCGTCATCATTTCCACCCTGGCTTCTTTCAGTGCAACTTAGCTCAGCGGAGATCTGTTGATAGTTTCCCAAGAGTCAAAGATTCTATCAATTATGTAGGAGAATGACTTGATTGATCTCGCCCATGGTGGTTGAGTTAGACAACTAACGCCGCTTACCTTATCGTCATGGATTTCCGCCATGCACTACGAAAGGTCGAACAAATCCCTCTCACAAATTTACTCATACAACGCACACGACCAGTCCTTTCAAGTATTCAATCCAGCCTCCGAGGATACTCCATAGCTACAGGTAATTGGGTTTTTTACCCAATCTTCCTTATTCGTGCCTGTCTGCGTCCCAATTTCATCTACGCGGAGGTCTACCGTCTATTCAAGCCCCCCTGCCCCCTATCTGTCACCTTTACACTCGAAGTTTAGTCACAAAAAGCTGTGGACTGAATATATTCTTCAGATCGGTCACATCCTAAAACCCAAGTTATTCTACAGTTCAGACGCAAGATGTCTTCGACCACACAGTTACGGAGTCTCAACATCAACAACATCAACCCCCACGTCAAGGAAGCCAAGTATGCTGTGCGTGGGGAGCTGGCCACGCGTGCCGAGCAGTATCGTGCCAAACTAGCCAAAGGATCGGAAAAATCGTTACCGTTTGACAAGGTCATCTCTGCCAATATCGGCAATCCTCAGCAGCTTGATCAGAAGCCCATTACGTTCTTCCGGCAGGTCCTCAGTCTATTAGAATACCCTCCATTACTCGAGAATGAGGATGCGCTGAAGCAGAGCTTTGGATACAAGCAAGATGTTATCGACAGGGCAAAGTGGCTCTTGAGAGAGGTGCACAGTGTCGGCGCATACAGTCAAAGTCAAGGCGCACCAGCAATAAGAGGCAGCATAGCTAAGTTCATCGAGAGGCGAGATGGATATCCTGCGAATGTTGAGAATATATATCTCAGCGCTGGAGCTTCTTCGGGTGTCAATACGCTATTACACATCATCTGCGCCAAACCTGAGACAGGAGTTCTAGTCCCCATCCCACAGTATCCTCTGTACACCGCTACGCTCTCAATACTAAATGCGCGATGCGTTCCATACTATCTCGACGAAAGCAAAGCCTGGGGTACTGATTTAGGCGCAATCAAAGACGCATGTAAGAAAGCCAAATCTGAAGGTACAGACGTTCGCGCTATCGCCGTCATCAACCCAGGCAATCCCACTGGCGCCAGTCTTTCTGCCGAAGACGTGCGGAGCGTTCTCGAATTTGCCGCTGAAGAGAAGCTTGTTGTGCTTGCAGACGAGGTGTACCAAACAAACGTCTTCAAAGGAAAGTTCAACTCCTTCAAAAAAGCCCTCCGAGACCTGCAAAAAGAAAAGCCTGGCAAATTCGATAATATCGAACTCGCGTCGCTGAACAGCGTCTCGAAAGGTATGGTTGGCGAATGCGGCCATCGAGGAGGTTACTTTGAGTTCGTAGGCTTTGATGACGAAGTCGCCGCACAGATCTACAAGTTCGTCAGCATCAGCCTTTGCGCACCCGTCATCGGCCAGTGCCTCGTCGAGATGATGGTCAACCCACCCAAGGAAGGAGATCCTAGCTACCCGCTGTACAGACAAGAGTATGACGGCATCTTCCAAGGCCTCCAGAAGAGGGCCAATGCGCTCTTCGAAGCCTTCCAGGCGATGGAGGGTGTCGAATGCCAAGACCCACAGGTACGTTTTCTCTCTCCTCTTCAACTGGGATTACTCAATCGGAACCCATTACCAACCTCTTGCGCCTGTACAGGGCTCAATGTATCTCTTCCCAACTATTACCCTACCTCCCAAGGCCATCGCCAAAGCGAAAGAGGAATCCCGTTCTCCAGACGAATTCTACGCCTCGCGCCTCCTCGACGCCACGGGTGTCTGTGTTGTCCCCGGCTCCGGATTCGGCCAGAAGGAAGGTACGTTGCATTTCCGCACCACGTTTCTGGCACCTGGGACGGAGTGGGTTGGGAAGATTGCAGAATTTCATCGCAATTTTATGAATGAATTCAATGAATAGAACCGGGCATGTCGATGTAGGGAGATAAAGTGGTTGGGTATCAGGTGTGAACGCAAAATAGAATAGGACATTACGTTGCTAGTTGAATTGCACTCGAAGGCAACTCCTCTCAACGCATTCATCTAGCTACGCTCGACAGTCCGGCTGCCTGACCGCTGAATATACAGAAGTGTTGATAGACGTAACACAGACACTATCTGCTTCTATATCTCTGTAGGTGCACCATTCACCCAAGCGCCGCTTGTTGCTTTCCAACACCGAGCTAATGTAGCCAAACCCTCGCAAATGGGAAGCTTTCACAGCAAGAGAGCTTTTGGAGACAAATGGAGAATGGTTCAGATTCGTAGGTTGAAACATGCTATATAACACAAGCACTTGAGGCGTTGAGGCTTTGGCTTCATTGTCTTTTCTGACATTAAGGAGAGAGCCAATTCACCGGTATCCGCATTCAAGCTGACGTATCATTGCACAGTGGCACCTTGACTTGAACTTTTCTTCATAGAACACGAGCTCGTGGAGGCTGCACATAGTGAAGGCTGCTGGTACAGCTTCTGTCGTGATTCACAGCGTAGACGATATATGAACAATGTGACAGTGACCAAATCGCCCTACATAAAGAAAAGAAAGAGCGAGGGGAAGATAGACGTATATATACTCAGGCAAATGCCGTGCATTCAAACCTCACCTGTAGATAAGGCAATCGGGTGAATCCATTAGTTCGCAGGGTCGGGCAAGCTTACATAAGTGATCTACAGGAGGTTTGGAGTAGGTACCATTCCGCTCGACACGATAAGCACAATCATCCGGTGTAGAATTGTTTATATTCTTTGTTGACAGTTGGTCATGGAACAGCTGCAATATGTCTGTACATGCACATATTTGACGATCAATTATTTGCCATTTACTCGCACTTGTCGGCCTGCCGCCTCCTCATCCTCTGCCGGACTACAAACTGTATCGGATCCAGCAAGCTTGAGGGTCTATCAAACTCATGATAGAGATCTGAGCAAGTGAGGATTTCAGGCTGACGGACTGTTCACTGCTGCCACATGCTGACTGCGCAGTATCACTAACTTAGCTGTGGAGAAGTAGCGGCCCACCGTAGGTTTAATGGAAAGGCTGCCGAGCTAACAAGCAAGACATCGAGGTGGATGAAGACAGATGAACTTGGTATCTCGTCTGGCAAGAAGCATAAACGAGCCGTCTCTCTACATTTCCTCGCCGGCGTAATCGAACCAGACATGACGCCCAAACCTTGAACGCCTAGGAGCCATGTGATAGCAACAGCGATCTAATATCAAAACGGGCGTGCCAAATTGCCAATGCAACCTATGGTCACATCATCCTGCCTCCTCATCGACCTAGCTTCCTCCCGAAGGATAGCGTTTGTCGCCACGATTTCGGTGTTGGGGACTCGACGTCGAAGGTGCTTGTTATCGTAGTCTTCGTTCCCTTCTCCACATCTCGGACACGAGGTGGCGGTGGAGACTCTGTTATCTTGGTGAGGCCTCGCTGCTTTCTGGATGCACCCTGGCCCGATGGCTTGAAGCTTCCGGTCAATCGTCTCGCGGACCGACGAATGCTCTTCCGGATCTGCCACTGCCGCTTCTTGGCTAGATAGAAGAGTAGGGCCGAACCAACTGCTTTCGTCAATAAGTGTATCTTGACGAACTTCAGAGCAGAGACGTACGGCCAAAGAGAGCAACCAGCACGACGACCACAATGATGGCTATCTCAGCGCCTCGAGAAACTTGGACGAAACCAGTGTCCCTTCCTGAAGCACCATCGTTACTGTCCGGATTCCCGTCGAACGGCTCCTCAGCGGGGCTCGATGTAGCCATGGTGATCGCGCTTGAAATGGCTGTGGGGAATAAAGTGGCAGAAGTTGCCGTTGCTGTAGGTACTAAAGATAGAGTAGACATTGCGCAGGCGCTTTGAACGGAGTATAACCGTCCGCTTGCTAAAGGAGGTTGCGCAAGCTGTATGATATATTTCAGATGATTAACACCAAAGACTTATGGTACGAACGTCGACCGGCGCAGTATCAAGAGGAACGAAGCATCAAGCCTTCCAAAGAATTCGAAATTTGTCTTCAGGGGAAAGGCATTGCTATATAACCATGAAGAAGGGGCAGTGGCTCCATGAATCTATCTGCAGCCATGAGAGCGGCCTGTGTGATGCCATATTAAGACCTGAGCGCGCTACCAGCTGCCTTTCCATGTATGACTTGCATTTCTTCACGTCTGAAAAGCCAATCTCAACTCTTGATTGGCGTCGAGAGATCGATTTGGCGCCTGCATTAGAGGTCTGCGTGAGCTGCCGTGGTCAGGGGATAACGAATCAGAGTGCAGAGTTTCAACAACTAGCCTCGGTATCTTTATGTCCGATGGAAGCGAGCGGGAGCTGCAACTCCTATCACATATCGGTTTAATCAATATCTGCGACGTACCGAGATAGAGGATTTCAAAGCAGAGCTCAAAGTACTTCATGCCTTACGGTATGAAATTCTAAGCCTCGTGGGACCAGCGCCTAAGGTAGGTTGAGATGCGTCGAGAGGCTGCCCATCTGAACCCAATGTGCGACTTCACGCCCTTCTGGGAAAGGCAGCGACTACTACGCGGGCATGTTGTTCCTGCATTGGGTGGCTCATCCGTGATCATCATATCATAACGTACTTCGACTGCGCCGATGAGTGGACGGTGGTCCTCGGTAGAACGATCAAGCAAGATGCTGGAAGACTGGAATGGTCAACGGACCAGACGAATCAACAACTCCTATTGCAAAGAGATTGTAGTTGGACATTGAATAAGAGGGTTCACTAGGTACGCCGGTCGGGACGTTCACAGAAGCCGGCACGTGACTGCATGAGCCCTATAGTTACTTGACATACAGGCCACATTGGCTTTAAGGCATGTTGTCGTCTTTACGGGTACCTAAGGTAAGTAACATAAGGTAGGTGAGGGAGTCCAAGCTATTATAGATATACTACAGCAATCAGCGCAGAACTTGACTTTTGTTGCCGATCTCGGATCGAGAGAGATCACCGTCGTGGGAACGCCAAGAGTTTCATCTTCTTTTTCTGACGTGCTCACTACGTCAATATTGTAGATCTCTTCGTCTTTGTCGTCCGACTTTTATTGAAGCTGCACTGTCTCGGTAGATTTGAACATGTTGTGCCTCGTGAACATGGCCTCTTGGTAAAGCATTGCAGAAGAAGTACGTTATGAT
>QQTW01000996.1_pt1 | contig 19225 bp, 14 predicted proteins | sample 1904831 | NCBI WGS metagenome assembly QQTW01 (sample SAMN09435610, study PRJNA476489) | Subsurface metagenome, whole genome shotgun sequencing project. | reverse complement strand
CAGGAAGAGGTGAGAGAGGGGGAGGAGGAGAAAGAGGATGGGAAGAGAGAACGTCGTCGGCGGAGAGGATGGGGGAGAGAGAAGAGAGACAGTAGAAGTGGGGGAGGACGCCCATTATTATACGGGACTCATCCAGAAACAGGAAACGCCCCAAGCTTTGCGGTGGGGCGACTGAGGCCAGACGGGAGTGACTTGACGGATAGCCTAAAATCGTGTGGGCGATGAGGTACCGTGGTGGGTTTGTGCATCGGGGCTCACTCTGGACTCCGCCTTGCATCGGCCTAGCATCGATTCGACCATCATGCCCGGCCCCGGCTGACGTGGAGGGCCGGCTTCACGTGATGGATACGATGATCCACCGGTCAGAAGTAAAGAGACCAAAGCTGGAATGAGCTTAGGCACGGCTGGACCGTCCACATTTGAAACGGATCTCTCGACTTCCGTCGCCTCACCTCTTCCTGTATCTCTCTCTTTTACGATCTATACTTAATTTAATCTACCATCACGATCTACGCACAACATCTCCCCTTTGTTTCTCTCATCCGCGCCGGTTCGAATCATCTACCTCGCCCCACGCATACTGTATCTGTCGCATATCCACAGTCGCATCATGCCAGCAGTTCTCTTACCGGCCTCGGCCGCGGCCTTTGCGCCACGGTCGCCCCCAACGGTCGTGCTCAACGCCAAGGTCGAGCCATGGTTGACGGCAACGTTGAAGCGGACCAGCCGGGTCAAGCGACCCCTCAACAGCGCCCCGCAACACGTTCGCTGCTTGACCGACACATTATCAGCGGCATCGGCCATCTGGACGCTCTGCTCGCTCATGGTCGCCAAGGCACCTCAGGCCGATCTGCGCACGGACGCGAACCCGCTGGTCGAGGCGCTCTTCAATTACCGACTGATCCACGTCGAGGCCTACGTCGTCCACGTCGATCTGGTGCTGCAGAACGAGATCGCCTATAAGTTGACGCCCGAGACGATTGAGGCGCTGATCGAGTTCCACCGAGACGTCTACACGGTCGACCAGGCCGCCAAGCACCGGGACTGGTCCGACAAGGATGCCCAGCTCAAGACCATGCGCGAGGACTTTGTCCAGGCCGCGAATCGCTTCGTCTATCGGACCCATGCCACCGCGCTGGAAGGCATGGAGGAAGATGGCGCCGGTGAGCTCACCTGTGGCCGCAGCGAGGACGTCAAGGACGCCATCGAGGGACTGTTTGTCCCTTTGATGCCACCGCCACCGCGTGTGGTGGAGGTTGTGCGCCCCGTTCCGCTGCTGCCCAGCTCGCCCAGTCCGGCCCCTTGGTGGTCGCAACCGACGGTGCCTTCGTCGCATCCGGCCCCGGTGGATCCGTTCTACATCATCCCATCGAGCCCGCAAGTTCATCAGGCCGAGGGGATGGTCTCCACCGCGACCACGATGACGGACGAAGAGATGGATGCCTCGCTGTGGACTCACATGTCCTTACCCGAACTGGAACCGCCCTCGCCGACGCCGTCGTACAGCCCACCGCCGTTCGTGGGGTCCGAGGGACAATACTACGAGCTGCCCATGTCGATGGCGCCCATTCCTCAGGTACCCTTTCCGAGCCAATTGGCCCTGCAACAGTGCGGCACCGGTCTCGAATACGCCGACTTTGGCGCCTTCGACTGGGAGCGCTATCCGGAGGAGTACCTGACCGCCATCTATTGAGCGACTCATCCTCTCCACTCTGTTCAGACCATCTTCACTTCGACGATGATACCCGCGGCTTGACTCGACGGGGCCTTTTTTCTCCCAGAGCTCGTGGCCGGCTACACTGACACGATCGGACGAACGATGAACGACTAGGGTCCATTTGCGGCTGGACTGGCATCCATTTTTCTTCGACTGCGACATTTGATACCTGCATGCATGCATCATCCTACGGGGCGGCGTTGATCGATTCGATGTTCAGCATTTGCGCGCGTGTTTTTTTTGGGTTTTTGCATTTGGTCGTTTTTTAGCAAGCGTTGTCATTTTGTCTTTCTTTGGTTACATCACGACGGCCGGCACACGTGGTCACATCGACCTTCACCTCCCCAGCGGAACGGGTCGATCTACATTCATTTACTTCGGAAGACGGACGACGGACCTTCGAGAGGACCGACTCCACGAAACCGACACCTTCTATTTTCTCTGGTCGTCGCTTGTCCGGACGAGATGTTTCTCACGCTGTCCCCTTGATTTGGGTTGCACGGCGTGGGTCTTGTTTCCGCCTGGACACGTTCCTCCCCGCGACTCGACATGGATTGTCGGGCTGGGTCTGCGCGGGGAGTTTTCGAACGGGGTCGACACCAACTCAGACATCAACATCTGGTCGAACATCTGGTATGTTTGGCGTTTAATTGGGGGCTTTGCGTTCTTGGACGGTGATGGTGGTGAGAGGTGGAGAGGGGATTGGAAGAGATGGCGAGAATGAAGAGCAAGGGAAGAAGATTGGAGGGGACTGTGTGGCGAGGGAGATGTTTGATCGTGAGTGGTTGAAGAATGGGGGAATGTTAACTGCTTCAGCTCGCCCAGTGCGAAGAAGTGGTTGCTATCCTTCCAGGAGAGACGGTGGGACAAGTGAAGAAGGAGCCCAAGAGAATCGGACGGGTAGTGGACACGGAAATGAACTGCTAGCCAGTTTGTCTCTCAAGGCCCAGTCGTTCCGTTACTCAAGGTTTTGCTTTACTCATCTCATCTTATCTCCTCGACCCACTCGATGGATTTTCTTTCCTCGTCACTCAGAAACCCCTCCTCCCCTTCTTTTCCCCGAGCTTCTTCTCTCCCCAACTCCCCACGCTCTTCCCTTCTTCCATCGTCATCCCGTCCAATACAGAATACGAAGTCACCTGGCCTTCCGATTCCCACTACTTGCCGGGAATCTGGGTACAATATCCAGGACTGGGATCCTGCTGTCCATTCTCCACGATTGCCTGGTTGCAATCTCTTATCCACTCAAAGGACATGTATCTACTGTATATGTATGTATGTATTGAGGGATAGCATCATTCGTCCACCAGCTGGACAGTGACAGAGTTCCTCATATATCAACTAGTATATACTGTATCTGCGTATACATAACCAATCGAACAAAGATGTCCTTTGATGAATTCCGTCCCGATTGATCAGGGAACTACTCCGCTTCATAACCAGGATAGTTCGTATGGAAAGATAATATATGTTCCGTCCCAGTCACGAAGCGGAGCACTTCATGAACTGACCGTTCTGTTCTCAAACTAGACGGGTTTCCGGAACTGCTGTTCCAATCGAAGAGTACCATTTTTCTCTCCACGTCCTTGAACTCGAGCAACTAATGTTTGAGCTTGGTTCATCTATCAAGGTCTGAACAATCGTTCAATCCACTATGCTGACTTTATCTGCTTGGTAGCTGATGTTGGTTGTCGATAGAAGCACGATCTTCCTTGGATTACTTCGCCTCTGGGATGGTCATTTCGAAAAGATGTTCACTTCACGAAATGTGATGACTACTTGGCGAAGTAGCTGTCTCATTCAACGAAGCTTAGTACTTCCCCACTGGGATGGAACATACATAATCTAAAACAGTACACAGCTTCGTGTAATCGCTGTCTCAGCGATGAATAGATAGCGGTGAAGTCAGGTATAGAACTAGTCATCTCGAGAACCGAGTCTAATGCTCTATCCATGTCCATAGCACTTCCGACACACGCACAACTGGGACAACACAGCACTTCTAGCTCCGCAGACAGAGAATTTCCCGGTGAATCGAACGGTCATTCAAGCCCCGGTGGATGATAGATGGACAAAGTGTAACGGGCTGGGCTGGCTGAGCTTCAGCTCAAGGAAAACTCGTCCAACTCGAAGAACTTCAGACAGAAGATTTGGAGAATAGAACTTGTAATTCCAAAAAGCTGTGCTTTTCCAGAATGGAATAATACATTCACGAAGCGCTCAGCTTCGTAGCCGAACCGGAGCGTATTCAGTCCCTTTGATATACGGGTCTGCGTTCCCCCTCCTCTTGTATCATAGTCTCGTGGGAGTTTGTCAACTGACTCTAGCTCTTCGTCTTCTTCTTCTTCTTCTTCTTCAACCGCTGTGATACCATCTTATCTCTCATCGAAGATTGAGTAGTATTCGTAGAAGAGGAAGAAATGAGAGGGTCTAACGTCGTTTGCTTCTTGTCTCTCTTGTTCTTTTCGAGTACTTCCCTTGACGCCAGCACCAAGCCTCGTACTAGTCTGAGTACGGGTATCCTCCACCTTTCCTCCGTTGGGCTTCCCATGTTTTCCTCCACCAACCGGACCGGTATGTACTTTGATATGAGCATTGCCCCTTGGTAAGCGGTCCGCTCTCCCATCCTCTTGTAAGACATCGCAGCTAGCCACTCTTCTTCAACCGCTGGGATACTCTCCTGTCTCCCACCGGAGAATGATTAGTATTCGTAGTAGAGGAAGAAACGAGGGCATCCAACGTCATTTGTTTCTTGTCTCCCTTCTTTCCCGTCTCCCTCCGAGTAGCACTTCCACTTCCCTTTCCCTTGATGCCAGCGCCAGCACCAGCTCTAGTACTAATAGTACTACTCTCCACCTTCCTCCCCTCCGTTTCCCCTGTTCCTCTTCCCTTCCCATCCCCATTTTCATCTATTCCACCTACTCTCCGCCTCTTCACCCCGGCCCTTAGCCCCGTTCCGGTCCCAGGATCTGCAGCAGCGTATTCATCCTCCTCTACTGCCTCATCACCATCCACTCTTTCTACCTCAACATCTCCCCTATTGACACCTTGAATCCTACTCCTCTTTCCCTTCTCTCCATCATAAATATGTCCCTCCTCAGATCCAGCACGCTTAATACCAGCCATTCTTGAAGCCGCATCGTTATTGCTCCTCCCCTCCGTCGGTCCCTCGGCTTTATCGTCGTCGAATAATGCTCGCCATGTCCCGTCCAACACACGGGGATCGTTGCCGTAGAGATTGACTTGGTATGCTTTCTTCATGCCCTCGAGACAGATGGTTCGGCGGGTGGGGAAGTCGAAGAGGGGTTTTGGGTATGTCTTTATCGATTCTGTACCCTCACTGTTTTTTCCACCCTTGTCACTACCCACAGCACCACTCTCGCCTTCATCCGTGTTACCAGCCCCACCGGCACCAGTAGTGTTGCTGCCACCGCCACCACCATTACCACCACCAACACCACCAAGATGAAAGCCCTCATCATACTCCACCACCAAACACCCCGCCTTCTTCTGATCCCCTACCGGACATTTCCAAGGTTCATAAATCCACTTATCCGGCCACTTTTCCAATTCAGGTACATACCTCCTCACAAACACTCCCTTGGGATCCCACTTCCTCCCAAAAGCAACAGGACTATAAACTCTATAAAACATACTAAAAAAAGCCGTACAACTCAACCACTGCCAATTCCCGATATTACTAGCCGTTTCATGATCGATCAACCATTCCTCGAAGACTTCCGCGCCGCGCATCCAATCGATGTAACATCCCCCTCTTGTCAAGAAAGAAGCTACGGCGTGGCGACCGAGGTGGTGAATCCATCCTTCTTGCTTCAATTGCCGCATTAGAGCGTCGATGAAAGGATAGCCGGTCATTCCATGTTTCCAGCGTCGGAACCATGTCTCAGCGAGGGGGGAGTCGATGGAGTAAGAGCCTGTAGAGAGACCGGTAGATGGGGAATAGATCGTCTGGAGATGCCAGGGGATGAAGCGACAGTGAGAATTGCCGTGGGTTTGGCCAAAGGAGAAGCCTAGAGTGGCCTGGGCTGCGAAATACATGTCGCGGAAAAGTAATTGGCCTGTGAGACTCGTTGGGGGTTCGCTCGCTTTTTGTTTGTGTTGGGTGTTGTTGTTGAAGGAGTCGACGACGTCTTGAACAGCCCAGTAGAAGGTTCGAATGCTGAGAGATCCGAAATGGAGATGGGGAGAGAGGAGAGTGGTGGATTGCGGAGAAAAGTCCGTGGGAGCGGTATTGGGTTTTTGGAAAGTGGCGGTGTAAGTCTCGTTGGAGATGATGGTGTCGAGAGAGGAGAGAGCAAGTGTTTCTCCTCCCCTGTGAGGAGTTGTGGCGAGGCCGGACATACCCAGTTCTGAAAGCGTGGGAACGGAGAAGTCACCCGAGGGGCCGGCGAGAGATAGGTAGGAAGCGTCGGAGGTGTGGCGGTGGGGAGCGTTGATGTCGGGTGTGGAGGAGGGTGGGGTGGGATGGATGGAAGAGAGAGAGGTCGATCCTGGATCGGGTAGGGAGGTCGGTGGTGGGAGGGGACGGGGGATGGGACCGATTTTCTTGGCGGCCTAGATGGTTAAAGGACTCGTTAACGTCCCATTGCTCGTTCGCACCGAGCCGCGTCACACGGGCCAGACAACTGTGCTCATCCCATCAAGGTCATCATTGATCCAGGGGACTAGAGCCCGGCTAGCCACCCAGGGAAGTATGTCCAGTATGAACGTCCCAACAATCCCAAGGCAAGCATACCAAATCGCGGGTGGAGAAAGCAAGGGAGGAACGGGAAAACCATTGAGTAAGAGGAAGGATAGAATACATTCATCACCTGATTGATACTCATCGTCGGCCTTCCTCCATTCTTCTCCACGAGTACATCAGGATCATACAACGTCCTCCCCACCCTCGTGACCACCTGAACCCCAGCCTCCCTCGCGAGACGAACAACCTCATTATCGCGTTGACGGGCATACGCATCCGTATCCTTTTCAAACACAAGATGCGTGATATTCCACGCCTTGAACAGTTTCGGGAGGAGTGTCTGGGGCGCTTCGCGGATTACGAAGAGTTTGGTATTAGGGTTCAGCGCGGTGAGGGAGGTGGAGAGATTCGATTGGCAGTCTATTCTACATATTGTTAACATCTTGTGTGGTGTCGGGAGGAGGATGGACAGGGGTGGGATGAAGTGGTACATACAAGAATTGCCATCGATTAGGTCCCACTCGGGCGTGGTATACATAGTGAGGATCCCATGTCCAGATAGGATAGAGGACTTCCGGGTTAAGGTCCAAGGCGGCGTGGAGGGCAGGGGAATCGTGGAGGCGCAGATCGGTACGGAACCAGTAGATGACTCGGGGTTGTTTGTTTGCGATTTCAGTGATTGAGGAGGTCATGATGCGCGTGGGGATGAGAGGGAAGTGTTGGTTTCTAATGCATAGAGGGAGGGTGCAAGGAGGTGCGACGCAACGGTTAAAGAATGCGGATGGGAATGTAGAATGACGGTGTTGATTTGCGCCGGAACGGAAGAATAGAGACGGAGACGGGAGGATCTCTCGCTTATCGGATTAGATCTGCGATTAAGATCGGATCGGGTACAGTATCAGAGGGAGGCACGGTGGGAGGGGTTGTTGTTCACTTCGACGACTGTCCTTTAGCCAACCGTGCTGGATTCATGCGAGCTGGCTACTAACAACCCACGCTTGTATAGTTGCGTAGAATCAACTGATTACAGCAAGTCTCGAAATATTATAGTAGAGTTCTAGGATAAGTATCAGCTAACTAGGTATACTAACATATCGTAGCAAGTAATTCATAGCAAGAACCTACAACAGATTCTAAGTTACATGAGATGAAAAGAGAACAAGAAATACCATCCGCTGCGCCAGCGATAATACATAGCATCCTATACGCCAACTCGTCAAACGCCATCACCGATGCAAAACGCCCGCCCTTACCGATCGACTTTACTCATCCCAATCCTCGTCCAGCTGATCAATCAGTCGATTCTCGTCGTCGTTGCGAGACCCACGACCACCTCTCGCTGTACCGTTCGAGGATAAGCTTCGATAGCCTCGGTTGCGGGGCAGCCAGCGTGCGCAGGAGGATGTCAAAATGATAAAGAAGTCCTAATTCGGTCCCACGTTTGTTAGCTGGTGGTTCTTCGCCTGGTCCAGTTGGAAATCCGACTGGAGGGCATTAACACCCTGAAAAATACACCTGCAAAATCATTGACAGAATACAGAAAGAATAATAATGAAATAAATGACTCCAAATGGCACTTTTCAATATCTATACAACGCCCATGAATTTGACAAACTCTTGGTGGCATCCTGCGTCCTTCTTTCCGTCTTTCCAACACTCGAGTGGCAATTTCGATGAAATTGAGGATTACACTGAGATACCGTCCCCCAATTTAGGCGCCTCAGACGACGAGCAGATTCCACATACCTTGAAGAAACTGCCGATACCAGCCCACATGCCGTAATTAGGCAATTGTCGCCAGCCACGTGCGTGCATGACCGTTCGCTGATAAACGCAGCCACCAACCAGGTATACCAGGACCGCAATGAGCGCACTACTCCGGTCAGCGTGTGTTTTGCGTTATTCGCATGGAGATAGTTCTCACATCACACCAAATACCCCTCCTGGACCAAGTGCCTGCTGTTTATTGCTCACTCCACCGCACGCATGCGGCGACCGCAGCTCGAAGAAATAGGCGCATTCATCGGGACTGGCACCCACAAATGCCACGGATGCTTTCGGTGCCAGGGCATCTCGTTCACAGAGGAGAGAAATCAAAGTCGATTTTCTACGTGTTGATGATTCCGACTTTTCCTTGTGATGATCCTTGTCGTCGTCGTCGTCCTTATCGTGGTCCTTGCCATCGTTGAGTTTTCGAGGGACCAGTCCCCGTCCGTCCAGTTGACCCTCGACATCAAGCGATCGCTTGTGATGAGATTTAGCAGTACATGGCGAGCCATCGGTGTATTGCAGGATCATTTTCCGTCCACGAAAGATGGGTTTCGCAGATTGTTGCCTATAGATTCCTTCAACATATTATCCCATAGATTAGATTGGGGTATGTGTCTTACCCGATAGAAAAGGTCTTCCCATCCAGCTCATAATACGCGCTGACATTCCTCCAATGCGATTCCTTGACACCTTCGACATGTTTCAACTCTTCCACAACGGGCGCGCAGACGTTCAGCGTGAAATTGGCCGGGTAGTCATATCCCTTTGCATGCCAACTCTCGTTTTTTTGATCTTTATGTGCCTTCTTGCCTGGCTCGACTGGTAACAACGAAATGGGATTCAAGTCGAAGAAGGCGCCGCTGTGCGGAGAATGAACGGTGCAGGGATCATCTTCTTTGGTCTTTTTGTCCTCGGACGCGGTTGATAAGCAGACACGAGACAAGATGGCCACAGCCACGGCGCTGAAATGTATCAAGCGCATGGTGACGGTAATGATGATGAAGTTGCTGTGGCATAGATATCGAAGCTGACCTGAGCTTGACTTGAAGCTGAGGCAACGTACGCGTTCCAGGTCGGATGAAATCTAAATCCGAGCCGACTAGCGGCTGCATCTGAAATCACGTGATAAGGAGGACGGTGGTTAGTACGAAAGGAGGTGGACAGAAATCACCGCCCCCCCTCTATTCGGATAGAAGTATTTCTACTAACAAATTCAGCTTGGAGGTACTTTGGGGGGGCGGTGATTTCTGTCCACCTCCCTCGTACCAGTAGGTGAATTGGACGTGTTCCATGGTCCGCCCAAAACGGCAATATCCAAATACTCTTCGAGTCCCATATGATTTGTCTTGATGGTATTTTCCTTCGGCCTCCGGGTCAGTGGCCTAACGATCTAATGGGCGCAAGGATTACATTTGATTACATTTGTAACGCAGTTTACAATCGTAACACCCTTATACCTAACGTAGGTTCGGTTCTCTGAACTTTGCAAATCAAGTCCGTGAATAATCCTATAGGGAACCTCACGGGGTCTTGGGAATTTCGCTACTCAACCATCAGAATAGATCAAGAGTAGGGATATTTTTTGTCAATCTGTCGTCTATGGTATATCATCGATACTCATGGTCCTGATTTAATGCAATCAAGTAGCCATATGTTGAAGCAGACGTAGTGAGGCTGTTTAGATGGGTTTGTCATTAAATCGGACAATCATGAAAGTGCCACCCCTTGACGTTCCTTGCTTTCTTTAAGCCCTTTCAATTGACCAATTAATCTCAGTATCACTAAGCACTGCCTATGATCGTCCAATGGGTCTTGTAGGGCAGCTATCCAGTTCTTGAAAGCGACTTCTTGCCGATCCATCGATGTCGGCTTAAACTTCCCAGAAAACTGATGCTAACGATCACATGATCTCGTTCAATGCTAATCACGTGATTTGTGAACGTGACTCGGCCGCTTGCTTTCCGCATCATGCATCTGTCGTCACTCCATCAACCGCCCCTCTGCGGTGTTTTCCCTCCATTCCCACTCTTGTCGCATCGCATCCCACTCCACCATCTCCACCCATTGAGTTCGTCAAGATGGTCAAAGACAGTCGCAAAGCTCTCGTGAGCACGAAGGAACCTCACTATGAGTTTTTGGGCCCGTAAGTCGTCCATTACAACCCCCATTCTTCCGGGTATTCACTAACACGCGACACACACAGTCCAGGCGTGTTTGCCTTGACCGTTCTCCTCCCGCTAATCTGCTACGCCACTACCTTCCTCTGCAACGATGTCTCCGGGTGTCCTATTCCATCATTGCTTCATCCCTCGACCTTCTCCTGGAAACAGCTCAAGCAAGACGCTGGTTGGCCTGAGGGGGGTCTATCCAGCTTGACCGACTTGCGCGTCGTCGGCGCGGTACTAGGCTACTACGGCTTGAGTTTGCTCATGCAGGTGGGGCTGGCCGGTCAAGAAGTTGAAGGAGTTGAGCTGCGCAGCGGCGGACGATTGAAGTACAAATTCAATGGTGAGTTGCATATCCATCCGCCCGAACCATTCCCTTTCTCACGATACGCAGCATTCAACTCCGCCGTCGTCGTTTTGACCGCCGCTCTCGTTGGCACCATCACCCAGGGTGCCGACTTCGCCGTCTGGACCTTCATCTGGGACAACTACGCCGCTCTGTTGACCACCAACATCCTCATCTCCTTTGGTCTCGCGACCTGGGTCTATATCCGCAGTTTCTCCGTCAAGCCGGGCAACGCCGACCACCGCGAACTGGCCGAGGGAGGGGCCACGGGTAATTTAATCTACGACTGGTTCATCGGACGAGAACTCAATCCACGGATCCACATCCCTTTCTTCGGCCCTCTCGACATCAAATCCTTCTTCGAGCTACGTCCCGGCATGCTGGGTTGGGTATTACTCGATCTCGCCTTCGTAGCCCATCAGTATAAAGTCCACGGCTACATCACCGACAGCATCCTTCTCATCACCCTCTTTCAAACCATCTACGTCCTCGATGGTCTCTGGAATGAACCCGCCGTCTTAACGACCATGGACATTACGACGGATGGATTCGGATTCATGCTCGCGTTCGGCGACTGCGTTTGGGTTCCCTTCATCTACTCGTTACAAACCCGGTATCTAGCCGTGCATCCAGTCCAGCTCGGGTTGGTGGGTACTCTCGCCGTCCTCGCCGTGCAAGGAATAGGGTATTACATCTTCCGCGGGGCCAACAACGAGAAGAACATCTTCCGCACAGACCGCGATGATCCGCGCGTGGCTCATCTCGACTCCATCACCACCCGCTCCGGCAGTCCCTTGTTGACATCAGGATGGTGGGGTCAAGCTCGCCACGTGAATTATCTGGGGGACTGGATCATGGCGTGGGCATGGTGTTTACCGACGGGTTTAGCGGGGTATGTGATCACGCAACGTATTCCCGAGACATTCTACGGCGGGACTCATCCGACCGAGGAAATCAAGAGAGTCGTTGTCCCCGCCGAGGCGAAGGGGTTGGGAATGATTTTTACGTATTTTTATGTCCTCTATTTTGCGGTTTTGTTGGTTCATCGCGAGAGGAGGGATGAAGAGAAATGTCGGAAAAAATACGGGGACGATTGGGAATTGTATAAGCAGAAGGTCCCGTCGAGGATTATTCCGGGGGTGTATTAATTAATCACTCGACAACTCCGCCTAACCCTTCCTTCCTCGGCCCCGATGGGACGGCCGACTCTTTCCTTTCCTCCTTTTCTTTGCTTGGTGTTCGTCCGAGAGCGTTGTCGTAGCGTCCTTAGTTTAATGAAGGGTAGTACTGTAGCTCGTTTCTAGATCTCTTCTCTTGTGTACCGTGTTTCTCATATATTCTGCTCTCGTCTCGTCCGTGGATTTGATACATGCTGTGTGTGCTCTGGTCGGGGTGATGATACCTACTGTCTGCCATCATGGGGAATAAGAAATAGAGGGCTAGCTGACAGAAGAGATAAAGGGAGAGATGAAGAGAAATGTCGGAAAAAAATACGGCGATGATTGGGAATTGTATAAGCAGAAGGTCCCGTCGAGGATAATTCCGGGGTGTACTAATTGATCACTCGATAATCCCCTTCCCACACCCTTCCTTAGCCTCGATAGGACGACCGACTCTTTCCTTTCTTTCTTTGGTGTTCGTCTGAGAGCGTTGCCGCAGCGTCGTTTCGTTAGTCCAATATACGGTAGTAAGCTCATCTCCAGGTCTCTTCTCTTGTGTACGGGTGTTTCTCATAGAATGTGCTCTCGTCTTGTCCGTGGATGTGATACATGCTGTGCTCCGGTCATGGTGATGATACCTACTGTCTGCCTTCGTTAGGAGAAAGAAACGGGTGGATGGTTGAGCGAGAAGAGAGATAGCGAAACTGAAGCGTACCGGTACCGTACGAAGTCCACATTGCATCCTACAGTACCTCCACCTCCTACTGCACCTCTAGTATGACTGAAAGGATAAGAAAAGTTTGAAGGATTGAACGACGGGTATGGTACTTCCAACGCTATAGGTAGTAGTGAACTCACCAACGGTAGCTTAGCTTTATATACCTGCCTGCCTGCCGTAGGTCGATCTGCTCTTGTACATCACTGCTTGCTGCACTTTGAAAAACCCCTACCCCGGTCATATATAGTCCTTCCTTCCTTCCTTCCTTCCTTCGTCTCTATTGATTTTTCCCATCGTCTTTTAGTATGAGTAGGTCTAGCCTACAATAGCAGTGCCAGAGGTCCTTACTTGCGGCCCGTCCACCGAGCTGCCAGCACCCCCATACGCAAGAAAGGTGCGGTCGGTCGGTCGATGGATATGTGTGCTCTATTGTTCGAACTCGAAACAGTAATCGTAGAAGATATCCTTGGCCGAGAAGAGTCGAGTCGATTACTCTCTCCCCCTCTATCAGATTTTGAGCTATCTCGTAGAACATCATCCTGAGATGTTATATCTTCTATCGTCCTAAGACGCGGTATACAATAACTTCTTTAACATTTTTAACGTAGCTTTGCGCCGACCCGATTTCTTTTCCTGTTCCCCATTTAACTGATTATGTCTCCACCAGCATTAGATGAGCGAGAATCGACTCCAGTTTTATCATCTCAAATCAGTCAATTAAGTTCCCCAGAGAGAGGTAACTCAATCGACGACCCCCCCACATACACCCTCTTCGTGTATTCGCTCACGACCCAATTCTGGGTAACGGGATCCCAGTTCGATAGATCTCGTCTCGTCAAATCCGCCGTGAACGTCGCGGAGCCACCAGCGTCGATGGACAGTCTTTGAAACCCCCTCAGAACGACTCGTGGGTCATTGGGTCCACCGAGGGAGACATAGAGTTGCGGGACCTCTTCGCCGCCTCTGGAGCCGGTGTTTCGAATTGTAGCCCGGACTTGATACAGCACGTCGTAGAGCTGGGGGTTGCCTCCTGGTGCACCGCCGGCGGGAGGGATCGGTTGAGGGGATCCGTCGCGGGCGTTGGGCGGGACGTCATCATCGGAGGAATCGCTGGTGGTGGTGTTGTCGGTGGTGTTGAGGTAGGGGTAGATGTACAACGAGACTTGATCGAGATTAGTGGGAAAATTGTAGTCCGCGGGATCGGTGCTGGTGTTGGAATTAAAGGTTGGTGCCGCCGATGTCAAACCGCCCGCGGGAACATATGGTCCTGCGCTCGTCTTGATGATCTGCAGACCCGAGTATTCAAAGGTGGTGTAGCTGAGTCCAAATCCGAACTCGTAGATGGGCGTGAGGTTGGTCCTGTCGAAGGCCCGGTAGTCGATGAAGATTCCTTCCGTGAAGTCGGCTTGCGGGATGAGTCCATTGGGCTCGTACAGCACGTCGGTGCCGTAGTCGGCTCGAGACGCGCCCCAGGTGAAGGGCGTCTTGCCCCCGGGGTTGATGCGGCCGTATAGAATATCAGTCTGGGATAGCATTAGTATCGTTTGAATACACTCGGTAGAGAATGGATCACTAAAATCGACGTACAATAGAATTACCGGATTCTTGCCCGGGCAAACCCGCCCAGATGATGGCCGTCACGTTGGGATTGTCGACGAACGAGTCCACCAGCACTGGACCTCCCGAGTGGATCACGACCACGGTATTGTTGCACGCGGACGACACGTTCCGAATCAGCTCCTCTCCGTTGTTCCACAGCGTCAAGTTGTTGCGATCGCCCTCGTTGTTGTCGACGCTGATGTACCCCTCCCCGGCATTGGCGCTGACAAAGACAATCGCGACGCTGACCTGTCGTGCCAATGCGTTGGCCTGCGCGTACGCGTAGTCGTCTGTCACCGCCTGCACCAGCGACCGATCGGCCAACGCTCGATTCTGAATCGCCGTCAGAGGCGTCACCAGGTATGGATAGTTAGCCGTCCCTGAGCCCCAGCCCTGTGCCAGCGTCCCATTGTTGCACCCTCGATCCGGACAGCCATTCTCACCCCACGGGTTCTCCGCGGCGTCGGATCCAAAAATCCCGATCCGGCGAGGCTTGTTCAACGGGAGGGTGCCGTTCTGGTTCCTCAGCAGCACCGTCCCTCGCGCGGCGATATCTCGAATCAGCGTGGCATGCTCGTCCCGCACGTCGACGTGCTCGTTGATGAGCCCATACCCCTCCTTGACGAGGTAATGCTCGTATCCAAACGTATCGAGCGTCCACGAGTTGAAATTGATCGGCCGTGTCGTCCGATCACGCCCGACCTTATACCAGGCCGCCACGATTCGGGTGGCCATGTCATCGAGGCGCCATTCGGGGATGGATCCGTTGATGACGGCCAGCGTCAAATTGCCGCCCCAGTAGGAGAGACCATTTCCGAACGCGGTATCACCGGGCATGCTCATGTCCATGCCGGCGAGAGCCGACGAGACGCCGGATTTGTGCGCGCCCCAGTCGCTCAGGACGAATCCTTGAAAGTCGAGTTCTCGCTTCAACAGGTAATTCAGGGCGTAGCTATTCTGACAGCCGTAGCTGTTGTTAATCTGCTGATACGAGCACATGATGGATCCGACGCCCGCTCGGACGGCATCCGCGAATGGCCTGCTGATGGTGAGAAAAGCTGGGCTTTCAAGTTTCCAGCAATCTAACTCACCAGAGGTAGAGCTCGTGCATGGTCACATCGTCGAGATTGGAGCTGAGCGTCTCGGTGATGGTGTAGTTGTACAGAAGGGCCTCGGGCACCTGCCGGAAGTGTTCCTGCTCGTTCGCAATGTAGTGCTTCGCACAGGCGATGACGCCCGCATCTTGAATGCCTCGAATCGTCTCGGCCATGCCAACGCCCGTCAAGACGCTACACTCAATGAGCACTTTCAAACGCCATTCCGAGATCGGACGAGACCTACGGGTCTGGGGAGAAGCCCTCCCAGTTCCGGCCACCCTCGGGGGCACGTCCCAACGGGCCCGCCACCGGTCCCAGCTGGATATCAACCTGTGTTTCCATTAGCAACGTCATGAATGTATTAGATATCAACGAAAACCACTCACTCCTTTATCACGATGCTCGACTCCCATCGCATAACCCCGTCGGTACATCAATCCTCGATCGAATGTTGCTGCAGTAGTAGACCCTCCCGGAAATGCCGAGTTGTAGTCCGCTGAGGATCAATTAGGACATGGCCATAACATCCATCGCCGTCACATGAACATACTAAATCGAACGCCCATGGGTGAGTCCTGCAGACACAGGCTGCGAAAGCCCAGGCGCGGAATCGCGCCCGTGTGGCCGACACATCGTTCTTGCTGCCAACCGACCCCCGTCGTGAGATTGACCTTCTCCAGCAGCGTCAACTGGGCCACAAACGCGCGAGCCTTTTGATACGCATCCGCCCAGTCGGCCGCCCCGCTCAGCCAGGGCGAGGGGTAGAAAGGGGGCGAGGTTGCGTTTGTCAGATTAACGGATGCCAGACGAGGGTCCGTCGCATTCGGATAGGTAACGTTGGGGAACTGTTGGAAGATGGATCAGCACCCGGGCCCGAATATGGATGCATATGAATGGCGTACTGGCGCGGGCGGTGGAGGGTCCTGCCGGGCGGCGGCGTCTCGGGCGTTTAGCAGCCAGCAGCAGCACCCGACCAGGACCACCTGCGGTATGCTTCCCCACATCTCGTCGACGATCTGGTGAAGTCGCAACCACTCTCATGCAATGTGACCGATGGAACGATGAAGCAATTTCATCAACGATGAGAACGGAGCAAGCAGGTTGATATTTATCTACCGTATCGTAGTATGCAAACGATGCAGAGGAGACGAACCAACGAAAGAAAGGAAGAAGAGCAAGACTCTTCTTCTACGGTAGCTTAACGACCAGGAAGCTGGTCACACCGCGCACTGTCCTCCTCCTGCTTCCGAACTCTTCTGGTTCCCCTCGTCCTCCACAACGGCGGCGTTTGCGTTCATGGTTCCACGGGCATGACATGAGACTTCACCCTCGCCTATGGCTTTGTTTTCCTCTGTTTTGTCTGTTTTCCCTGAAGATGCTTTCGATGTTCCACGGGCTCTTCTGCCCCGCCAAAGCACCATCACGTCATGAGCTGCCAGGGAGGGCCGGCTGTCGGCGGATATGTTGATCTTATGTAAGCATGGGAAGCTTTCGATCAACCGGGGCTTTGTCCAGGCAACGACCAGTCCCAGTCGCTTGAAGTCTGTCGGGACGCATCCCGGGTACTTTCGTCTTCAGCCATCCTTGGGTGCGTTCTTCGGTACCTCTCATGCAGCATCGTCACAGCTGCCAACTGGAGTTTCTGGTGCCTGCGTAACAAGTCGCAGCATCCTCGGAAAGACCGACGAGAGGGTCTGAACATAATACTCCATTGGGATCATGTAGGGGTGAATCGGTTGTGAAGGCGTTGACCTCATGGCCGAGCGAGCGGACAAAGAGAGGGAGAAGTTGTAAGGGGGGATGTGGGGAAGATGGGAGTGGATTGGAAAGTATGTGAAGTTGGATTACGTAATCGCAATGGATTCCCTCGGGGGCCATAAGATCGTTGACCATCACTAGCCGTCGGTCCCCGCAAAGCCGACTTGTCGAAGAAGCCATGGTTGGTCAAATGACCCTTCCTCCGAATGAGTCACGTGCTGCTCGGTCGACTTACTCAGCCGGAGCCACGTTACACCGATCTCCGAGAGCCTCGGCTCGGGTTTGTTTGTTGACGTTCCTCGACGCGACCTCTCTCCACCATGTCCGACGGTGGGAAGCGCAAAGCTTTCGTCCGATGTGGGGTTCGACGTGGCCTTGCACCCGGGTGCAGTATCTGATGTGACGCTCGCACCTCGCATTGGCGCGTGAGGACGAGCATGTGCTCGCGCTCGTCTCGATGTGATGAGCGGTGCAGCGCGGCGCGCTGGCCAAGCTTCGACGGACCAATCGTGCGGACGAACCCCACTCGGGCCGATGCGCCGGTGGAAGTTTTGAGTGGTCATCAGCGATGCCGGTGCTTCCAGAGAGGACCCGATGACGAGCGGTTTGGGCAGCAGTGCATCGATTAGAAAGCGTGCGATGTAGAATTATATCTCTCGTGGAATGAGTCCATTATCCACGAGCTGAACAACGTCTGAACTGAGCATTCCTGACGGCATTGTTCCTCCCATGCGCTCGTCTATGTGTTTTAGGTTACCGTAGCCGCGACGTGTGGTTCTAGCGTGGACGGGAAGCACCCGTTGGCTCCGCTCTCTGCGCTGACTGGGGTTGCCCTCAAGCAGAAAAACGGACGAAGGTGTGCGGGTGGGTGGTGATGATGGTGGGCGGAAGGTGTTGACGTTGACGCGGCGGTGGGCGCATGGGCCACATCCAAAATGTGCCAGGAAAACATCCGACCCATAACTTGACCGCACACACCACACACATACACATATACATATCCATACACACACGACAACTCATCCAGTTCGCGTACTCGACTCCATTTCGCACAGTGGACCCATGATGGGCACGTTCTAGCATGCAGGGATGACTCTAATCCGTTGTACGTGGAGCATTTCTAATGTGCAATGCCGATCGGATGCTGACTCGTGCGCTTCAGTGTGGCTCGGCGACATCAGTCATCGACCGCTCCGTCGAACTCACCTCCGTCCGTCGACGACTCCACTATCCTAGATTGATGGTGGTGGCCTGAGTCACGCGGCTGATCGGTCATCGCACCTCATCTCATTCGCGATGGACCCTCCCCCACCACCTCCACCCCCTCCACCGCCGCACGGTCACGGCCCAGGCTACAAACGGACCAACGGACTTCCCGACGGCTACTTTGACATCTTCATCGTCCCTCCGCACTCATCCGGCTCCGGTTTCATCTATCTCCCGTCGTTACAATGCCATCGCAACAGCTTCCTCGCCGGCGTCGCCTGCACCTTGGTCACCATGCTGATCCTACGAGTTGTCTTACCCGTCTTCCGCGCCTGGCTCTCGGTGCTCATGACAGCCGGAGGCAAGGAGGCGATCATGTTGGTGATTGTCGTTGGGGTCGCCGGATGGGCGTGGGGACGTACACAGTACGAGAAAGCACGAGGTGCATTCGATGCCAGGTCACGACACACCCCTCGACCCAGCATGGACGATCACGGTCCACCTCCACCTCCCCCGCCACCACCACCGCACAGCGGTGGCCCTCCGCCTCCACCACATGGGGGTGGTGCTCCTCCGAATCCAGGCCAAAGTGGTCACTACGGCCCTCCTCCTCCACCTCCACCGGATGGCGGAGCACCACCGCCCAAGCCAGGCTGGCAGCGATCGAATACCATGCCCAACGGAAATGCGTCACCAGGCGGTGGTGGTGTTCCACGAAGCGGCTGGGATCGAGCGCGCGAGGAGACGAGAAAGAAAGAAGAGGAGCGCAAGAAGAAAGAGGAGGCCGACAAGAAAGCGAAAGAGGCAGCCTGGGAGCGAGCACGAGCGCGAGAACGAGAAGCGCGGGAGCGACAAGAACGAGAGAAGCGTGAAGCCGCAGCCAAGGAAGAGAAGGAGAAGCAAGACAAGGAGCGACGTGAGCGGTTGGAGAAGGAACGACGAGAGCGACAGGAACGACTGGAGCGGGAGAAGCGGGAGCGAGAG
>QQTW01000995.1_pt1 | contig 19230 bp, 19 predicted proteins | sample 1904831 | NCBI WGS metagenome assembly QQTW01 (sample SAMN09435610, study PRJNA476489) | Subsurface metagenome, whole genome shotgun sequencing project. | reverse complement strand
ACGGGGTCCAGTGGGTGCCGCATCGGGTGCCCGCTTGGTGCGAGGCAGTGTCTTCTCCACGGCCGGCCCGGGGCCGCACCCGCCCTTCTTCGAGGGGACCTTGGATGGACCCCATCCGCTGCCCGCGCACGCGCTGGCCGCCCTCGAACATCTTCCCCCGGCGCCGCTGTCCGGCGGTGGCATCGCATCGGCCACGTCCGTCTTCACCACCGGCGGCGGCGGTGGCGGCGAGTCCTTTGCTTCAACTCACATGCGTGCCGACGAAGACCCGTTCGGGTCCTGGTCCGCCATGGGCTATCCCAATCCCTTTGCCTATCCACCCACCGCCATGCGGTGATGGCCTGCATGGCGAGGTTCATGGAGCGACGGAGTTGCATCGCTCCTCATCTTCTTTCGGCAGCGGAGAAGCATGCTTCATCATTCATCTGTTCCTCTGTCGGCGGGGTGCTGGTCACCGTCTGCCTTGAAAAAAAAGTACCAGGTTGGCTAGCACTGATTTACGTATCTCTCATAGTTTGCGTTGCATTAGTATTGTACTTTATTGAGAATGAACTACCGTTACCAAATTCAGTGTGAATGTGCAAGTTGAATGGTCCTACTCTTCATTATTACTATCTGCATCCATCTGAGCAATGCCTTCCACCTGTTCGTGATCATGCACCGGATGTCGTTGTGAGAAAGTCGGACGTGAAAAGCTCCAGTTGTTGCCCTAGCCCTAACCCTAACGATGTGTGACTGCCGATTGCGCGACTCGTCAATGCGGCTCAATCGAAGGCGCACCGTTTCCGGACGGAATAGTTTCAGGCGATCCTCCCTCCCACCTCGAAATCACGATCTCCGTTCATCAGTGACGTCCTCACCCACGTCACCTTTTCATCTTCTTTTCCGTCAAGACGGACATCGCCGTCCGAAGGCCGCCGCCGCCGCACGCACTTAGTCATCATGAGGAGCATCTCGGTCCCGTCGTGATCGCTGGTCTCTTGTGCTTCCTCAACATCACCCATTGTGCGTCTAGGCAAGTTCGAGGGCGCGCCTGAGCTCTCAGGCACCTCATCGTCTGCACGTCATGGCTGGCATCGCATCGAAGGTTAGGAATCAATCTCATCAATCACACTTAAGTGTGTGTAAAAAATACGACGTGAAACTAATTCGACGGTGTGCACTCAGAATGTCTTTGACGTACTCGGTATGAGTGATTGAATCACCAAAAAGTGTCACTCACGGGTGACGAGTCAACGATTCTAATTGATATCACAGGCAATGACCCGGAACAGGATTCAGATGCGGAACCGCAGGCCCCGACTCGAGCCGTGGAGAAGACACTGCCTCGCACCAAGCGGGCACCCGATGCGGCACCCACTGGACCCCGTGGGGCGGCCGGTGAGCGAGGTGGACGCGGTGGGCGTCGTGGAGGAGGTGTCGGTGGTGCAGATGATGGTATGCTCTGTCTGATTGGGCTCACCATCTTCTCTGGCCTCAATGGCTAAAGAATTGGTCGTTGGTGGTGATACATCTGAGACTTCTCGTGCTGATCACTCATCCGTGCTCAGACCCCACCCGCCGCTTTCAGCCCAAGGACGATGGCCTGCGTCAAGATCGCCATCCGGATCGCCTGAGAGGTGGCCATCAGAATTGGTCTCCGGAGAGTCGTGGTGCTCGTGGCAGTCGTGGTGGACGTGGAGGACGAGGCGTGCGCGATGACCGCCATAGCCGGACGGGCCGAACGTGAGGCGCCCACCTGTCGTGAATGAACGTCACTCAATGGCTCGACCTGAATTCTGACGCGGATCACCCACAGGGACACGGAAAAGGAAATTTCGCAGGGATGGGGTAGTCAGCGTGGTGAGGCCGAGTGGTCGGACGAAAAGGCAGGCGAAGCGATTGCGCAGCAAGAGGAGAAGGAAGCCGGCTGGGACGCTGGCCCGGCTGTGCCGGTGGACGCAGAAGGGAAACATCCAGATGGGGCCGATTGGGGTGCGCCCGCTCCGGCCGAGGACAACCAGCCTGAGCCTGAACCCGAAGACAACACCAAGTCGTACGCCGATTACCTCGCTGAGCAGGCAGAAAAGCGTCTCAACTTGGGCGCTCCCGAACCTCGCAAGATCAACGAGAACAAGACTCCGGAGGAGAAGTGGGGCCAGGCCAAGGAGCTAAAGCGCAGCGAAGAGGAGGAAGCATTCATCGCCGGCAGCGGAGGCAAGGCCAAGCGCGACCGCCAACGCAAGGAGAAGACGTATCTGGACATCGAAACTCGTCCCATGGATCCTCCGCGCGGCGGACGCGAGGGTGGTCGTGGTGGACGTGGCCGTGGCGAAGGACGCGGTGACTATCGCGGCCGCGGTCGTGGTCGTGGCAATGAACGTGGTGGTGGTGGCTTCCGGGGGCGTGGTGGGCCTCGTGGTGGTGGTGGTGCTGGCGGCGGCGCATCCGTCGACATCACCAATCCAACGGCCTTCCCGACGCTAGGCGGAGGGCCGCCCTCATGATCGTTTATCCTTGTCGTTGAGCAAAAGATGGCAGTGATGCCTGAAGTATCTATTTCTCTCATCATCTCTATTTCAGTCAAGGTGGGCAATATGAACGGGGTCCGTTATTAGTCATATGCGCCCAGTGCGTCCAAATTTACTCAGTTCTTTCTCACACGATGTTATTGTAGACATCTACACTAAGAGACCTTTCGGGTGAGGTTCTACAACTGTAGAGGTGATGAAAGGAATTATCTGTTCTGATCCGTAAATTCTCGGCATCTGAAGCTCCACTACCTCGGAGAGCTCTTGTAAATTCACCATCTGGTGCACGATTGGAGTGCCATCGACAACCTGCACTCACCATTCGGTCACTAGCCAAATCCAACTCCAAGCCATCCTCTCCATGCACCTCCCCGGCCCCAATATGGCCGAAGAAACGGTCGAAACCATCGAGCGTAAGTCCGGCTTACTGGCCCTAGCATCCCTCGTACGAGTCTCACTCACCGAAATCAATCCCAGGACAACTCCAAGATATCATCCAAGACCTCTACGAAATCAGCGTGCAGATCTACGCCTACCAAGGCCCCGAGACCTCTGAAGCACTACTCCATAGAATGTATTTCAACATATTTCACCTCAACACCATTCACCGCCAATCACTCGAACTGACCACCTCTCTTCCATCCCAGAAAAATTCTCACGACCCATCTCATCGAGATCTCTCGCACGGTACCTCACTTCCCAGCATGCATCCCTCCCGAGGTGATTGAGTACGTCGAGAGCGGTCGCAATCCGGACATCTACACCCGTGAATTCGTCGAGCTGGTGCAGAAGAGCAATGATCATATGCGTGGGAAGATGCTGGCGTTCCGGAGCTTTAGGGATGTTCTGGCGGAGGAGATGGAGGGTGCGTTGCCGGAGTTGAAGGGGGAAGTAGAAAGGGTATTGAAGGAGACTGGTGGAAAGGGGGAAAAGAGCGAGGGAGGATGAAGATGATGATTGGGATGTAAAGGAGAGTTAAGCTCGTTAAGGATTGCTACGGAGGACTTTTATCCGCACCAGAGCTGGTTCACGCTTCAGAACGATCACGACGGTCAGCCGAGCTGATATTCAACGCCTTTCGCGACACAACAAGCGCATCTCTTGCATCTGGACCACGGAGGTGTGTCAACGGATGGCTTACTATCGGGAAGTCTACTGGCATGGACTACGCAGGACTACCGGAAGGACCTCGGCCGCGGACAGCAGCCACTCAGCATTCAGGGCTCTGGCTTCAGCATTCGTCTCGTCATCTACCGGCTCTGGACGCACAATTGCTCGTACCCTCGGATAATGCCCGTTAAGGAGATGGAATACATGGCCAGCCTACGGATCAATACGGAGCCAGCATTGCATATTGCCGACACTCAAGTCTCACTCGTGTTGTGCTGCAGGAGACGATGACATACAGGCTTCCAGCCTCGTATGCAATGCTTCTTGCACGTCGTCAACGCTCGTACCAGTTTCCTCACTATACCCGGACCAAGGGGGATTTATTCAGAAACACGCCCATCTCGTATTTTCTCGTCAGTGGCCTGTTCATGTCTCTTCTTTCTTTTCGTTATCCCTACTCCGTATGTTTCTTCCGATTTTGCCGGCCCTGTCAGCGTTTCTTTTCCAATTTGTTTCGTCCGATGCGGTTTCCATTGCCCCGCCAAAGCTTCGACAACGGTACGTGTGGTTGGTGACGAGTCCGCTTTGAGGATTACTGCCATGGGCAAGGATATAGTACCCCGCATCTGCGGCTATCGGCAAGAGACGGCTATGGGAATGAAGCGAAGCTCCGGGAGACAAACCGGATACAGTATGACATCGGCCGTCAGGGGAGGGAGAAGGAGGTTATATGGGCCATGGCTCCGCCGGACAAGCAGCGTCGTCCTTGGACCACAGCCCAAATCAGGATTGGAGAACATTGGACATCATGCTTTCCTTCATCGTCCTCACCCTGCTGGCCACCAGTCGTCTTGGATTGAGCGCCCCAGCTTCGAACAATGCCCCGACCGATGCATTGACTCCAACCAGGGGCGACAACAATGAGCCCTCAAACACGTCCCCTTATGGACCATCCAGTGGACCTAGTTACGGTCCCCTAGGCGTATCTGCTAACGGTTCCCCGAACGAAAATACTGGCCACTCCAATGGACTGGACTACAGACCTTCCAGCACCTTTTCTGACTCTTCCCCTTCCGATTTCGTTGATGGCACCCTCCTACCAAGCAGCTCTTCCACCGCCTCGTCCGACAGTTCTCCCTATGGATCTTCCTACGGATCCTCCGATGGCTCATCCAACAGCTCCTACGGCGGCTATCTGCCGCGAGGAAACTTCTCAAACGGCGAACAGACCTGCGAAGATCAACCCACACGCCTCTATCTGAGCGACTCTCCATACGACAACTACTTCTACTCCGATTGCAACACGGCAGCTCAGGTTGTCGTGACTAGTCCTCGCCCTGGAAATAACTTGACTATCATCGGCCCTCGACTGGTAGTGGCTTGGCCGGCGGGCAACAGCGGGGTGGCAAGCTTCTTCGCGCCTGAGAATGGCGTCAATGGGACACTGGCCATCCAGCTGGACAATCAGACATCCACTGGGAACGCCTTGGAGCCGGTGTATCTCCCTCCACCAAACGGCTCGGAATACCCAAGCGTCGGCGTCTCCGGGGTGTTGAGATTTAACGATACCGCCGTTCTGACGGTTCCCATCTTGGGCAGTATGTCTACATCTTTGAGAATTCGAGGGGTGAGGCTCTAACTACATCCTAGGCATTCGGACGATTCGAGACTTTACAGAGGGGCCGAGTATTCTGGTGCCGGAAATTCAGAATGCTATTGAATTCGAGGAGACCAATGGTGGAGTGACCCTGAGCCGACGCTGGTTAGATAACGTGACAACCACGGTCATCAGCTTCTCCTCGGTCTCGAATGTGAGCGAGGGACAATCGATTCAGCTGGATAATCGGACCGTGACCTTTCCCGCAGGCGCGTACCAATTTGCGGCACATTTTAATTACCCTCAACTGGAGCAGCTGTCACCGACCGAGGTGAGAATCTTACAAGAAGTGACTTTCATAACCCGACTGACGGAACAGGTTCTCAATCCCGCCTCGCAAGAGCTCATCAGCCAATACCCAGACCAGACGACCTCGCTGTCGTTTTTATCCTATGAGAACAAGCTACTCGCCGGTGCATGGCGGTTCTTGACGTATTTTGGCCGCGATTCCATGATCGCGATGCTGCTGCTTGGTCCCGTGCTCAGCGAAGGCGAGGGTGGGGCTATCGAAGCGGGGATTGCGGCGGTGTTGGAGCGGATCAATCAGACAGACGGCAATGTGTGTCACGAAGAGACGATTGGGTGAGTGATGATCTTCATTGGGAGTTGATAGCACTAATCAACTCAGGGACTATGCCACGTACCTCAACCTGCAGGACAATATCACGAGCACAGCGCCCCTGTATGACTACAAGATGGTACATTCATCCTCCGTATAGCGATGTCCTAATTGATACTTACAGTCTGGGACAGATTGATACCGACTACTATCTTCCTGTTCTCTTGCAACAGTACTTCTTGAAGAATCCTACGGGGACCAGCCGTCGAACGGAATTCTTCAGGTACTGCGCCTCGTTTGTTGTCGATCAAGAGTCTTAACTAAATGGCTACAGTCGCACGGCCATGGAGAATCCTGCAAACGCCAATCTGACCTATGACCAGCTTGCGCTGAAGAATGCAGAGCGAATCATGGGGCTGGCTGCTCCGTTTGCTGCCAGCGGGAATCAAACGGAGGAGAACCTCATCCATCTAAAGGAGGGCGAGATTGTGGGCGAATGGCGGGACAGCACGTATGGTGTGTATTTGTGATTCGCGCTTGTGAGAGCATGGCTGATATTTGCAGGTCTCGGCGGTGGCCGGATTCCATATAATGTCAATACCGCGCTCGTGCCAGCAGCTTTACGGTCGATCGCTGCTCTGTCTCGAGGCGGATTCTTTTCCGAGTACCCAGCCTGGGCCGAAGAAGCTGATCGGTTCGCTCAAGTATGGGAGGACGAGACATTGAGATTCTTCGAAGTTAGTCATGGTATAAGAAAATACTGGCGTCATGCTGATGACAGTGGCAGGTCCGCATTCCCCTGAACGAGGCCAAGGCGCGTGTTGAGGCCTATAAGGAGCGAAGCCAATTTGCCGGACCAAGTAATATCGAGAGTATCGACGAGGATGTCATTTTCTATGCCGTCGCTCTTAACGGCTACAACGGGCTGGGGAAGGTTGAGGTGATGAACTCGGATGACTGTATGTACCACCAAACTCAATGCTATATCCGGGCTAACTGTGGAAGGTTTCCGGCACTACTTCCTCAACACTACCAACCAGCCGCAATTGACGGGTCACATCAACCAGACGGCCAATAACATCCAGCGGACCTTCCCCGCCGGCCTGATGACGAGTGTAGGCGTTGTTGTTGCTAATCCAGCATATGGAGAGGATCCAGTGAGTATATCGCTGCCGAATGAGATTTCATATGGCTCACACTTTCTAGGTTTATGCGCAGAACTTCACAACCGGAGCCTATCATGGCACGGTTGTCTGGTCGTGGAATTCCTTGGCCATGATGGCGCGAGGACTGTGAGTAACTGAATGGGGATTTTCTTCCGGATTTTCAGCTGACACGTACAGGGAGCTGCAACTCGACCGCTGCAACGGCGAGGAACTTCCAGAATTCTGTCAAGACCAAGTCGTCAGCAACAACGCACGGCAGGCGTACAACAAGCTCTGGGATGTGATTGAAGCCAACCAACAGTATCTGGCGAGCGAGGTCTGGTCGTGGACCTACACGGACAACGACTTCCAGTTTACGCCGCTGGGAGCCTTGCCACCACCGCCGGGTGTGGGTGGAGCTACTGGTGCGTCACATCCTATTCTGCTTACCTGCATGACGATGAACATGCTGCTGACGGGACTCAATTGGGTGTTGTAGAGTCGAACATTCGGCAGCTGTGGTCATTGACCTTCCTGTCCGTGCGCAGGAATGAGGCCTTCCGCTGAGATCTGGATCTGAGCCATGCGTGCTCTTGTCAGAAGAAGCGTTTCACTGCAAGGGTGGGTCATCTTCTGGATGGCTGTCATCACTGCTGTGTGCATCATTGGAGGCTACCCCTTGCGCTCTCTTTGTATATGTAAGTTTACATAGAGGCAACGAATCCTGTATGTGGTAACTCCACTCGATCCACTTTGGCCCTCATATCAGTTATCATTGCCAAAATTACTGGTGATGGACCTTGACTCTTCAGATTTTAATCCGCGACGAACAAACACAAGCAAATGCATCAGGTTCTCACACGCAGGCTGGATGATTCCCAGCGCCTTGCAACGTGGCCGAATAGGTCATCTTCAGATTTGTCGAAACGGTACTCAGCCTATTCTTCTTTCTTCAAGTCGTCCCATTCTTCTTACTTTACAACACCTATCACTTACCTGTTCGAGGGCTTGAAATCAAGACCCAACCCCATTCACTGCTTGTTGCAGCTGATCTTCTTAATCAGTCTAATTGACACCCGTTCATTCACAGATAAGCCGTTCTCGAGTCTCTTTATCATTCCATTCACCAGCAGGTCTCCACCATATTCATCTCAACTTTAAACTATATATTAAACGAGCCCTCGTCTCTACACTCCTTTAATTACATCGAGCCTCACCTACTTCCTCCTTCCTCAAGATCCACGGAGCCTCTCCCTTCGACTTCACTCCTGCGTCAGCTGTTTTAAATTCCCCTTCTCACTCTATTCAGCAGCAGCTCCCCACCACATTCACCATAGCTTGACGTTATATCTTACTTTAAGCCTCTCTTCTCTCTACCTCGCCTAAATCCGACCTCACCTGCTTCCTCTCTTCCCAATATCCACAGCGCCACCTTCAACTGCTATCATGCCAGAATCAGGAAATCAAAAGATCCTCCACTTTGCCTCTCACCACCTCCCCTCCCCGCCGCACATCCCTCCACCGACTCTCCAGTCCCCCTCACCAGCTGATCCCATCCCTCATTCACATCCAGAAACACTCGATCAGTCCTCCGCCAATGCTCTCTTCTCCCAGGCCGTGCTATTATTCCACACCTACAGCTGGCACGAAAGCATCACTCAACACCGGGAGCTTGTTAAACGCTTATCGTCCTCTTCTACACCCGTCCAGACGGACCCTATATCTCCCAACCACCCGCAACAACCTCACGAACAAGAAGCATGGATCATCTCTCTGATCAGCAAGTTGTGGTTCAACATCGGTATCATCCAGTGCCACCTCGGCGAATACGCATCAGCAATCGAAGCATTCAATCACAGCGTCCAGATCAACTCCGACTACGTCATGGCCTGGTTCTGTCTCGGAATGGTATTTTTCGAAGTCGGTCACTTCCGGAAAGCTCTTAGGAGGTTTAAACAATGTTGGGGATTTTTTCGAATTTCGGTTGTCGAGGTGAAGAAGACAGAGAGGGATGTTACAGAGGGGAAGAACGTTACAGAGGAGCAGAGGACTGGTGGGCCGAAGACGAAGACGAAGATGCCAGTGGCCAAGGCGAAAGTGAAGCTGGGATTTGAGAAAGACGGATTGCGATATACCCTGGTCCGAGAAGAGTTGGAATACAACATCCGGCTGTGTCTGCTGTGGAAGTTGCATAAGCAGGTCAACTCGGAACGACCACCGTCAGAGGAGACTTTGATAGAGTTGCCACCGGGGATCTTGTTTGAGCCAGTGCGGGAGTATGAAGTGGCTATCGAAGAAGATGTAGTGGAAGATGATGACGAAGCGGTGGTGGCTGAGGAGTCAAGAACAGGGAGGAGCCCCGAAACGCCGTTATCATCGAGGAGGTATACCATCCCCCGAACCACGACCAGTACTACAACTCCCTCCGTAACGATCTTACCATCTTCTGTTCGAGGAGAATCGTCTACAAATCCACCTGTTCGTCGACGACCCACCTGGTCCTCATTGAGTCCAGCTTCGACTGCGACTCCATCGCCTACAACAACAACGAGTGAAGCGGACCCTGCTGCTAAAGACAAGAAGAGAGATAACCTCCCTCTACTCAAGGGACTGCATTTCCCCAAACGGCTATTTCAAAGACGAGGGACGTTTCCACGACATACGGGTGTCGCCTCGGGTCGCGAAGATGAGGTGACGTCGGGTTTGCCAGCTCGTGGACTTGCATCATCCGGATCTAATAGGTCGGGATTGATGCGTGGGCATGGAATCGTGCCGGTGCGGATGCGGTATATATCCCCTTCTGCTCCTCCGTCTGGGTACAGCGCATCCATTCAACGTTGGCAGCAGCAGCAAAGTGGGGAGAGCAGTGGTAGTGACACGTCCACACCAAGGGGAGGGGTTATACACAAGCAAGAAGAAGAACACGATGATGAAGGAGACGGTAGAAAAGGGGGAGACAAACCAAGGATCGATTCCTTCGCACTCATCGCCCCAGAGGACACGAAGATGAGAATTCCGTTGTTTAAAGGGAAGAAGACAACGAGCAGCCGATTAGGACAACTGTTTAAGCCTCTCCCACCGTTACCGGAGCAGCGGGCGAGTTATCCTCCTTCGAATGGATCTTCGTTGGCACTTTCCCAGCCGAATTCATCGAGTTGGCCTGAACCATCGCCAACACTCATCGAAGCTTCTCTCGCTTCTTCCGGGACGACTCCGTCGGTATATTCACGTCCACTACCGCCTCGTCCTCTGATACCAGGTTATTCTTCACGTCCAGCACCGGCATCCGGACACCCACCGTCTACCCTTCCGGCACCGAGGTATCCACCCCCGCCACCACCCTCTTCGGGCTATATACCACACCTCCCACCTCCACCAACAGCGCCTCCAGGACCAATTATAACGAGGAAGAAAGTCCCCTTACCCTTGTCCACCCCTCTATCACCACCCTCCTCATCATCGTCAACAACAAGACCGATCTTTCCTCCTGTATCATCAGTTCTGAATAGCCTCTTCACCAACGACGACGACGGAGAAGGGCATGTCAACACTAAGGCCATCAACGAAGCTATCGAAGAAGAAGAAGAAGAAGGATATGACGATGATGACGACGAGGAGATCATCTCAGCCCTAGGCCTGGACATGGGATTGCTTACCACTACTATTACCAACGTGAGATCTACGAACGAGACGTTCTCCCCAGAGACCTACGGGTATGGAGGGATGTATGGGTATCGACCAACGAGGGCGTCGTCGAATGTTCTTCCTCCGTCTTCGTATGTCGGTGGTGGCAGTGGTGGTGGGTTTGTTGGTAGGACTACCGGGGTTGTCAACACTAGTGCTGCACGGATTCCAAGAACCAATATCACTACCACTAGCAACGCCATCGGGAATACAAGGACCATTACTACCGCCACTGCCAACGCCACCGGGATTCCCAGGACGACCACCAATACTGCAGGTTTTAAGACAACAGGCCCTTATCGTTCTCGGAGTAATACTGCACCGTCCATCGTCACCGGTAGAACTACTTCCGCAGGCAACAGCTTCAAGCGTACTCCAAAGGATGTCGAGTGTAATACTTACGACAAGGAAGTCGAGGTGGAACTCAGGCAAAGTCCGAGTATTCACCTCCTGAACTTAGACACAGACCTGGACACCACCCAAGCCTTGGGTAGATTCACCGTCTCTGCTCCAAGGGAAGACCAACATCGACGACCCCGGCCACGACGACGGTCAACGATCACTGGAAATGTCGGGTCATCAATCACGAACCAATCCCCTCACACCCACATCGAAGAGGGAGAAGAAGAAGAGGAGGGAGAAGAAAAAAACCAACACCCTCATTTCCAAGCCCAAGCCCAAGCCTTCACCGAAACCCATCCCTCCCATCCCTCCCACCCTTCCCAACTCATCGACGATCAAAAGTCATCACTCCGAACCCAACCCCAACCCTGCCCCGACGCCCATCACGCCATCATCTCAGAATTCGCAGAAGTCGAAGAAGTCGAAGATGAAGATGAAGAAGGAGAAGAAGAAGAAAGGCCAAGGGAGTCCTACATCTTAGCCCGCCGCGCTTCAGCATTCGAAAGACTTGGTGTACCCCGCGACGATGATGAACGGATACATTGGCCTGAGAGGGGGGAGATGGCGAGGGTGATTTGGGGACTTCATCCAAATCCCAGTAGCAATCCCAATGCGAACCCGAACACCAATTCGAATGCGAATCCGCGTTGAGGACTCGGATGCGAATGCGAATGCGAATCTGAATCGTGATGATGACTCGGATTAGGACTCGAATTTGGATTAAGAGTTCTAGGAGTAAGACTCTAGGACTAGGACTAGCAGTCTAGGACGAGGACTCGAATCAGAACTCGAACCCGGAGTCGAATCCGGATCAGGAGTCTAGGACTAGTGCAGGAATGGGAATAGCGATGGTGATCGCATTTGATAAAAGGAATCTCCATGATGTTTATGAAGCGTTGGTTTTGGTTGGTGAAGATAGAGGGAGGGGAGGGGGAGGGGGAAAGGATTTGACAATGGGATAGACTAATCCGTGGGAAGGAAGAAGTTTGAATTCGAATCCAGATTCGAATTGCCAAATTAGAGATGGGGATGCGAATGGGAATGGCGAAGGGGTTGAGGATGGTGGCCTTGGCCTTGACTTGACTAATGCTATCTTCATGGACGAGCTTAGGTTGATTCTTCGATTGCTTGTTTGTTCGGTGAAGTTGATTTGATAATTTATTCAAGAAGGGGAATGTTGTTCCTGGTCCTGGCTCAATATACATACCTTCTTTGTCGACGAATTCAGGTTGCTTGGTTGGTTAGTTGATCAATTCTTTCGAATGTTTTTGATTATTCAAGAGGAGAGATAAAGGGAAAGGGAAATGGTAGTTAATCCTTCCCAGAGACATTAACCTTTGATACATATCCCGAGATTCGAATGGCCGGCCTAGTTCTAGCCCTAGCTTGGAAAGGTATGGAAACGAGGGATACCTAAATGGGGATAAATGGATGGAATATCCTGCATAACATATCATACCTGGGAGGGACACGAGGCACGGGGCAGGGCAGGTTAGGGTGACCCCAGAGGTAGGGTCGGAGGAGGGAAGGAAGGGAGGAGAATTCGAATCTAGAATTCAATACACTAGGTCTAAAGCTGGTCTAGAGCTTGTGTTCATCCAATAATGATTAACGATCTCACAAGATTGGCTGGGGTTGGTTAGACTGAGTGATGTTTGATTTCTGGTTGACTAGGAATGAAAGAGGAAGAGGGATATGAACCATCTGGTTATTTAATCTCACTCTGAACATAAACCTTGCTATATTCATTATTTGAGCTGGGAAGGGGACGGGGATAATAAATCTATCCTTTGCCCGCGCGTCCTTTGGTAGAGAAAGAAGTGAAAAGTGGGAATGATGGTTGATTTGATCTCTGCGTCGACAACTGACGATGAGCGTCAAACAATGATAATAATTGACGGTTCGAAGGATATTTACAAATCACTATTGACCGTAATGACAGTTGACCGTAGTAATTACGGATCGAGGTCGAGGCTAACAGTTGATGACGACCCTAATAGAACTATTATAGACCCCTTCCACCGGACTCTCAGCACTTCCTCCTTCAACCGTTATTTCTATCCTTAACCCTCTACTCCCTACTTTCTTCTAATCCTTCCCGTTTATAGTATCCCGTCTTCGCCGATTTCGAGGGCAGATATGTATGATACCATGCCCCTTCCGCTCCCACTACCGTATCAACACCGCCACCACCACTATCACCTCTATTGCTGGTCTCTGTGCTCTATTTTCGGTATTATAGCGATGCTCCCAACTTCCTGTCCTAAGCCCAGCTCAGTCCTCAACCGTAATCCCAATTCCAGTTCCAACCCTATCAAGTCAGCTCCATCATAGATCTATCCATCCATCCACCATCACCATCACTTGCACCGCCTCGATTCAAACACCAACCTCGAAAACGCATCACCAATCTTCAGGAGATCATACCAAACGACATTTGATTAATTAAATAGATACAACAACCGTCCCAACAGGTCTTTCCACCAACTCCATCACGCCCTCCACCACATTTGTTCGTAAGCCCTCACTCGCGACTTTCTTCCCGGCGAGGTATTGTAAACAAATCAATCTCGATATTCTTTCGTCTTGGATTCTTCCGATCTTGATCATCTCTTCTTTCTTCTCTTTTGCAACTCCATCGGTTCCAGGTCCTTCGTTCACTCTCGCTGCTTTTACACCAAGGTTGTTACTCGGAGCTTGGTCATTTGTGGGTTTCGAGGAAGGAGTCGTCAATACATCCATCCCCCCCTTTTCATCCCTCACTAACAGAATCGGTTCTCCCTTGGGATTCTTACTCCGGGGCGCATTCTTGAATAAATCCTTGAATTGAACAATTGACCGTCCGAATTCTTCGTCTTGGAAGTCATCCCCTCCTTCATCAACCACCTTAGTACCACTTCCAATGGCACTGACAACGCCCGCTGTAGCTCCCCTACTCGCCTGCACGCTACTCGCTTTGCTCGCTTTGCTCGCAGCCTCCTGCGTCCTCGTAGTAATAGCTCTCATCCAACCATCTCTCAGATGCAACCAATCTGTATTCCTGGTAGGCACGATCCTCAGCACACTCCTTATCCCCTCTCCACCTCCCTCTTTTCTTGACTTCCTGAGAATCTCATTCCAGACCTCCTCGCCCTTATGCGGATCGAGCAACATCTCCTTTAGTTTCTGTTTCTCATCCGCCACAAGGGTCGTCGCGATGGGATTAATCTCGTGTGTGAGACTGGCTTGTAACCCGCTTATATCATCCTTGGCAAGATACAGCCCTACCACGTAGACTTGGATCCCCAGAAATGAAACGGTGCGGATCCCGAGGCCGAGTAATGTATATTCGGTCCCTGTTTCTCGGGGCTTCGAGCCAGCGGGGAGTGTAGCTGTCGCTGTACTTGTCGAATTCTGTGTTTGCGGAGAGGTTTCTTCCAGGATGATGGTTTTGGGGAAATGAGGAATGGTGGACGTCCCTGTTTGTACGACCTCGATGGAATCTCTCACGAGGGTTGTAGTAGTAGTTGATGGGAGGAGAGTATTATTGGATGCGGCCTTGACAACGACAGGTACACCGGACTGAGTATCGTTCAAGGGATTGTTATTAGGCGAATCATTCTTCTCTTTCATCTTTTCGATATCCACCGTTGCTACGATCAATGCGGTGATTCCAATGCAGGTGATCATCCCGGCAGCCGCGCGGTACATTCCCCGGGTGTAATACGCTCGTCGAGCCGCTTCGATGCGGTGGATTGTTATGGGATCTAACGGATTGCGAGGCATTTTTTCAAAGTCTTGCTTGGTTGGGGAGCGGGTCGTCGTCGTCGTCGTCGTCGTCGATCGATGACGACGGGTGAGGGAGCATCGTAGTGGACGGGAACGGGAATGTAGCGACGGACGAGAGAGCGATCGGTAAAGGCGATGAGGGAGATTCTGGCGTGGAAGTGTTCGGAGGTCCATTTTGGTTTAGATAACTGAGTTCGATGGAGATGGTGGTGGTCGTGACGCAGCAGCTTGACTAGGTGAGATGACGAGATGTCGTCGTTGGAGCTCTGGCGATGCCAACGTGATGCGCGCCAGACGAGGCTTGGGATGGACGAACGTCAATGGAACACGATCTAAAGTGAAACTGAAATTGAGATTCAGTCTCATCAGAACTACTGTAGCAATATAAGTTAAACAGTATCAATCTTGAATTTCAATTCTATTTTATGATAGCTTCATGTTATGACTGCTATGAGCTTCAGCTGGCTGTGGTGCAGCTGACTCGTGATCTAACAGGCATCAGTGAAGGCTACAGAGCAGGAGCAGTCGATATGTCTTGAATCTAGAATCAAACAATGGGGGTTGTAGATCGTACACCTCATTAGGGCGGATAATAACGGCGGTCATGCCTCCTTAGATACAGAGCCATATTCTACAGATTCAAGTCGGTGGAGCCAATATCTACAGCTATACAACACCCCCCGTCGGTCATGAGACTCCGGCAACCCACCCCAGCAACAGACGATCAGCAAGCATCGTCATGCTAGACCCAGCAAGGAGATAGCCCGTGAATGGGGTCAACAAGAGAAAGAGAAGAGGGGGTATGCTCCTGCACAGACAATGTGAGATGCGGCTTGAATGAGCCGGTGAGATAGAGATCAAGCAAAGACACCCAAACAGGGTCAAGTAGGGGCATCAAGTATAGACAACGGTCAATGAAATATGTAGCCATAGAATAGCTCATGCTAGAGCCAAGGTCGAAAACGCCCTCGCAGCAAACACCACTCAAACCCCGCCTGCTAGAGAAGCTGCCCACCTGAAAATCCCTCTGACGGTACGCATCGCATCACATCACGATGCAGCATCGACACCCTCCTTTACTCTCCTTCTCCTCTCCCGGATCCTGCACTCTGATCGGCTCGGTCGGTGGAGGATGAGGCGGAACCGTAGGCGCCTGACTCAAATCTCGCGGTGTACTTGGTCCTGGCATTCTCTCGCGTCGGTCGGGCGTTGCTGGCCGTTTCTCGATCCCCGCCCGATTGAACCCTCCTCCTTTCCCACTACCAATACTCCTTCCACCTGTCGATGAAACCGGAGTCGGACTCTTGAGCGGCCAGCCCGTCTCTTCTTGTGGTTTTTCCTGCTGAGCACCATCCCCCACTGCTGCCGACCCGGCATGAACATCCGCCACCGCATCGACATCGTACCTCCCCACCTGCAGATGACTCCCGGACACCCGCTTGCCCTCCTTCTCCATCTGCTCCAGCTGCAATCGCTTCGCCACCGTCGGAATCAGTTGTTGATCAGGCGGCAGTCGTGGATCGGGCTTGTACATGGTCGCCAACCACGGCGGGTCGCCTTCTGGTCTCTTGATCTCGCCTGATCGTGTTCCCGGTCGTGGGCCAGGTGAGTCCTTGGCGCCCGACGGCTTCCCTCGTGTCTTTTGATTCACCAACGAACCCTCCCCTCGATTGATCGAGGTTCGTGGTCCGTGGGAGCTTGACGGCGGTCGACCGGTGGCGGCGCTTCTCCCCTTTGGTGGAGATCCCTGTGATGAGATCCGCGGACCGGGCGTCGGCGTGCTTCGTCCCCCTTCCTCATGGTCATCGAGCAACATCTGACTACCCACGCTCTGACTGCGGCTGCGCGTCTTTCGATACGCGATCCCGTCCTCGTCCACGCTCCCCCATCCACCATTTCGACTCCGCTGCGTTGGGGTGTGCTTCTCGATGTAGTCCTGCGGAACTGGGATCGGGCTCGATTTGGAGAGTGGGATCTTGGACCAGCTGGCTTTGCGGACCGGACGTCGACTGTTGGAACGGTCCACCTGCTGGTCGGCGGCCACTTCTTCCGGTCGTCGCAGCTCGTAGTCAAAAGATTCGTCCTGGGGTTCATTTGGGCTCTGGACTGACTCAGGAGAAGCCTGCTCTGGCCGGGTAGATGCTGGAGGTAGTCGCTTCCGCTCCGGATTCGCTCCCACATCATCCATCACCGATTCCACGCCATGCTCGAGGCTCCGATCCCTCCTCTCCAACGGCCGACTGCCCGGTCGCGATTGAGGGATGTAGATCCCCGCCCGCTGCATCTCCTCGATCTCGATGCGCGCCAACTTGTCTCGATGGATCCATCTCGAGTTCTCGGGGTCCTCGTCGTCCAAGAAGTAGTCGTTCTTATTGAATGGCCTGTTGTCTCCCACCGGACGACCATTTCGGTCCCGGTCGGCGCCACGGTATAATTCCACTGATGCTTCTGACAACGGTAGCCCATTGGTTTCTCTTCCAACATCCCTCGGTCCCGCTGTGAGGGCATAGTTGTTGTAGTCCCGCGTCGTCAACGCTTTGCTGGTCTTGACTCCTGCTGACGGCTCGCGCCGATGGGCTGAATATTTCGAGCTCAATTGCGTCGATCTCACTGCCTCTCCGTTCGTCGGAACGGACTCTGATCGATTTCGGACCGCCAGTGCGGACGATTGATCAAGGGAATTGCCCAAGGGCGCGCCAGGTGACACGGGTCGCTATGGCAGGGATATGTGAGCCCTCAGATGACGATATGGATATGCTAAACAATACTCGACTTGGGATGGATCTCCCCATCTGGGACAACATACCTGGCCTGATTCTTGCACCCCAGCTCTCTCCCTTGCTACGGGCGAGACGGCATAAGGACCATTGGACCGAGGCGCGGACACCGCCGCCATGGCGCGCGACGGTGGTCCTGTCGTCCTCGCTCACCACCACCACTTCGTTGGCTCTCGATGCGCTCGATCAACGCATTAGTGAGGCTTAGCCTCTGACCATCGGGGGCGCAGTATGTCCAGCGAAGTTGCTTTGAGCGGTAATCGCAATCGTGATCTGAGGAGTTTGTTGACCCGTGCAAGGTGAAGGCACGCTGCGTGTGATCACGACGAAGGTAAGCGCACTCGAGGCTCTTGTGGCCTACCTAGGCGCCTTCACAACCACTGCACGCACACAACAACGACGACAGGGACCGAGTCATGCGAAAGAGCCTGGTGTCGATCACTCTGCTGCACGCATCGCAACTGCATATCAGCATTCGTCGGTTGTGCTACATTGCCGGGCTCGCTGCTCGCATTGGGTGTGAGTGGGGGCTATCATTGGATGAACGGCGGTTGATTGGATTAATTGCCGCCACGGTGGTCGGGGTACAAAGACAGAAACATCCTCCGCGAGAATTGGCCAGCAAGAGAAGTAAGTATTTGAGTTTGAGAAAGGTGAGGATAATCTTGTGATCCAATTGAGAACGTTGTATGTCAAGGAGATGCTCAAGTAACCGTACCTTGGTGTTGGATAGCTGGAAACAAGTCGATTGAGGCTTATGCTGGCAGTCAGTGTTTCATCAGGCTAAGCAAAGAGAAAATGAACTTGAACTATATTTATTTACCAAAAGTCCCGTACAGCTTGAGTGGGAGAGGCTTCAAAGTCAGTCCTATCAGTTATGATAGTGTGTAGTTGATTGGTCATCCAAGTAGAGAGAAATAAAAGCTCCACTTGACTCCCAGCCAATATGATGCCTTACACCCAGAAAAGAGCTCCTTAAATATCTCACAATTGTCTAAAGAGCTTTGATTATATGGGATAGCTTCAGTCCCTGGTGGTGTGTTCACTTTTCTGTACAACATCCTAAAGCCTGCCTTTGGTAGTTCTCCAACATCGGGTCAGCTCAGCTCAGCAAGGACCAGCAAGAACAGACATCGACCAGATATCAAATTCCAATTTGTAACATTGCGAGCTGGCCAAAAGACTCTGGAATAGTTGTCCAACACTTCCAAGCGGCTCCTGCAAGCTTGCTGCGGGTCACGACCTTATTGATCGACTCGGATAGCAGCTCCGAGGGCAGCAATGGTCTCCGCCCCTTCTAGTTGAACTGCCAGCTGTACATCCTCAAGGTAAGTCAATGTGCTGATATTTCTTACGTCGGAGTGCCGTTTATACTCAAGGAGAATATAATATGCAGAAAATGGTTGCTCTTGCTGTTTGCTACATTTCCTGCCGTCATCATCTTCATCATCTGCTTGGTTCGCCGCTTCTCGAGTCATTAGAAAGGTGCCATCCGAATCTCGAGTCCCCTTGCCGGATCTTACACTCGCATGCCCTGTTCTGGAAGATTTCCCTTAGATTCCCCCTAGAACTTTGTCTAGCATTCGATGAGTGCCTTCGGATATATCGGAGTTGCGCT
>QQTW01000994.1_pt1 | contig 19244 bp, 17 predicted proteins | sample 1904831 | NCBI WGS metagenome assembly QQTW01 (sample SAMN09435610, study PRJNA476489) | Subsurface metagenome, whole genome shotgun sequencing project. | reverse complement strand
TTCGTCGAAAAAATTTTCTGTCATGCGATCGCACGTTACCTGAAAACGCGATAATTCTTACACTCAGGTCAATTGTAGAGCTATTGGAGTATTCATGCACCACAACGAAGGAACTTTTAACAGTAAGGATGGTATAAAGCTGTACTATCAAAGTTGGTTGCCATCCGCAACGGTACGGGGAATTTTAATTCTAGTACATGGTTTGGGGGGACATAGCGGTATGTACGTAAATATTGTCAAACAATTAATACCCCATGACTTTGCTGTATATGGTTTGGATTTACGGGGAAGTGGAAAATCTCCCGGTCAACGTGCGTATATTAATAGTTGGGATGATTACCGCAATGATGTTAGCGCGTTTTTAAAACTAGTAAAATCTCAAAATCCGCAAATCCCCTGTTTTCTATTTGGTCACAGTATGGGAGGATTGACTATTCTCGATTACTTGTTGCGGTATCCGGAAGAAGCTAAATTGCTCGCTGGTGCGATCGCATTTACTCCTGCTTTAGGTGAATCGGGTGTTCCAACGATTAGACTAATTTTAGGAAGGATTCTTTCACGCATTTACCCGCGTTTTTCGATGAATACGGGGATGGACTTGGGTTTTGCTTCGCGGGATGCTGAGGTAATTAAAGCATATGCTCGAGATACATTAAGACATACTGTGGGTACTGCACGTTTATCGACAGAGTTTTTTACGACTCTTGCTTGGGTTCAAGCACATGCTAAGGATTTACAAATACCATTTTTGATGATGCTTGCGGGTGACGATAAGGTGACTTTACCCGAAGGTGGGAGGATATTTTTTGAGAAGGTGAGTAGTGGAGATAAGGAATTGCGGGAATATCCAGATAGATATCACGATATGCACGATGATTTTGGTTATGAAGAAGTGTTGGGAGATTTAGCAAGTTGGTTGGAAAGACATTTATACAGCAGAATTCAGGAGACAGAAGACAGAATTTAGAAGGAAAAAAGGCTTTATGTATGTATGGTTTTTGGCTAGTATCGGACTTACGTAATGGCTACAGAAAGACTGTCCGCAGAAACACGGCTAATAAATAAAAAGTATGTTTTATTTATTCCATTGTTGCTGTAAAGACTACTGAGATTGATTTAAATATTTGTCATAATATTCTGGATACTCGTTAATGGGTATTTCTAACCAATCGCTTAATTCCTCTGCTAACCATTGACGTTCATCATCGCTTAAATTGGTATGTCGGTCGAAGTTAAATTTAGCAGAGTTAAAATCTTTGACAATTAGTTTTAACCAGGGAGTAACTTCAATATCTGTTAAACTTTGGGCTAAGTCGATTCTACGTATGAGCGAAGTTGAAGTCGGTTTTCCTAAATGCCATTTTAACCCTAATAATTCATGAGTTATGACGATATTTTTACGGTCGATTTTTACGCGCAGACGTTTGTAAAAACCTGATAAAATTAGGAAAATTAGATAGGCGATCGCGCAACCTTGCGATACTATCCAAATGACTTGATTGTTAACTGGCTGAACATAACTAAAATTAAAGTTGAAAAAATTTAATCCTAATGCTAACGGAGCTACACAAGAAATTAATATTACTAAACCAATATCAAAACCCTTGGGTGGCAAAATAATTTCTAATTTTTCTGGACTTTTTATTAATTGAATTCTACTTCTGGGTGGTTTAGTCGCTTGTTGATTCGATGTTTGTATCGCATTTTCTCGGATTGGTGGACTTTCAATATTTTGGATGGCAATTTCTACCGATGCAAATCTTTGTTCTAAACTTGGTTCGGTCATCCATTCCAACCAATCGGTAAGTTCTGGACTCAAATTAGTAATTTGACGAAACTGAATTTGTAAATCTTGCTGCGGTAATTCGGTTGGGTGCATTCCCGTGACTAAATAAATTAAAGTTGCACCCAAACTATATAAATCGGAAGCTGGTTTTGTCCTTCCACCAAATTGTTCGGGTGGCATATATCCATAAGTTCCAACCACAGTGATTGTACCACCTTCTTGGGCGGCAATATTTGTCACCGAACCAAAATCAACTAAATAAACCTGTCCAACGCTATTACCGGAACGATTTGTAAGTAAGATGTTACTGGGTTTGATGTCGCGGTGAATTACAGGAGGTTGTTGTTGATGAAGGTAGAAAAGAATTTCGAGAATTTTTTTTTGCTAATTCTTTAACTTCGGTTTCATTAAATCTTCTTCCTGCTTGCAAATGTTCTTCTAGCGATTTTGCTTCAACATAAGTTTGTACTAACCCAAATCCTTTATCGTTGGGTGTATCAAACTCAAAATAATCTAAGTATTGCGGTATTTCTGGATGATTGAGACTTTTTAATGTTTCGGCTTCACGTTGAAATAACTTTAAATCCTGCCAATCAAAATCTTGTCCTAGAAACAATACTTTGACAACTACTGGCTGTTGAGTTTCTAAATCGGTAGCTAACAAAGTTCGTCTTCCTGTTTGTCTACCTAATTCGCGTTGAATTTGATATCGATTATTTAATATACTACTATTTTTCATAATTAAGGGTGTATAAAGTGTAGGGTGCGCGATTACGTAAGTCGTAACGCTCCTTTAAATTTTGTGGTGCGTTACGCTGTCGCTAACACACCCTACGGCTTTTAACTTCTTCCGACTCTTCCTTTCGTACCATTTCGCAATTGTTTGACTAGCGATACCCATACTTAATCCAGTAATTATTGATGGGCAAACTATCCAAAACATCAAATTTTTTAAACCATAAAAGTCAGCATAAATTTGACCACCAAAACTAACAGTTTTGAAGTAAATTAAACTAACAACAATACCGAATGCCGTACTTGTTATCCCAATCGCACGTCGATATAAATAAGCATTTTTTAATGGTGAGAAAAATATTTGCGTAATTAACCAAATTAATATTCCATTGCCAAAACCCAGCGGAAAACCAATCATCGCACCAATCATTCCCCCAAAGATACTTCCGAAAGCTGGCATCACGACTGTGCTGTATAAAGCAGCGCAAATCATTACCGATAGACCACCGATAAAAGTACTCCGAGATACTGTATTCCAAAATATTGAGAAAGAATTTACTCGTTTACTAGGTACGATACTTGCATCGATTCGCATCTTCTCGGTTTGCAAAGTATCTAATGCTTGCTCGGCAGTCTGCGATCGCTTCTCGATATTCGGTTCGGTCAACCATTCCAACCAATCTATAAACGCAGGTGTAAAGTTAACCAATTCTGCAAACGCGATTCGCATCGATTGTTGCGGTAAGTCAGCGGGGTGTATTCCTGTCGCTAAAGCTATTAGTGTCGCACCCAAGCTATATAAATCAGATGCAGGTGTTGCATATCCTCCAAATTGTTCGGGTGGCATATATCCGTATGTTCCCACGACGGTGACTGTTTTTCCAGCTTTACTCGCTAGGGTTTGCACCGAACCAAAATCAACCAAGTAAATTTTACCAACTTGGTTTTTTGCAGTTTCCGCGAAGATGATATTACTCGGTTTGATGTCGCGGTGAATAACTGGTGGATATTGTGCGTGGAGGTAAATTAAGATTTCAAGTAGTTGCTTGGCTATATTTTTTAATTCTTTCTCAGTAAATACCCGCTCCGATTGCATGTATTCTTCCAGCGATTTCCCTTCTACATAGGTCTGTACCAATGCATAACCTTTACTTTTCGATTCCAACTCGAAGTAATCTATATAACTTGGAATCGCTGGATGTTCGAGAGTTTTCAAGGTTTCGGCTTCGCGTTCAAATAGCTTCAAATCTTCCCAAGCAAAATCGCTACTGAAAGTCAGCAATTTCACGATTGCCAATTGTTCCGTTTTGCGATCGCTAACTAGTAAAGTTCGTCTTCCCGACTTTTTCCCCAACTGATGAAGGATTGTATAGCGATCGCGCAATTCTCCGTCCATTTGCCTACTTCCAGTCATCACCTTTAATACGGTTATAGTTCGGTTTGAAGTTAACTACAAACTGCTATATACCGATTCCGGATCAAAATCACTGTTGGTGAGGCTTTTTTCAAGGATACGCGAAGCTTCATGACTTTAACCCTCATTTTCCGCAGGTATCGAAATCAAGTTTTGTCGAATCACTTCGATTAATTGCGGTTTATCAATTTTACTTTCGGCAACGTCCAAGACTAAACTATATAGTTCATCGTCAGATATAGCCAAACTGTGACCATTGAGAATTAAAAATGCTTCCATTACACCCAGTCCTGCACGTTTATTACCATCGATAAACGGGTGATTTTTACAAAGATGAAATAAATAAACAGCAGCTTGTTCTGCTATTGTGGGGTGAAGCAATTCTCCAAAAAAAGAAGCTTGTGGTTGTGCGAGTGCTGACTCTAAAAGTCCTTCATCTCTCAAACCTAGACTTCCACCAAATTCTGCAATTAAATCGTCATGGATTTCAATTGCTTGTTCTTTATCTATAAAGTTAGGAATCAGCAAGACGACGATATACCTCATAACGATTCTTTTTGGAAGTCAAAAAAGCCTTAAACGCTTCTGATTCCTTAACTTCTAATTCCTTAACTTCTGATTTTACCGTTGATGTAGCCGCATCCAATTGATTATTTTCTTCTACCGCTTCCGAAATCAAGATAATTACTTTCACGCGGGTTTGCTTTTCTATCGTCAATGGTGCATCTAAAGTGAGATGGCCTTGCTCATCCACTGTTCCCATGACTTCAATGGCTTTAACTATTTCGGTGGCATTTGTTTGCACTGCGTTTGTACCAAGTTAATTAAGGTTGAAGAAACTACTTCGATTATGACATTGGAATTCAAAACTGAAAATATCATGTTGTGTAATTTCACCAAAATCTTTTATTATAATTTAGTATAATCCCAAAAAACACGGGTAGTTAAAAGTACACATGCCGTTCCCCTCCGGTTCCTTAAAAAGTCTGAGTTTACTACAAAGCAAGACATTTATATGACAACTACTAATCCCAAAACATTACCTTTACCTCCCGGTAAGTTTGGCTTACCCATCATTGGCGAAACAATTAGCTTTTTACAGGATTCAGATTTCACAGATAAGCGATATGAAAAATACGGTTCTATCTTTAAAACTCGTATTTTTGGAAATCCCACAATAGTTATGATTGGTTCGGAAGCTAACCATTTTCTGTTTACAAACGATAATAAATATTTTTCTAATCAATGGCCCTCTAGTACTAGGACTTTACTAGGTTCTGCCTCTATATCGGTACAAATGGGCAGCACGCATCAAAATCGGCGTAAGGTTCTCTCGCAAGCTTTTCAACCAAGGGCTTTGGCTGAATATACGCACACAATGTCGGAGATTCTCCACAGTTATCTCAACAAATGGGAAAAAATGGGTACGTTGACTTGGTATCCAGAAATTAGAAAATATACTTTTGACGTAGCCTATAAATTATTTCTAGGAACGGATATAGCTAGCAATAGTAATTTTGTAGAACTTTTTGAAGGGTGGGTGGGAGGTTTATTCACCATTCCCCTACGTTTACCTTGGACAAATTTTAGTAAAGCGTTGCGTTGTCGCAAATTGTTACTGCTTCAGATTGAAGAAATCGTATTACAGCGTCAACAGCAACCAGCTTCTAATAATGATGCTTTAGGAATGTTATTACAGGCTACAGATGATGATGGTAATAGCCTCAGTGTAGAAGAAATTAAAGACCAAATATTAAATTTACTATTTGCCGGACATGAAACTTTAACATCTGCGATCGCCTCGATGTGTCTTTTACTAGCACAGCATCCTGAAGTCAAGGCAGCAGTACGTAAAGAACAACAGCAACTGGGATTCTCGGAACCCTTAACTTCAGAGAACCTTAAGCAAATGACTTATTTAGACCAAGTTATGAAAGAAGTCTTGCGTTTAATTCCTCCCGTTGCTGGCGGTTTCCGAAAAGTCATTAAACCGTTTGAATTTAACGGATACTTTATTCCTCAAGGTTGGTCTGTATTATATCAAGTACCTAAAACACATCAAGATAGCAGCATATATACTAAGCCATCAGAATTTGACCCAGAACGTTTTGCACCAGATCGGGCTGAAGATAAATCGAAACCCTTTGCTAATATACCATTCGGCGGTGGCGTGCGCGAATGTATCGGTAAGGAGTTCGCTAAATTAGAAATGAAGCTTTTTGCAGCGCTTTTAGTAAGTTGGTATGATTGGGAACTTTTACCCGATCAAAATCTAAGCCTGATTGCAATACCTACACCTTATCCCAAGGATGGGTTGAAAGTTAAATTTAGTCGGTTAAATTCATAAATATATTGGTTCTCTGTTAGTTGCAGTATATTTTAACCTAAGAATCGATGTGGAGAGAGGATACCGCGAACAGTTTATAGAGACGCGATATATCGCGTCTCTACATTTGTCGGAATAACGAAAAATCGTTGTCTAAGAGGGTGTTTATAAATTCACCAAAAACCTTAACTTGTCATGCTGAATGGAGCGATAGCGTAATGTTCGCGCTGAGTCCCAAGGGGACACGCTACGCGAACGCGTTCCCGAAGGGTAGCATCTCTCGACTACGCTTCAAACCCTAGATTCTTCGTTCCTCAGAATGACAGATTTTATTTATAAACACCCTCTAAGAGGCTTTACCTCAAAAATTATTAATAATTGGTAAATAGAAAATATTTAACAATGAATGCAACCACTACCAGCAATCAGAACGTTGATAATCATGCGTATATGACGGTAGCCTTAAGCCAGCTTAGGGAGACTTTGGTGAAACACGCTGACCCAAGTTTGCTGGAGGAAGATATCACACATGAGAAAAGTCCGATAGCTTCACATTTAATAGACTCGATTACATCCCCTGAACCTTCTGCGTTAGATAGACTCTGTGTCACTTTTGGTTTAAGTGATTTTGAAAGAAATTTGCTGCTGTTATGTGCTGGTGTAGAACTTGATGCCAGTTTTCCAATACTTTGTGCGGCAGCTTGTGGAAATGCACAGCGTACTTATGCCACTTTTGGCTTGGCGATGACTGTGTTGGAAGGTATGCACTGGGACGCCTTTACTCCCGCAGGTTCATTACGCAGGTGGAAATTAATCGAAGTGGGTTCTGGAAGTGAGTTGATGAGTAGTCCTTTGCGGATTGATGAGCGGATACTACATTATTTAATGGGTGTACAGCATTTAGATGACCGTTTGTTAGGGATAGTCGAACCTGTAACAGTGACTCCAGATTTAGTTCCCTCTCACACACAAATCTCAGAAAAAATGGTAGCTGCTTGGTGGGTAGAGATTCAAGATTTTCTCAAGCTGCCAATATTACAGTTGTGTGGAAATGAGGTAGCTAGTAAACGTCCAATTGCGGCTTTGGCTTGTCAGTATTTGGAATTAAACTTATACGCAATTGCAGCTCATGCTTTGCCAACAACTCCTAGTGACCTCAAGCAATTTAAGCTACTATGGGAGCGGGAAGTGGCACTAGCTAATTGCGCGTTGTTAATTGACTGCGATGATTTGGAAGGTGCAGATACAGGAAAAGAAGGAACGATTACGTATTTATGCGAATGGATGCGTTCTCCGGTAATTATTACTACTACCGAACGCCAGCGATCGCGATTAAGACCGTTATTAGTTTTCGACATCGAACGTCCGACAACAAAGGAACAGTACACTATCTGGGAACAAGCATTGGATGATACATCTGATTCGATGAATGTTCAAGTAGATAATTTGGTGTCTCAATTCAATCTCAGTGTTCCGGTGATTCAAGCTGCTTGTTCTCAAGCTAGCGTTCAGTGGCGTCAGGTGCAGGAGTCAGGAGGGCAGGAGTTAGGAGTACGGGAGGATTTTAACCATCTTCTTTGGAATACTTGCCGCGCGCAAGCTCGTCCAAAATTAGATGATTTAGCACAGCGAATTGATTGTGCAGCGAACTGGGAGGATTTGGTATTGCCAGAATCTCAGTTACAAGTTCTTAGAGATGTTGCTATGCAGGTGAAGCAACGAGCAAAGGTTTACGAACGCTGGGGTTTTGGAGGCAAAAGCAAGCGAGGATTGGGAATAAGCGCTTTGTTTGCTGGTGTCAGTGGTACTGGTAAGACAATGGCAGCAGAAGTAGTCGCACGTGAGTTGCGATTAGATTTATACCGAATTGATTTAAGTGCAGTAATTAGTAAATATATTGGGGAAACAGAGAAAAACCTCGGTAGAGTATTTGATGCGGCAGAGTTAGGAGGTGTAGTATTACTATTTGATGAAGCCGATGCTTTATTTGGTAAACGCAGTGAAGTCAAAGATTCCCACGACCGTCACGCCAACGTCGAGGTAAGCTATTTATTACAGCGGATGGAAAGTTACCGAGGACTTTCTGTATTAACAACTAATTTGAAAAGTTCATTAGACCAAGCATTTCTCCGTCGTATTCGCTTTATTACGCAGTTTCCCTTTCCAGATTCAACTCAAAGGGCAGAGATTTGGCGGCGGATTTTTCCAAAGTCTACACCAACAGAAGGTTTAGATTATCAAAAGTTGGGACAATTGAATGTCGCAGGAGGTAATATTCGTAGTATTGCATTGAATGCTGCATTTTTAGCAGCCGATGCTAATGATGCAGTAACAATGTACCACATGTTGCAGGCAGCTAAGAGCGAGTATATTAAATTAGAGCGATCGCTCACCGATACTGAAGTCAAAGGTTGGGTTTGAGCTTCTAGTTTGGATATTTTTTTATTTGCTTGTCCTTTATGCAGGAGTACTATACTGCACACGGGTAAAAACTGAACTTTTGTCATGCTGAACGGAGCGAAGCGAAGTGAAGCATCTCAGAGATTCTTCGCTTCGCTCAGAATGACAGTTCTTACCCGTTTTTAGTATATCCTGAATCCACAGGTAGAATCCCTCAGCATCTGCCCAACCTAGTTCTTATGAAAATCCAAATATAATTAAAATAAACTGAAAATGCAAATAAAACATTAGTAAAGGTGAATACTGTGGATAATTGGAACATTTTATTAGAAAGTACAGCCGATGGCTCTACTGTAGCTACTGTCCTAGAAATTCCTGATTGCCAAACTACAGATGAAACTAAACAAGGCGCAGTTGAGAAAGTTCAGCAGCTATTACAGAAGCGTCTAGCCAAAGCGGAAATTATTAAGATTCCGGTGCCAGTACAAGCATCAACCTCAGATCACCCTTTGATGAAATTTGCTGGAATTTTTAAAGATGATCCAGATTTTATGGAAATCATTAAAGAAATAAGAGCAGAACGCGAACAAGACAGCGATATATGAGCTTCTGGATTCTCGATACTGACCACGCCTCATTGTTTTTAGCTGGAAATAAGCCAATAATTGCCTCTGTTGCAAAACATTCTAATGATGTAGCAATCACCGTAATTACCGTGCAAGAGCTATTTAATGGCTGGGTTGGGAGATTAAATGACCCTGCACAAACGTCGAAGCTTATTTACCTTTACACCAAGCTGTGGGAAGCCACAGAGTTTTTCAAGGTGATAACCGTTTTCAACTTTGACCTAGATGCCGAAAACTGCTATCAAGTCTTACGGCAAAACTCGAAGGCTCTAGCAAAAAAGAAAATTGAAAAAGACTTACGTATTGCGTCCATAGCTCTGGCTCTTGACGCAACGATAGTCACACGCAATTACAAAGACTTTTCCCAAATTCAAACCTCAAGATAGAAAATTGGGAAGAGTGAAAGTTAATTTTAAGTAATTTAGTTTCTTCGTTACCTATAAATAAAGATACTTACTTTTGGTAATGAATACTACAACAGTACCGCACGCAAGCTCGTCCGAAATTAGATGATTTAGCACAGCGAATTGATTGTGCAGCGAATTGGGAAGACTTGGTATTGCCAAATCTCAGTTACTAGTTCCTGTATACACGCTCTTTTTTTGCGCCTCTACTTAAAATTGTGCATTACCATAGATTATCAGTAGCGCATTACTATAAAGACAGGCGCACCCTACAGGTCACATAGTTGTATGCAAGTGCTTAATATAAAAAGCTAGCGTGGATGTGTTCATATAACTTAATAATGTACTGTATGTTGCAGGCAGCGAAGAGCGAGTATATTAAATTAGAGCGATCTGTCATTATGAGCAGCGAACAACGTAAGCACAGCAAAAATCAGCATCAACAAACATCGGCTTTCTCAGATAAATTAGAAGAAGGGATGTTTCAACCACGAACTTTTGTAGTGCAGTCAAAACAGAATAAGGTACAGCAACCTAAGCAAGCTGATTTAGAGAAATGCTTGATGCAGGCTAAACGTTACGGTCATAACCTCAGTAAAATTAATTCAGCAAGTATTCCCGATGTTCAAATAGTACAGCCAAAATTGAGAATGGGAAATTTGCCTGGGAGTATGCTTTGTTCAGAAGTTAATCGCTCAAAAATCCAGTCTGAAAATACTGTAAATACTGGTGAAGTTATCCAAACAGCGCGGATTAGAACCCCGCAAACTAAAACTCCGCGTACTAGCACACTGCAAAGGAGAACTCAAAGCGGACGCATCAGCAAGCCACCTAAAAAAAAGCGAACTACAACTACAACTACTATAAAGGATGATGAGGCTGCAAAGAAGAAATTAGGTCATGTACCTGGGACTTTTGTGCTACCAGAAAAACCTAAAGACTACGTTGGTACTTATGAGGGGCAGCGTGAAAAATATCAAGTAACACCAAGTGGCAATAAGGTCGAAGCAGACCACATGACACCGGATAGCTTGCACCAACCCCTTGGGCAAAGACGGAAAGATGCCGACGGTGCAGCATTATCGAAACGGTTGCCAGCGGCGCAATTACCTTATGAGTTGCATCGACGTAAGAACACTACAGGTTCTGGCAAGGAAGTTGAACATCAACGAGCATATCTCTTGCACGCCCATCATGGTCAAGTGCCTTTTGCTGGACCAATGGGCACACAAAAAGACCATTATGCGGCAGCAATGGAAATTGATTTGCGTAACACTTTTGACGACCGGACAGTATTCGGTAAACCTAACAGCCTTGACCCCAGAACGTTTCCACCAACTCACAAGCAAGGCATGGCGATACCATTTGAAGATATGGCTTGGTCAGCAGATAGAATAAAGGAAATGACACATGAATCTCATCGCCAAGAGCGTATTAGTTCTGAGGGTAAAACACATTTGAACTCAGTAGTTGAAGAACAATTAGAGGCACTTAAAGGGCGATATCCAAAACCTAAGTAATTATTTATTGACTATTAAAGGCTGCATTTTTAGCAGCCGATGGCGACGACGCAGTAACTATTATATGTTGGAGGCAGCTAAGAGCGAGTATATTAAATTAGAGCGATCGCTCACGGATACTGAGGTCAAAGGATGGGTTTGAGCTTCTAGTTTGGGTATTTTTTTATTTGCAAGTTCCTTATGCAGGAGTACTCTCCCGAACCCAAAGGTAAAATCCCTCAGCATCTGCCCAACCTAGTTCTTATGAAAATCCAATAAAAGTGAGTATATCAAATTAGAGCGATCGCTTACTAATACTGAGGTTAAGGGGTGGGTTTTATTTTGATTTTTAATTGATATTTTCTGATTTATCTGTTCACTTTAATTTAGAAATAAACAATTAACTTTTGACTTTAGCGAAGATATTGTTATGACTAGCCAAATTCATATTTCTAACAATAAAAATAGAAAAGAAACATCGCCTTTATCAAATACTCCAACGCACGCCATGTTTGAGTCGCATCCTTTTGTAGTGCAGTCCAAAAGCGACCATCATGTACAGCAATTTGACTTGAAGACATCTTTGATACAAGCAGAAAAATACGGACATCACCTGAGTAAAACGAATTTAGCCAATCAATCAGTTCCAACACCAGTACAAACAAAGCCTAATGTCGAGAGTCCTGTTCAGTTAGTTGCAGGACAAAAGCGTAAGAGAGGACAAACCTTCTTGAACAATATAACAGGGGGAATAACGAGTATAACAGGGGGAATAACGAGGAAGATCGCGAAGATAAAAACAAAAAAGTTCATTAAGGACTTCCAAAGAATAAAATACTCATTGTGCAAGAATGATAATCATTATAGAGAGTGGGGAATCAGTTAGGTTTTTGTCAGAATGTCACAAGATTCGCTAGTAATTCTGCGATGTGATGGTTTAAGTAATACAAAATGAGGTAAGCTATTCTCATTATTCAGATTTAATCAAGGTGTCCGTATGCCTAATAGACCCCGCACTTATAATAATAGCCAAAATACTAGAACGTCTAATTTATCAAATGCTCCAGCCCAAGGGATATTCCAATCGCTACCGTTTGTCATGCAACGTCAAGCAACAGAGAAGTCACAGGAACAACCAGACTTTAAGGTATCTCTGATGCGAGCAGAGCGTTACGGTCATCACCTTGATCAAATACAGGCTGCAAATGTTTCAGTTCCAACAGCAGTGCAACCGCAATCAGACGGAATGATACAACAGCCCAATTTGACAACTTCATTGAGGCAGACAGAACGTTACGGTCATAATCTTAGTAAAACAGATATAGCAAATCAATCAGAAGGAAAAGCCGTACAACCAAAGCTAGAGAACAAGCCCGTCCAGTTGGCCCCAAACAAAGTAACCAAACCACAAAAGCCAAAGAAGAACTTCTGGAGGAGGTTGTGGCCAAAATCAAATCCTATACCTATGTTTAGCAAGAAATATACTACCAACTCCAAAGGATCAAAAGGCACAAATACAAACCAGTCTGTGAGGACGTACGCAAATGACCCAAAAACGCCAATTCCACAGGGATACAGCGATTCCATGACTTATCAGAGCGATAACGGAAAGACAAAAACCAAGATGTTTATTGGTGACAATCGGCATAAGCCAAATCAGAACCCAAGGAGGACAACCGATTGGGACGCTGGTCATATTCAAGGAAATCAGATAGGCGGAAGCGGAACAGACAAGAACAACATATTCCCCCAAAACCCGATAGCGAACCAGCAAGCGGGACCAGCAGGACGCGACCATACAGCCTCGGGTTCGCATATATGGAATAATCCGAAAACCTACGCCGCCGGAAGGAAAAATATAGGACAACCTATGGCATGGAGGGAGTGGGAGGACAAAAAGGCCCGAAAAACGAACAAGTACGGACAAACGAATGTGCAATTTACGGGGTACGCTTAGAGTGTTGACTCTGAGGGTTTTAGGGTGGTAAATTCTCATGCAATAACTACGTAGCTTTACAAAGATTAATGCAAGAGTTTAAAAGCCGAACTAGCAGCTACCGTATGATTAAGGGACTTCCAAATAATAAATTACTCAACAAAAATCATAAGCTTAGATTTAAAAAATAATGATAATAATTATTAGGAAGCCTACATCGAAGATGTCTTTAGGTCTTTTTGCTGCATTTTTTCTGCTGGGTATCTTTCGTTTGAGTCTGAAGTTTATTTTGCATATATTTAAAATAAAATAGTTACATATTTTCTGATTCCCGACTTTGCAGGAGTTGTCGTCAATATAAATAAATCATTGCATCTTTTGCAAAATCAATTGTTCACCACCCTGTTTAGCAACAATTGCTGGGTCTAAATTCAGCGTTCCTTGAAGGTGTTCGTTTACTTGTCTATCTTCCTTTACTACTTGGTCTCGAACTAGTTCTGCGGCATTTTGTAATTTTGCCTGTTGCTTATTATCTTCAGCTTTACTAATTTCAGATTTATGAGTATTGGTTACAGGGATTTTAACCGCACCTGGGTAGTCACAAATCCTTTGCGATCGCTCTGTGCACAGTCTTCATTCCCACATCGCATAAACATTCATCGGCAGAATCGCACGGGGTTTGATTTTTTAGGGTATTGGTTTAATCCTGCGGGGTTGGGGGTTGCCCCAAAGACGGTGGAGAGCTAAGGCGTGCGGGTTTCGCGGCTTTATGAGCAAGGTGTGTGTCGCATTGGGGAATAAGTGAGGCGTTGGTGGCGGTAGGTGAGGAGTGGGGTGAGAAAGATTCCTGGGGAGATTAGTAGGGGTGGCATTGAGGAGTGTTAGTGCGGGTCGCTCTGGCTTACTCTCCCTACAAGATCGGCGCTCACGGCGATCGCATTACAAGATCGGGAGCGCACTTTTATTCAGTTGACAAGGGTTTTGAAACGTTTGCTTGTATTGCCCACCTTATGAGCAATTCCTCTAGGGGTTTGTCTCCAAGACTGGGCGCTCGAGTTGCGGGTCGCCGTACTCCCATTCGACTTTTGCTTCCTCGCAGCTTTCAATATTCTCAAATTTCCGACTTCTCTAAAAAGTCGGGAATCTAAATTTTTAATTGCATCTTCTGCAAAATCAATTGTTCACCACCTTGTTTTGCGACAATGGCTGGGTCTAAATCTAGCTTTGCTTGAACGTGTTCTTTTACCTGTCTATCTTCGTTAATTACTTGGTCACGAACTAGTTCTGCGGCATTTTTTAATTTTACCTGGTACTTGCTATCTTCAGCTTTGCTAGTCTCAAATTTATGAGTATTGATTACAGGGATTTTAACCGCACGCTGGGTAGTAGCAAATCCTTTGCGATCGCCCAACATATCCATCGCTTCTCTTTTAGCTAAATAATGACTGCGCGACCCTACTTTTGTTGATGCAGTATTTTTATGCTCATTGTATGTAGAAGGAGGCGACATAAATTTTTCTTGATTGTTCTGTTGGACGCCGCTGCCAGAACCTGCTAAATTACTCTGAGTTGGTTTATTTAGCAATCTTGTAACTTCCGGGTCTTGAGTAAGCGAGTTTTCTTCTGTTGCTTTATTCTCAGAAATCTTATTTGTTGCGAGTGATGTTAAATGCTCATCCGAATTTTGCTTTTTGTCTTTATCTTTTGATTTGGAAGTTTCCGTTGCGCTTTCAGTTTTTTCAGCAAAGTGTTTTTTTAGTTTAGTATTTCTATCTTTTTGATTATTAAGAGTTTTTAACCCACTAGCACCACTCAGCACCTTCTCTAGGACTTTTTTATTATTAGTCAACTTATTTGTCTCTAAATCCATACCCGATGTTAGCTTTTTTTCCTCCTCTTCATCTGTCGATAGCATTTGTATTGGTGTAGTCGAAAGCGCACATTGAATTTTATCAAGGTGATGACCGTAACGTTCCGCCTGACTTAAAGATGTTTTTAAGTCTGGTTGCTGCGATCCCATCTTTAATTGCATAATAAATGGACGCCCTTGAAGCATTCCTGAATTAAGATTAGTTTGAGAATGCGGTGTTTTTTTCTTATTCCTTTCCTGGCGCTGGTAGACTTGGCTATACATACAAATACTCTGACTGGGCTATATCATTAATACTCTATTTATAGATTAAAAGCATTAGTAAGTAAGTCAACATAAAAGATTAGACTAAAGTCTAATCTTTTGCAGGATTTTCAACAAATCGATTGAGCTATAATCTAGGGTATCGCAATTATAAGTAGGATTACATGCCAGTGGTTTTGCATGGTTCGTAGTAAGCGAGAAGATCGCTTATATTATTAAGCAGCGAAATTATAACGCGGTATGTCATGTTTTATGTATAAGGCTCCTACGGCATCACATTTAAAATTTTAACTCAAGTTAGGATATCGCTATGAGCAGCCGATTACACACTCCTAATAACATAACTACTAGGGCAAAGCCCCAATTTTCAACGGCATCAACTCAGGGAATGTTTAAATCGCGTCCGTTTGTTGTGCAATCAAAAAAAGATAACGTACAGCAACCAGATTTAAAGACATCTTTAATACAGACTAAAAATTATGGTTATCATCTCCATAACATGCAGATTGGTGGTGATTCAAATGCTACAGCAGTACAGGCAAAAAAACCTAGCCAAAGTGGTAATGCAGAAGCCATTCAAATGGCACGACCTATTAGGACGCGACCTACCGCTTCTGGCAGACAAAGAAACCCATATGCTGCCCCAGCAAACTCACAGTTACAATCAGGAACCCCATACTCACCAGGTCAACACGGCTACAAAAAAAGTGAGCAGCAACGGCTTAGTCAACAGTACGGTTTCCCCGTATCAGGTAATACACATCAATCAGAACACTCAATAGGTTTTGAGCCGTTGAACCGAACATCTGGCTCAGGGCGGGGCACCTCAGGTCGTGCTACTCAATTGGAAAACAGGGCACCAGCTTATCAAGAGATGCATAAACCGCATAGGGATCACATTGGAACTGGAATGACACCCAATAAAAATGCGTCAGGTTTTAACTCACAATCATATCGAGACGATCAAAGACGACTGCTTGAATCAGGAGATGTTAGCAGTGCAGTACAAATAAATCAACTAGGGTATGCTTTCGATCCAAACTTCCGAAGCAAGGCTAACACTCCACAAGGATTAGCTGCAACGAATTCCTACAATACAATGGTTAATAATATGCAGCGAGTAGAATATGCTCAAGGAGCTAGTAATGTAGCTGTCCCTGTTAATCGATTACAGCAGCAAGAAATGTTACTTGCACGACAGGCGGCAACAACCGGGGAATGGCCTTCCGAAGTTCGACGAGCAAACTTTAATTATAACCGAACAAAAATGGAAAATCAATCCGACATTCTCCTACGTGGGCAACAGCAGCGCCAACAACAACAATCAAGCGCTATGGACTTGTCGTAAAAGTAAATTCACCTAAATAATAAAGTTTGTATGATATACAGGAATCCTACCTTTCTTCCAAACCAATATTGGTTACAGGAATCTTAACCGCGCTAAATTGTAGGGAATCCATTGTAATTCAACAAAAAAATTAGACTTAAGTCTTGTTTTCAGTAGATTTTCAAGAAATCAATTGAGTTATAATTTCAGGTATTGCAATTATAAATGTAAATATTTCAAATTTAGATTAGATACTCGATTTCTTCAATAAGTCGGGAATCTAAAGTTCACTCTTACACTAAAAACCAACAATGAGTACTCAAAAACTTCTTCAGAAAAAGTCTACCTCAACAGACACTGCAACCTCAGATAATCAATTTGAAGGTCGTGGGTTTGCCGTGCAAAGCAAGTCAGATAATGAGCAATCAGACTTAAATACTCAACTAAAGCAGGCAAAGCGCTTTGGTCACAGTATTAGCCAAATGAAGTCAGAATCTGCTCAACCTTCAAAACAAAACCAAACTAGTCAAAATTCCTCCTCTGGTTCTCGTAGTTCCATGCCAGCACCAGTAAAGTCAAAAATGGAAAATTCGTTTGGAACAAATTTTGGCGATGTCAGTATCCATACAGACAGCCCTCAAGCTAAATCGATGGGCGCCTTAGCTTTTACCCAAGGCAGCAATGTTCACTTTGCCCCCGGACAATATAATCCGCAAAGTTCTTCTGGGCAAGCATTGTTAGGACATGAACTAACTCATGTAGTACAACAAAGAGCCGGAAGAGTAGCTGCACCACATCAAAGTAAGGGCGCCCCTATTAATGCTGACCCTAGTTTAGAGACAGAAGCCGATCAAATTGGAGCAAAAGCTGCTCAAGGTCAGCAGGTGCAAGTTCCTGGCGCAACTAGTAGCTTCAAGACTATCCCGCCAATCCAAAACAGTACTGAACCAGTTCAGTGTTTCTTACCCTTATTAATGGGTGGGTTAGGTGCCTTGGGAGGAATGATGGGCGGTGGCGGTCAACAACAAGGTGGTGGAGGTATGATGTCAGGTATTGGTGGAATGCTTGGCGGAATGCTTGGTCCGCTTGGAGGAATGGCTGGCGGTATGTTAGGTGGCGTTGCTGATAGCTTCATGGGCGGTGGCGGTGGCCAAGAGGAACAAATGATGTAGTGTGTGATGCAAGCTAATGTCTTGTGGAGCGGGCATCCTTGCCCGCCATCACATACAATTTAATTAAATACTTATTTAATTCCTATTCGCGGTGAGTCATATTCCCCACTTTGATTTTTATATAATGCACTCTCTGCTCCATCTACTTTTACTCGCACTAAGTACTCTCCTGGCTTGATGTTTTTGAAAGGAATTGTAATAGTGTCGGTGTCCTCAGTTTGTGAGGATGCCAATAAAGAGTACGCTACTGGCTCATGATTTGATATTTGATTTAGTTGTAATATAACTCTTTGGTCTTTACCAACTTTTGGATTAAATTTAACGCTGATGTCTATTGAGCGTAAATCCCCATCATTACCCTGTAGAGACGTTACATGTGTCTCTACGGTAATTTTTGGATGTAGCACAAATGCCATAACGTTTGATTCGAGGAGATTATATTGCTCTGTACTTCTCATGGTTTCGTGTATGATTTGTACAGTTTGTACGCCTGCGCGCAATGAAGGTACTTGTAAACTTACTTGTGTATCTTGAACATCAAATGGCGTAAATAATTTATCTATATTACTTAATCTAACTTTGGTGATATCACCGCGCAATCGCTTACCCCGAATTAATAGTGTACTGCCTACTGTAATATAAGCTTCAGCTTGTGAGGAAGGCGTCGTTACTTGTTCAATACTTGGTTCAGGCAAGGTCAAGTCAAGAACCTCTGATTTATCATTACTATTACTCTCTATCAGAACCATTGATACTTGATAAGTAGCCGAAGGTCGATAATTTGTTTGCAGGGCAGACCAGATTCTGGAAGTTTCTTCCATGCTTAAAAATGCTGGGCTAACTTTCATTTGCCCAACTCGAAGAGCTAAATTAGATACAGATAAACCTGTAATTGCTTGTGCAAATACGCTCGATGTACTAGTCTCGGCGGCATTCTTCAAAGCATTTTCTATAGTCTCAGATGTAATAACAGGTGATTTATGCAACATCTGCATTGCGTAACCTAGTAAAATCTCCGCTTGAAAATCTTTGGCACCGTAAGCCGTTAATACATAGTGTAGGTCAAGAGCTAGCGGCGGATTGGTCGAGTTTGTGTTACTAGTGGTGTAACGAATGCGGTATTCTTGAGATATCCAATCAACGTTACGATTTTGCGTGACGTGATATAAAAAAAGGTTGATTTGCGCCCGCTCGTCACTTCCTACTTGAACTTTATCTGGTGGCAACGCTGTTACAAGTACGTCACCAACACTAGATGCTATGGCATCACTGACTAAACCATTTTCCAGCAGGTTTTTTATCACTGCTGTGACGGTGGCTATAGAGAGCGCATTACTCATCCTGCTTCCTCATGGCAATCCCGTAATTAATCATACCTGACAATAATTATTATGTAGGTTTTTCGTGTAGCAAAGCCAACTTACGCATTTTTCAGACATTTTATTTTTATGATTTCGACAAAAGTATAATGTTAAATATCTATAT
>QQTW01000993.1_pt1 | contig 19247 bp, 19 predicted proteins | sample 1904831 | NCBI WGS metagenome assembly QQTW01 (sample SAMN09435610, study PRJNA476489) | Subsurface metagenome, whole genome shotgun sequencing project. | reverse complement strand
TTATGGTGCTGCCTCTGCCCTTAACCAGGCAACTTCCGCCAGATCATTTGGTGAGTCTTTCATTTCATTATCGTGCTATCAATAGTCCGATACCGCTAGCAACTCAGTCATAAAACCCGTGGTCATCCAACTCCATGCAAGAAGACAGTTCGGCCGACACGGTAAATGACTATCGTAGGATATGTTCCTCCGCAACCCCTCTTTTGTGAGTGTGGGGGAGTAATAGCTGTGTTGGTTGATCAATACACTTCTACGCTGTAAGATACAGGGCGTTGCCCATGCAGGACCTGGAACACATGGTCAGTAAAAGCCATGATAGACGTAAATTGATAGTTTCCATTGAAAGTAACGGACGGACAGCAGCATATCAGATAGGAGCGAAAGACGATGAAAAGTGTTTTCGTTCATGGGCCGGGAGACCTCAGTTGAACTATGCTTATTTTCTGGTTGATCATCATGCAATGCCATTGACTTATTGATTGGGCACAGGGTGTGCGTCAAATGAAATGAAAGACTCACCAAATGATCTGGCGGAAGTTGCCTGGTTAAGGGCAGAGGCAGCACCATAAGGACACGAGAACTGAGTCCCGAGTAGAAAAGAACGCATCAGATGAGGAGAGCTGGACCTGATCGTCTTCTCGGATTAGTGGTAGATCAGCTCCTTAAATGTTCATTGACCTGACGATCTCTTTACAAATCGTTGGCTTTCCGAGGTAGCTATCCGTGATCTGCGGTTAATCAGCCCCAAGCCGAACCGAATGGTCAAAGTGGCTTGACGAAATCAGGAACCCTTCTCCAGAATGGACGGTATGAGTAACGAAATGAAGAAAGATTTGTGGTATAGTTTGAAGGTCGTCATAGGGGTCATACTTCTGGCACAGAAGTTGCTCTTTGTGGGCAAGCCAGTGCGAGACATCCGAAGTTCCTGTTGCGACTTTCGGCTAGATGCTGGCGATCATTTTCTTCTGGAACTACAGGCATGATGACTGAGGATGCTGACGTACTATGGACCTGTTGGTCAAACTCAATTGTGATACAATGGAGGACTCTCGGAGTTGATAGAGAAAGCACTCGATTAGAAGGGGATGGAGAAATTCTCCAACACGGATTAGTAATCAAGCCCTTTACGTCATGCACCGAGCCTCATCCGCAGAGCCTCCACCATCACTGTGTGGCATTTCCGAGTACCTAAGTAAATCATCAGTGTTTACAATGGCACGAATCTCGGCAGTTAATCCAGAGTCTCCAGACGTCACAGCTATCAACCTATCTCGCCTTCTCTCCCGGCTCGAGCACACTGTTCTGTCCCCCGAAGCAGACCCGAAATTGAGACATTCCAACTACGAGCGTACTAAAGTCGGCGCTGTAAGTACACCCTCCTCTTACTCAACTGGTTTTCAGCAACCAATGCAATGTTCATCCACCCCTGACCTCTGGCTAACATTAACGTAGAATGTCGAATATGCCCGCACCCTCCTCCTCCGCCTGGAACACTCCAACTCAGCGATCAAGATTCAATCGCGCAAACAAGCGGCGCAGAACAACCTCCTAGCACAACGCGCTCTGATCAAGAGACTCAACGAGCGTCTCTACGAGCTAGAACAACTCGACGATGACGACGACGACGACGATGACACGCCAGGCGAAGGCGAAGATATACTACGCGAAGAGGCAGAACCCAACCCGCTAGACGCACCAACCCAACCTCCAAACACCACCCTTTCAAATGCATCCACAGAAACCACGAACCTAACCTCAACCCTCCGATCCCGCCATCCACCCTCAACAAACGCCCCACCCGCCAACACCGCAAAAACAACCTCCACCTCCCTCTCCCTCCAACCCGGCCCCTCCACCCTAAACACAGAAACCCTCCTAACCCACCACACAACCGAACAAGAAACCCTAACCGCCTCCCTGCTGCACCTCGCCGCCGCGCTAAAATCCTCCTCCCAAACCTTCGCCGCCGCCCTCGAAGACGAAAAAGCCATTCTCGCCCGCGCGGGCGAGGGGTTGGACAAGGGCAGCGCGGGCATGGAGGCGGCGGAACGGCGGATCGGCATGTTGAGGCGGATGAGCGAGGGGAAGGGGTTGTGGGGGCGGTTGGTTATGTATGTGTGGATTGCGGGGTTGATGGTTTTGGCGGTGGTGGTGGTTTTTGTGTTGCCGAAGTTGAGGTTTTGAGGGTTTGAGGGGGAAGGGCGGATTTGTGTGTGTGGAGGAGGTGTGAGACGCGGACCATGCTCTTCTCCTTATCGTTCGCGACGTTCTTGGTTGAGGGGCGTTATGCTTGGCGTGGTGAGGACTCGAATTCTTATCGTTGGGCTGGCTTTCTAAACCCGATGGACAGAACGGAGCCCGTTGGCATCGGTTACTCGTGCTATTGTACAGCGTACAGACTCGTTCCTTCTACTACAGATGCCAGACCTCAAAATTTCTGGTGCTGGAACTGTCCTGGTGACTCTTCTCGTCTTCCGGCATGTCTATATCTGCACAGCGTATTTGAATCCGTCATCTCAAAAGCTACCGTTCCAATATCTGGACCCATCACCATCAAAGCTGACCCTTCAAATTCAATGAATGCGGTCCCTGTGCTCGAAACACCAGCTGTTACCGAGTCTTCCAAACATCACGTACAAGCCTGTCCATGGTGGAGGGTTAGATCGTGATGACTGCTGATGGTTGATCTGCTCCGGTGATATATGCATAGATAACTACTTAACAGCACGCAGTATGATCGAAACCACTGGGCACGTTGGTTGTGATGCTTAGTACACCGAGACCCTTCCCACAGGCTTCATGATACTGCACCTATGAGGGCTCCTTGGACTACGGAGCACTCTCAATAATGAGGAACGCATATATCAACAAGAGCTACAAGTTGTAAATACCCATCACAGCGATTTAGAGCATCGTTCACGGGCATAGAACAGAAACCAAGATGATGTGAAAGTTTTCATTGACACTGGAGTTTCCTCTCGAAGTACAAGACACCATGACAAAGCAGTCACTCCTGCAACCGAGAACAAATGAACCGATGTCTTGCAGAAAGAACTCGGTTGCTAACGTCGCCACGCATTTCAGTTGTGAACCGTGATAATGGAAGAGGTGAAGAAAGACGATTTCGCACTACATATTTCTCCCTGATAGAGTGGTATCCGGATTATTTAGTTGGACAAAGAAACCGAACGGTGGACAAGCTCTGCGGCAGACACGTTCGCCCGCTCTTGAACCTGAATCATCCAACCCGAATCAAAAGAAAGGGAGTTGGCTGATTAGAAAAGGGGGCAGACGTAGTCGCGTGTGAGAGAAAGTCGTGTACAGAAAGAAGTCCTCACTGTCGATTCATTGGGCGAGATAGAGTACGCTCTTGCGATGGTGCACGGCTCGTGTTTCTGACAGAAAAGACCTTGGAGAAGAAACTAGAAAGAAAAATCCATCGCGGACACCCTTAGATAGGACGCTCAATGGCTGACATGAAACCCTAGCTTTCATAACGCCGGAAGAAGATCTTAAAGACTGTAGAACGAGTCAAGCCAGTTTTCCGTCGAAGAGGAGAAGTGTAGAAGAGTGCTGAGCGGTATCCTACATCAAGCCACAAAGACGAAGGTTCTCCTGAATGATGATGTCTGCAAGGTAGAGATTAGCGGAGAAGAAGAAGAGAGGTACAGCTTCAGACATACCGTTAACAGCAGCCATGACGAATCGAATCTGCGTTGTGTCGGTGGCGCAAGTGAAGTGGGTGTAGATCTGCTTGGTTTCGTGCTGATTCAGGGATACGAAGCGGTTGAGAATGTAGTCGCACGCAGCCGCGTAGTCCGATCCACCTTCATACAGTGTCAGCTCCCGAATAACGCCAGGTGATCTGGCTATAGACATACCTTCGTAGTCTGGGAAGTAATTCTTCATCGGGCTGACAGGTAGCTTCTCCTTGAAGCGATCGATCTTGTTGAGAAACAGAATGATAGAGGTCTTGATGAACCATCTCGAATTGCAGATGGAGTCGAAGAGAGTTAGGGCTTCCTGCATACGGTTGACGGTCTCGTCTTCGAATAGGAGCTGGTCGTACTCTGAGATAGCAACGAGGAACAGAATGGTTGTGACGTTTTCAAAACAGTGAATCCACTTCTTGCGCTCCGAGCGCTGACCTCCGACATCGAACATACGGTAGGTTAGATCGCCGATGATGAAGGTAGTCTCTGTAATACCAGTGGTTTTGACACGGGATCGAAGGACATCTTGGTCATTTGGCAAGTAGTCCGGTTGAGCGATGCGGCCGATAGAATCGAAGTAGCTGTCGGAGAACACAAATACGTGAGTTATATCACCTTGACAGTTGTTCTTATCCGTGTTGAGATTGAGCAATCGTGCCCCAGACGGCATCACCTTAGTTGTGCAGTACAGAGTTTCCTTCCAATCAGACGGGAAAGACAGGTTCTCGGCCATCTTGAAGGTAGTGTTGAGGGGAGAGTGGGTCAGATGGAGAGGTTGAGTGTAAGGAAAACGCCGAAATGGAAAATCGATGGAGTTGTGGCAACAGGGGAACTTACTACTTAGCCGAATCATTCAACTGATACTCCCTCGACCGTTGGAAGCAAGCCTGCACACCCGCATCTTTCCACAACGCCTCGATCGCATTACCAACTTCAGGAGGCAAGCTATCTCCTTCAATCTGCGCAGGCTGCATGAAGATAGTCTGGACGTGATAATCGGCGCGAGTGTCATAGAGTGGAAGCTCCAGAGATTCCATGGCTTCGAGAATCACCCGCATCGACTGAACGGTATTACTATAGATGATCTCCTTGAAGGATTCACGCTCATCACGCGAGTAACCGCCTTCGTGGATGAGCTTCATCTGCTTCAGAATGGTCGACTTGCCAGACTCTCCCGCACCTAGTCTGTTGTCAGGCCTGGACGCGGAGAATATAACACGCAGGGCATGAGGTCTGCTAACCAAGCAAGAGCATCTTGATCTCGTTACGCTGCAACATCTTATCGCGCTTCAACTGATTCTCAATCTCCTCATTCCTCTGCTTGCCCTCCTTCTCCTCAGTGCTCATTCCACAACCCATCTTGACGTCGTAGTGTTTATGTTTTTTTCTGATCTTAATGTTTGTCCGTGAATCGAAGAAGTTCGGTGAGGTGGAGGTCTGCGACTATGGATTCTCGGTTAGTTAGCTGTGGCTGCCGTAGCCTTTTCGATGTGGATTCACGAATGCGATCGAGGGCTGCAAGGTCCCTTCTGGGCAGGAAGAGATGTGCACAGAAGATGACACAATGTGGACACCGAAGGAAGGAACTATTCTTGGCTCGGGTGTCCAGTGCAAAGAAGCGAAGGGCTGCGGAGGACGCCGATCGCAAGAGGGCAGTTCATTGCCATTCTATCCAGCTTCACTCACCGCCACAAACAAGTTCTTCGATGGCCACAATATCCAATTCCCCTTGCTCTCCCTGTTGATGATATTTCCTCGTTGAGCGTGATGTCCGTGTTGTTCGGTGGTGTTCAAAGCCGGAGGAGGTCTGGCCAAAAGGACAGGGTCGGAAGCTGAAAATGGGAGAAGCCAGTCGGTCGCACGACCCACCTGCTACGGAGGATACCGAAGCACGAAAGACCAACACACAGCCCTGATGCTACACTCACCGATACAGTCGAAAGTGCTCCCTCAAAGTCGAGAAGAATAACAAGACGGAAAAGAAGGGAAAGGTTACTATGGATGACTCGCCAGACAATCGACCAGAGAGGAAGTCGAACGGAGGAGGATGATTGACCGACGGATGGATGCTTACAGTACGAGGTACCTCGATAGGAAGACTTAGGGATTTGGACTGGGCGGGCGGCAGAAATCCCGGCGTCAGGGGCTGACTGTGGGGCTACCTGGTAGGTAGGTACCTCGTACCTAAGTTATCTGGCTACCTTAACTTAGACTCAAAAAGGTGCGAAGCGAAGTTTCGTGCAAGGATGATGAGTTATGTATTGTTCCGTCAGTTCATCAGAATCAGATTAATCCCTCGAGCTCTCTTGAATATTGAATATTGTATATTGAACTAATCCTCAATCAGTTACGGTGAGCCTTTACTACCAATGATAAATGGGGACAGTCGAGATATATACAGTAATATCGGCCTACTTATTAACGTACTGTGAGGTGTGCTTCAGAATCCTGACTAAGGCTGTGGGGGGGTCCAAGCTTGCTTCAGATTTCCATTGAGTGTGTGTGTGTCGGTGAGCCTCACGGGCACGGAGACTTACAAAGGATACGAGTAGAGTACAGCCGGAAGTTCATCAGGTACGTTAACTACCTGTTCGCACTGGATTTTGACGATGGATGTTCTTGGGTTTTGATCTCCATCATCACTTTAAGATGCAAATATTAGATGGCCCTTTCCTCAAACATGATCGAGTCAACCCTTGCTAGCGGTGACGTTGCCGTGGAGCGCCGATGGTCTGTTCCTTGCAGAATGTCAGGAACAATCTCCAGAAAGCAGTCACTGGGGAACAAACTCCTCCTTATCGACGACCTTCAGCTATAAAGAACTGGTTCCCAAAATTCGTCCAGCCCAAGCCTTCCAGGTGAAGAGTCTCTACTAATTCTCTGTGCTACCTGTAGCCAAAGTAACAGAACCTGCGATTAGAGAATATATAGGGCACTGGAAGCCATTACAATGGTATTTAGGGCATAACAGATGTTGCTAGTTTTATCCACCATCATCTAGAGAGTGGTGGCAATACGAGTGCAGCATCCGTTGCAAGACGATAACGGCGTCATAAGGTACGCGCCGATGATGGTCAAAGCACCAGCATTGCATCATGTAGTTCGAATCGAGATACAGATACTGTAGGTATGCACTTTAAGTGGTGCAGACGTCCGAACGCCGACATTTCACCTGCAACGCAACGGCCACGCATCTAGAAGGCAAACCACGCATGTTCATTATTCTCTTGGATGGACTGCCTAACCGCTTAAGTACAGTGATCTATTTTCACGTCGCGCCTCTACCTAGAGCGGAGCAGAGCAGAGCAGAGCAGAGCAAAATAACTACCACAATTCCCTGTTCGTCATTTAGCTCACCCAGAGGTCGGCAGCCTGCCTCAAGCGCACTAACCATGTCATACCCAATGACCCACCTCGGAGGGGGCGGTGAGCATCACCTTTGCGACCCAGCAGATCTGCACTGACACCACCCCACCAGCCTTCAACCACGCCCAAAGCACCTCCGCCGAGCAAGAATACGACCGCCTCCGCGCCCTCGCCAGACAAGAACACGCCGCACGCTCCTCATGTCTTGACAAAGTCCGTCTCCCCTTTTATCAATCTCCCTTCTCATCTCCTCCCCCCACCTTCTCTCCCCTTACCATACCCACTCACCACCCTTACAGTCGCGCAACGCCTACGCCCACGGCGACGGCCAAGCCGCGCGCGAATTCTCCGACGAAGCCAAACGCCACGGCGCGCGCATGGAGCAGTTAAACCGCCAAGCGGCGGAGTTCATTTTCCGCGAGAACAACACTGTCGGGCGTGTGGATGGCGATACGATTGACTTGCATGGGTTGTTTGTCGAGGAGGCGGAGGAGATTCTTGAGGCGAGGATTGCGAATGCGAGGGCGAGGGGGCAGGGCCATTTACATGTGTGAGTATCAACGGTGGCCGTCTTTTCGTGCGGTGTGAGGTTTCGGTTCTAGTGGGCCATGTGAAGGAGATACCTGGCTGGTTGGACCGGACTGACATTTATTGGGTATGGGAATAGGATCGTGGGAAGAGGCAACCACTCCCCCGCACATGTCCAGAAACTTAAACCGGCCGTCGAACGTATCTGTCGGAACTTGGGCCTTCAGTACGCGACCGAAGAGAATGCGGGGAGGATCTATATCGATCTGACCGGTGGACCGGCGCATATGCCTGTGCATCCTCCTCAGCAGCATCATGGGCAATACCATGCCGGACAGCATGGTGGTGGATATCCGGGTCAACAGCACACTTATGCTGCGGGCGGTCATGCGCCTGGTCAAGGGCAGAATGATCAAAACGCAGAGATCGAAGCCGCGGTGAAGAAACTGCTGCCAAGAGTGCTGAAGAAGATTGAGGGATGTTGCATTGTGATGTGAGGGAGGGCGACTCTTTCGGGAAGTCATAGTATTCGATCCGCCCCGCCCCGCAATATACCTTGGAGACGTAGGCAGGGCCGAGGAGCGAGGGAAGGTGAGAAGAAAGGCAAGGTCAAGGTCAAGATTAACGCCAGGCTTCTCCACCTTCCATCTCTAAAAAAAAGATGAGAAGCGTGGCAACCGGCCTGTATATCTGGACCTAGATCCGGCACGGTACTGCACGAGACAGCTGCTAGGGCTGTCATCGCATACGACAGCACAGCTCATCTAAACGCGAAAGCCTGAAGCCATTTACTTTCAACAGAACTGACTCGGTTTAATCCCCACCCTTCGATGCATGCCATGTCTTTCCATATCGGACATGTACCTCGTGCACGTCAAAATCCATGTTGTTCTTGCTCGTCCTTTTCGCAAAACAGACCATGTTTGGGGATACTAGGATGTTTATCGAGTCTGAAGAAGGGCCATCTAAGTTGTCTATCTATCTGTCCGACTATCGATTTATCTAGCTGGATGACCAGCAATCAGCTTGGACACGAGGCAGTCGGATGGTCTAGATTTGGGGTTTGGCTTTGGCTTTGGTTTGGTTTGGAGATATTTCGCTGGAGCTTTGAGTTCAAGTCATATAACGGCACCTCTGTTCGAATGTTTTGCTCTTGCTCTACCGTCTCCGCAGGACAGGCGAGGTGAGATTAGGAGGAAAGACTAGGAGGAGAGGAGTGTTTTGATTGATGAGGAAAGTCATGATGTAGAACTTGAACCACCTGGAAATGCTTGACGGAGAGTCCAGTTTGAGTCGATATGATGGGTGCGTGCACGTGTGCCAGCGTGGAAGTCTACATGGATGTGGGGGATGAGGTCCCTCGTTGACCTTTGGATCTGTTTCGATAAAGCTTTCCCTTTCAGCGATTACGGTTGTTCTTGATGAAGTGAACGAACTGCTGAAAGCGAGGAGAGATATTTTGCATCAACCTTGGTGTCCATATTCGGATTCACTGACCATCCACCATTCACTGCTCAGCTGAGTGCACCCACAACACTACAGCCAAACACAACAAAAACCGAAGAGTCACATATGAATCGCCCCTCGAATTCCTTCCAAAGCTGTGAAGAACTCACGACGAAGATTCATAGCGAAGCAGAATGGGGACAATGGATATTCCACGCTCTTCTAGCATCAAAAGCATCAACGCGTCCGAGCGTCGAACATCTGCTTTGATCGACCATCTGCGCCAAGCCGAGCAGGTTGACCGAGAAAGCAAGGCCTTTCCACCACGTTCCAGCAGTCTCGAACGCAGCTCAACCGAGCACAATTCGGACGGCGCAGTTTTCGAAACAAGACGAAATGGAACAAAAACGCCTTCGCCGTTGAAACAGCAACAGCATCAACAAGCAACGAACAGCGTCTCCAATAGCGGTAGTCCCAAACGGAAACCCGTACCCCCAAGAACGGAATCACAGCAGACTCATACCCATAGTCCGACTCCGTCCCTGTCGATGCCCGCAGCGCCGCTCGTGCGCGAACTTACTCGCCTTCGCTTCGAGCGTCAAGAGAAAGATCAGGAACTCTGCGTCCTGCGCGAATCCGTGGCCGAGCTAAAGACAGCCAAATCCACATCGTTGTCATACAAAGGGAGTGCCGTGGGCTTGGATGCCAATGTCAACAGTGACCACGGATCGGGCCTTGCACTATCCCCCGAGTCGGCGAAAGCGGCGTTGAAACTGAAGGCGACGGAAAATCGGTATCAGGCGACTGCAATGGAGCTGACGATGGTGGAGCTGGAGGTGGAATTGTGCCATTGGAAGGATTGGTTAGGGGCGAAGGCGCATAAGAGTGAGAGGTGTACTTATTGTTTGGATCCGGCGGACGATATTGGTGAAGGGTACGGTGGTGAGCGGTTGAGGTTGTCGAGGATGCCGGGGTCGATTCGGAGGAATGATGGAAAGTCGCCTCATCCGTTGAAGTGGAGGAAAGGTAGTGTGTTGAGGGAGAGGAGGGCTAGGAGGGAAGATCGGAGAATTTTGGGTTTATCAAAGGAAGTAGAGCGGTTGGAAGGTTCGAATGAACGGTAGAAGGTGGATGTGGTGGCGAGTCGAAACTGTGATTGCATCCTTGTTGTCCGAAACAGCAGTTACGATGTGGTATTGGAGGGGAGCAAGCGAAGAGCGTTCAGCGCATCTTGTTGGAGTCTTGAAGCGAGGTACTTCTGGTGAATCTTCGTCATCATAGCACAGAAAGATCATGACCTTGAGTATCTTTTGTGGTGTCTTCACTTGGCTCAAGGACATCCATCATAGCCTTCAATAGACGTCGGCGTTCGTCAGCTCTGCCAGACTCATACGCGCGTCTTGCAATCATCTCTTCATGCCCGATATCTCTCATAACTTCATCGCCATCAAGATCTGGTCTCAGACATCCCGTCTTCGTACCATGTTCTTGATAGTGGTGAGGACGCACGGGAGATCGGTAACGACCAGCGTATCTGCTGACTTGTTCTGGCGTACGACTTCTCCTTCTGGCATTTGCGTCTCTTGAGGTAAGCGGTCTATCAGATGCAGAGTCCCGTTAGCTTCTAGTCTGAGATGGTAGGGATGGTTTATGTGTGATCCATACTCTCGAGTTGAACCTCCACTACGCTGGTTGTATTCCGGCACATATCTGTCATATCCTCGAAGCTTGAAGGTTGTCATAGGTAAGTTTGGGAGATAAGTGTGCTGTTCTCTGCGTTGAGGAGGTTGTTCTCGACCTTGGTGCGGTGAAGCTATGCCGAGATGTCATTCCTCTTAGAGCCAGTCAAGTTTCATGCGTCTCTGGACTAACCTCTCTGTCTGGGTCCGGGGGTATAGTTCTCCTTCAATGCAGGACCGGTTGGCACAAAACCATTCGTCACTGCCGATCTCCAGCGAGGGTTCATAACTGGTACTCGATTGGCTGAAGTGGCCATTGCTGTTCATGACGCGCGGCGAGTGCAAATTCTGCGTACACAACGATGGAGGTGAGTGGGGACGTCGACTTGATAATCTCGCTTCTAGGCGACACTTAGGGCACGAAATGGGTGATGTCTTTCTTCAAGCAGGCTCTGAAGGTCTTTCATATGACTACAAGTTAGCACATAAAATCACTTCAAAGATCGAAACCTGCTCCCGTTATCCTTCAATCCGTAGTGTTTCATCATCCTCACTTGTTTTGCTTCTCCTGAACGAAGTCGTATCACGGAAGAGAGCCAGAGTCATAGTTCGAGTGCGACTGAGATCCAGAATCTGCATAGCATGGTCTTGTTCACCGACCTCTACTCACAGCACGAAGGGCATCTCTCCACCTCAGCTTGGCGGCATGTCAACACATGCACCTGCTTGGGTGCAGTAGATAATGTATGATCTTAGTAGTCGGGACCGAGAGAGTAAACATAGTGCTTCACGCGTGGGAATGGAATCAGACATCGATTCGCCTGAGCCTGCCACTGCCAATCATGCTTGTAGATTGCTACAGAAATCGACTCTAATAAAATCGCACATACCTGACCATACGCAGGTGAATCCACCCAAATCTAGCCAAGCGAAGCCTCCAAAGGGGTATGCCAAATCCTCTCATGCAAAGTCTAAATAGAATCCACTCACGCAGATGCATAATCCTTCCTTATGTCCATATCTGTTGTCCATCTACCTATTCCACTACCATCTTGTTCAAGATGGTCCTTACTCCATGGCCTTCGTCTTTCCCCTCGTCAACCAAGTCTATCATCGAGCTTGCCTTCTCATGGAGATCCTTTAACACCTTCCGGCAATATGCGAAACTGCCCGTCCTCTCCATATAGCTGACAGCATATTTCTTGACTTCGTCGTCGTTGCTTCTTTGTTTCAAGATATTGATAAGTTGCAAGTTTTGAGGATCGGATCTGATACTGTGAATGACGGGAAAAGAAAATTTGCCTTCTGTTAGGTCCTCACAAAGCCCCTTATTTCGAGTGTAGTCGGAGTGCGAGAGGTTCATGTAGTCATCCCGGATCTGAAATATCAAGCCAATCAAGTTTACCAGCGGTACGCAGTCCCTAAGTCGCCACGTGTTAGTCGAACAGTAAACATCCAAGGCGGTCCAGCCACTGACTTGTTACTACTGCTTTCCACCTGCATCAACTTGACGGCCAGTCTGAAAAGTCCGCCAGTCTTGTTCCCCACCATCTCCAGATAGTCCTCCTCACTGGGACAAGTTAGAGTGTCTCGCCAGAACAAATCCATGCCTTGTCCTCTGTGTAGGTTCAGTAGTTCTTCCGTGTAAATAACAATTGTCTTTGGATTGTTGAGTTTCTGTAGTTCCTGAAGGGCACAAAAGTAGATATAGTTGGCGGAGTTGATGGTTTGTGCGGTGCCAAAGATGCTATGGGCAACGGGTATACCCCGGCGGAGCATAGAAGAATCCTCTACATCATCAACGCTTATTACGGCGCGACGAAGTCAGCAAGGTTGCTAACAACGCTCGAAGAGATGGAGTCTATATCTCCCACCTCGGTGAAGAGATATGGAGCACATGACTCACAGTAGCGACGCAGTATGGAGCATTCCAACAACCTTCGTAATCACGTTGAGGCTCTCCTCTGGTACGTTTAACCACGAATTGAAGGCGGCAATAAGCTGCTTCCGAACATCTTTCCCCGGGTGCTCAAACATATAATCATAAGGCCCAAAGAGAATCTTCTCCTTCTCGGCCGACCAGCTTGTGCCATCGTAATACTTGATGTCATTGCCAATAGTCTTCGGAGGATCCGGGCCTGGCGGACTAGAGGCCGTGGTCGTTGTGTGAAGTTTCTTGCCCTGAGCGATCCAGTCGGCCTCCGGGACTGGCCTTAATACAGGCTTAGTGGGGCCCATGAAGCCGTTGCTCAACCCGGTCGAGCTTGTTCGAGGGGGAATGGCGTTAGGCGACCGGAGATTCTCCGATACCATCGTTGCTGGCGCACTGCGTCGTTTCATCAGGTTGCACGAGTTTGCTGGCAGCTGTTTGGGCAATCGGACTGCCTCTGCCTAGATACAGGCCACAGCGATAACGGTAGAGATGTCGCACGAAATCAGTTTGTTTATTTCCGGAGGATAGATGTGCGATGGTCCCGGGCCTCAACTTCAGACTGGTTGGATGGATTTGGATGTCGGTGCTACATTTAGCGCAGCAAGCGGGGAACATCACGCATGCTTTATCCATGTGAGTCATTTCGTAAGCCAAAGTTCTTCTACTCGAGTAGGCTTCTCCCGCGGTGGCATTGAGGAAGCGGTCCATTGAACGAATGCAGACAGTCGACAATCACTTCCTGGAACAGTCAATCTCGATCTCGATGTCACGCATAGAGTGTTTCCAGTCGAGTGAAGTACCGTAACTGGGGCACACATAGCGCCCGAGGGGCCGTGGGTAAATGACGATCTTCCGGTCTCCTAGTCAACACCTCCTGTTTACCAACTTATCTCAGTAATCAACATCTTGAAGCTTCATTTTTGGCCTCAAGACAGGGTATTCAGACAGAACATAACTTTGGAAAGGACATTCTTCTTGGGACCACTCATCTGTTTAGTTATGGAAACACTATTATCTCTGTCCTTCGACTATCTCTCCTCATATGATGCTGGCAAAATACGAAAAGGCCTACGACAAGTCGAAGGACTCCTGGCACAAATATGTCTATCCAAGTCCCAATCATCAGCCATAGATCGTCGAAAGTCGATGGTACCCACAGGCAGTTCTTCGAGACAGGCGAAGGAACTGTCGACGCTGAAGGATGATCCGGCGTTCAGAGAGTTCTTCAAATTGCAGGAAGGGTTCGAGTGGAACGGTAAAATGGGCCTTGCGTGAGCGATTAGAATCTGGAGTTGATACATTTTCAAAGTGGCCATGCGATTGATAGCCTGCCTCGAGAGACTACTAGGAAAGGGAAGCAGTAAGTCACCGCACAAGGCTTTCCACTCCTTGACCAAAACAGCGACACAAACAACTCACTAACCCACCCTCAGACGGACAAAACGACCTTCTAATAGTCTCAACCCTCGATCTAATCCAAGGCATTCTCCTCCTCCACCCTCCATCTCGCTCCCTCTTCGCCCGAGAAATCTATATGAACGTCCGTCTCCCCTCCCTGCCCCTTTCCAACCCAGACCCACCGCCAACGCCAATTAGCTAATCAACCCTCACTCAATAGCTCCTCCTCGACCTCCTCGACCCCTCTAACTGCCCCGCCATCCAATCCTCCACCCTCCTAACCCTCGTCGTAACCCTCCTCGACAACCCCCGCAACACGCGCACCTTCGAGACCCTCGACGGCCTGTTGACCGTCACCTCACTTTTCAAAATGCGCGCCACAAGCCGCGAGGTCAAACTCAAACTCATTGAATTTCTGTACTTTTACCTCATGCCCGAAGCACCCACTCTTGGCACGTCGGTGACTGCAAGTGCGCCAGCGACGGTCGCGCAGCAACATCAGCATCAAAGGGGTCCGAGTAAAGTCACGGCCCGGAGTATGAATGAGGCGGGGGTGGAAGGGGTGAATATGGGGGAATATACCAAGTCGATGGAGGAGAAACAGGGGTTGTTGGGGAGATATTTGAATAATGTGGAAGATTTGGTTGATGATTTGAGGGATAATGCGCCGTTTGGGGGGACGGTGTATTGAAGAGATATCTTCAATCTCGCACGAGCTGGAATCGAGCGATGATTGAGATGCTTATTGTATTCCGCTGTGTACGTTAGCGGTGCTGATTTACTTTCATAAGCCGGGCGTCCAGGACGGAAACAGCATGCAGAGGAGCTTGCGGCAAAGCTAGCGGTTGTGAGCGTTGTCGTTGCCCGGTATGTATCATACGTTGGGTGACCCTGGCAGCTTCGCATGCGTCACGTACAATATGACTCATCAAGTGGAAAAGCGCAATATAATAATGTCTACAAATATATTCGACCGTAACCAGCGCAATCTACCTCAGTCCCTCCATAAAAAAATTACATGGCTAATGCGAAGACGCCAATGGAGCCGACGGCAACGGACCAACCTCCATCTCAATATCCAACCACCCCACAAGAAATCACCTACCTCCCCACAACCGAAGCCTACGCCCGCTGGGCCTCCGTATACGACCACGATTCCAATCCCCTCCAAGCCCTCGATGACGCCGAACTCACAACCCTCCTCCCGCACTTCCTATCCCTGCTCCCAGCGACGGGGGCTCGAGTCGTAGATCTAGGCTGCGGCACAGGGCGAAACACGATGAAGTTGTATGCGCCAAACGTGCACTCGATTCTAGCTTTAGACGCATCGGCCGAGATGTTGGTGAAATTTGCGAGTAAGATTACCATAGTCTCTCCTGGGCCCCATTTCGATCCTGTGCCCGAAGAAGAGCCGCGGCATAGTCCGGGGGCAGGATTAAGGTGGCAGGTTTATGATATGCTAGATGATCCGGAGGGAGCGAAGGTAGCGAAGATTCGGGCGGATGGTGTGATTTCGACGTTGGTGTTGGAGCATGTACCGCTAGATGCATTCTTCAGGGCTGTGTCGAAGATGTTGAGGCCCGGGGGATTGTGTCTGTTGACGAACATGCATCCGGATATGGGCGCAAGAAGTCAGGCTGGTTTCAAAGATCCAGAGACCGGTGAGAAGATTAGGCCGGTGAGTTATGTCCATCGGATTGGTGCTGTTGTTGAAGAGGCAAGGAGGTGGGAGTTTGAGGTTATTGGCGAGGTCAGGGAGAGAGAGGCTAGATTGAGCGATGTTGAGGACGGAGTTGTTGGGAGCCGGATTGAGAAGTGGATTGGAGTTAAGATGTGGTTTGGAATGGTGTTGAAGAAAGCATCGGCCGTTGAGTGACGAGAGGACAGCCCGAGGACGATTGATCTTCTCAGGAAAGGTCGTAGAGTATAGGTACACCTGTACGAGTGGTCAGCGGTTGTTGATACAGAGGAGTACAAAGTTCAAACTCACATGATGGTACAGGACGCTTGAAATTGATATACATTTTATTTTTCTGCTCTAAAGTACGTCTCGAATATTCTCTGCCTGTGTTCTACAAGATTTTTGTACCGTTCGAGATCTTTGACTAGCCTTTTCTCTTTCCATCCCATTCCTTCTAGGAGCAAATGTGTATACGCAAACACACTGGCATCAAATAGTCTTGGACTGTCATTGCTAAAGAAGAAAGTGTCGTCGCCCAGTAGTGTTGACAAGGCTTTGAAGGCATTGTTAGCTTCACAGTAAAGGTCGTCAATGTCAATGACTGCAGTGTGCTTGAGTATTTCGGCTTCTGCTGCCGCCCGGAGCTGATATGCTATTGTGGCTGCGACGATAGAGTTCGATGAGCAGGGCACAACGTAAAGACGCCGAGCTACCGCCGTAAAATTGCGAGGTTCAAGGTACAGGAAGTATAGCTAGATGATAGTCTCAGTGCACCATGACCATGAGGTAAACACAAGAAGGTAAACACCAACCCAGGCATTCCTTATCCGATGATCAACAAGCGCTAGATATGCATCATATCTTGTGTCTGCGGGCTCCTCAAGCATAGCACACTGGTCTCCGACCCAATTTTGAAGCCTCCTGGATGAAACTGGAAGGAGGGACTCAGAGGATGTGGTAGAATCTGAGGTGGAGCGTAACAGAAATGGGAGCGCTCCTGTCGGCGATGCGTGATTGTTGGAAGGGACGGTGCGAAACTGGACTCTCGCAAACTTCAGGTACGCCTATGGAGGAATCAATCAGCATCGGCCTAAACTTTGTGAGAGTCAGATGGAAAAGCGCAGGCACAACGTACCTGCCATTTCAAACAGCCTGGATTAAACGACGGTCTCCCGCTCTTGGCATCCAGCTCCGTGGTAAAGATATAAAGCGCATGTTCGTTCCGTCGTTGTGATGATCGCTGTGGGAGCTCGTTCGGGGAATAAGTGAATAGGGGAAACTTGTCAAATATCTGCTTCACCGGCGTCGGCAGCTCAAAGAAATTCCGAATCCGAGGTAGAGGTGATCGCCGCGGCTCTTGCTCCGTCCTGTCGCCGTGACCGTTCTCATCATCCCCTGGCATCATTGAAGGTCCGTCATATTTCTGACGCGCGATAATTTTGAAGCTTTGCCCGGATCGAATTCGGGCCGCTTGTAAGGCTAGCCCGATTCGTATCAGTTTTCTCCATGTCTCGTCGAACGTCTCAGGGTTGCTCGCTTTGGGAAACAGGCCGATGCTCGAACAAACCAACCATTAGTTAACGTCCGCGAAAGCGCACCCTTTGCAGTACAGCTTGCTTAGTTCCACCGCATGCAAACTGAAAACCGTGAATAGTTATTCATAGATGTGGCGCCACACCTGAGGGAATGTTCCTTGGGGCAGACCTGTATCAGAAGCGCTGGTCCCAAGTCCCATGTCAATTTGGGGTCGTGCATATCTGATATCCTTGACATATCCTCTATCTTCGGGCCTACGGTTATTCTATACGAATCATAAAATCTTCTCCTTGGTGGCCAGCCTAAAGCACAACACTATCTATCTCCCAGCAGTGGTGCACTCTCTCCATCCGCTCCCTTCGCATCTTCCTGCTTGGGCAGGCGCTTGTATTCGCCTTTCCCAACCTTGGCAACACGCCATGTCCTTTCGTGTTCTGCGTCAGTGAAAAATTGTTGGTTCTCCTCAAACGATCGACCTCCAGTTTCAGGTGAGTAGGTCTGGATCTGGTCAGCTGAATAGCGAAATTGATATCAGCGTACTTAAACATACCCAAGTCCACCAACCCGCAAATCCGTTGGTTACTGCAAACACTAGAAATAACCAATACTTGAGGTTGTTGAAGCCGATTGGGGTCAGTAATGTAACCGCGAAATTTGCTAAGCCCCAAACAACAACTGAGATGGCTGATCCCTGAGCTCGTGCAGTGGAAGGAAAGATCTCTGTTGGTATCAACCATGGAGTGGCAAGCCATCCGATCCCGAAGAGCGCGGTGGCGATATACAGCACGATTATACCAGGGATAGATGCTGCGAGATTAGGAATACCGAGCTGCGAACAATTGGTCGCAAGTCCTCTCAGGCGCTTAGACAGGTGGACACAATTTTGAAGATCTTCTGGCTCAAGGAGAGCATCATGGACAAGAAACATGAGGTCGTTCTGTTCTCATCGACGGCAATCGCCCTTTATGGCTACGATCAGGGCATGATGTCCCTGGTTAATACAAATTACAGCTACCTAAAGACCATAGGAATTGCCGAGGAGGATCCTCTGGTAGGAGTCATTGTCTCGGTCTACTATCTTGGTTGTGCAATTGGAGCTGTCATCGCCTCTTGGTACGCGGACAAGAAGGGGCGTAAACGTAGCATATTCGCCTGTTTAGCTATCACTTCACTTGGCAACATTCTGATGTTCATCGCTGGATTGGGTTTCAATACAGGGGCGCTTGCCGTCTTTCTCGTTGGAAGAATTGTACTAGGGCTTGGAGTTGGTGGGATCGATGCCGTTATCCCAGTCTATTCCTCTGAGCTGGCCTCGGATGAAGCCCGTGGAAAGGCACTTGCCCAAGAATTCCAGATGAATATTTTCGGACTCAACATGGCCTTCGCAGTCAATCTTGGCGTCACAATAGCACTCGGGAAATATAATCAATGGGCATGGAGGATTCCGATTATCGTCATGCAGGTATACCCTGTGCTTCTCCTCTCGGTGATACAGCGACTTCCTGAGACTCCTCGTTGGTTCCTCTACCATGAGCATGAAGATGCTGCTCATGACTCTTTGAAACAGATATATGGCGATGACGAGGCCAAATCAAGGCTGGATGAATTGATCCAAGCTCAAGAGGAAGAGTCGAGTAAGGAAATCACTTATACCGATATGCTGCGGCCAAGTGGCTCTCAATTTCATCCTACGGTTCTTGCAATTATGGGCCAGGTCAACCAGGCACTTACCGGATATGGAGCTGTCAGTGTTTACGGTCCACAGATTTTCGAGCTGCTGGGTTTCGGAGTCAGGACTTCGGAGTACCTGACGCAAGGAAACTACGTTTTTTATTTCATTACCATGACATTTGCGTGGCTTTTGATTGACAGGGTGGGAAGACGGATTTTAATGGTTTCCGGAGCATTTGGGATCTCAATGAGCTTTGCCATTTTGACACTTCTAGGAGGACTTGCGACCAATTGTT
>QQTW01000992.1_pt1 | contig 19248 bp, 18 predicted proteins | sample 1904831 | NCBI WGS metagenome assembly QQTW01 (sample SAMN09435610, study PRJNA476489) | Subsurface metagenome, whole genome shotgun sequencing project. | reverse complement strand
GTTAAAATTGACACAAAAACCTGCTGCGCCCCTGCATCGCAGGATGGTTGATAAAGCAGGTCTACAAGCTCATCAGTGACCGCCGTGCGATCGCGATATACTTGCATCAAACTCCGTCGAATCTGTGACTTTTGCCGCACTCTATTAAACAAAACTTTGCCCGTAACTTTAGAACGAAGCAAGCGATTAAAAGCCCCCATTACTAATCTCAAAGGCGGATTTAGTTCGTGAGGACGGTGGCTAAGTCCTCCGGCGCAGTTAATTAAAATTCCCCCTGCGGCAATTTCTGAATGGTTGGCAATTGCCATCAAACTCAATAATCCGCCGATAGAATTGCCCACAAACACCGTCCGTTGCTGAATATGCGCCGTCCAAAAATCTTTAACTAATTCTTCCCACACTTCCATTGTGTAGTTTAAAGGCGGCTTATCAGAGCTTCCAAACCCAAGTAAATCAATTGCAAATACTTGGTATCCCGCCTCCGCTAGGACGGGAATATTTTTGCGCCAGTGTCCGATAGAAGCACCGAAACCATGAATTAGCACTAAAGGTTGTCCCGTCCCCATGACTGTGTAGCCAATCTTGTAGCCTTTCCAGTCCCAAATTAGTTTTTCAAAAACGTTGCTAATTACTTGTTGCACAGCGATCGCTATTAATTTTATTAATATTTGTAACTATATAAATTGTAGATTAAAGTCCCAAATCTACCGCAACGCGATGGGCGCAAGCAAAACCAGAAAAAGCTACCGCATTCAACCCTTGTCCGGGAAACGTACTATCGCCCACACAATAAAGCCCAGGTATCGATGTTCTATTAAACGGCATACCCAATAATCCCATCAACTTCCGCCGAGGTATAGGGCCATAAGTCCCATCTTGGCGATTTAAAAACCGCCTGTGAGTGCGAGGCGTTCCCACTTCCATGTAATCTAAAGCCGCATCTAACCCCGGAAAAATCTGCTCCAAACGTTTAATTATTTTTCCCGCCGCCGCTTCTTTTTTTTGTTCGTATTCGCCCGGACTCAGCCTTTGCCAATCTTCTACCCAGTTTGGGGTAAATGTATGAATAATATGATGACCCGCCGGGGCTAAATCGGGGTCTAGTAAGGTAGGAATCGAGACAAATATAGTTTCTTCCATTTTGTCCCAATCTTCCACCAAAATATGATGGCATTCTGTACCTACAGGCAACAATTGCGCCTTTACGCCCAAGTGCAGATTTAAAAAGCTGGGAGATTTTTCATAACGCTGCTGCCATTTTTTCTCGGAAGCTGGCATTTCCTCTTTTGGTAATAGCTTCTCGAAGGTATCCCAGCGCGTAGCATTAGAAATAATCCTTTTTGCTCGATACACTTTCCCTGAAGCCAACTGTACGCCGACAGCGCGATTATTTTCAGTAACAATTTTCGTAACTCTAGCTTGGTACTTAATTTCGCCTCCAGCTTTTTCTAGCCCATCTGCTAACTTCTGGGCAATTTGACCAACACCGCCTTTAGGGTAATTAATTCCGCCATAATGACGGTCAGAAAACACCATTCCCGCATTAATCATTGGTGTCAAGTCGGCGGGGACTACCGACCAGATGTAGCATTCTATATCAATAAATTTTAATAACAACGGGTCTTTAATGTACTTTCGCGCTATATCTCCCGCATTTTGGGGCAAATACTTCACCAAACCCAAGCAAGCCAAGGGATGCTGAAAAAATACCCGCGTTAAATATCTCGGTTCTTCGAGCGAAAGTAAATCCATCCGATTGAGACAGTTAAAAACTTTCCAACATTCATCGTAAAATTGGCGGATACCCTGCTGTTCGTGAGGAAAATATCCTATTAGTTCTTGCAAAAATTTCTCATAATTGCGATGAACTCTTACTTCCAACTCCTTCGGCAAGTGATAGTGAATTTGTACCGGGTCGGCTATAGTTTCTAAACTAACATTAACTGCTTCTAACGCCCTGGTAAGCAAGTTTGTAGTGCCTTGCGTGCCAAAACCAAAAATCATCGACGCGCCGACATCAAAACGGTAGCCCTCGCGCTCAAAATACCCCGCACTACCCCCAGGAATTACATAGCTCTCTAGCACTAGCACTTGAGCGCCCTTAGCCGCCAACTGAGTAGCCGTCACTAAGCCCCCAATACCAGAACCAATGACGATCGCATCAAATAAAGTTTGGTCAGTAGGCATAAATAATTTATCTAGTTTTTAATCCCAGCGATCGCACTTGCTGCCCATACAGTTTAACGCTTTTTAGCTCCAAGCATTATCGCCAAAAAAAATAGGATAGGTCAACTGCTTGAGCCAACCTTTCCCATCTGCCGATCCTAAAAGAGAGGAGAACACTGAAAATCAATATAAGCTTGATTGAGAATCTATGTCAATAGCTATTGCAAATTATTTTCAACTAGCTGCAAAAACGAACTTCGCAAAACTGACTTTTTTCCCAGAGCGGTACTAACAATATTATGATGAGTCAGACTTTAGAGAAGTGCCACCCCTAGCTATGACACTGCAACTGCGTGTTTACGTTCCACCCCATCCTTTAATCAAGCACTGGTTAGGAGTTGCCCGCGATGAGGCTACGCCGTCAGTATTGTTTAGAAGTGCAATGACTGAGTTGGGGCGCTGGCTGACTTACGAGGCTGTACGCGACTGGTTGCCGACAGAAGAAACCATAGTGCAAACGCCCTTAGCACCTTGCCCAGCAACAACGATTGATTTTACTATCCCGATTGCGGTAGTACCAATTTTAAGAGCGGGGTTATCGATGTTAGAAGGGGCGCAGACATTGTTGCCTTTAGCCTCAATTTATCATCTAGGATTAGTGCGAGATGAAGAAACCCTTACTCCTAGTTGCTATCTCAACAAATTACCCGCCCAGTTTGCACCAGAAACTAGAGTTTTAATACCTGAACCTATGCTGGCAACGGGAGGCTCGATTATGACAGCAATGGAGCAATTAGTAACTAGAGGCGTAGATCCGGCGTTGGTGCGGATTATTTCAGTAGTAGCTGCGCCCCCAGCTTTGCAGAAACTCAGCGTCGCTTATCCAAATTTGATTATTTACAGTGCAACCATTGACGAAGGATTAAATAGTCAAGGCTTTATTGTGCCGGGATTAGGGGATGCGGGCGATCGCACTTTTGGTACTTGAGCATCAATAAAAACGACGGCTGCAACAAACTATGGTGTTTAGTGTTCCAGCTTCGAGCCGGAATTTTGCTTGTCCTCTAGCGATCGACTAGAGACAAGTTCGCGGTATACTTCCACTGTTTCTTGATTCACTCGCGAGACTTTCAGCCAGTCCAGGTTTTGATTAGCTTTGGTTTTCCACTCTTGCAGCAGATCGGGGTAAGTGAGTAATTGTCTCAAAGCCGCAGCTAAAGCCTGACTATCGGCTGGCGGCACTAAAATACCTGCTTGTCCTTTGTCTAAGGCTTCAGGAATGCCATCAACATCACTAGCAATAATGGCACAACCAACTTCCCTGGCTTCAGAAATTACCAAGCCAAAGGGTTCCCGGTGGGATGCAAGGACGAAAATATCTGTCGCTAGTAAATAGCGTTGTGGCTCTGGCTGGAAGCCTGTAAAATGAATGCGATCGCTGACTGCCGTACTTTGCGCTTGAGCCTCAAATATTGACTTATCTGGGCCATTGCCCACTAAATATAAATGTGCGTTAGGGACATCAATTTGGGCGAAAGCATCGATTAATTCAGCAATACCTTTGCGCTGGTACATTCCGGCAACAGTAGCGATCGCCGGACGTTGTAATAACTCAGGCTGGTAATCTTGTAGTGACCGAGTACGAGGACTAAAAATCGTTCCATTGGCGACTACCCGCAATTTTTTTGCTGGAACGCCCCGATCGAGCATGGATTGTTTTACAGCCTGACTGACAGCAATGACTAGATCGGCCCAACCCATCAATATGGAGCTAGGTTGAAATTCATAATGAACAGTAGAAACAATTTTGTATTTAGAATTAGCTTTTAAAACTTTTGCCAGTACCATTCCCGTCATCATGTGGGCATGAACGATATCGGGTTTAAATTCAGCAGCGATCGCCCGATAGCGCCAAGCTGCTTTAATCAAAAGGTTTGGCTTTCGATCTTGATTGAATTCAAAGTGCCGGACACCATAATGGGCTAATAACTGCTCGTATTCTCCCCCGGCGGAGGCTACAGCGACTTCATAACCCGACTCTGCTTGCAAACAGGCTAAATCAATAGCTACATTTACAATACCATTACCAATCTCTTGAATATGGTTGAGAATATGAAGTACGCGCATTATTTTGGTTATTTTTGCTTTTACTAAGATATCTTAAACGTTTTTACCTAATCGACCTTACAAAGTCCTAACTCCTAATTTATAGAACTTCCACATTGATAAAAAACTTCTAGATACGCTGAGGCAAATAAGGATTTTGGTAAAAATTTTACAAATGAAATCAAAAAAATTTAGGGTAAAAGCATTGCATCATAGGCTTTTTCGAGTTTTAATTGGTTTTTATCTTACCTAGAATGACCAAAGAGGGGTAGTTGGAATTAGAATTATAAACAACACTTCAACTCAGTGTAAGGCGTGTCGAGAGTTCTGTATTTAGAGAGTCATTTTTGAAGGGGATAAGTAATGAGTCAGGGCGATGGATTTGCAAGCGGCTTTATAGCTGGAACAGTTGTCGGCGGTATCGTCGGCGGTGTCGTTGGCGCTCTACTTGCTTCACGAGTTATTAGCGAATCTGCTATCGATGCTGAACCCCGGCGGAAAGCCAACCTAGCAGAGGGCAATAACTCTAGACCAAAACGCCGTCCGCTTAAAGCTTCTTCCGAACAAACAATAGAACTAGCGCGTCGCTCTTTAGAGGACAAAATTGCTCAACTAAATGAAACAATTGACGAAGTACGCTTGAACTTAGGCAATGTAAACGGCAATCCTCCGCCAGCTAGTTTAGAGCAAACTATTCTTGGGGAGGAAATGCGTTAATAATAATCTAATTGCGTTATTTGTCTTGCTATTGTCCGATCAAAAATCTGTAGAAATCGGCTAGATTAAAATCAAACCCGTATTTTTGTTAAAACTTACCACTGGCTGAATTAACTTATGGCTTCAATCGCGTTACTTACCACTACGCTATCTACTTTTCTCCAAATTTACACTATTCTATTATTTGTTCGCATCTTATTAACCTGGTTTCCAAATATTAGTTTTTACGACCAGCCCTTTGCGACTCTAGCCCAACTTACCGACCCTTATCTCAATTTGTTTCGATCGATTATTCCGCCTCTTGGGGGGATGGATTTTTCGCCTATGTTGGCAATTATCGTTCTTCAATTATTAGGTAGCTTTGTTGCAGGAATTCCTGCTTTTGTTTAAAGTCAAGTAAATTTGTCCTGACACAAAACCCGCTCCAGTTGCGGGTTTTATGTTTATTTTTAAGTAAAGACCCATGCTACTTTCTTACTTGTCCGCTAAAACCTGCGGCTTTAAATTGTTTGAGTTGCAAGGGTAGGGGCTGATTTGCGGGGACAGAAATTCGCAGATTAAATTCGCTTACTCCCGCAGGGATTTGGGCAATCGAGCCAAGTCTAGTGCGATTTTGCATCACTGAGTCATTGTTAGCATCGTAAATGCGCCCAAATACATCCGCGTCGTAGACAGGTTTGCCAGACTTATTCTCCGCTTTTCCCGTCACGATAAAGCAATTAGCTACGTTTGTCGTCCCGCTTGTAACCGCCCCAATGGCAAGTTCGGGCGGACACTCTTTATAACTCACATCCGACAACTTAATTTGAGTTAGCGCCCTAGCTGAGGGAGTATATACCAGTGAAATTATCCCCAATAGCATAGTCAAGGCGACAACAAATAGCGATCGCAACCGCATAACCGCACCACATAATAGGCAACACTTTCAGCTTACCACGCGATCGCGCGAGGAAAAAAATACCCTACTTTATGGGGAATCCGTAGTTATTCAAGTTTTGTCATAATAAAAAGACTAAGAAAAAAGTGCGATCGCGCGCGTTAGCTATGACACCAGCCGATCTTAAAGCCGCTCTAAAAGCTGCTTTTAGCCGTTGTGACAGCAATTTTTGTTCTTTAAGCGAGGAGCAAAAACAAATCTTGTTGCAAGTAACGGAGGAGTTGATGGAACAAAAAGCATTAACTGATAATAGGTTAAGTAATCCATTAGATGAACTTTCCCCAGAGCAACGTCAAAGCTTTTGGCAATATATTCAAGTCCAAGAGCAACAAAATCGCTCTTGGAAGGCGCAGTTGCTAAATGATTGGTTGCAAGAGCGCGATTCGGGAGAAATACAGTTTATCCGTGAGTCTTACGGTTTTGCGTGGCTAAACCGCATCAAGCCCGTACATATTGCCAAATATGCTGAAGAAGCCCTAAAACTAAAAATAGGCGATCGCATTGAAGTATCAAACAGTTTATGGGAATGGGTGCAAGAAACTGGGCCCTGTAGTCGCGAGTGGTTTCTCTGTACGGTAATTGCTGTCGATGAAACAAGCTGTACGATTCGTTTTAGTAACGGTGCGGAGTACCAAATTCAAGGCGTTTATAACTGGAATCGTTATAATTGGCGCTGGGTAGAATAGCAAAGAGCAGTTTTTTTAAATCAAGTCAGCAATAATATTAATGCTGAGTGCCAAAATAACTATATTAAAGAAAAAAGTTAAAACTCCATGTAATAAAACAAGTCTTCTCAAGTCAGCCTATCTTTTTTTCGTCTTCTACTTCAAATACCTGCTCTGCTTAACTTTCAACCTTTCTGTAACCCCATCAGCAATTCCGGTAAAGCGGTATAAAAAATTTGACCGTTTAGCGTAAAAATGAGATCGTCAGCTTGACCTTCAGGAAACTTGAGAAAGATATCGTACTTACCTGTTGCTACATCAACTTTATACAAAGTTTGCTTGGCTACACTACCTACATATAGCTGTCCCTTAGCGTCAAACCTCAATCCATTTAAACCCTTGAAAGGCGATGATGGCTGTACTAAAACTTCTGGAACTGCCTTCGCTAGCCCTGCTTGATATGGAAAAAAATTACTAACCAATAGCATTCCCACCACCAATACTTGTTTTTGAACCATTTACTATTCATTAGTGCCATTATTATTGAAATTTTTCAATTTACCATTTCTCTCAACACAACCCCATTTCTTGCCACACAACCATCGAGTTTGACTAGTCACACTTACGTTTGGATCGAGATCGCTGCCTGTTTTGTAAACATAGTTAAAAGCGCCTCGATCGCCGAGCAGATTCGCTCGCAAAAACAATCCACTCCAACGTCCGATCGTCTCAGTTGCCGTGGGCTGATCCAAAGTGGGTCTGTTTTGCTCCCGCTCAGGGTTGTCTTCGTTGGTGATACCGTAGTGGTTTGCACCTTCTAAAGTGACTGAGACTTTGGGTGGGTTGAGAATGTAATCATACGTAGTTTGACTCTTGCTCGGTGGAACCACGCCGTCCAAACTGCCCTGAATCAGCCCGACTGCGATTCCTTCGTTGTTGATCGGCAAAAATTCTTCAGTTCGCGGATCAGGAAAGCTAGTGCCGTAGAAAATACCTGCCTGCAACTCTGGAGGAATCGTATAGCCTTCTGAGAGCAGAGGAATACTAATCTCGTCTTGGGTTGCGCCTAACCCGACGGCTCCGCCAAACGAGTGTCCTAGGAGTCCTAGCGTATCAATATCGGCAATTTCAAAAATCGGTGAAGTCGGATCAGTATCTTCCACTTTCATCTGATCGAGTACCTGATTCACTTGCCCTTGCTCAGACAGTAGACCCGTCACCGTTTCACCAGGTGCAGTGAGCGTCCGCTGATTGTTGGGCACCACGACCACAAATCCATAGCGGGCGACTGTCTCAGCATAGTTAGAATAGTCTGCTTTATCGACAAAAGCACCTTGCAGCATCAGCACGATCGGCAATTGATCTGGCGTTGAATTGGGCAGCACTGGATAATACACATCAGCCCGATCGCCATCAGCAGCAATTGTAGTCGTGTAGCGCTTCACTTGGTCATAGATCGGGTCAGGGCTAAATGTATTCGGCTTCAGCCGCCGCGCTTCTCCTTGTCCACCAGTAAAGTTTTTGTTGGAAATATAAACATCACCTTCAGAACCAATCTCTAAACCCGTTGAATTAATTAGCCGATCGTCTGCCAGCACCCCAAGGTGAAATTCCTGCCGCATCTTCACAGATCTAAAATAGATTGGTGCTTGCTCTAAATTTGCGATTAAGGCTGCTTCCAGCATAAAACTCCATAAATTAAATAATATAGACTCAGCACAGAACGAAAATCAAAACTCCGTATTGTTTAGTCCGATCCTGTACTGTGGTGTTTAGCTCGTTTGCGCTTTCGGGTGAGCTAGGTTGAACTATGTTCCTACGGAACATGATGCGAAAAAGACAAGTCTTGGGAGTTCTCGAAGGAGCTATTAAAAAGCAGGTTCTTTTCCTCAATCAAATCTTTGGAGTGGTTGGATAAATTCAACTCCTACAACAGGCTTTTTCTGTCCTCAGGAATTTCTGGCAACGCTACTCATTTATTAGTTTAACTAGCATTGATAAGACCAAAAGTTGCTTTGACCTCGACTCTATGACAGTAGCAGGAAATAGAAAAGTGCGGGTTGATTAATCTACATTCTGCGCTCCCAAATACATTAGCATAGTTGCTCTATAGTATCGATGACATGGACTGAATAAGTTCGGAGCTTCTTCGGGCGAAGCGTCTGAATAAGTTCGTTGATTTCACTTTCGCTATTGCAATTCATACTTTACTGCACCCTGATTCCAGCCGAGAAGCCTCTTGGCAGACATCGGAAAAGTTTTGGAAATCAAGCTGGTTCTACCTCATACTTGCTGCTTTTGTGGTGCTGTTCCTCATTTACAGGAGACGCACACATGGAAACATTGGTAGTGACTAGCCGATAATGAGCGAGATTTAGGGTCAAAAATTGCGATCGCATTTATCAGTTATCAAGCAGACACTATTTACCTAACCAGGCTTGCGTTAACTTTTACTCGTTTGCGATCGCAGTTTTATTGAACCAATTTGACATCTTTTATGGTGTTGAAGTACAGTTACGGAAAAAGCCATAGCCAGCAGCCATGCCCTACTCTAGTAGCCTAACAAACGAAGAGTCGAAAATCCTTGACCCCTTGCTGCCTTAAATATTGCCGATGAAAAAACAAACTAGACTCGGCAACTGGACAACAAGAGAACTCTTAGATGGCATATTCTATCAACTCAAGAATGGTTGAATTGGCAAGACTTACCTAAAGACCTTCCTCCTTACAAGGGCAGTCTGTTGGCATTACAAGCAATGGCACGCGGAAGGGACGATGGAAACAGCGCGATCGCATTCATAACAAAAAACCTCAATAACTATTACTGTAATCGGTCGTCTTTTTCATCTTCAAATTCTTCATCATCAAATCCCCAGTCATCATCCTCTTGGATGGGCTGGGGCGACTTGTAAGGCGGTGTCAGCACTCGATAGTCAGCATCGTATACAGACTCACTTTTGCCTACTCCAGAACTCTCTGGCTCCCGGTAACTGTACGAATAAACGGAGCCTTGACGTTTGCTGCTTTTGGGTTCGCTATTTACTTCGTAGTTTCTAGAGTCTTGAGGATAGGAATCAACATTATCAGAGTCCTGCGTATTTTCTTCTAGATGCCAATCTTCATGATTAATAGGCTCTTCAAACCAGTCATCGGCGTTATTGTTGCTACTTGTGTCTTGGGTAGAACGTTTAGTAGAACTGCTATATGATGATGGTTGAGGACGAGGCGGCGGTTTAACTTGGCTCTTTTTACTGGACTTGGGTTGAGCAAAATAACTTGCCAAGTTAAATAAACTAGCGATCGCCAAAGATGTAGCTGCACCTGCAGCTAAACTAATTAAAATCCATACTGCTAGGGGTAAAGCTGGAGTTGTCAAGCCCAAAAATATTAAGGGAAGAACTGGAGACCAATTTTGCACTAATAATAGGGCTAGTCCTCCAAAGATTACCAATAGCAAAATGATTTGCATAATATAGTCTAAATTAGGTGGATGTTTTTAAGTTGCGAATAATAGGTACAACTTAAAACTACTCTTTTCTATTGTGCCTTTAAGTACGTCCTTGCCACCGCTCAATTGGAATACAATCAATATCCAACTGATCTAAAGTGCGGGCGACGACAAAATCTACCAAGTCTTCAATAGTTTGAGGATGATGATACCAAGCCGGAATTGCTGGTACTATTCTCACCCCAGCTTGGGCTAAAGTAGTCAAATTTTGCAGGTGAATTAGGCTAAAGGGAGTTTCGCGCGGTACGACAACCAATTTGCGCCCTTCTTTTAACTGCACGTCCGCCGCTCGTTCTAATAAGTCTGAGCTTAAGCCCGCCGCTAACTTGGCGGCGGTACTCATGCTACAAGGTATAACTACCATTCCTAGAGTGCGAAAAGAACCACTAGCAATATTTGCATCCACATCACTCCAAGAATGACAAGTTAACTTACCCAAACTTTCAACTCCAGCTTGCTGTCGCCAGAATTGCTCTTGGGCGATTGGTTCTACAGGCATTCGTATATCTTGTTCCGCTTGCCAAACCATGTAAGTAGACTTAGAAGCAACAAGTTCGATATTGTACCCCGCCGCCAAAAGAAACTTGACGGCGCGGACAGCATAAATTAGCCCAGATGCGCCAGAAACACCCAATATTATTGGTATTGGTACAGCTAAGGAATTTAATTGAGTAGGATTGGACACGTGGGTTTACAAAAAGAATTATGGCTCATCGTCAGTATAAGGTTCTAAGTCCTCAGCGCTCAATCGATCGCTATCGTCCGCCGCACTCAAGTTATTAGCAGTAGTCGTATGGACTTCGCCATTATTAGTAGTATTTACCGTGACTAAATCAATTTGCTGGCGGTAATAGTCAACACTTTTTACTTGTACTTCTACGCGATCGCCCAAACGGTAAGAAGCGCGATTTTTGCGCCCAAACAACGCTTGCAACCTTGCTCGGTACTCGTACCAGTCATCTTTAAGCGAACTGACATGAACTAGCCCTTCCACTTGCAGTTGCCTACCATTTTCTGCTTGCAGGGCAATTTCGACAAAAAAGCCGTAAGACTGAACGCCAGTAATTAATCCTTCAAAAACATCCCCAGTGCGCTGCTTCATAATTTGTGCTTTTTGCAACCCTAGCAAATCTTCCTCCGCATCAAATACTTCTTTTTCACGCTCGCCCATGGGTGCAATTACCCGTGCTAAATCTGCTTCTAGTTCTTGCTGAACATCTGTAAGTAAAACATTCCAATCAACATTATCCCGCGCCGAACTATGACGAAGATTGACACCTTCTTTCGCCCTGGGAGTCCGGCGATCGCGTCCTTGTTCAAATAAAGTATGCAATACCCTTTGTATCAACAAATCGGCATAACGTCGCAAAGGGAAAGTACAACAGGTGTAACACTCTAAAGCTAAACCAAAGTGTGGTTGAGGTTGCAAGCTATAAGTAGTGTTTTTAAGCGTTGCTTGCAGTAAATAATTTAAGACTTGTTCTGATGGCAACGTAGCAAATTGCTCTAAAAAACGTTGAAAATCAGTTGGCGTGACCGAATTGTCACTAAGTGCTAGTTGCGCTCCTAAGTTGTTTGCAAGTTTAATCATTTCCTCCACATCTTCTACATCGGGGGCTGACTGGGAGCGATAAATTGCTGGAACTCCAAGCGCTTGCAAGTGACTGGCAACGACTTGATTTGCTAATAAAATAAATTCTGTCACCATTAACCCAATTACTGGCGATGGTTGCTCGTTGTCGGCAGTAACTACTACGGCTCCTAATATTCCTTCATCTTTGTAATGGTTGAGGCGGGGTGGTAGCTTAAGTTCAAAACTACCGCGTTGCAAGCGCTGAACTCTGATTAGTTCGCTTAAGCTTAAAAGCTGCTCTAGCTTGCCATTTAGATCCTCTCCAGGACTGAGAGCTTCTTTTACAGTTAATTGGCGATCGACATTAATTACCGTTGGTTGAATTTCAAATTCAACTACCTGTCCGCTCGTAGGATCGATAGTAATCAGTACCGAGATGCAATTGCGATCGCGCCCTAGCAGCAAAGCGCAGCGCTCTAAAACGGCTTCTGGTAGCATTTGCAGCACTGTTTCGCCCAAATAAACCGCGCTACCTCGCTTCAAACCCTCGCGGTCTAAAGCAACTAATTCTGGGGTAATATAATGAGCAACATCCGCAATATGTACTCCAAGCTGCCAGTGTCCCGCCGGAGTCTGTTCAATTGAAAAAGCATTTTCGATTGGTGTTGCATCGGTATCTTCTTCAACAATTGTCAAAGTAAAGAGCGATCGCAAATCAATCCTAGTTTTGAGGTCGCTTTTACTTACAGTTTGAGGTAAGTTTTGAGCCGCAAGCTCGACTGCGGGTGCAAAAACTCTTGGTAAATCGTGCTTGCAGCAGACCAAATCGATATCTGCCGCAGCTTCCGCATCGCTACCGAGAATTTGAACTACTTTGCCAATTGGTGGAAACTGCGCGAGGGGATAGCGCTGAATTTCGACGTGAACGAGGTGATTTATAGCTTGGCTTAGGTCGTGTTCGCCATTTGGTTGTAATTCAATTTCAAATAGCAAGCGATCGTCTAGAGGTACAGCCCGCATTGCGCCATTACTTGCCTGCTTGATTCTAGCTAGCAAGCTGTGATTTGAGCGCTCGACAATTAGCTTTACTTCTCCTTCGGGGCTGCGGCGGCGACTGCCTTCTTTGGTAAGTTTGACTAAAACGCGATCGCCATTCCAACCCGTACTTAGGTGGCTTTCACGAATATATATGTCTTCTACGCCTTCCCCTTGTTGAATTGCAAAGCAAAAACCTTTACTTGAACACCGCAATTTTGCCTCAATTAAATCTTCTTCGTAAACTCGGCGGTATTTGCCGCGATCTTTAGCAACGATCCCAACTTTTTCTAATACGTCCAAGGCAATATGCAGTTTATGAATTGACTGTTCGTCAGAGCAATCAAGTTTTTTTTCTAGTACCTTGGCAGCAAGTAGTTTATCATCTGTAAAATTTGCCAATAATGTAGCGATTGAAAAAAGTTCCATGTAGCGAGCCGCCCTCCGGTCGAAAAATCATTATTATTACGTCAATGCAGCAACAAAACCTTAATGCTACCCAGCCGACAAGCTGTTTTTTGTATAGCTTACTCAAGTAGGCTTACAAAAGCCCTCTCCAGCAATTAACTAGCGGCACTAATTCAAAACGCGATCGCACCTTTGTTACTTTCGCTGCGAGTTTTGGCTTAGGTTTAACGAACTACATACTAATTGCCTCAACGGATAAAGCCCAAGGTAGTAGTAGTTGCCCTTAAATGGGTAGCTTTGGTTGACTAGCTATTAATTAGCGTATCAATATATTTATTCTAAGATCGAGCGGACTGATATAAAACGGCTATTTGCACCAATAAGCAATTAGGATAAGAAAGTAGTCCCTAGGTATTTTGGCTGCAAAAATCAGCCTTTCGGAATTTACAGATTGTTTATCTTAGGAGCGCGTGCTATTCGTTTGCGTGGTATCTCTAACTTCAAAATCTCCGCCAATCGCCCTACTACTAACGCTAACTAGCTTTGCAGGGCTGTATACATAAAATTTTTGTATTTTGCTATTTCTTTAAATATGTTGGCTCAATTTCAAGAACGCTATCCTACCGCCAGTCTTTTATCCAAGTTACTGACTATTTATCATGGTAAATTTGTAGTTCAAGTATCCGTCAAGATTGAAGGAGTTGTTCGTGCTACAGGCATGGCAGCCGCCGAAACCATAGAATTAGCAGAAGACCAAGCAAGATTGAGAGCCGTAGCTTCGCTTGCTGCTCCGGTGTCTCCACCCCAAGAGAGCGATCGCGTTACTTCTGTGCCAGAATCTAACCTAAATAGCGAACAAGTTTCAAGGGTCGAGCGCCGCAATTCATCAACAGCCGCCGCTCCTTTGGTAGACTATCCAGAATTTGCCCCCCCTAGTTCAACCGATTACTTGTCGCTAATCGCCACCGATTCTGACTCGGTAGCTGAGGAAGATTTTGGGATTGAGCCAATTACTCCAGCTAACAATGTTACGCCTTTTGTAGCGCGTACTGACACCGAAGCTCTCCCAACCCTCGATTTTATCGATGCAGAATCCAAACTAGGCGTTACTGAACCAATAGATTTATCCGATACATTGATTGCGATTGAAACCGAGCTAAGAAACTTGCGCTGGACAGCCGAGCAAGAGCGTAAATATATCAAACGCATCTACAACAAAGAATCCCGCGATTTATTAAGTACGCAACAACTCTATGAATTTTTGAATTACTTACAAGTGTTTGCTCAAACGGGCAAAGAACTCGCTCGTTTGGCTTGGACTAATCAACAGGGTAAAGAGTATTTAATCGAAAACTACAACAAACAATCGCGCCAATATTTAACTTATCTTGAATTACAAGAATTTTTGCAGCATTTGCAGGCAATGAGCTAAAAAGTTTGTTTAATTTTCCCCAAAAACAATCCCCTCGACCATTCGAGAGGATTGTTTGGATTTAGCTAACAACTGCCATTGGTCGGCTACCTGCCGCATGACGGTTGATTACTTGGTCAATTAGACCGTAATCTTTAGCCTCGGTTGGGGACATAAAAAAGTCTCGCTCCGTATCTTCCGCAATCTTTTCCAGAGGTTGACCCGTGTGGGCGGCTAAATGCTCGTTCAACTTTCTTTTGTGGTAAAGAATTTCTTTTGCCTGAATTTCAATATCTGTTGCTTGTCCTTGCGCTCCTCCAAGAGGTTGATGGATCATAATCCGCGAATTTGGTAAACTCATCCGCTTACCTTTAGTACCAGCACTCAGTAAAAAAGCACCCATACTTGCCGCAAGTCCAGTACAAATTGTACAAACATCGGGGCGGATATGCTTGATTGTATCGAAAATGCCCATGCCTGCTGTTACCGAGCCACCGGGAGAATTGATATATAGAAAAATATCTTTTTCTGCGTCCTCGGCATCTAAAAACAGCAGTTGAGCAACGATTAAGTTGGCTAAGTTGGAATCAACCTTCTGCCCTAAAAACACTATCCGCTCTCTTAAAAGGCGGGAATAAATATCAAAAGCGCGTTCCCCGCGACCGGATTGCTCAATAACGATAGGAATCACTTAACTTTAGTCCTGCTTATTTTTAGAAGTATGCTTTAATTTTAGCGATTATCTGGAGTCATCCTCGGATCTTGGCTAACTTAAGGGTTGGGAGTTGTTTTCACAACTATAGGTTGGCTAGGTGGTAATTTTTCAATCGCAATTAACGATTCTATTACTGATTTGACTACCGGAGCCGCAGTTGTAGAGCCAAAAGCAATGCCTTTTGGTTCATCTACAACGGCTAAAATTACATAACGAGGGGCTTCCACAGGAAAAATGCTGACAAAGCTAGTAATTTTTGCCTTACTATAATAACCACCCGTAGGACTTGCTTTTTGAGCCGTGCCAGTTTTTCCTGCTAGACGATAGCCAGGAATTTGGGCAGCTTTACCCGTTCCTTCTTGCACCACTTTTTCCATCATTGTTACTACCTGCTGGGTAGTTTTTGGCGAAAAAAGCTGTTGGGTCGGTGGTAAAGTTGGTTGCCAGTGAGATTTTCCTTCCGCGTCTACTAATCCACGCACAACGTGGGGAGTAACTAATTTACCGCCATTTGCCAAAGCGGCGTGGAGTTGAACGAGCTTAATTGGGGTAAGGGAAAATCCTTGCCCAAAAGAAGTAGTCGCAGGTTCAATTGGATAAGTAATAAACTGGTGGCGGTTTTTAATTTGACCTGCGGTCTCAAAAGGCAAGTCTATACCTACTGGTTTATTTAAGCCTAGTTTTTGCAACCATTTGTAGTAATCAACGGGCTTCATCCGTTGCATAATTTGCACCATGCCCACATTACTGGAATATTGCAAAATCCCCGCAACCGAGAGCGAGTAATGGCTCTCTTTCTCTGCATTTTTAATTGGCCAACCACCGACCTTAATTACATCGGGGTCGCCAAATACAGTATTTGGTTGAATTACGCCATTTTCAAGAGCGATCGCTACATTTATGGGCTTAAAGGTCGATCCTGGTTCGTAGAGGTCTGATAGCGCCCAATTTTTAAATAAATTAAAGTCTGATTTGTAATAAGTATTGGGATCGTAGGAAGGATACGAAACCATAGTCAAAATTGCCCCATCTTTGGCATCCATTACAATCACGCTGCCGCGTTTAGCACCAAACTTTTGTAATTGTTCTTTAAGCCGGAGACGAGAAGCTCTTTGCAAACGAGTATCGAGGGTAAGCTGTAGCCTCAAGTCATCTACGTGTAAAAATCCTGGCGGTAAGCGATCGCCCATTAACGCGCCATCGCCCCGACGGTTGAGTTTAACTTTGCTCACAGGGCGCTCTAGCCACTTTTGTTGGCTGTATTCTACGCCCGCTTGACCGCTACGATCGAGATTGACATAGCCGACTACATCGCCCACTAAGTCTTGTTGGGGATAGAAACGCGCATACTGCTCGTTTAGCTCTAGCCCATCAATATAGGACTTATCGATCCGTAAGTTGCGAATTTTTTGAGCAACTTCTTCAGATAATGCTGAAGCTACGCGAATACCTGTTGGGCGGCGGCTAAATAACTTTACCAACTCCTCTGGGGGGCGATTTAATGGGTCGCTTAATGCCTGGGCGACTTGGGCGGGAGGTTTTTTAAATAATTGAGGATGAGCGTACAAAGTATAAATAGGTCTATCAATCGCTAAGACATTATTAGACCTATCTACTACTGGGCGACGGGGAACAAAGGGTTGCAAAGAAACTACTTGCTGGTTCTCTGCCTTAGCTGTTAACCTCTCTCCATGTAAGATCTGCAACCGATACAACTTTACGAGCAGTCCGATAACGGCGGCAAATAAAACTCCCCAAACTAGCAACAGCCTTAAATAAAACAATTGCGGTTTTAAAGGGCTGGCAAATTTTGCTTGGTTTTGGTGCGACCTTTTTTGCCGCTTTGGGTTTTGGCGTTGCTTTGATGGGCGATCGCCTTTGAATCCTGAAGTTGGTGGACGAACCGAAGTTGGCATTGGTTACACAACTAATAACGAGTAAGTGAGCGTAAGTTCGAGCATTTATCTAACACGTATTGGTATCAATACGGCTCTATTGTAATATTTACTTAACTTTTGGCTGTTAATAACCACCGGGAATGTCAATTTTTAGTTGAGGATGGGCATCGCGGGTGGAAATCAAGCGATCGCCTTTAGGACTAGAGGACGGCAAAACAATTGCCGCCGCCGGATTTGGCGAAACAAGTTCTGTCGCAGGCTGTTCGGCTTCTTTTGCCAATTGATTCTTCAGTGCCTCATTGGTAGTTATTAGCTGTCTTTCGTAGCGTTGCAAATGTTCTAACTTGCGATATTCTTGATTCCACCTTTGTTGTAAATAAGCGGTCGAGCTATACATTACTAGCATTCCTGCGATCAGCAAATAGGTTGCTATCCCAAAACGTCGTTGTAAAGAGCGCAAATATAAAAACCACATTGGCAAACGCGACTCTAGGGAAGTTGGCGATTTTTGTTTTCTGGGCGTAATTACTACTCGGCGATCGCCATTTAAACTAGATTGAGCTTTGCTAGAAGATCGCTTGCGCGTAGAAACTGCCGCCGAATTGGGAACAATACTCATAAATTAGGATTTTCAAAGTTAATAAAGCTATTAGTCAATTACTCTCGGTTATTTTAGAAGTTTAATCAACAGCAAAATATTAATTCAAGAGCAGCTTTTTTATACTAGGAATTGGTAACCCGTAATTTTATTTTTTAGCTAAAACTTAGTCAATATAGCTAGCAAATTTAATTTTTAGGGAAAAATCAGGAATATTTCTTGGTTTTTTGTCCTGTCTCGGCATTTTTTAGCCAAACCTATACCTAAGGACGTAGGCTGTAAGACAAAAAAATGTTATCTTTTCTAGAAATATTGGGAACGGCAATAATTTACAATTTTGTTGCTTCCAGTAAGCTATTTAGTAGCTGTCGCTAATTTCCCCAAAGTGGTAAGTCAGCAAAGATTTAAGCAAGTACAATTGTACTTGTTTAATAAAAGTCAACAAATGCGGTATCTTAATCAACAAGCGGCTCATTTATGTTATGCCGCAATTGGTGAAAGAGGAGTTATGAAAACAAAAGTCATTGGTATTGCTTTGGTATTCGGTCTATTAGCAGGCACTTTGGGAGCTTGCAGTCAAACTGGAGGCGATGGTGCAAGCCCATCACCCGCAGAATCTCCAACTACATCCCCCACAACTTCGCCCTAGTAGCTAGGAAAACAACTTATTCAAAGTTGGCGAAGTATTCTCCTACAAACAAAAAATCTGCAATAGCAAGTTGAATCAAGGTAAATCGTCCTAAATTTAACGAGCGATGCCATTTATTTGTAGGAGAATTATTTTACTAATTTAGTTAAACCGCCAGTCTGCTAATGCTGCTACTGCAATTTAGTACCTCTCATTATTGCCGCAAAGCAAGACTAGCCCTAGGTTATAAAAAAATATCTTATCAAGTTAGTAACTTGACTCCAGGCTTGCATATTCTCAAGCTCAAGCCATTAACAGGATTAACAACCTTACCTGTATTGTTACCCCAAGAGACAGGGCAGCCAAAAGCCATCGCTGATTCTACAAATATCTTTAAATTCCTAGAAAGTTACTGTCCAAAACCCACCCTATTTTTGCCTGACCCCGCCCAACAAACCGAAGCAAATATGTTGGAAGATTGGTTAGATGAAAGTATCGGCACGGCAACTAGGTTCGTGTATTATCATTTCCGCGCGAGGGCGGGTAAAGCCATCGATCCGACACTTTTTAGCCAACTATTAATTCAAGTTGTACAGAAGCAATACGGCATTACCGATGCTACGGCAGAACTTGCAACCCAAAGGATAGAAATTGCGCTAACGCAATTATCGCGGCGTTGGCAGAAAAGCAATTATTTAGTTGGTGAAACCTTAAGCATTGCCGACTTAACCGCCGCCGCCTTGCTCAGTCCTCTAGCTTTAATTCCCACCTATCATCAACAATATCCCTGGCTATTCGAGCAAATTAAGCAAATTCATTTAGTTTGCTCTGAACCATTACCGCCAGGAATTATTAAATAATAATATCTATTAAATTCGCTCTT
>QQTW01000991.1_pt1 | contig 19263 bp, 21 predicted proteins | sample 1904831 | NCBI WGS metagenome assembly QQTW01 (sample SAMN09435610, study PRJNA476489) | Subsurface metagenome, whole genome shotgun sequencing project. | reverse complement strand
ATTCTTCGAGACCTGTCCGAAGGGATTGATGGCGGTGCCGCGCATATACACCAGTTGCTGAATCGATCCCGTGACGTTGTCGATGTAGCTGGTCTTCGAGGTCGTACCGATCGCAATGATTCTTAATTGATCCTCCTTCACGTCGTTCTTGTCGCTGGTATTGGGAGGTAGCTGTTGGTCGGTAGTGGCGGTAGTGGCGGCAGCTGCGTTGCTGCTAGTGTTGTTCGCATGGTCGTTGGACGTCGACGACGATGACGCTGACGACCAGTGGGATGATGAGGCCGACGACGAGGAGACGGACGAGGTCATGGCCGCCGACGAAAACTTCTTCTGCGCTTTCCGGTTAAAGATCGCTTGAACGATCCGTTGGACCAATTGCGCGTAGACTTCAAACGAAGGTTTATTGTTCTGATCACGATGGTGATTATGATGATGGTGGTTGCGGCCTAGAAAACCGATTTCTGGTCGGATCGGACATACGGGCCACGAGGTTAGGTTCAGGGTCACCAGGTTGGGAAGGGAGAGAGCATGGTCCTTTGAATTCTTAATCAGCCACGGAGCAGCATCAATCAGGGGAAAAGTCAACCACTTACGATATAATCGGTAAAGTTGGAACTGAGATGAGCATCCAGCAGCTTCGGAGACGGGCATCCAATCGCCAGCTCCCGTAATTTCGTACACTGTCGACATAACGTCCCGAAATCCGTCTTCGAGTAGTATCGGTCGACGGAGTACGAGATGGGCTCGGCGGAATGCATCATCAGCACCTCCAAGGTGGCTGCATGGTTGCAGATGGTTTCCACTCTCGGCAGACGATCTCCATCGAAGAAGATGACGCATAAGTTCTTGAGGGAGGACACGCTCTGCAGGAAGTTCTCCAGCGCTGATAGCACGTAGGTCGGGCCGCGTCCTTCCGATGCATGGACAAACACCAGCTCCTGCAGCTTCCTCGGTCGTTTGGCCGGTTTGGCCATCTCGGCGAACAGCGCATCCGCCCCGCCGCAAGCGTGCACGGTCAAGACCTCGAGACTCGGAAAATCAATCACCCTCATGTACGTCTGGGCCACCCAGCGCACGTTGATCTTGTGCAGCGATAGCGCTCGCAAGGCCATCGGTTGGCATTGCTGAAAGGGGAGCTTGTCTTGGAAGAGCGTCGACGTGATCAGTCCCGGTCGATTGCTCTCGTCGTTCCACGACTGCGACGGAGTCTCGTCGCTGTCGTCCGTCGTGCGTCGCACCAGCCAGTCATCAAAGACGGATTTGATCCATAGTTCGTCCAGCTTCGGCGTATCGCGCATGATTCGGTGGCAGGCCTGCAAGGTGACCAGATTGTTCGGATAGAATTTGAGGGCGTGTAATTCCGTTAGATTCTTGATCAGATCCGGATGTTGATCCAACGCATCATTGAGTGACTTGTCCAACGGGCCGACCTCCAACCCCTTGAGCTTCTTCTGCTTTCGACACAGCAAGACCAGATTGTCCACGCTGAAATCCTCGTCGTGGTTCCAGTACACGGTGTGCAGGATGTTCTCCGGGAGCAGGTCGATCAGCAGTCGGACCGTGAAATGCACCGGACTCCATCGTCGGAGGATGATCTCCCGCGCGGGCCTTCGGCGAGGTTCCTGGTGGACCATCATCGCCGGCTGAGGAGGCGGCGGCGGAGGGGGTAGTCCACCACCTGCGCCATTGACGATCATTGGCTGCGCCGGAATCAGACCCGGCAAGTTGCCCGGCTGGGGTGGCGGTAGCTGCGGCGGAGGCGAGGGAGACTCCGACCGCGGCACGATGCGAACCGGGCGAGGATAGTCGCTATGGGCCGAATTCAGGACCAGCACCCGGATATGTTCCAGCCCGGGATTGTTCCGATTCAGAAAGGCTGAGATCTTTAAATCGTCCTCGCTGCCGATTTCCAACTCGACCTGTCGATATAGCTGTCGCACGGCGATATTGCGCAGTGACTTACACGACAGACATAAATTCTTGAGGTCGGTCGGTCTGATGACCTGAATGTCAGAGAATTCAATCAGCCAACGCGTCATATCAAGCAAGGCGAATATCAATCGAAGCTTACATAGCTGATGATCATCGCAGTTAGGTCGTACGACAAATCGAGCAACCTGAAGGACGCCATGTTGATGGTGTTGTTGCTGGAGGACCACGAAGATAGTGAGATTTGGCGGGGTGGAGGAGCGATTGTGACGATCAAGTTGACGGCGGGCCGAAGAAGGCAAGGTCAATGTCGGGGCGTCATGTCAGCCTGATCGACCGGGAGCCTTTCGAGGTGAATGCACGACACGCTGACACCATCAGACTGCAGTAGCACATGAGGTCGACAGTGAATGCCATCCAACCGTCTGCCCCTACAGACACCAGGGATGCATTCATGGTACGGTATGTTGTGTTTGTGGCAGTGTATCAGCCTCGTGGCGGTGCGTTGTCATAGCTCCTTACCCCACTACTGCCAACGGCGGAGCACAATAGTAAGACCCGAGTCGCTTGTTGGACCATCAACACCACGACGTTAGACCAGAGCTCCATGCTCCAAGCGATGATGGCACATTCTACAAGATGATCAAAGCTTCTGCTTGTTTACGCGTCGTCGTCTCCGTAAGCTTCACCGACAAATGGGAAGGACTGTAGGCGTTGTAGCGTCCAATAGCTTCCCCGCCTTTGCAACTCCATGACCAACAGTTGGTATGCGGCATTTCTGGACAGGCTTATTCGAAGCCATGCAAGGCTCCCTTACTCCACCAGCAGCAGTATGGCGCTTACTTTGGACCCTTCTGTCAGTATAAAAGAAGGCATCGAGTCCTGGAAATCTTCCGTTCCTATTTTGAAGAACTTCTTCAAACACTGAATCAAAAACAACTTTGAAGGCACCTCTTCAAACGGTCTCTTTGTATTCCATCTACTGAATCGAGCCATGGTGATGATACGAGACTTATTCCCACTCATTGTGGCCTTGCTGTGGTGCGTGCCCTCTTCGCTAGCATTGTCGGCCAATGAAGAACGGCAATTGCTTGTTCGATATAACTCGACCGATGACTCGAGTTCACGCTGCGTTAGTCCTCCTGGCTTGGTTTTTTTCCGCGTGCTGGATGATCCAGCCTCAAACTGGATCGGCACAGTCGTATATCAATGTGTTGACTGGCCAATGAATCCAGTGCCGGCTACTCTCCTCTCAGCTCAACGGCAAAGTATTCTATTCTGGAGATCCCGTCTACGTCAATCAACAAAATGGTACGGTTGATGGATACTGGTCCGCACTCGAATCCGATATAAAACCAGCATGTCGGGTGGGGCCGACACAGGCAGACGATGTCGCCGTGGCTGTGTCAACATTGACTCGTGCTCGGTGCTTGTTTGCCGTGCGAGGAGGAGGACACACTCCTTGGGCCACGGCGGCCAACATTCAAGACGGTGTCACGATTGACCTTTCTGGTCTCAAGCATGTCAATACCACAGGGCTAGTCACCTCGGTCGGCGGCGGGGCCAGATGGGACGATGTCTACCGTACACTGCAACCATTGGGACTTGGGGTTGTGGGAGGTCGGAACGCACCCGTTGGCGTCGGAGGCCTGATCACGGGTGGTGGGAAGTCCTATTTCGAAACGCTATACGGCTTTGCTTGTGACAATGTCGTCAATTTTGAGGTGGTACTCGCATCAGGGAAGATCGTCAATGCCAATGGTCAAGAGAATCAAGATTTGTATCGAGCTCTAAAGGGAGGGTCGAACAACTTTGGTGTGGTCACTCGCTTCGATCTGCGAACGTTTCGGCTAGGCAAAATCTGGGGTGGCCGCACACTATACCCGACCAGCACCGTCCGACAGCAGTTTCAAGCACTGCAAGAATATACCGCGGCGTCCGGAGATGGCGTTGATCCCAACATCTCCGTTATGACAGTCAACGCATGGACAGCGGGCGAGCACGCTTTTACGGCCAATTCATACTTCAACGCCAAGCCCGAAGCAGCACCGTCTATCCTGAAGCCATTTACCGACATTGGGCCCGTGCTGAATAGCACGATGCGGGTCGATGATTTCTACAACCTCGCCATCGAAGACAATGCCATCCTCCCGAATGGTCGTCGGTGAGCTTCATCTTTATCCTATTATCGATCGCAGGAGTCGAGCGGTTCGTCTGGAACTAACGCTTTCGTTGCAGCCAATTATTCGCCACAGGCACCTTTGGCAACAGCGCGGAGATGTGCATGCGTATTTATGACATTGTCGACACCGCTTTTGGCTCGACGAAAAATATCACTGGCACATTGGGGGCGATCAATATTCAGCCCATCTCCCGAGACATGTTGCGTCGATCAAACTTGGCTGGAGAGAACAGTCTTGGCCTTGGTCCCGAGGACGGAGATCTACTCGGTATGTTCAGCCTTTGTCTCCCATCCCATTATCTACTCGTCTTCTTCCAGCCCATTCGATACAACTACTCTTCATTCGATGCTCCATCCTTCACTAACCGGTTGATGTTCGCTGGGGCATAAAAAAGATCCTTGGTTCCAATACTAATGCCAATCGATTTAGAATATCAATTGACAATCGTCTGGGATTCCCCGGCCGACGACGCCGTCTTCATCGCCCTGCTGGAATCGGTCGTCGAACAATGCGCCACGGCCGCGCGTGAACTCCGTCTTGATAATCCCTACGTCGACCTCACTCATGCCTATGCGACTCAGGATCCATTGGGTTCATATGGCGCGGATAATCTCGCCAGACTACGGTCTACGGCGAAGAAGTACGATCCAGAGGGCGTCTTCCAGAAATTGGTCCCGGGAGGATTCAAGCTGGGTGACTAGCACGGCAGGGACCCGAGGCTTGGGTGAACAATCTCTTAACCACGCCAGAGTCGATACTTTAGGAGACCGGATGAGTCGGTATAGACCGGTGGTTGTCGGTCTCCTTGAAATTGAGATTTGACGCAGTCATGGGGTTTCTCATCCAAGCCTCCTTCGGCCCACCCGGGTGATCTCATCGTGAGGTGAATTTAGTATCGCAACGTACAGTAAGCGGCCCCCATTCTCCTTAGATGACAAGTGAGGTGGGCTTGGTTACCGTGCGTTGCGATAGTAAATTCGTGTAACTATGAGATCATCCGATTCATTCGCTTATCGTACGAAGTTGGTAGCAGATGTCCTGTCACTTGCTGCACCCTTCCTCGCACAGCATTCACGGCGGAGAGCGTATGATAAGTGGGAGAGATTTCTGTCACCCGACATCGCACAAGGTCAGGTGGCAGAAGTCTCCGCCAATCCCCGTAAGCTTCTCCATACCTAGTTGGCGGGGAGAGCGTATGAAATGTGGCGGAGATTTCCGTCACCCGACCTCGTCCCATCTGTTCTGAGGTGATACTTTATCAAGTAGAACTGAGGGCATAGTGGAGCGGTGCATCCAAGGTGGGAGGGATACCCATTGAGTCATGCATCGTTGCATCTATGCTGGTAGTTTAGCGTGAGTAGAATATCATTCATGATGGATCATAATGCGTCTCAGATACTCTCGGAGATAAGCTCGTTTGTCGCACTCCTCACTTGAACTGATCCTGAGAGGCCACGATGGATTGGAAATAACTGCCATGACGAGACAGAATCACTGTGCCCTGATCCTTTTGATTCTGAAGAGAAAGACATGATCGAAGAGTGACATGACGCTTTGAAAACGACAAAATCATTCCCCAAACCTCAACGTCATCTTTGAGCCACGGCAGCACTGAGATAGGTTATATCAGCATATGTAGAATGAATCATGGTGAGGACGGGCATGTCATACCTGAGCACCTGCGTCCGGAAGAAGCCGCCTTTAGTCCTTTCGATGACCTGTTGATAGACGGATTGCGGAGGGTGGTTCATGACCACCGTGCCCTGGAGAATGTCAGGTCTACACCTTAATGTCACCAAAAGAAGAAACGCACCTCTTTGTAGTCAATCTTTGCATCGACTCGAGTATCACGAATGAGATTGACGATCCATTTCTCGCCCTCGTCTTGGCTCAGTCCGAGTCTCGTCGAGAGATCCCTGGGATTCATATCAGCATGCAAATAGAGAGGGGTGGACTTTAGTGGGAGATGAAACTCACGTGATGTCAATCCGCTGATGAATCTTGCAGTACGACTCCGAGATCAGATGTCGGGCACAGTCCACGAAGGCGTCCGCGGCCGAGACGAGGAAGAAATCACTCCGCAACAGCTCCCCGGCTTCAACCAGACGCTTCTGCGCTTCCTCGAAGTCGAAATCGATGTACAGCGCCTTGACGAAGTCCGTGACAGGATCACTGTACTCGTAGTTCTCTTGGCGGACGATGCGGACCAGGTCCTTGAGCTGTTTCTGATGCTGGCCGGAGTTGCGGCTGCGATTGCGGTTCGTGATGACTGCCGCTGCCAGGTAGCGTAGAATCCACGGACAGCTGGTCTGGATGGTGTTGATGTAGGGTGGTGAGAAGAAGAGTTCCAGGATAGTATCCCGCGCGGGCTCGAAGTTGAAGAAGGGGAAGAGACACCAGTGGATTAGCCAAGTACGGTGCTGGAGTTGAGCTAGAGGTGCGTTGAAGAGCTAGATAATGTGAGTTATGTAGAATGTCAAATGGCTCTACAATACTGCCCCACCTTAGTTTCAATCGATTCTTTGAGGGCCTGCACCTCTTCCATTGCCGCCTCCCAGTTGGTGGTGAGAATTTCGCATGCCAATTTGCCCCACCGCGCCGATTGCACTTTGTCATTGTCGGTTGACTATTTGATATTAGTTCTGAACCCAGCTCCCAGACCTTTGATTGAGCAACATACCAGCACACGAAATTGATAGAGACGTTCAGCAGCGTTGGCGTAGCTTCCGCAGCTGTACTGAAATCTCCCAAAATCGTACAAGACATTGACCATGTCGAGCGTCACCTGAACTGGATCTTAGAATTGTCCGCCTATGCAGAATGGACATCACATACACCATGTTGCTCCTTGAGAAACTGCAAGTTGGCCAACTTATCGCTCCGGAGGTTGGTGACGACGTCAGGGTTCTCCAACAGCTCAGTGATCTTGCTGCTCTCCTCCATGTACAGCTGCAGTCGCTGGAGGACTTCTTCGCGCTTCTTGACAAATTCTTCGGGAGTCTCATCTGTGTGATGCAAGTCTTGCCACAGATTCGCGACATAGTCGGTCATGTTGGTCTGCTTGAGCAGCTCATATTTGGCTTTGGTGATCTCCTCGGGCGCCTCATCTTCTTGGCTCGAGATGAATTCGAGCAGCGGAAAGACCAGATGGCGGTCCAGGTGCGGAATGAGCTTCTGCAAAAGATCATGTTCGCGTGCGACATCCTCGGGCTTCAATTGTGTATTTGCTTGAGACTGTGCGCCATTAAGAATGGCGTCTGCGGCGGTGGGCGTGTTGTCCGTCATCGTGAGGATGAGATGTGGGATTGTCGCGAAACGTTTCGTGGTGCGCCCTGACTTCGAATTTGAATATTACGTTGATTGGCCCTTGGTGGGGTGGAAGATGTTCCGACGGGGAAGGGTTCTTCCGAGCTGAACAATAATTTCTCCGGCGCCGAATGTCAAAGCTTCAGCACGCCAGTCCCGCTTGCCAGCAGAAGTGAACTTCATGATGCTGTGCAGATCACCCCAGGGTAGGCTCCTGGCAAGGAGCTTTTGCACGCGGAAACCACTTACGATACCATCACACACTAGAGGTCTTGCAGACAAAAAGGGTAACGAATTTCGTATATAACATACTGATGACCCACGAGCTAATCTACTATGCAGCAACTGACGCCATACCTCCTCAACAACCCTACTTCATTCGACGATCCAGCTTTGGCAATTTCCCCATCTATCATCTTCGGAAGCGTGGAGGCAATCTGCTGCAGACCGTCATTCGAAAGACTGAAGGTGACGTGGAAGCTTTGCGAGCAGAATTGATGCAAGAATTCCAGCTTGGGGAGAAAGAAGTTTTGGTTAATCAATTGACAAGACATATTACGTTGAAGGTAGGTGCTCCCGTCGGTCATCCTGGTTTCATTTTCTTATTCTTTCATGAACAGGGGCTGCGGAAAGTGCAGGTTGGCAAATTCTTGGAACAACGAGGCTTTTGAAGGCTGTCGTTGTTGGCTTGTCGAGTAACTTCCTTGCAGCAACTATACCCTGCATAGGTGGTAGTCGTATCGAAGCGGCGTTGGTGGACTGGTGAAAGTGGGACCCGAGCGTGGAGTTTTAGTATGAATGCGCTGTATATACAAGTCGAAACAGAACCTACCAGTCCTCGGCCTATTCATTGGACGAAATATCTTGTTGGTGTATCCGTATATCCAAGACGCTAATTCCGACTAAGTCTTCAGAGTACAACGATTCGTTAGGTACAGTTTGTCAATTGGTTTCGAGGGTTTCCATGTGCGACTCCCTGGGGTTTCTATTTTACCCTTCAATCCAGTCCCAATTTAGTCGACATAATTGCTCTTACACGCTTATTTTACGTTGTGCCGGCTTTGACCAGATATCGAGCGCTAGAGTTGTATCAGGTCGTGGAGGTCGATATCACATTCGTGCATACATGTCCAACTTTATACAATTATCATGGAAATCCACGTGTGTCCTGCGCAAGAAAGGAAAATGTAGCCATGAATGTTGCACAACTCCGACTCAATGCTACCAGCTCCATTTCATATGCCATCTAAACATCGGTTTTGTTTAAGCCATCTGCTTTCTCCTTTTTTTCACCTGTCCAATCCAGCATACGCACACAGCTCACGCACGACTGCAGCATCAGCGCCATGATTCAACAGCGTGCCCAGCAAGCCCTCTTTCTTCAGGGAGATGCCCGTTGGCGGGCCCGCAGTTGGGTCATCCGCATCATATGATTTCTCCGCCAGTCGACGCAGTACGGTGATGCCCCGGTGAGTGATGGACGCAAAGGTCAAGGGTTCCTGTTCGCGAGCCCGTCCCGCCAAGAGCTGCCTGGTCGCTTGCACGCTCTGATCCGTGCTCAACAGACACACCAGGCGGAGCAAATTCAAGGCGAAGCAGTCTCCAGACGACAGCCACGACCGAGCGACGCCCGTCTCGTGACCGGGCGTCAGATCGGAGAGAATCTCGGCCGCCAGCATGCCCTGAATGAGATAGGGCTTCCGTGCCACCACCACTGGGATGGGGTTTATCTTACCGATCTCAGGAATGGGTGAGATGGCGAGGGCAAAAGTCCGCGTGAGTAGATCGAATGGGGGTGTCGACGCGTGGTCGTTCAGGAAGATGGCGCGGTAGAGCGTTCGGTTGGGTTCGTCGCGCACGAGGAGCTTCGCCAGGCTGTCGACGGCCAGAGGTAGGTAGCGATGGAGGGTCGGCTGATAAGGAGAGAACAGAATTGTGTCGCTGCCGTTGTTCATCGGAGGAGGACACGGGGCAAAAGCCAGCAGGAAATGCAAGAGCGACAATGCCTCTTCTTTTCCGGGAATTTCGATGATCTGGGCCAGGTTCGACAGAAAAATGACGACGTCCTTCATAAAATCCAGTGTATCCTTGAATTTCCGGAAGAGCATATTGCGCGTCCCCAGGTGTCGGATGATGTTCGCCAGTGGCCGGATGACAATGGAATCAGACAGGACCTGGTGGTTCATCTCCGCAAAGGACAGATTGCGTAGGATCGTCGTGATACAGATCAGCCGTTCCACCGCTCGGTCGAGTTCATACTCCACGCTGCCAAAATCCGGCACGGGCTGTAACATGTCCACCTCGGCGCGCGCGGCCCGCAAGAGGTCCTCGTAGGAAGCGATGTCAATCACGTCGGATACCTCTACTGCATGCTCGACCAGCAGTTCCACTTGCTCCTCGGCGCAGTCGATCAGCGCCTCTAGGAGGTCATCGCAGCCGGGGAGGGACAGTTGGAATCGAGGCTCCGCCGAGATCACGGTCAAGGTATCGAGAGCGTATCGCATCTCGGCACGCAGACTCGACTGCAGGCTCATGTTCAGGGCATGGATGTCAATCACACCCAGCTCGGCGAATGTTGGCATGGTCGGTCGATGGTAGTCCAGCTCCGCTCCCAGCTGGGCCATCAAGCCCAAGTCGATCCCACCGCACGTGTCCAACGTTCGAACCCGAGGGTGATACACGGGCGAGGAGTCCTGTTGGGCCAAGGGGCTGCTGGGAATTTGCGAGGCCTGCCGAGGATCTCTAGGACCAAGACTCGCCTCTCTGGTTCGTGGTACAGGTGAAGCAGCAGCATAAGCCGCACCAGGACCTTGAGGGTGCGTCGGATGTAGATGGCCCATGGCGGTCGGTGCTTGTTGACCGGGCGGCGGATACTGCCTGTTCGGCAGCTGAGGCGGCTCCGGCGTTGCATGGCCGTTCATCGGCAACGCGAGCTTATCTTGATGCGGAGAGGGCGCATGCGAAACGGGAGGATGTTGAGGGTGGAATGGCTGTGACTGAGGGATCATCGGCTGGGTAGCCGTAGGTTGAATGCGCGGATCAAACTGTTTAGGGGGTGACATTTGCTGCGGCATGGAGTTTATCTCCACCATCTGTGTTTGGGCGTGTGCTTGTGCTTGTGCTTGTGCCTGCGCCTGAGCCTGTATCTGCGCCTGGGCTTGAGCTTGAGCTTGCGCCTGAGCCTGTGCCTGTGCGTGGGCCTGTGCGTGGGCTTGAACTTGGACCTGTTGCGCTTGGTTCATGGCCCGCTGTCGTTGTTGTGACTGGATCCAGGCTTCTTCATATGACGCTAGATTCCGTTCGTAGTGCTCTTTGAGCTCGGCTGGTGCCTGCGGATACTTGGTATGCGGAAGTTGCATGGCGGCGGCCACAGCGGGCCATGCTCCCGTCGCCGTCACTCGGGGTGAGCCTCCCATCTTCATCACCGTTCCCCATAGATGCATCAGATTGATGGCTCTGTCTCCAACAGTGGGTGAGAGATTCAACGGTTGACCTCGTTGACCCATGAATTGCGCCAGATGCTTCACAAACTGCTCCGGTTGAAGGCCCGCACCCTGAGGACGAGGGCCTGCCATTCCTGGCCGGCCGTCGGGTTGTCCATATTGTTCTGGAACACCAACTCGTCCTGCTTGCATCCGACCCTGTGCTATCATCTGCTGCTGATGTGCCTGCTGCCGAAAGCGAGCCTGCTGCATCCATTGTGCGTTAGGAAGTTGCTGGGGCATCGACTGGGGCGATTGCATCGGTGGCGTGGAGAAGGCATGCGGCAGCGGCCGGGCGGACATGCCAGGCGACTGGACATATGGTGCGCCATACGGCGCATAGGTTGCACCTGCCGGGTAGACGGGCGGTGGCTGATTCATATTGGGAGGTTGCATGCGGCCAGTTTGATCGGCAAAGGGAGGGGTCATCATCGTGCGCGATTTGGTATTCAATATCCGGGCGGGGAGTGTTGGATAGAGCGACGGTCTATTCTGTCTGATACGCGTCACTTGGGAAGTTCACATTCTCGGTCATGATTTAAAATGCTGTGTAGGGGGAGGTGGGAGATTGGGCTGTACACGATAGGGCGTCTAGTGGTCGCGTTGATGTCGCGCCGTTGCCTGGTGCGGCTCTGCGGGCGGCTAATGCGGCTGTGGTCCGGATGCCGGAAATACCAATATCCGACGTCGGAAATGGTTGGCCGCATCAGCGCCTCCAGACGCGGCATCAACATCCGACATCTTCGATCGGGATAGTGAGCAACGGACGGCGACATCCCCCTCTCGAAAAGATCATTCTCCGGCGTTGCAAATCCAACACTTTCACTCATTCGATATTTGACCCATTCTCCAATCATCATGGGTGATGTAATGGTCGAGAAGCCGTTGGTCCAGGCTGCAACGCAACGGAGACCTATTCCGTCGTCGGTTCCCAACTTCGAGGGCCTAGAAACCAGCTCAGAAGTCAAAGACGAGTATGCGACGCTCAAGGCGCTACAAAGGCAGCTAGAGTTCGTACAGGAGACTGGGATATAGTACGGCAAGGGCTCCGCTAACAAGGCCCAGGTACATCAATCTCCAAGAGGAGTATATCAAGGATGAGCAACGGTATGTTTGACTGTTCCCAGTGATCGCTCAGTCAGTTGCTGATTTTGTCTACTCAGGAGTCTCAAGAGGGAGCTGGTTCGAGCACAAGAAGAGATCAAGCGCATTCAAAGCGTACCCTTGGTGATTGGGCAGTTTATGGAGGCGATCGATCAGAAGTGAGCTGCTCTTTTATTATTGAGGGATTCATGGCTGATATATGACAGCACCGGTATCGTACAGTCTTCGACGGGGTCGAACTATGTCGTGCGGATTCTGTCGACGCTGGATCGAGAGAAGCTGAAGCCTTCATCGTCCGTGGCGCTTCATCGCCATTCCAACTCGCTCGTCGACATTTTGCCTCCCGAGGCGGACTCCTCGATTGCCATGCTGGGAGCTGATGAGAAGCCTGATGTGACGTATGCCGACGTGGGTGGGCTGGACATGCAGAAGCAGGAGATTCGGGAAGCGGTCGAACTGCCTCTCACCCACTTCGACCTATACAAGCAAATAGGTATCGTATTCATCATCACATCTTAGCATGAGAAACACATTGCTAATCACTACAGGCATCGACCCCCCTCGTGGTGTGCTCCTCTATGGTCCCCCCGGTACTGGTAAGACGATGCTGGTCAAGGCGGTGGCCAACAGCACGACGGCCAGCTTCATCCGCGTGGTGGGGTCGGAGTTCGTCCAAAAGTATCTTGGCGAAGGCCCACGCATGGTGCGGGATGTGTTCCGAATGGCGCGTGAAAACTCGCCGGCCATCATCTTCATCGACGAGATTGACGCCATCGCCACGAAGCGGTTCGACGCGCAGACGGGCGCCGACCGTGAAGTGCAGCGTATCCTGCTGGAGCTGCTCAATCAGATGGACGGATTCGATCAGGCCAGCAACGTCAAGGTCATCATGGCCACCAACCGAGCCGACACGCTGGATCCGGCCCTGCTTCGTCCCGGTCGTCTGGACCGCAAGATCGAGTTTCCGTCATTGCGCGATCGACGCGAGCGTCGTTTGATCTTCACCACCATCGCCTCCAAGATGTCGCTGTCGCCCGAAGTCGATCTTGACTCGCTGATCATCCGCAATGATCCCCTGTCGGGTGCCATCATCGCGGCCATCATGCAGGAGGCTGGCCTGCGAGCGGTCCGCAAGAATCGATACAACATCATTCAGTCTGATCTGGAGGATGCCTACTCAAGCCAAGTCAAGGGTGCGCAAGAAGCGGACAAGTGAGTACTCTTTGTCTTATGCCCCTACTTATTACAGTCGTACTGACCGTCATACCAGGTACGACTTCTATCGTTGAGCTCATCTGCTATTTTCCGTTTCCGCTGTCGTCTTCAAAGCTTCCACCTTTGAAGGTTTCGTGCGGGTAATCCTATAGCTATCCTGTCAGGCCGTTTCAATGCATCTCAGAGAACCACATTCGCGAGCGTCACCTTTTTAACCGTTCATCGTGTGATTTTGATACTGCATTTTCTTGGTTGCTTCATACCCGACCAATAATCAAATGGTAGATGTACGTATCACAATTCCATGAATACTTTCAGGATATATCCAAGCGATGGGTTGGATCTTTTGGTTCATGTTTTACGACAACGTGAACCCAAAAAAAAATGGATGACGAGGCCAAAAGAGATGGGTTGATTCGGGGATCGAACCCGAGACCTGTCACAAATGGAATTCTTTTTCTCTTCCAATGGAGGAGAAATAGCAACCCTAAGCGACAATCATACCACTAGACCAATCAACCAGGTACAGCGAGCACGACACGAGATTTTGACCTAGTTCAACGTTCAGCCCGAGTATAAGTACGGCCGTGAATGCCCCCCAGGTCAAATAACCGCCGAAGTTCCGGGTTACCGCCCCAGCTTCCACAAGTTACAACGACCGGATTTCCCATTCTTAGATCTTCCAGTTTTCTGGATCCCACCGGGCCACGCCCGGCACAGTGTGCACTCCGTCCCCCCCAGGGCTCAGGTGAGTGGTTCTTCATCTTCGTCTTCGACTTATCACTGCAAAGCAATGAAGTCCTTAGCTGATCTTCGCCAGCGAGCAGGGCAGATCTCCAGCAACTCAAGCATCCAGTCTGACGGACGCATTGGGCTTCCTTGGGAGAAGGTCATCAGAATTAACAATGCAGAAAAGAAGTGGAATGAGTACGGAATCTCACACAATAACTCCTGCTTCGAAGCTGATCACTGGCCATATTTAGATGTCAGCTTGAGGTGTTTGAACGCGACTCAAGCATCTTCGAGAGGCCTGACCTGGAAACCATCAAGATTTATCTTCGATGGCGCATGCGGGTAATGGGGTCCAAGATCTAAGACAATAGCGGCTGCACACTGGGTACCGCTTGACGTTGGCGGATCGAGCTCCAACTATTGTTCTGAGAGCAATTTGAACACACTTTCTTGTAGAAAGAAGTCGTTCGGATCAATCGTGTAAGCTCCATATTGGATAGCTTTAGCTGCGCTTGTGCTGATGGCTTCTGTACAGTTCATCAAATATGACTTCCCTCGAGAAGAGGACGTTGGCACCTCTTCCCGTGACAAACCCACCGTCAACAGCACCGACCTAGCTGCCATCATTCACTTCCACCTTACTTGCGATGAAGCTCCCATTGCTCATGAACGACTTCAGATCCAAGCCATCTTTGCTATGCAGGTCATGGCTTACACGGCTGTCCGACCTGGGTCAATCATGGAACCATACTACCATCTTGGGACAAATAATGGACTGTTATACAAAGATGTTGAAGTGACGCTGGTGAGGTTGGACGGGTCTCTCAAGATTATGCAAATCTACCTGTCTTCCAATCACCCAAATCCTGCAAATTGGCATGCACCAAGGAGAATAAAACGATGACGGTGTTAGCATGGACATGATCACTCGTGGAATTGGGCAGACGAGCTGGCTATGGCGATAAGCTACAATCGTACAACTTTCGAAGAGGTCATGCTAAAACACTCGATGGTGAGTGAGAATGAATCTTCCCTCCCTTACCGGCTTTTGCTGATAATATTATTATTGTTACAGCAAGTTCATCTTCTGTGGCCCAACGAAAAGCCGTCATGGGTCATTCTACCAAGGGTCAATTCGATCCTTGTTACAACTTTGTCATTTACCTTGACACACAATCTGCATACCTTGGGCAACCCTTGCAGAATGATTTGGTGAAAGTCAAGATCGGGATGGCTGCTCATCATAATCTCAGAGCTGCTCAAGCACCATCTTCCTTCTCGAGCAGACATCAGGAACGAGTATTTGGACCACAATATGCCAACTATTTTAAAGAACAGCCTCGAGTTGATATTGCAGCACAACTTGCCAGCATCAAAGATGAGTCTCATCGCCCACCAATGGATGACCTTCTACACGACCGGCAGCAGACATCCAGATACTTGCGGGCACTCTCAAAATAGCATGACAAAAGGCAAAGGGCGCTCTACTTGCTTTTGACCTCGGATGCCTCTGATTTAGCCCAGATCATGAAGAGTATGGTCCAACTGAGCCAGAAGAACAGAGCAATGTACCGCTATCCAAACGTTCAAGCACCTGTGAATGGCCAATGTTCTTATTGCCAACAGTGGCTTTCTCAAAACCGCCTTAATCATTTGTCTCATCCCCTTTGGTGTTACAAGGTGACGTTGGTCAAGAAAAAAAAAGAGAAAATCCGCTCAGGATAACGAATATGTCTATGGGAAGGGTGCCAATAATTTGGCGTATCTTACAAACTGCCACAGTTGGAAGTCCATAATGCTTGCCATTGGGATGAAATGGGCTCTCGCTGCCGATAGAAAGATTGTGAACGTCAATTTTCTGGACGCAAAACGCCTTTGGAATACCTTCAAAAACAACACAGCTTTCGGGCATGACAGAATGCACCACAGGTATGGTTTTGCCATGAATATGCCAAGTGGAGCTTCTCGAACACTGAGTGGGAGCGGCATTGTCAAGAACATCTTCAGAATCTGTCTCGGTGCTGTGGCCAGTATGTTTAGGAAGGTCTTGTCATCGCAGCAGCCCACTGCCCATTTTGCCTGGGTGACCGATACCATGCAGCATCAGATCGATTTCAGCAGTTTCTTTGACTGAGAAGCCTGCAAGCGCATATCGACCAACACGTCAGGATGGGATTCAAGACGTCCAAGGAGTGCCCACACCCAAGGTGCAGCACGATCATCAACTCGATGAATGCTCTGTGAAGCCATTTTGTCGGGACACATAGGTTGCCAGTCTCACTCCCTCCGAGTATGAGTTTGCAGGTGCTAACGGCTTCAACTCACGAACCCCCCCTTCTATCAAATGTCTGAGTTGGGCTCAAAGTTAAAGATTGTTCTATAGCATAAAATCGTGTATAGAAGGCAGTTGATGCATGATATGGCTATATCTTTGTTTCTTGATACCGCAGGACTTTGTTGTCCACAATGTGTTCATTGACTTATTGAGTGATCTTACAGACCTGAGGTGCGGTCAAGCATCAGCGAGTAAAATGCTTCAATGGACATAATGGTGGTAAGCAGATAGTTTGGCGTCGATCGATGATCTTGATGTGAGCAGGGTAAATGCTAGAATTTCTAAATTGCTCTCAGGACTCGAAATCTGAGGCTATACAGACAGACATAGAGGTCGGGGACAGGATCTCGTAAACTCCGATGTCATCGGTAACTCTAATCCCGCTCCAACGTCACCCAAATAATGGGGCAAGTGGGGCAGCCAAAAGGCAGCAATAGCACACTAGATCTTGAATAACTCAACAACCACATGTCCTATAGACATATGCTCTTGCACAGGTTGATTTCAGGTATTGATCTAGCATCTTGTCAAACGTAAATTCAATTGCACTACTCGCAAGCTCGCAATTAAGCTCAGAAGCGGACGCAAATTTTTGGCCTTTGGGCTATACCTACCCTTGGAGCTATACCTTCAATAACTCAATAACCACTTGAGATATGGTCAAGCCAGCTTCCAAACTTTGAGTTTAGGTATATAGCAAGGTTTCCATTAAATTTGAGCTGTTGCATCTAACAATTGACCTCGCTATTAGACCGCTATGCCTCGGAAACTGCCATCTCCCGAGCAGGAGAATAACATAGCCAAAGCACTTGCTGCACTCAAAAACGACCCCTAGATGTCAATTCAAAAGACGTCTATACGTTATGCAGTGCCATATAGCACGTTATACGACCGTAAAGTCTTAGAACGGCAATCCTATCAGAAGGCACACTCAGAAGAGCAAAAACTCACTCCCTATCAAGAGGCACGCTTGGTAACCTATTGCAAGCAGTTAGAGGATGCAGGCATGCCTGCACAACGTGATCTATTACAATATCATGCTTAGCACGTCCTTCAAAAGAGCCGTGGGATGCGTTGAACACCGGGTGGCCACTGGATAGATCGATTCCTCAAGCAACATCCAGCCTTTCAGGTCAAGTTCTCTTTAGCACTCGATAGACAACAAAAGATGGTTGTCAAACCTCAAGGTGTTAGAACGGCACTTTAGACGTTTTGAAGAGGCCCTCAAACAGCATGGAATCCGCCCTAGAAACACATGGAACATAGACGAGAAGGGGTTTATTCTTGGTCAAGTTTATAAGGCCAAAGTCATTTGCCAATGTGATCAAGAAGCACCTATTCAGCAGGTCAAGGGCAGCCGGGAGTCCGTCACGGTCTTGAAGACAGTCTTAGCAGAGGAATTGACGATATCTCCATGTATCATGTGGAAGGGGAAACACCAGCTGGTCGGCAGATACATTCTGGGCATCGGGGAAGGAAGTACGCGTTTTGCCTGCAGTTTTAATGGCTGGACATCCCATGAGCCAGCATTTGAATGGCTCAAAAACCATTTTGAGCTACAGACTCGTCCACAGTATATTTTCATTGAAGTTCTAATAGCTAGCAAAGCTGAAACACATATAGGAACTAATCGGAATGATGTTTGCTTGTTCTAAATGAGTATGAGTCTCACGTCTCTAGATAGTTCTTAAACTACGCATGAAAGCATGATATCAGTGTATACACACTGCCACCTCATTTTACACATTTTATTTAACCCCTGGACGTTAGCTTGTTTGGTCCGCTGGCACACTGCTATAGCCAAGGCTTGGACGAGTTTTTTAGGATAGGCAATCTGGGACTTGGGAAGAAAGACTTTGAACCCTTGTTATATCAAGCCCGTCGACTTGCATATACTGTCAAAAAAGTCAAGAGTGTATAAAAGAAGGCTGGTCTAGTTCCTTTTGACCCCCAGAAGGTCCTAGACAAGCTTCGTCGTCCAGAATCTAAGGTTCATAGGGGGTATTAATCGACAGTATATTCACTACCATATGTCAAGTAAGAGCTCAAGCACAGAAAAGACACCAGCTAATTGATTTTAAAGCATTCCCCAACAAGCTCCATACTGCCTGGCACGCTCTTGTAGCTGCAACGAATGTTGAGATAGCTAATGATGCTATACATAAGGCTATAGCTGACTGGGCGATTAAGGAGCTACAGAAAAAGAAGGAGTGGAAGAAATCAACTGCCCAGCTTAAGACTTTGCCAAATAAGGACTCTATATGGTGGACAAAAGCTCAGAGTGATTGTTCCCTTGCCAGAAAAGAAACAACAAAAGGAGGAAGCCCAAAGAAGACGGCAGAGGGTTCTCAAGAAAGAAGCGCAAAATAGAAAGGGTAAAAATGCTATTACGGCTTCAACTCTCTTTGAAGAGCAAATCCATACCTTAGACAATGGTGAGTGCAAGCTTCAGAACAATTCACCATATGGTTGCTGAGATAAAAGGTTAGAAAGTGAAGGTATAATAGAAATTCTAGTGCCTTCACTTCCACCGCCTAGAACGCCAGCGAGGGCTACTGCAACCCCTCAACAACGTATTCTCAGCGTCTTCAAGAAGCTAGCACTTACCTTTGCTATCCTTGTTAGGATGAACACCAGGCATAGTAAGAGATCCTAAGGTAGTACCCTAAGGGGAGGTGGTAAAGTGGAGCGGAATGGGAGCTCAGGATCACGCAGCTTTTAGCACACCAAAAGCTCAAGACTTCAAGTACTATATGAGGACATGCTCCCTTATCAATTTCAAGTCATTCTATCTAGTCGTTGTTGAGCTATTGAAGTGCAAAGGTGAATGGTGGGGGTAAACATCTACCCCACTATCGCTCACGAGAACACCCGGAGTTAACGAGATCCTGTCCCCGACCTCTACTACGAAGACAAGCGTAGGCAATCCGAGCGTTATCAGACTTCCGTACAAGTGATATAGCCGCTTGCGATGTTC
>QQTW01000990.1_pt1 | contig 19274 bp, 25 predicted proteins | sample 1904831 | NCBI WGS metagenome assembly QQTW01 (sample SAMN09435610, study PRJNA476489) | Subsurface metagenome, whole genome shotgun sequencing project. | reverse complement strand
GTCCGGGCGAGCATGGCGGTTCAACACTCGGAAATTGAGATGCAGAGACCACACCACCTTTCCCTTCGTCATGACAGTATCTCAGAAGATATCCGTGGGAGTGGACGACGCAGCAGGAATACCGTGCATTCTCCTACTATGTATCAATCCAGGCCTCGCCTCTCGTCGGGAATCTCGGATGCACTCAATGGCAGGCATGTCAACAGATATCACGCATATCTGACTGTCAGAATTCTGATGCGCAACACAACCGCGTTCCGAGTCTCCCCAGACTCATGGTTACTTGAGATATTCTGGAAGTCGAACGAGAAGCAAGGTTCGAATTCTGACAGTGAGTCGCTTCGCGACCTCACATCCTTGCACTCGCCAAACTCGCACAATCGATAGGCTCGCTGCAAGACGGCGGCGGCGGCTGATAGGGATGATAGTTCCCATCGGCCAAAACCAGGGTCCTCATTCTCTCGAAACGTCGCGGAGTTAGGAGGAAGCGGAACGGTCTTCTATAAAATTGAGACCTGCCCAGGGCTGGCCAGGGCGGATGAGCGCTTCGGCATACGGCCGCCGACGGTGAAACGGCGTCGTGAGGCCGCTCTGCTGAGAGATGGAGCGATAACGTCGATGCGACAGGTGCACGCTTATCTTCGTTAAACCTCCGCATACATACAGTACCTAGGTATGTAGGAGGGTCGGCGTGCGATCGGCGTCAACAGCCGCCAGCTCCTGAGGGGCCGTTTCGCGCCCGGATCGGCCGTTTTGAAACGGGCCCTCGCCGTTCTCCGCGCGGAGAACAGAGTGGGTGCCTTGTCTTGTGGAGTGATATCTGCATACGTGATCGTGTGCTTCTCTCCAGGCCGCCGTTCGCTGGCCACACGATTGCTGCTCGAGTCAAGGGAAGGCCACAACATCTGGCGGCCTTGGTGATGATAATGAGCGTCGTTGCACACCCAAGCATTCATACCTAGATGACCGGATGGTGATACAACAAGACCCAAGCCAAGACCAGAGAGGCAGAGCACATGAGTCGCAGCAAGGGCACCTTGGAAAGCTTGGAAGGCAAAAGGAAAGACGGGCCTCTAATCCCTATTCTTCCGAGGGGAAGTCGGCGCGCAAACGCAGCGGACCCGTCAGTCCGGTCAAAACACGTATCTTTGTTGCACACGTTGGTGGCCTCACCCGGTCCGCGGTACGATGATATGTCTGCAAGAGACTCTGTCGACCGGTCGGCGTGTCAACGGCGCCCGCTCTTTGCTCCGCTGTCGTTGATCGGAGCAGCCGTTTCATGCGGTGCGCCGCCTCTTCAACTTCTTCTGCGATGCGGGTGCTCCCCAGGATGCAACGCTGGAAGGCCTGACCGCCCGGCCGTGGCACCGGGCATGGTTTCCCTGATGTGTCAAGTGGTAGAGTGCGAGGGATGCGAGCCCTAGGAGAGTTTGCTCCTGGTGAAAAGAAAGCGTGATTCAGCTGGGTTGCCGTGCAGTGCTTGCTCGCGGGTGGGGAAGAAGTCTGGGTTTCGGAGGGAAAAGCAGTTGCTGCAACTTCTCCGTGATCTACAATCAGTGCCCGTACTCATGTTGGCTGACGATGTCTTTTCTGTATGCTTGCTACAGATACAGCTAGCATTATATAGTAGATTGTAGGCAATCTTGTACGGAGTAGATGCACCATCCATTTGATCATCTCTGTCGGAGATATACATGCCTACAGAGTAAGGAGTAGGTACCATCTGTGATACGGGAGCTGGATGCCTCCAACGGCCTAGCATGGAACAACTGCTACGGTATTTTGTGCAGGAAACGCCATCGTAGAAGAAGAAGATGGTGTGAGAGGAGAAGAGCCGGTCGTGAGTGGGCGACGAGACGCGGATGATCAGCGCCCGGCGCGTTTCTGGCCCTGACCTTTTCTTTTTATATCTCCAACTAAAACTGTGAAACGATCGACGTTGCCGTTGCTGCTGTTACCTACTCTCTACTCTCCCTCCGAAACAACAGAACGACTGCCCGCGACGGACTGTTTCCTCACGGCGGTCGTCGTTGTTTGAGAGTAATAGAGGGTTCACGGCTTCACGGCTGCTAAGGCTGAGGGCAGATCGACTCTTGCACCGAGCCCGCGAGGATCATCAACCTCACTGCAGCCCAGCCTCGTCCTCACATTCGCTCACTCTCTCTTTCCACCTCCCGAGGCCATATCCATCCATCTGTTCATTCATTCTTCACGCGCTCAGCTAACAAGCCAACGGTCCTCGCCGACAGCGCAGGCTAGGGCAGCAGCATCAGCGGCAGCGGCAAAGCACCGGCGTCAGGCAGGCAGGCAGGCAGGCAGTCGGTCAGGCAGACAAGCAATTGCAGGTCGCAGCCAAAAAACCTCTCTGCCTACTCGCCGCAATTCTCCCTCCCCGCTTCTTCGCACCGTCGCACGGCATACATACTACGACCTTCACCCTTCTGCCTACTTCTCCTTCGCTCTTCTCTCCTCTTCTCCTTCCGCCCTTTCCTGCTGCTCTCGCGCCCCGTTTCGACCGCGTCTTTCCGATCGGGTGCGTTCTGCTTCTTTCGCTCCTTGACCTACCAGTCGCTTTGGACCTCTACCCGTCCTCTTCGCCAGGTGCGTTCGGCCTTCCTGGAGAAGATCTCGCTCGAACTTCAACTGGGCTGGACCTCCGCCTTTCACCACATTCCTCCGGCGCAGGTCGACCATCCCTTGCTGCAACGCGAGCCAATGACTCTGATGCGCCCTCGACTCTGCGCACTTCCGCACCGATCGATTTCCAGTTCTTGACTCCCTCGACAATCGCGCTGCCTCTTGTCGAGATTGCGTCGCACTCAAGGGGTGCGGACCAGAGTATTGGCACGGCGACGCAATCTTCAAAACTCGCACTGCTCCCATCCGCCTCCGCGCACATTCTCCGACGCTGTTGGGTCTCTTGTTTATGCTTGTTGATACTCTGAGTATTCATACTTTCGCATGTTTCTTCGCCCAAGGTCAGCACACGTCTTGCTAGCGCCTTGCAACTCGACCGGTTCTGCCGCTGATGCTTCCGATCCCTCAGTCACCTCCACATACCCATCCGTGCGATACACTTCCCTCGGCACTCCTCTCCAGAGCTTCCGCTCCCTCCTTGATCCCGCCTCTGGGTTCAAGCTTCGTCGGTCCAAATAACCGCGCCCACCGTATGATGGTTTCGGGGATCGTGGGCAGACAGCCAGCCATAATGTCGAATAATGTAGGCTGAACACTTCCATTCATGCTGGGAGACATACTTAGCCACGATGCTGACCATCGCCCTCTCACCACAGACAAAAGCTAGTCTCTATGGCGATTTTGGTGGAATATCGTCAAAATCTTCAGATGAGCGATCGACAATCGCCCCATCCGTAGGTGGTCACGCTTTCACCAACGGCACCAAGGCGTGGACAGGGAGTATATGGGGGAACTCAGGGCTCACAGCCGGTTTCGGTTCTGCCGCTCGCGAGACTTCGAGCACTCGAGGTGGGTCTTCCCCTCGTGACGTTGTACCTTCGAATTGGCCGGCACTAAGCTCGTCTTTAGACACTGGCTCCCTCATAGGTCAAGGTAACGACACGCTGGAGAGTAAAACCGGCTCCGGCTCACTCGTGGCTTCGTCGGAGTCCGACTTGTGGGGCCGTTCCCATTCGCATTGGCCTTATCCAGACGTGAACGGCTCGTCGGCCTCACAGAGCAAACGGAGTCCCGGCGTGACATCCGCCAGCTATCACGCAGCAGCAGCTGCTGCTGCACCTCAACCCTTCCTCAACGGATTTCAACCTGCCTTTCACGCCGGTAACAGGTCCGGGCTCGTTGGACAGCAACAGTCCAACGGAGATGTTCATAAGCTCAACCAGCTTGACTCGGCCACGGCAAGCTTCGCACCTTCTGCGAGGCCTCTCCATGCCCCCAGCGTTCAGCGAGGGATGATTGGATTTGACGACGGCGAGACTCAGAAGGTCGGCTCATCCTCGATGACTGCGTGGGCCGATGCCATGGCGGCAACAGATGGCCGTCGGAGCGTTTCAAACTCCGACTACACGGGTGCGTCCAGCGTCGCGGGCTCGCGCAACGGCAGTCTTCCACCTTCTCGTCATGGCATCGACTCGGTGCAGTACCCGCAGGGAATGGACGGCTTCAGCCGATCATCGCATACGCCCGCAAGCGCCACAGGTCGGGGTCACTTTCCATCGCTTTCGTCCCAGCATGCGACGCGGTCGATGATGGAGAGGGCCGACATGGCGCAGAGCGAATTCGTGTCGCAGCTTGGCCGCCTGAACCTGCACAACTCGATGGAGTCTGTGTCGTCGACCCACAAACCTTCCATGAGCATGGATGCCGTCTCCAGTGCGATCGGCCTACTTCCCCACGAGAACGGCCACCTACGTCAGCAACAGATAGGCTTTTCGCATCTCGCACATGGTCGCATCGAAGACATCTTACCCAACCCTGGCTCCTTCACGCCTGATGGGTATCCCTCAGGACAACCCGCCGATCAGCTCGCCGCGCATCGCGGGCTTCGTTCTGCCGACAAAGGGTTTGCCATTCCTGCAAATGCGGAATACCATCATTCACCCTATTACCCCGCCGGTGCGGCTCCCACTGCATTTGAGCCGAATTACCATCCCCGAGGCGATCAGAATGGTCGCGCATATGCCAGTAACGGCGGCCATTCGGCCGCGCTGGAGCGGAAGCTGCGGCACCTGCAACAAGAGCAGCAGCATTTCCTCCATCCCCAGGTTCAGCAGGTCATGGCAGCCACACAGTCCAAGGGTGCTTACAATCCCTACGGCTATAACGGACAAAACGCAATGGCTGTCCACGGCCTCGGTCACCCTTATCCGCTGTTCGCCTTGCAGCCAATGATGCCGATGATGGAGCCTCCCAAGGGACCCCGGGATCACGAGACCAGCCACAACCTCAGGAGCGCCCTTCTGGAAGACTTCAAACTGAACAGCAAGACGAAGCGCTGGGAGCTCAAGGTGCGTGCCAGCGCTCCCTAATCTCGTGCTGCACGCTGACTTCTGCCAGGCTATCTATAACCACATTGTCGAGTTCAGCGGCGACCAGCACGGCTCGCGTTTCATCCAGCAGAAGCTCGAAACGGCCAACAGCGACGAAAAGGACAGGGTCTTTCGCGAGATCGAACCGAATGCGATGCAGCTGATGACGGACGTCTTTGGCAATTATGTGATCCAAAAGTTCTTTGAGCACGGCGATCAAAATCAGAAGAAGGTTCTCGCCAACCGGATGAAAGGTCAAGTCTTGAATCTTTCCCTGCAGATGTACGCTTGCCGGGTTGTGCAAAAGGTGCGTACTTTTTTCATCCGTCACGCCCACTTGGCAATTCTAATGTGTAAATGCAGGCCTTGGAGCACATTCTCGTCGACCAACAAGCAGCATTAGTAAAGGAACTGGATGGAAGTGTCCTCAAATGCGTCAAAGATCAGAACGGCAACCATGTCATCCAGAAAGCCATTGAGCGTGTTCCAGCACAGCACATCGCCTTCATCATTGACGCCTTCAACGGGCAGATCCAGCAGCTTGCCACCCACGCTTACGGCTGTCGGGTCATCCAACGCCTTCTCGAGCACTGCGAGGAACCCGCTTGGAGCTGGATACTCGATGAGCTCCATGCCTGTGGGCCGACGCTCATTCCCGACCAATACGGCAACTACGTCGCGCAACACGTCATCGAGCACGGTCGGCCTGAGGATAGGGCCAAGGTCATATCGCTGATCAAGGTGCAGCTGCTACAGTTTTCGGCGCACAAGTTTGCCAGCAACGTGGTCGAGAAATGCCTCGTCTATGCCACCGACGAGCAGCGGCAGGAGATCATGATGAAGTTCTTGGAGAAGAACGAGAGGGGTGAGAGCTCGCTGGTAAGGCTCATCAAGGACGGCTACGGCAATTATGTACTCCGTAAGTGGCTCCAGTCTCTCGAGTGAGCGCCGTCACCTAACCCGTTCTAGAAAAATTGCTCGACACGCTGAAGGGCGACGACTATGCAAAGTTTGTAGAAATGCTGCAACCGGAAATGATAAAGGCCAAAAGAATCGTGACGGGGAAGAATGTGCCTGCGGTAAGATTGAAGTCTCCACTGATCAACATCTACCGCCGCGCACAGCTAACTTTTCGGCAGGTCGAAAAGAAGATGCGCCGCCTCGAAAGATTCGACTTGTCACGAGACGGTGCTCGTCCGCAATCTTCAAGCTCATCTGTGAGCAACACCGAGACCTTGGCTGCTCCAGCGCCGAGCACAGGCGATACGGAACAAGCCTTCAAGACTGCATACCACTTGCAGCATACCAGCAGTGCTGGGACACTGTTAAATAACGATACGAGCAAGGACTTTGAAAAGCTCAATGGCGTCAGCGCTGTGTAAAATTCATTTCGGCAAAACTCAACATAAAATCGGCGGCGTTCACGGTATAAGAGAAGGACAAGGAGCCGTTCGGGATGACGGTCATTCTCGAGACTCCGAAGCAATATTTCACTTCACGTTTAACGGCCTGGTCTGAGGGCGTCAGCCCTGTATCGGGGGCATGTGAGCCTTTTGCGGCATCACCTACCACGGGCGCATGGGCTTGATGAATATGAAAAAGGATCTTCTTTTCGTCTGTCTAATACTGAGACCTTCACTTTTCAACGTTCCTTCTTTCAGGAAACCTGTCTAAAATCCTCCAACATTTCTGAATTCGCTGTACAGATTCTGCAATGGCCATGGCTCTAGAGGGACCCGGGCAGGCTGGAGGAACTGAGCATTCTTACGGCCGCTTTCGCAACACTCGGTAGCAATCATAATGTAGAATTAATTGGACAATGGGAGTTCCATCATGTGATAGATCATAGCCATATTATCAGTGTCTCGATAGCTCGACATCGATCTTAGAGGCAGCTTCGCGGGTAGGTTCTCAATGCCGTTGCGTAGGCTTGAGAACTGCTCGGCAAAACTCCGGCCATGCAAAGCCGTTGAGCCGAGCCATGGCACATCAAGATCATCATCAACTGATGTCAGATCCGCTTGATGAGGACTCCGCACTCTGATCATGGCCCAGTCACTCCCACGGCTTCTCTTCCTCTATCCCCTCTCCGCCAGACAGTGCTTGTTGGCAGACAGGGCGATACTGCGAGGGCAGCTCAAGCCGCGCTGCGGCAGCTCCCCCAAGGCCCGCTTTCACGCCTCGCGTCGCAGCGACGTGGAGACTCCCCACCAGCGCTATGGCACGGCCAACGAGCCTCCTCCATACCTCGGTCGCGAAACCAAGCCCATTGTCTTGCCCGAAAGGGCTGCGCTGCCGCAGGATGCCCTGAAGAGCCCGGCGACACCCAGCCCGGGCCCAAAGCACGAAGAGAAGGCCGGTGGGAAAGGCCAAGAGCCCCCTCGGCAGCGCGATGTGACAGTCGAAAAGACCAAGCAGGCCGTGGCACCGCCTCCAAATGCACCGGACGCGCAATCTGGACCAGTAAAACCGAGTCCGATGGACAGCGTACTGGAAATCCAACCTCCCACTGCTGAAAGCTCCCAGAAACCTCCTCATCTCATTACCCCGCCTTACTTCCATCACTTCGACACCTACACTCTGGTGCGCAACTTGCAGGCCGGTGGCTTCTCGGAGGAGCAAGCCGTCACCGCCATGAAAGCGGTTCGGGTTCTCCTTACCGACAACATGGAGCTCGCGAGGGAGGGCATTGTAAGCAAAAGTAATGTCGAAAATGTGCGCGTCCCCGTTACTCACTGGCCTTTGGGTCATAGCAGAGGGCTATGGTGTCTGATTTGGGCTAGGAAACATATCTGTTCCGAGCGGCTTGCAGCGAGCTACGAATGGAGATTCAGAACAACAGGAAAACCGCTGCTGAGCGCATGCGCAGCGAACGCGACCAGCTACAATACGAAGTCGATATCCTGAGTCAGAGGATGACACAAGAGTCTTTGAACCTCAAGGACGAGCTCAAGGGCATGTTTGACGATAGGAAGATGGCGGTGAAAATGGAGCAGAGCCACATGGAGAGCAAGGTACGCGAGTGCTGGATCAAGTCGTATAAACTGCATCCCTACGGGAAATGGTGAGGCCCACGCTGACATGGTGTGTTGGAAAGATCCAAGAACTTCACTACCGAATCACCGTTGCTCTCAATTCCGATGCACGCTCGGAGATCGAGGGACTTCGCTGGCTGCTGACCCGTCGGGCGGTCTTCGCGATCGCTATATCAGCGCTCATGATACTTGCCACGCTAAGGTACTCGAGTTACATGACCCACACTCAGGAAATGGATCGCAAGCAGATGATGAGCAAAGCTGCGCAAACCGACGAACCTGACGCTTCCGGTGCGCATGACCGGACGGCCGATGCTGAAAAGTCTCAATCGAGGAGTGACTCTTCTGCAGCTGCGCAGGTGGCTTTACCACTCGCAGGGGAAAGCGGTGGCTACGTTTCGTTGGGCTGATTGCTATTCTTACATGCGAAGTATATCTACCTCCTCAGCGACCGAGCTCTTCATCTTCGGGCCTATCAGGCGCCTGGAGCAGCTATGCTAGACCAAAGTCCAGTTTGAGCGCTATGCTAGGCTCGTGCTCTCCATTCGTGTCTGCGGATCCTGTTCCGCTGGCGCCATACCTGCCGGGCCCGCCTTTCTGGAGGACACGTTTCATCAAGTCTTTGGTGGCAGGGGTAAGACAATCGGCCACGCTCTTGAAAACAACCTGATCGAGCTTAGCTAGCTCGATGAAGCCGAGTGCTACTTCTGTGTACGACTTTTCTCCTTCGTAGCTGGTCATTGCCAGCAGCGCCGGCATGACCAGTGTCAGCGCCGGGCGACGATGAGCGGGCGGCAGCGTTGAGACAAATTCACACAATGTCCGCGCGACCGATGAACGTGTCTCGTCCATGCCCTCTACGTCGACTGGATGAATGAGAAATTCAATCAGCAGAGGAAGCAGTCGTGCGCTGATTGTAGCAACGGCGGCGGTTTTGTGTTGCATTGCCATCAGCGAGCGGCAACAACCCGCAGCGACTTTGGTAGTCATGCGATTACCCAGGCAGTCCATCATTTCGTCCGCCACCCGTCGAAGGAGTGGGTCGCGAGCGTTGAACGTACCTCCGGCAGTCGTAAGCAGCACGGTCAAAGCCAAAAGGGTGTTCTTTTCGCATGCAAGCGACGCCTCAAACTCTCTGCGTTGCGCATATTTGAGGACGCCCAGGAAGCGGTTCAGGCCATTGCGAAGCTGCCCCACCGTGCTCCTGTCGGGGCTGCGGGTGACAAGCATGAGAAATCGTTTGAAAACTTGGAGGGATTGCGGAGTTGCCACTGCCTGGCAGGAGCCTGCAGAGAGGATCGCGGCGAACACGTGGATGATGCATGCGTGCAGGTCGTTCCTTATGACCGACGGAAAGACCGAGGCCACGTCGACAAGAGCAGCAAGTGAGAGCTGAAGGAGTGCGGCTGCCTCTTCGCTCAGTTCTTGACGAACGTGGCTGTTGCCGTCTGTAAGGTCTGGCACGAGTCCCGCAAGAGCCAACACGAGGATACGCGCCAACTCGAAAAGCTGGTCTATGTCCTCGGACAGCTTGTCCTCTGCAAGATCTTCGCTAGGAACCTATCAGTGGCTTTGCCCGTGGAAAACAGATCTGACGATCACGTACCTCTGCTGTTTCCGGGATGAAGGATGATTGAGGCAGAGGTCTCGGGCTATCTCCACGATTACTGACTGTACCTGAAGACCTTCGGTGAGGAGTAGCCGGTCAAGCAGGTCTATGGTCTCCGAAAATACCGCTTCCTGGTATATGGCCTGTCCGGACACTGAAGGCCGCAGTATCTTCTTGAGAGCTCTCAAGATCTCAAGCGTCTGTTCCTTGGTAGTCGCTGCGTCGTCATTTGGACGACTGGCAAGAGCTTCGACGGCGAGGCCGAACAGGACAAAGAAGAATGCGACAGGCTCATCGCGGTAGTTGATGTCGGCCGCGCTCGAGGCAATCTCACCCTCAGCTTCCGCCTTGGTCTTACCATCAAGAGCACCAAACACAAACTGGCTGCCCTCGTCGATCAAGCTTGCAATCGCGTTTACGAAGTCCAACCATGAGTCCTGATAAAACTAAGGCAACTTAAGCGTGACTCAGCCAAGAAGTGAAGCTTGTTCATACCCTTAGGAGTATTTGCCTGTTCAAGGCGGCATAGACAGAGTCAGAAACCCCAGAAACGGATGCGATCATTCCGGAATTGACTGAGATATCAGGCTCGAACTTGAGCCGCGCATATTCCGTGAGAGACGACAGCCAAAGAGGAGCGAGCTCCGTAATGAAGGGCCGCACGACCTTGATCAAATAGCTTTGTTCCATACTAGCTATCTGTAACTCCGCCCATGCCGAAAAAGTTGCCATTCTTACCATCACTTGCGCATTGGGACTGAGGCCTTTGAGCTCTCCGATGGTCGATGCGTCAGATTGAGCTGCTTCGTATGAGCGTAAGTCTTGCGATGGCTGCTGAGAAACTTACTTGAAAAGGTCTCCAAAACTGAAATCAAATGCTTGAGGATGCGTCCCATGCGCTCTACGTCAGTGACAATGCCCGTGGCGACGAATGTCGCGCAGACGTGAATCGCTTCGGCCGCCAATTCGGGAGCGGAGTCTCCCGCAAAGGCTGGTGTGAGAGCTGAGCTAACCTGTGCCTGATATTGTTCGAGCAAAGATGCCTCTGCAAAGTCAGGGTCTGGAGTTTTTCCGAACATCTTCGGGAATCAGCTCTGCGTTCGGTGACTGAGGATACACCGCATACCTTGAGAATGTGATCCAAGATGCGCATGCCTCTCAAGCGGAGCTCTACAACGCCAGCAGTCGACGCGGAGAAAGCGATTCGGATCAAGTCGGACACCTTGGCCTGCAAGGCCAGCAACGCTGTGAAGCCCTGTTGGGAAGCCGACTCGCTCGCCACCATCACAAATATCTCATCTAAGCACTCCATTGCAAAAGCACGTACTTGCCATTTCAAGAGCTCTTGGTCAAAGGAGGCCGTCAAAGCTCCCTCGGCTCCGCCAACGTCGGCTTGCGCGGCAAATCCAGCCACCTCCTCGTCCTGAAGATCCGGTAGAGCCGACGCTGGTGTGGCAGCGGTAGATGGCTTGGAGTTCGATCTGGGGATGGTCATCTCCAGTACTCTCTGGCACCTCTGGACCCATTGAGCCGTGTTCGAAAGGGCCCCTTCGCGAAGCCAGTTGCGAAAAATGCTCCGAACCGTCTCTTGCGTGGGCGCTGCATTCAGGCTAAACCAGAGTTGATCTTCTAGTGTGGATCCTGCGCTGCGCACCACTTGCTCTGCACCCCGCTGCATAAGATTGTGAATGCCATCCAGAGCGACGGACCGAAGCTGTAAAGAGTCCGACACAATGAACTTTTGCAAGCGCTTCACGTGTACAGAGCGATCGATGTACCCGGGTGCATAAAGGGAGATGTGTTCCTGGCACTTGAGGCTTTCGATTATGACGAGGAAATCTGTTTCCGCTGCGAATTGAGAAGTGAGGATCATTACCAAGTCGCGCAGTTTTGCTGCATCCTGCAGGTCCGGGCCGAGGATGTTGATGATGGAATCCACACAGCGAGCGATAACGATGGACGATGGAAACTCCAGTTCCGAGTTTGAAGATGCGACGGAATCCACTTCCTCGTTATGGGTCTCCGCAACATATAACTGAGCGAGCATTCCCAAAGTGCTGGGGACGAAACCGGAGAATGAGAGGCCCGCTGAGTTTGCCACGTTTGACAAACCTTGCAGGGCCCAGAAATGCACTGTAGGGTGCGGGTCACTGCTCAGAGACATCAGTACGCCGAGAATGTTCTTTAGATGATAACTAGCGGCCATTCCGCCGAGTTCTGCATGTATGCAGCCCAGGGCAACAGCGTACCCAGCCCGGGCATTTGGTTCCCGCTTCGATACGATCTGGTCGATAAGATATCCAACTTCGTTCGATGTCAAGTTGTTGCCGGAGTTAGCACAGAGTAAGCCAAGGCATTCAGACGCAATGCTCCGCACGTAAGGGTCGGTGTCTGTTATGAATAGCTACCAAACAGTCAGCATGCTATACAATGACCGCGAGTTGACGGATACTTGCATGCAACAACTCCTGAAGCGCTTTCTCCACGGTTGCAGCTCTGATGTCGCAGGATGATGAGTGTGGTCCCTGCACGGCGACAGTCATGGTACCCAGCAGGGCCGTGGCAATATTAACGGTCATAGCCAATCTTCTAGCGGGCTCCCTCTGCAAGCTTGCGGACGAAAGGTACGATGAGATTTGCTCCAAGATGCTTTCCTGGATTTTCGGGGCGTGGAGCGGGAATGCAGCTGCGAACAGAGCGATTGCGGCATTGACCACTTCCGTGGGCGGTGGATTAGGAAGCACCTGGTTCTTTTGGGCTCCGGTCGTGTAGAGTTCAATTGAGTCGTGCTCTAAAGCTCTGCAGATGGGCGAAAGCAGCTGTTTAAGATAAGCTCCGACCGATGGTGTCGACATTGATTTTCAAGACTTACAGTACGGTCGACATCCGCTTCAGGGCCAGCCCGGTATAAGCAATGATGTTGTGGATTGTTCTCTCGCCGTAAGTGCGAAACCATGACAACGAACCCTTCGACTAGTCCGGTGACGCCGAACCCCGAATTATCTCCAAGGTCCCATATACCCTCGAAGCTACCGGAAGAGCTTGCTATGGAGGCACTAAGGGAGCTTGGAGTATAGTTATCGGGAGCAGCAAATGACGAGATCGCAAAGGGAAGAATGTTGGACTGCAGTAAGAGCTCATTGCTGTCGTTCGCATTGAGCGCTACTAGCTTCGTATAGCATTGCAGGACCCGCCTACGCACCATTACTTCAAGGTCATAGAGCTGCAGCGCCGGAGTCAGTCGATGCGAAAGCTCTTGTGAATGTTTTGCTGCTGGAAGATTGTGAAGAAAGACGGTCGTATTTTGAAGCATCGTTGCAAGCCTCTTGATGACATCCACCGTTGATAGCCTGCTATTGAACTTCAAGAAGCTTAATATGGCCCCGAGAGCGCACTCCCGCACATGTAGCAGAAAACTGAGCTCAAGAGGATCCCTCTGGGCCAAGTCATCCTTGCTGAGCGGTTTTGTTAGAGCGTTCTTCCACAGCAGCAAGAACTGCGAGAGATGGATCTTGACGAAATTGGGGCCCAGAGACATTAGTCCACCGATCATGATCCACGCAACCTGGATTTGCGTACTTGAGATCCGTATTTCTGAACTGCTACTGGCCTTGAGAAGAGAGTTCGCTTCTGATGAAATGCGTGCGTTGATATCCAGAGACCCGTACAGCGGCTGCAGACTTGATGTGCTCACAGCTGCAGCCAAGCCATTTGCAAGTCCGACACACCTTCTAGAGGACAGTCGGGACTCGCCTAAGAGGGAGAGCTCCCGACGCACACCGTTCAGGCATGTCGTGACGGAAGGCAACAGCTGCTGAGGGCAGGAAAGTACCAACGAGCGAAGACACATGGAAGCGTACACTTGAACAGTGTAGCTAGGATGCTGTAAGACTTGGACAAGCCCATCTCTGCAAGCGTCGGCGACTGTGACGGCCGCAGATCCCAAGCTTTCCGTCAATGTAGCCAGTGCGCTGAGCGCTCCCGTCAGGGCTTGTTTAGTCGGTTCCGTTCTTTCTTTTAAAGTCTGCGGGTAGTCTTTGATGATGCTATTGATGAGGAACGTTGCGGCTGCGAGCTGACCTCTTTCACCAAGGATTTGTCGGCCGACAACGTCCTCCAGTATCAAACCAACGTATTTTCTTGCTGTGAGTTGGCGGAATCTATGTTGAGTTATTGTCGGCGCGCTCAGAATGTCGTTGAATAGATGGAGGGCAATCACTCCATAATTGTTCTCCACTACGGTTGAGCCAATCTCTTTGAGAAAATTCATATAACATACCGCCAGACCGGCTCTTGCACGATTGCTGGTTGCCGGCCGACAGTACTGGATGGAAAGTTGTCGAAGCAGTTCAGCCAGAGTGAGCCGAAATTGCACGGCTGGCTTTTGGGGCGCAGGCGAGCCGGGTCTCTCAACAGCTTCATTTTCTTCCTCGGCCACTTGCGGCTTCCTCACGTTCCTCTTCACCTTCTTGGTTGTTGGCGTAGTCTCAAGTATCGGCGAGTCTGATAGGGTTTTGACCAGATGGGCAGATACGCAAGAAGCTGCAGCGTGTCGCACAACTGCAGAAGTGCTATCCAAGGCTTTCCATAACGAGACCTGTAGCCTTTCGAAGTCATTCGCGTTGTCGAAGAAAGGGGTCGTCCGGACCAATTGCTCCAGACATCTAGAAGCGTTCGCCTGTACGCTGAAGGATTTGTCTCCCGAAACAGCCGAACGAGCCTGCTTCCAAATCTCTCTCGATATTGCCTCATCGCCGCTGCCTCCAACGCCCCGAATGATCTTCTGCAACGCACAGAAGACTGTAACACGAAAGGCGGTTTGATTTTGTGCTGCCTTCAAGCATCGTAACAAGGTGGTGATGGCCAAGCTTGACAAACTGACCGCGTTCTCACCCGCAGCTTCAAAGACGGAACCGAGACAGTGCGCTGCAGTATATTTCGAATTGCGCTCTCTTTCCGACTTTCCAGACGCAAGAATGCCCACAAGCTCATTTGTTGTCTCGAACAGCAACTTGCTACTCTCTTTCGCAAAGATGGCCGTCAAACATCGGCCGACATTCTTCCTGATCACCCGAGTGGGCGCAGGGGACGAGAGGGTGATGACCTGTAGTACTTCCTTCTTGATATGTGCCTGATGAGTGGACACGCCTTCGACGTCAAGAGACTCTGCGTGAGCTGCGAGCTCTGCTGTGAAGCTCAAGAGATATAGGTCCTGTTGCTCCGAAGGCAGCGAATGAAGCTTCGAAAGGTCAAGGGCCGGAAGAGAACCTCGCTCGAGAGACCCCGATTGAATGTTCGATGCCATATCAGCTAGCTGTCAATGTCATCCCCTTTCCATCTCTGTACGGACCTTGCACGTGCTGCTGATGCATCACGTCCGGTATTTTCCATGGTTTGTATTTGCTCTCGAATCTTGCAGCTTCAGAGCTTCTCAACCGTACCTGGGTACGTACCTAGGTACCTATGTACCTGGGGAGGCCGGACGTTATCATTATTATTGAGACTTCCAAGTCTCGTTCGTTGCATCCTACTAGACGTCGTTGCTCTTTAGCTCCTTGTGCCGTCGACCAAAACCATGCTCTCCGTTTACTCCTCGTCCAAACAGCGATTTTAACTTCTATCGGGCACAGCAGATAGTCGGCAATTAAACACAATGACAGAAAGAGTTGCGACCAAAACTAAACAGAGGTGTAGTTCTTTACGAGCGACAAAGCATCAACATCCAGACGCGGGTTTCTGCATGCACATTCTGCCACCGGCCTTGGGGGGCCGACGGTGACGGATAATCTTTGGGCGCGAAAAGAGCAACGCAAAACTTGCCCTTCAACCACGACGGCCAAGAGAGCTGAATATTGTCAATTGAGGCGGCCTTGGCTAGAGTTAAGGGAGGTCCGCGTCGGGCAAGTTTGAGGCCTTACTAGTGCACGCTATCCTTCTGCCTTCTATTGCCGTCATCATTCAATGTCACGTTGATGGTAAACTCGGGACACTGCAGCACGTCTCACACGTGGTCAAGCACTGCGAAGGCAATGTCACACGTACGGGTGTCTTTGTCTGAAAGAACTGGTCTGATTGTCCAGCAGCGGGACGCGGACATGGATTTGGAGCAGGTGGTGCGGGAAGCCTTCTGTGAGGAAGGCGTGACGTGAACAAGGAGAGAGAGGAACAGATCATCGTCACGACCGATGTAGACCCAGCCTTTACGGCCACGAGGGTCTGACGTGTGAAGTCGGATTGTAGCTCGTCGGCTCGAATGTAATTTGGCAGCTCAAAGAGGACACGACAGTCGAGATTGGGGTGAATAATGAGGCGAGGGCCTGGAGTGACTCCGCGAACAGTTTGCAAGTTGACTCCGCGAACCAAGATATATACATGAACGACGCAGCACTCAGGTCGATTGGTGATAGTGCTTAGAGTAACCTTGTGACTCGATCCCGCGTTGGTTGAGAGCCAAGGTCAATTAAAGCGAGCGTTTTCGTCTGCGACTTGCGACGCGTCGGAGCGCGAGCCTTCTTCCAACCTTTTCGCTCGCATGTCGAGTCGCCTCTGCCGAAGTCGTTCGAGCTCTGCTTGGATTTCTTCTCTCTCAAACGGGATTCTGTGCGTCTGTTCAGGCTTTGGCCAGAAATCGGGGATTGTAAAGCGGTTGTCGAGGTTCGTCCCGAAATAGTACATGACTCCGATCGGAAATAGAATGTACAGGCCAAACTGAAAACAGGTGTCAGTAACTCACGGCCAACTGTAGTCAGGGTGGAGGTATCGTACTTTGAAGACCTCTAGATTCGGTCCACCCATTGTTAAAGTGCTGTGTATGAAAGCTCGCGAGGAACCAGGACTTCAGAATGGCTTGCAACTGGAGCGAGCCCTTGGCGTTGACTCATTGAGTGAGCACTTGAGCACTGAGGTTACCCGATTCTGCTTACCTCGGCAGATACTCATCGGGCCGCGATGCCGAGGTATCTAACCTTGGAATCCATGGATTTCCATATAAAGTTGATCAGAGCACTCTTGGGCAGACTGACAGAATCCCAGGAATCTTTCGAGCGCAAAGTTCCTAGGACCAACCTTAGTCGGCGACTTCATTTCCACATATTCTCGAGCTGTCAGATAGCATATGTATAGGATAATCCGCAAAGCGTACTGTTGGCTCTCGATCTAACTATTCAGACCGTCCGCAATCAAGTTCCTTGACACGCAGACAAATGGACGATGAAGCTATCACTTTCGAGACTCGTGGCAAGGTCGCCATCATCACCCTCAACCGGGAGAAAAAGCTGAACGCTCTGAGCGCGGATCTCTACTACCGCCTTGCTGTGCTCATGAACCAGGTTGCGGCGCGAGAGGATATATTCATCACCATCTTGACGGGAAAAGGTCGTTTTTTCTCGGCGTGAGAGAGTCCATACACCTGAGTCTCTGATGCAATGGCTCACGAGAATCAGAGGGGCCGACGTCAGTGCCGCGTCCGCATTCTCCCATGAAGTCGATCAGCGCAAACAGTCTCTGCAGACATTTGTCTCCAACAACCTGTATGTTACACATGCATTTTATACGCACCCAAAAATCCTCATTACGGCATTGAACGGCCCGGCGATTGGACTTTCGGCGGCCTTGATCGCGCTCTCTGACTTTGTCTATGCCGCGCCACACGCCTACCTCTTGACGCCTTTCACGTCGTTGGGTCTGGTAGCCGAGGGCGGAGCTAGCCAAGCATTCGTGCAGCGGCTGGGAATCAGCAAAGCGAACGAGGCGCTGATAATGAGTAAGAAGATAACCGCAGAGGAGCTGGTTCATGTTGGCTTTGTCAACAAGATTTTTCCAGCGGGTCACGACGAGGGTGCCTTTCTAGCTGCAGTGCTCGAGGAAGTCAACGCCCGGCTTGGCGACCACCTCAACGCTCAGAGTATGCTCCAGGTCAAGGCGCTGATCAGGCGGCCCGACAGAGAGAAGCTCGACGCCCAGGGCGCACAAGAAGTGCTGGTCGGGCTGGAGCGGTGGGTAGCAGGAGCTCCGCAAGAGGAGTTTCGCAAAATCGCCACAGGCCAGAAGCGACACAAGCTCTGAGTCGATGTTATGAAATGAGATTGAGGATGAGTTGTTGTCCCCTGCTCGTGCACGTTGGCAACAAGCACCTGGAAGACATTTTACGTCCCGTCTGTAACTATGCGAGGAGTCGGCCTGGGAATACCATCGTGAACCTACAATCGGATCAGCGACCAGTACTGACGACACCCCTCTTCTAGTGGCGCAGCACAGCACTCCACCGATTATCTCCTCTCATCCTGGGTTATCGTGCTGTTTCTGTACGCACCACCGTTTCAGAGGAGGTCCCAAGCTCCTACTGATCCTGCTCCGCCTTGGATTGAGCTTCCCTGATGCTCTCTTGCCTCTTCCAATGACTCCCTTCTTCGTAGTCCTTACTAATTCCCAAAGCCTTGCGTAGCCTCTCACTTTCCTGTATCTTTGCCTCCGCCAGCTCGTGCACTTGGTGTGACTTCAGCCCTTTCCCCTTGGAGGCAGGCCCCTTTTTGTCCAGGCGTTCCGCTTCCAGCTTCGAGCGTAGGGCTGTACACTGCGTCTCGATGTCGTCTTCTTCTACTCTACACTGGTTCAGTGACCGCTCAACCACGGTTATGGATGTGGCAGGAATGAGTCAAGGACACACCCTTCTTCTTCCAGTCTGTCTCTGAGTTCGAACACCTTGACCTCCACTTCCCTGCGACGGTCGTGCTCGAGTATTTCCTTGTCCGGCTGTCGCTGACGCTGCTTGAAGGAGTCGAAGTCTCTCTGGTAAGGCGAAACCTCGTCGCGCGGCTTGAGGTGCGAAAGATTACGCTGAACATAGCCGGACGTACCGCTGCCGCGCGGCGTAGAGAGACCGACGTTCGACGACATGGCAGCGTAAGAAGAAGTAGCAACAAAGGGTCTACAGGTGGATTAGGTGGAGTGTATGTTCGACATGTACCGTGTACCCCCTCGGAGAGGGCGAGATGGTAATATAGGTACCTAGGTAGGCAACCTCTGTTGAATGGCTCACCAGCCGGGAAAAGTGCCTCCTTTCCTAGATACTAGGCCACCTAGGCTTAACTTATATACACCTCAAATTCCTCCTAGATCACCAATGTTATTAGAGAGGTTTTGCAACCCCACGCGGGAAGAAGAATTGTGCATACACACAAGCGAGCTCCCCCCCAACACTAGCACCACTAGCACCACCAATATCACTAATATCACTAATATATATATATTTAATGCCCAGTAAGCTTACCGCCGTGATCTAATATATTATAAAGCTAATCTAGAAAGGTTTTTACGCGCTAATTAATAAAATCCTATAATACTTTTATACGCTACGCTTCTTTAATAGTATTTAACACTATATCCTCCTCCTAATACGGAACCGAATCGATATAATGCTTTATAGGCTACTAGTATTTTTAATAATCGATAGATTAATATTAAAATAGAATTTTAGGCTATGCTTCGCCTTCTATTACCTTACGATATTATTATTATTAGCGGAGCCATAGCCTGAATCGCCGTCTTTTTTAAGTATAAAATCGTCCCCTTTCTTGATATTAGGGAGAACATAAGGCTTTAGGATTAAGTTAATATAGATATACT
>QQTW01000989.1_pt1 | contig 19274 bp, 25 predicted proteins | sample 1904831 | NCBI WGS metagenome assembly QQTW01 (sample SAMN09435610, study PRJNA476489) | Subsurface metagenome, whole genome shotgun sequencing project. | reverse complement strand
AAGAACTGCTCAAAGGTGGAGGTGAAGACTCATCTTGCTCCTTTGGCATGAGAAGAAGTGATGAAAATTGTACAAATGTCCTTGGATGGGTTGTATTTATTGCATTTAGCGTGGGTCGGCGGTGAATCCTGGGGGAGCCGGCTTGATGCCGTGTTTGTTTGGGTTGTCGGATTTGCGATCTGCTGTCCGGCGTTGTACTGCATGTTTTCTTTGACAAGATTCGTGTGGTTGCGTGTTGTTACACTGGCACGACAGCGCCGTTAGGGCCGTATAACATCATTATCACTACGCATCGCAATGGCCCACCAATTGTCCTTCTCATACCCGGATTGAACAGTGGTGCCACCTGCAGCGGAAATGTCCTGCTGCAACTCTCCTGCTCGGTACAAGTGGTAGTAACGATGGAAAGTTCTCTGTGTGGCTCCCACGGGACCTGAGGACTGCTCTTTCATGATCCACGGAACCATGACATCTTGCTCATCGTGCTCGCCCCAGCCTCGACGACTCTGCTGCTGCTCCAGCGCCCAAACGCAGATGAGCGCCTTGCCGCTGGCTGTGCCTGGTGAGCACCGTTTCAGCGTCTCCAATATAGCTGCAATGGCTTGGATCCGCCGGGACGTAGTCGACAGATGATGGATGACTGCGACCGAGATGGCGAAATCGAAGCATGCAGCTGGATGTGGTAACATTAAGTTATCGGCAACGAGTGCGCTATGCGCCTCGTGCTTGACGGCAATCTTGACCAGAGCTTCGGATCTGCAATATCTGTTAAACACGACCAAAGCTGTTTGAAGGTCACAATCAATCCCCTTCTCTGCCCATTGATGTAACGCTGACCTATCTGAAGCAACGATGAAGACGTCTCGATTGACATTCAGGTATTTGCCATTCCCACACCCCACATCCAAACCAATAGACCCATTCGGAAGGCCTTTCAAAAAACTTTCAACGACCGGCCATGGCTTGAAGACTTCATTAGATTGAGGATTCTAAAACAACGTGGGTACGGGGAGTGGGATGGTTGGAACCTCACCTTGTACCGAGTAGAGGAAAAATGCGATGCGATCTGTTGGTAGACTTTGTGAACGTGCTCTTCTTCGTACTCGCAGCCGCTTGGCTTTGATATGTCGTTCACACTCAATTGTGTATCCTCATGATCACTGAGCATGGCTTCGGTGTCCACCTCATGATAATAATAACGGCAATGCGGTCCCATCTGGCTTTCGAGCTACCGTACGCTGCCCTGCCGCAATGCATGCGGGTTCTCATCAAGACTAGCGTACATGACCCGGGAAAAATTGCCCTCGCGAGATGTGTCACATTTTCACCCAACGCACAATCAATCCTCAAAGTTCGATCAACGATTTTCGTCTTCAGTGCTCGCAAAGTCCACATATCATTCAATACATTTCTGCTCTGATACGCATCGGGAAAGTTTCTTTTAACGCATTTCGCTGTTGGATCCGGCGAAATTTGTGGGACGTTGTTTGGGTTTCCGTTTTCAGACAAACTGATTTGCGATTCTTTATTATCACGGCCGAGTTGAAGGCTAAGCTCTCAATCTGCTTTGTTCCCGGGGAAAATGGCAGTAACAATGAAAAGGCGGAGGACTGGGGGTTCGAAGTCTATCATTTCACCGAATCAATTGAACAAGCTGTCATCACTTCTTCAACCCGTTACCACTGCCCAAGTTCATGCCCTCGATGCATTGCTGCGAAACCCTATCAAATTCATACCCGCCACGGGTGGAAGTTGCAAAGGTATAAGTAAGATGGCAACCGGAGCTGGCGTTTCAGCTTCGAATATGGGGCCGAACCGGGAGCCAACAACGGAAAGTCGTAAGCATGCTGTTCGTGCTGGGCCATCTAGAATTCGGTGTGCAGGGCTGACTGTCCCTGTTTAGTTGAGACATCTCAAAAAGTCCTGGGAAACGAGAATATTGGCAACCAGACCTTCGCCAATAGGTCTAGAGAATCCTAGCCAATTTTGCTACCGGAATGTTGCGTATCAGACTTTGATGAGCCTACCTCTCTTCTTGAACTGGCTGGAAGATTACCACCATCCACGCGACTGTAAGTGATCATAGCATTCTTGCGAAATCATGGGACTAATTTCAGCAGGCATAAGATCGGGCTTGTGCGTAGCTTGCTATTTGCGAAGACTGAAGGATGCTTATTGGGCACCCAATGCCAGACCGGGAGAGCGCGCACAAGATACGAATGATGTAGTCAATGAAATGAACAAGATGGTCCACAAGAGTAAGGAAATCTCTATCATGGCTCGGAGAGACGTCTTCTAATGTACAGCTCTTTAGTGGGATGGCAAGACGTCTCTGTCAATGGTAACGAAAGCGAGCAAGACGATGCACAGTCGTTCCTCGTATGGATGATCAGGAGTATGAGCGATCGAGTGCCCAAGGAGTGAGTTGATCCCCATTCAGAGTGACTTGTGCGACCGCATGCTCATAAACTACCCAGCCAAGCCGAGGTTTTGAACGCTATATTCTGCAACTACACAGATATAGACCTCGAGTGCCCGACGTGCCACCAGAAAAGCACAGTTGCCGAGGTTCAGGTTGATCTGCCCTACTCTTACCGCGTATTGGACCTTGACAAAGACAAGTCTGGCGACGGCTTGGGTAGAGTGCTCCAGCGTGACTACACTGGCGAGTCGCAAGTGGTTGGTTGTCAGAATTCCGGATGCCCAAATGCCAATGGCGGGAAAACCCTGCTCAAACGATCCTTCATCCGGCTTGCTCCCGAGGTCTTTATAATCACTCTCGTCCGGGGAAGATGGAGTCCACACGGCCCAGTAAAGATCATGAAGAAGATCACCCCCGACGAAACACTCAATCTGACCAGTCATTACCGGCCCTCGAGCTCCTCAGATGACAGCGAGCTGCTCTATCGTTTGTCATGTGTTGTATACCACTATGGGTCACTTGAAAGCGGGCACTATAAGATCTTCACCCGCGGACCAAACGGTTCCTGGAGAGAGATCAATGACGATAGAGTGAAAACCTCGACAGCAGAGGAGGCTATGACTCAAGGGCACCCATGGACATCGTATGTCGTGACATATACGAGGGAATATCCCTCAAGGCCAAAGACTGCAAAGGGCCGTTTTTAGCCGGTTTTATGGTTGCTGGTTGGGAATGCAGGTTGATATCGTAGTAGAATGTATTTTGTGCTGGAGTTGCTTGGTATACCCGGGTTGATTAATGCCACCATTGGCTGTATCTTATGATGCTTAGACTGAAGAAGAACAAAGCAAAGCCTCAACTACGTGCATTCCTCAGGTCACTGTGATAGGATTCTGCTCAGCGATACGATCCGTTTAGCTGAGCGGAGCCTTTCCAATGTCCATTCCCGTGGAACGGCCTCGAAAGCAGTGTCGTGTCAAGTACAGGCGCAGACGGGGGTTTCCTTACAGAAATCATGTAAACTTCTACGAATTCGGGACCAGTGCGAATCCAATGGAAGATCTAGATCCTTCGCCAAGAAAACCACCCCCATGAAGCCCCCGTCTTCCACCTCGCTTTCCCTAACCCACCCTCTCCCACTCTGCACTAACAGCAAACAAAAATGACCCCATCACCCTCTACTCCCAGCCCAAGAGGCGTTCTTGAATCCCTCCTCACCTCCTCTCAGATTGACCCAAATACGCACCCTCTCCAAAACCCCACTCAACACACAAAATCCCTTTTCTTAACTCTACACTGTCTCTTCCCGCACGATTTCCTCCCAGCTTTAGACATATTAGATCGGAATCTGGTCAGCAGAGTCTTTGTTGCTGGCAGTGACAGTGGCAATGGAGAAGATGAAGCGGACAGAGAAGAGCAAGGACAGCTAGGGCAAGGGCAAGGGCAAATGCAGGGTAGGGGATACGCTGCTGGCGATAGGGAGACAGAAGTAGGGGACGTCAAAGCGAGGGACGAAGCAATGCAGCGGCCAAATACAGGGCCAGATTCCGCGCAAGTTGTCAGAGCTATGCAGAGTCACAGAACAGGGAGAAAGACCGAAGTGTACTACGTCCGCTCCGCCCAATATCCACCCAGAACCAGCAGGTCACGATACCAACCTCGCAACCAGCACCCGCACCATATCCTAGGTCTACACGGAAAAACCTACGAAGTCCGTCTGCAGGCCTGGAACTGTACGTGTCCAGCTTTTACGTTCTCCGCGTTAAGTAATGTCACTTTGAGTACTACCACCGAGACGGCCGATGTGGATGGAAACGCCGGAAACTCCCTGCAGGAAGATGGTGATGTCTGGGATCCAGAGTGGAGGTTCGGAGGGTTGTCTCGGGGCGCGGATGCGGTGCCTGTTTGTAAGCATTTACTGGCTTGTGTTTTGGGGAGGAGGGGTGGGTTTTTTGGTGGTGAAGGGTTGGGATTGGTGGAGGAGAGGGGGTTGGGAAGGGCGGAGATGGCAGGGTTGGGGGCTGGCTGGGGTGGATAGGGTTACGTTAGGTTCATGAAGGGTTACAGGGGTGAGCGACAAGGTAGGGTTCGGAGCTCAGGGGGTTGTGGGCGCGGATCGGGGTCAAAGGTTTACAGGACGGAACGGGCTTATGCGGCGCGGAGTCGCGGAGATTGTGTTTCGGGTTTGGTATATCTTATATGCCACTGACGTACTTCTGGCTGTCTGTATAGCTGGGGAAACTTCGTCTGCGGAGGGTCACTCAAGTTGCCGGTAGAGAAGTTGAAAGCCGTATTATAGTGCTTTGATTATGAAATGACTCGCTTTCTAATAATTACCGCTATCTTTTCGATTTGTCATTACTCTTCTCCTTTCCCTTCTCTTTACTATTGTCGCCCTCCTTCTCCTCCTTGCTGTCTCCGTTAGCCACGCCATTAGCCTTTTTCTCGTCCTTCCCATCCTTTGCCTCGTCCTTCTTAGCATCTTTTTCTTCCTGCTGTTGCCGATTCTGGATCTTATTCTCGATCAAGTCGTGGAATGCTGTGATAGCTCGGATAAGACTGCTCAAATAGATGGTCATAAGTTGATCGTTGGTCTTAACGCTCATTGCCCTTGCTAGCTCGCTGTTTTCTGTTTGTGGTTTCTCAGAACCGTTGGTCTCAGCTGTTGCTTTTGGCGTGGAGAGATTTGGGAGAAGGTTGAAGACATCTTGGAGGTTACCAAGGATTGCATGATTGACGGGCAGTTCCCCGTCCAGCACTTTCTGGAGGTATTGGCCGATGTCTCGTAATCGGAGGTGTAGACCTTGGAGTGATTGTAATTGGGATGTGATGCGGGTCGATAGAGTGCCAACCGCTACGTCTCGAATGTCTCGTAGAAGGTGTTCCACGCCGATCTCCTCCGCTTCTTCGGCTTCTATAATTGATGGTGTGTGTACGAAGGTTTTGGTAGTTGTTGTGCCATCCTATACACGAAGGGAATCATTAACGACGGGTCCGGGTTAAAGAGCTCCTGATACCGTACATCCTTGATTTCTTCCACCGCAAAGTATGCATCTGTTGGCACACCAACTTCCTTCGGTTGTACATCGATAATGACTAGCAGTGGGTTTGGTGTGTATCTTTTGAACAATTCGTTGATCTCAAGATCCGAGGCTCTCAACTTCGGCCCGGAATGATACCATCCTATGAGCTTTTCCCGAGCATTGACCTTCTTGAACATGTCGTTCATCGACTCGACGTAGTTGTGATCTAAGAACCATACTGATGGATCCTTGTCGTCTTCCTCGAATGGCACTGCAAACGAACATCAGATATTGTGCAGCTGTGCAGCGACAAGCTATTGTACCGTACCGGCGAAGCTATTCGATACTCTGACGTTCTTGCCGTCGTTCTGACCTAGAAGTACTCCAACTACGCGTTTTCTTGTACCTTTGGCTGACCGGCCGTAATGGTCTGCGGCTGACAGGAGGACTAAAGGCGCGACGGAGACATTTCGTGTGACTAGAGAGAGGGTCTCTGCGGTGGTAGCAGGCATTTCGGGAGGTGGAGGGCAGAATGAGATGAGTGGGGACGGAAAAGATGGGACTGTTTTCGAAGCTGTTGTCCTCTGAATCCGCGCCTCATGCAGTGTTCCTGAGCTCCAAAGCAAGCTACTCCGAGATAGGCTAGCACATCCAAGGAATCTCCAGTGTCCGCACGTGATGGAGCTGGCTTCTTTTCAGGCTGTGGAATAATTTCTCACCTTTGTCAAGGGATCAAAAGCAACCAAAAAAATAAAAAAATCACTATGGGGCTCAACCGGGACTAGATACGCTCAGTTAGTTTATGGTCCAAAGGATTAGAACTGCGGTGGGTAGTTACTTTGAACCCGGGGCCTGTCACATATACAGACATCTAAGATGTCCAGGTAGAAGAACCCGAAGCGACAATCATACCACTAGACCATTGAGCCTTTTCGCATTTTTGCCAAGGGGCTTATAAAATTCAATATCTTTATTCTATAAGGCAGTCCAAATCATTATAGTCATGGCACACGAACCGCCCAGGAAATGGGCCATCTGTATTGCCACGAGATCTAGGTACTGTACCTGTATCTTAGCATTGATCCCACATGCGATTTAGCTTCGCAATGCTTCCAATTTTCAAGACTCCGAAGCCTGATACTGCTGTACTCTACGTCGCCGAATCTGTAAACGAAATTCATTCTACTGTTGTGGAGGTGATCATTAGTAACAAAGAGAACTTTTGATTTCCATCCTTTGCACATGCGTAAGACCGGGTAAACGGGGTTAGAGGAGTGACTCGGTAAAGACTCCGATGCCGAAACAGCCACAGTACGGTACCTTACCTTCGACCTCAACTCCTCTAGGTACAACAACGTTATTCCGTTCAATTCTTTGCGCTCGGGGAGGTACTTCAACCAAATCCTCCAATACCACTTGCGGACCTTCCTAGAGCCATTGTGAACCTTGGTCAGGTCTACTGTTGATTTTTGTCCGCAGCAATGGCACCTATCAAGGAGGATACCGTTGATGCGCTCAAGGACTTGGTACACAAGCTCGAGTCAAGGGTTGAGCAATTGGAGGCAAAGCTGCAGAATGCCGAAGGAGGGCCGGTCGCGCCCCGATCGAAATCGAATACTGATTCAATCCGTATAGTCCTGATGGGTCCACCTGGCGCTGGTATGATCTCTCCGAATGCCCCACGTGTTCAATTTTTATCCAATCCTTGGACGTGCCGGCTGATATCTTCGCCGCAGGGAAGGGTACCCAAGCACCGAGGATCAAGGAGAAATACTGCGCCTGCCATCTTGTAAGCTGTCTTAACGCACTGCATCTTCTGCCGATCTCCCCGTTCACAGTATGATAGGCCACGGGAGATATGCTTCGGTCACAGGTTGCAAGGAAGACTCAACTCGGCCGGGAAGCAAAGAAGATCATGGATCAGGGTGGGTTAGTCAGTGACGAAATCATGATTGAGATGATCAAGAAGGAGCTTGAGAACAACAAGGAGTGCAGCAACGGGTTAGTCGTTGGTCAGACTTATCGAAGTTAGGGGACATCACTGAGTCCTCCTTAATTAGGTTCATCTTGGACGGATTCCCCAGGACCGTTGCCCAGGCTGAACGATTAGACTCTATGCTCAAGGAAAAGAGCCAGAAACTCAAACATGCCATTGAACTCCAAATCGATGACGGGCTACTTGTGTCACGCATAACTGGTCGCCTTATCCATCCTGCATCGGGCCGCTCCTACCACAAAATCTTCAACCCGCCCAAGGAGACAATGAAAGACGACGTTACTGGGGAGCCATTGATCCAGCGTACCGACGATAATGCCGAGACTCTAAGGAAGCGGTTATCTACCTACCACGACCAGACGGCACCGGTCGTTGCATACTACCAGAAGACGGGCATCTGGAAACCCATTGACGCAAGTCAAGAACCGGGCCAGGTTTGGAAGAGCATGCTTGCTGTCTTTGGAGACGACAAGAGCACCCATAGCAGTGGAGGCCTTTTGCAGAAGATGGGGTTGAAGCACTAGACACACGGTAACATCTCAACGGTGGAAAATATATCATCTTGAAGAAGGTGAGGTCGCCGGAAATTATGAAGTATCTGCATGTCAACGAAATATGCAGGCAATCGTCAAGAGGATGTTTAATGGAAAAGATTTCTCTTCTAAGTGAACCCCGGGCGAGTATGTACTGGAACAGTGTCTTATGTCACCTGCATTTTGTACATTATACCACCATCCTGTCCTGCTCTTTTCTACGCTGCTGTCTCTAGCATGGCATAGGAGCTGGTCACAGATCTACATGCATCCTCTGAGAAATCTCAGTCTCCAAACTTGACTCTATGACTGTTCGCTTGTGTAAGATGCTGGCCCACGTCTTGCTGTCTGTCTTCATGGGCTCTGATACAGCCTGCCTCTTGTGCTTGATACTACACAGAACTCCGCTCTTCCGTATGGATCATTCCTCATATTGCTAGGAGAATCATTGCCGGCTGGACCAAGACAAGTCCCCAAGGCCTAGGGGACCAAAGTCTCTACGTGAACTTCAGTCCAAGAGCACACCGACATCGTCTCGGCGCCGAGCCCAAAGCGAGCTAACCTATCTAATCCCAGATGCCTAAGCGTTCATGCGGGTACCTCACCATATCTACCTTCCTTTCAAAGTTTCACTCAACAAACCTCAACACCGACAATATCTTTAAACCCCTCGGATCGGATAAACATGATGCCGATAAGAGGTAGGTCTAACCCTAACCCCTTTGCTTCCGTTCATTCTTCTATGTTTTTACTGATCTCGCCCTCAACCTCGCTACACCGTGAGAGTTCTCCCACTGCTTCAAGATGTGCTGTGTTCCCACCCGAAAAGCTTGCTTTGCTTGATGTGTTGCTCGGAGTACTAGACGCAAAGCTTCTCTTCTTTTCTGCTACTTGAAGTTACACTTCTACTTATAATCTGCTACGCTGAAATACACATCTATTCACAGCTTGCTGCACGAAGCCTCTACACACCGCTCTGCTTCACCCTTGCGCTGATCGACATACTGCTCTCTACACACGAGCTCGAATCTTTCACACACGTTCTACAACACCCTGTATTACCGCACAAAGACGCTCATTACACTATTTCACGTAGTGCTCTACACATAAGAGATCACAGCTTCTCTGCTGTACACACGCGTTACTACACGAGACTCCTCTACACACCGTTTTTTCCATCCTTGCGCTCGTCCACGTACTGCTCTACACACAGGAGATCGAAGTTTTTACGCACCGTTCTAGTACAAGTAGACGCTTTGCTACACACCACCGTCGTTATCTACCTAATCATAACATTCAATTCACTCCGTCCCACACAAGCAAAGCTCTCTGATCTCACCGGGCAGACCTGTTCTTACCATTCACTGGACATTTAGGTTTCCAGCCTTTGCCCTCTCCTTCTCGTTTCAGAAAGAGAGATGAAGATGTCGGATCTTCCACGAGGGTGGAACGATCAACACGATCGCTTCATTGCATACCACGAGGGGCGTGGGACCCCCTTGCGGCAGGTGGTGCCGTATTTGACGAGGGCGTTTCCGGGGTTGGTTACCGTAAGTTTTGCGTCTCTTCATTCCAGCACCTGTTCTATTTCTTGTCCATCTCTCTCTTCGTGTTGCTGCCGGTGAAAGAGAACGAGTATAAGATATGGCACATATCGGATTTCGTCTTGCACTTCAATCTGCGGTTGTTGAAATCTACCTCTACCTCTCACATACCTTATCTCACCTCTGATCTCTCACCCCACCGTTGCCTCCCCTTTCCTCAATCCAACAAACCCACGACCCTTACCAACCCACCTCCACCTTACCCAGCAAACCGCAAACTAACCTCACAGACCGACCCCTGCCTCCCGGAGGCCCTGGACATGCGCCTCCAGGTCCTCGACCTGTCCCTGAACGACTACTTCGCCTATGGCGCCAACGAGGCGTGGCTCGAGCTCGTCGAGAAACGGCAACGGGAGCGGTTGATAAAGGTGTTGGTCGACGTCCAGGCCAAAGGGAAGAAGGCGGCAGAGGAGCGGGAAGAGAGGAGGAGGAAAGAAAAGGAGAAGGGGAAGAGGGCGGAGAAGGGTGCTGGAAAGGAGAGTGAAGAGAGGAAGGAGGATGAGGTGAGTCATCGTTGAGTACGGAGAGGTGGCTTCTTACTGAGATGTGTGGTCGTATAGGGCGCCGTCTCTAGTATTAGGGGGGAAGGGTGGGAGTGTAATGTTGTGTAATGTTGTGTGATGTTGGAGGTCGCTGTGCTGTCTGGGAGAGGGGTTCAAATGTTGGATGGGTTTTGTCGTACGAAGTTCGTTAGAGTCATTCAGCGCGAGATACCCAATTTTCTAAATTGTGGCTTTTTCTTCTACCACGGGAGGCATCCACAACCAAGTGGCCAACGTTCTATCCACTCGCGGGTGTAGCCCTGTCATATTCCCTATCCAAAGACGTAAGAAGGCCCCCTCATAACTCAAGCGGGTACTCCAGACTCTCAAGCTTCTCAGGATAGATCAAATCGTTCTGCCTCCTAACTTCATCCATAACCTCCATAATCACCACACTCTCCTCCCACCCCAACCCCTCGCTCTCCAGCCTTCCATCTCGTAGACACCTTGCCGCCTCATCAGCCTCCCAGAACATCCCCTTGCCCGGAATTTCAACCTCCACCTCCCTCACATCCGACTTGCCACCCCCACCCTTGAGAATAACCCGGTACTGCGTTGGTCGAAAAGCAGGACAGTCAACTTGGATCTCGCCTTTCGTGCCTTGGATGCGGATGGCCGGGTTGGAGCTGCCGTGGCCGTCGACGTCGGTGGCCACGCGGAGACTTGTCAGGGCGATGCCGTGCGCGAAACCGCTGGGTGTGGAGGTGGGGAAGGTCAGGATCATGGATGTCGTCTCGTCGGCGCCGGTGGAGGGGTATTTGGTCATAGAGCTGACGACTTTTGGAGGTTTGCGGGCGGACGCGGGTTGGGTATGGTAGAGGGTTTGGAAGACCCAGGTTATAGCGTAGATGCCGACTGCATGTGATGTTAATGTCCCGGGTGCCTGAAAGTTGGTGGGAAGGCCTACGGTCAAGAAGTGCTCCGCCAGCTAAGTTCATGTTCACCATGCGGTGCTCGGTGCCCCATTTCTCTTCGACGTTGTCCCCGAAACTCAGATCCGCAATAACGCGATGAACGTCCCCGATGACACCATCCGTAATCAATTTCCGGACTTGGATGCTCAGTGGAAAATATCTCGTCCACACCGCCTCCATCAGGAACAATTTCTTCGCCTTAGCCGTTTCAACCAATTTCTTCGTTTGCGCCGCGTTGACCGTGAATGACTTCTCGCACAACACATGCTTGCCGGCTTCCAGACATAGCATGGCATTCTGATAGTGATGTGAGTGCGGCGTGGCTATGTACACGATGTCGACGTTCTGATCGTTGACCAGCTCGGTGTACGAACCGTAGGCGGCGGCGTCGGACGGGCAATTGCACTCTTGCAGGAACTTCTGCGCTCGCTCGGCCGAGGACGATGACGCTGCGGCGACGACTGTATGTTTTATATCTGAGACATCACGGCTTGATGGGTCGAGCATGAGATCTTTGGTGAACTCTGAGCGGAGTTGTTAGGGCTAGCGGCTTGGAATTCGATCATTCGCTTGCCTTGAGCTATCCAGCCAGTTGCTGCATGGCATTAGCTTGGAATTCGAGGGCGGGCGTGTAGCTACGGAGGGACTGACCTAAAATCCCCCACTTGACTGTATATGTGGACGGCATCGTACTCTTCTGGACCATTGATAAATCAATCGTCGATGGATGGTTTTATGCTTCCCTCATAGATTTTCGAGTCTAGATGTCTCTTACTGTGAACGTGATGGTGATTAAAGCTACAGTAAATTTTGTTATGTATTCTATAATGTAGCTTCAGGAATATGTTATTTTATGAGTTGTCGTTATATAACAGAGAGAGGGAGCGTTCACTATTGAATGACGTCCAATAAGTACAGTAGCAGCTATTCCGGTCCGAGGCTTCATAGCAGATATCGCTAGCAATACAGTACAGAGGGTTTAACTCCATACAAACCATCATGCACAACGTCGAGCCTTACATACCATGTTGGTTTCTGGGTGAAGATCATTGAGCTCAGTGTTATGGAAGTCGACGGCCTTGTCTATAATATTGATGCAATATTAGCCCCGCATCTCTTACTGCGACAAGTTAAGCCACTGTCTCTAGGCGTCCCATTCTCCCTGTCGATCCAAACGTCGCGCCTCAGAGGAGCGGCAACATAGCGCATAAACCATGCTCATGGGAGCAATAATGATGGTTGCGACGCTGGCGGAGCCTGCGGCCCAGGGCTGGCTTTGGGTTTTTGATCTCTTATCTCATATCTGCCTTTCTGAATACCTTCACAGTTGATTCATGTGCAATGATTACTCCCTCTTCATAATCATGTTCTCAATTCTCCTCCTAGTATCTTTGCTGGCAGCCTCCAGCAACGCTTTCCAAGCATCTTCTAAGTACAAATACTTTCAAAAGTTCCAGAGTGCTCTGGGTGGAAAGACCGCCTCGGCGCCGTTCGATAAAACATTTGACAGGTTTGTCGACCACACCTTATCAAAGTGGCATGTGCCCGGCCTCGCTATCGCAGTCATAAAGGACGGAGTTACTTACACCAAGGTGACTGACGCCCACCATATGTGGGCCTGGCGCTATCCGGCTTACTGATTCAAAACTCAGGGATACGGTATTGCAACGTTCCCAGATGAACATGTAACTCCTGAGACGCTTTTCTTCGTTGGCGGCGTTACAAAATCACACACGGCGGCGGCAGCGTCTCTTCTTGTCGACGACAATAAAGACTTCTAGAGCGTACAGTGGAGAGAACCTCTAAGCACCCTGATTCCAGATGACTTCGTTCTTGCAGATAACATCACAAGAATTGTTTCGTTGGAAGATGCCCTCTCGCACCGTTCCGGATTGCCCGCATATTCGTTGGCAGAGGACATCGAAAATTCCACAACACGAGATGCTGTTAGGAGAATGCGGTATTTATCACCTTCTGCAGCCATTAGGACAGAATTTAAACCCAACAATTGGATGTATGTTGCCGTGTCGCACGCTTTGGAAGTTGTCACGGGCGTGTCCCTTGGTGAGTTTCTGCGGACACGCCTCTGGGAACCACTTGGCATGAGGAACACGTTCCTCTCCGTTGAAGATGCACAGGCTGCTCAATCGGAAGGTCGAGTGAAGCTAGCACACGGCTACAGATGGGATGAGCTCGGTGGGTTCCAGGAACTCCCATATGCACCGTTACCACATTTTATCGGCTCTATGGGTGTCATTTCAAACGCTGTGGACCACGCGAGATGGATCAGCATGATGATGCACTCCACGATGCCTGTGTCCAGGAAAGGCCATATGGCACTCACCTCGCCACGTTCTATCTTGGTTACTCCTGGCTCCGACGAACTCGACTATCAACCTAGGACCTGCTCGGCAACGTATGCGCTTGGATGGTATGTTCATCATTATCATGGGTATCAGATTATCTTCCATGGTGGGATTCAACGCGGATTCGGTTCTTTCGTCGGATATATGCCGAGAGAAAAATTCGGCTTCGTCGTTATGGCTAATGTAGCTCCGACGAAATTCGCCCCGAGTGTACTAGCGTTTCAACTCGTCGAGAACTTCCTCAACATCCCGAAGCCGAAGAGGTTTGACTGGCAGAATTAGTGAGTCTGTCCGAACCAAAACAGACCTCTTTCCTAACCAGTTCTGACATCGTCGCGAGCTTTACAATGGATCTTTCCGAACAAAAGATACGGAACCAACAACGTCGGCAGCTCCTCCACATGCACACTCCGAACCCGCCCGCGCCACCCACTCTACCATTGGTCCTCTACACAGGCACCTACCATCACCCCGCCTATCAAAACCTCACCGTGAGCCTCTGCAACGGCACCCTTGTCGTCGATTTCCTGAACCGGACCCTCCCGGTCATATTGACACTCACGCATTTGAACAAGGACGTTTTCGTCGGTGAAAGCAAACTGTCATGCGCGAAACCTACATGGTACTCGAAACCTACATGGTTCTCAATCGCGGAATTCAAGTTCAGGGATCAAGTCGAATCCCCGACGGAGAATTTCGATTTGCGACGTTCGAGTCCCTCTGGGTTGGCCATTCGGCTTGACGACTCATTTGAGCCGACTACAACATGGTTCAGACTTGTGAGCTTCGCAACCTCCAATTGCTGAGTGTTGATGACGGGGGAAGATTGCGGAGCGATCAATGTCTGAATTTGTGCCTCCACTGCTGAATTTGCAATGAGCTGCATGGATCATGGGAGTCGAGTTGTTGGTTCTAATCCCCAAATCTATGCAATCTGCCTTGTAGGGATACTAGATTTTATTAGTTCTACACATACCACGCAGATGTTACCAAGATAAAGGTCTTATCTCTCAATTGAAGTGACTGGCTTACTCAGTATACTAGAGCGTGTTGTCTAAGATCTGCATCCGTTCCTCGAAAGGTATGATACTGCTAAGGAGAGTAAATCAAATGAGTAGCTTCCATTTCTACGTTAATTGTGATCTCAGGCACACTAATCTTCGAGGCGTGACGAGACGCGCTCGGACTAATAAACCATTTAAACGCCTCAACCATACAGGCAAAGTCACCATCCAAGAGTATGGAACCGTCAACGTTGTAGGTGGATCACGAAAAGGAGAGTTCAGGCTTGACAGGGGACTTTCCGCCATGGGACATCGGTCGAAGCTAGTGGATGATGGTTAGAAAGACACAGTCGGCGGGTGGTCACCGCAAACGCAGGATGGGGTGAGCCAAAGATTAGCACGATCATGAAGTCATAGGTTCCCTCTTGATTCTAGCCCGAAGTGCGTTCAGTTCCGTCTGCTGTTACACATTAGCATTGACACAAGCATTCAGCTGGATCGATTTCACCTCTGCCTTCCTCTTCCCCAGGACAGAATCAGGAGTTGCGGCCCTCATCGGTGTCCCTCCTCCATCCTTACTGGCCTCCGCATGACAGCTAGCGTGGTAAATCCGGCCCGATATCTGTACAGCGTCCATCCACACAAAATCCTGTGCGTCTGCATTCCATTGCGTTTCGAACTTCTCCTGGCAAATGGGGCAATGTGAGTTGGCAAGAGCAGGGTCATCCGGGACTCGAATCCATTTAGTCTTGGGGTCTTGTGGGAGGTTGACAGTCACGTTTGCAACGTTCAAACTGTCAGCGCTTGCATTAACAGTATCGCTCTCGGTCTCCCGAGACTTAATCCACTCCTGAGTACGGTCAGCATCGAAGCATTCCTGAAATTATTGGGCCGGAAAACGTACCATCTCCCCCACGTACCAACTCCGACTTTGCCCACGCTTGGCTGCATCCGCCATTCTCTGATTAACCCGAAAATGCCAGTCCAGATGCCTGGCCTTCCTTTTCTTCCCCTCCTCATCTGCTACGAAGCGACGTCCACATGTCGTGCATTGATTAGATTGCGCCTCATAGAGATTAGAGATCAGATGCGGACGTGAGCTGTTGGGTGTAAGCAAACATTGAATGGAGATCTGCGCCTGGTGGGTGTGCTTACAGCTTCAGAGATACGGACGTCAATTGTACATCGTTGCCTGTTAGGCCCAACGCAGAACGAGTTGAGATAGCTGGAAGTAGTAACGGCGTGGGAGGGATGGGTTTGGAGAAAGACGGGAAAGATGTGTTGGCAGGAACTGGAGGGGGTATGACGGGTGTAGTATTCAACGGCGGAAGCATCCCGGCTGCTCGTAAAGAAGCAACCAAGGAGCTTTCGCCACCATCAATAGCCGGAGTTGAGCTCGATGATGACTGAGAGAAAGGTGTCTGTATTTGGAGCAGTGGAGGAGGAGGCTGGACCGCTGGAGCTGTAGATTGCTGCTGGTTAGCAGTAGAGGCAAGTAGTTCTGCCAATGCGTTTGGTGGAAACAAGGAAGTCAAGGACGGCTCTTGCGGTGGTGGAGGCTGTTGATAAGGTGGTTGAACTACCTGGGGAACAGGTGTCGGTGCAGGTACGGGCACAGGTGCTAAAGAAAGCTGTGCCACTTGATCACGGATCATTTGGAGTTGATCTGCTGGTAGTTGCTGGGTTTGCAGAATACTCTGTAGATCAAGTAGCGCCTTCAGGCGTTGTTGGATCCCCTGATCATACGGGTTTGTGGCAAATTCTACTCTTGCACTCGAGATCAAACTTGCAATGTCTCTATTCAGGGAATCTAGATAACCATGTGGCTGAGAGCCTTGAGGGTAGAGTGTCGTGTGTGGATACACTGGCTGGACTGCCTGTGCGCTTTGCGGAGCTGGATGTTGAGATTGATGAAGTGGCCGAGTTGGCTTGCACGAGACCGTCAGCGGATATGAAAGCAAATAAGTTGAGGGTCTGGACATACCTGCTGGTTATTATATGCATGACCAACTCCGTTGTTGCCGTAATGCTGACCATTGATCTGACCTGGAGGCAATGCAGGTCGTCGTGAGGAGCTCTGCGGTGGTGTAGGAGTATTTCGCCAGGGCACAGGTGGTGTTGCCGTGGGCCGCGTCCGAGCCAAGATCTCCTGTTGACTCTTGGCTTGTTGCTGCTGTAGTTGCACTGCGGCTGTCCTGGCTTTGATCAAAGCGTTCTCGATAGTTCGTGTGACCTCGACTGGAAACACAGGCCTGGTATCCAAGGACCCGGGAACTGGTTCCTTCCAAGTCTTCAGCATCTCATCCAACTTCTTTCGAATCTGATTGTCGACTAGGGTATATGCATTCATGAACGTCTGGTAAAGGTTTCGGCCAAGAAATAAGGTGTATGGAGTCCCAACGTTCTTTACGACTGAGTCAAGGACATACAGGGCAGGCAGTTTGCGATTCGGAGGTGCCTAGGGATCAGTTAGTTCTTGTCGACGTACTTGATACTCCCCATTATTTGAGTTTACTCTACGAATAGTGTCTGAAACTGCGACGCCGGGCACAAACTACTAGAGTATAGGTAGAGACTTACGTTGCGAATGTGATTCTCGAGAACTCGTGATATGGCCATAGCGTGCTCTGTGTTCTCCTTCGCTATAACTGTTAGATTGCTGATCTCGTACCTCGAGTTCATTGCTAGGTCTTCGAGCGAATTCTTGTAGTCTTCTGCAACCTCATCAGAAGGAAGTCCTGAAGACATGGTGGGCTTGATGACAGCCGTGGTGCTTGGTCAATAGTTTGAGAGAGCTAAAGCAAATCAGGCAGCTGGTATTGTAAGATGCCCAGCCACTCCGGACGATGATGAGCGACTGCTCTAAAGTGGTTGCGCCCCTTTCCCCTCTAGTCCCGAATACTGGTCTGGCAGAGGCCCACTAGCGATGAAGTAGGATAGAGATGTCTTTCAACGGTAGCTAGCTACTGTTCCTGAGGTGGAGAGCGAAGCACAGAGTTTATGCTCAGACCAAGGCTTATTACAGATTGAGATGTCTCCTTGACCAACCGCCCCAAAGCCAAGCTACTCCGTGCCACAGACTCCCTTGTCTTATGCCAACTAACCCCTAGCGACACAGAGCCCCGAATGAGACGTGAAAATGGGAATGACCGAGTAGAGTTCGAAGAGCGTGAATCGTAGGTCAGTTTGGAAAGCTGAAGGTTGGTGTTGAAGTTATCGTGTGTCGCCGAAAGAGCTGCAAAACTACCTAGTACCCGAGATTTAGAGTTGCTGACTCATCACTAACGTCACCTTCGAATTCCCGCGTTCACTAAGGTACTTGACTTGGTATTGTCTGCTTTGCTTCACGTTATTGTGACATTCTTATCGTCATAACCGAACCTCCACCTATTGACACCTATTTCTGAGACCGCCATGAAGCTCTCTATTCTCTCAGTACTGCTCGCAGTCGCTGCCAGTGCCGTCGTTGCGCTTGCGCCACAGAAAGCTGTGGTCATCACTTACCCCCCAGACACTCCAGATTCCGTGATTGCAGAAGCCAAGAGCGCGATCCAAGCGGCAGTATGTTAATTCAGAGGAGACTATAAAATCGTATTGCACGAGCTGACTTCTGATATTTTACAGGGAGGAGTTATCACACATGAATACAGTAAGTCAGCCGGCTCATGACACCTTTGAATGGGAACTGACAACTTCTCTGCACAGAACTTATCAGGTTCGTGTAGTCATGGTTCACCTCAGCACTTCACAATACTGATGGCTCTTCTTAGAGGGTTTGCAGCCCAGGCGTCGACCAAGGTGCTTGAAACTGTCCAAACGCTAGGATCCCAGTACAACCCCAACATCGAGGAGGACCAGGTTGTCAACGCATACAACCCGAATGGAAACCTCATCTAAGTAATGACTTCTCGGAGATGAGCAGGGGAGGCGTTGGGACCTGAGGAGTGTGTTCGATGGGACTCGCAAGCAACAAGGCGAACTTGGATAGGGGCCGGGATTCCACTTCATAACAAGGCACTCGGGGCGTATCTGGCACTTGGAGATTCTCTGTCACGTAGAACAAATGGAATAGCATCGTGCAACGCCTATTCGTATTTAGGAGAAAAGTCGCAAAGTAGAAAAAGAATGTTGCTTCTTTGTCTCCATTTGTCGTAGTCTCTTGTTCGTTTGTCACTTTGACAATGGCTTCGCCGCGCTCCATAAATAAAGTGATAGCATTGTTCTTTGTGGAAAATGCAGGCACAAAGGCGGGTAGCGTCATCGCTTCGACTTAAGCTTCGGGATGACAAGGATGTGTTTGTCGAGTCGGGTCGTGTCGCGACTGCCCATGGCCCTTTTATATATATACCTTGATCTGCTCTGCGCACGCCCACAATGCTGCTCGACCTTAGGAACGACTACTTGCAGAATCGCTCTATAGCATTACAGCTTCACCGAGGACCAGAGTTACTCTACGATAATGAGTACTACAACAGCCGGGGGTGCAGCGTTACTGGAATGGGTAAATATCGCCCTCACACGTGCTTCAATAATTCTGATCTGATCAATCAATCTCCCTTTTTGTGAAGTCGCTAACGTCTGTCTCTAGATTAACAGTTTCCCGTTGCCGGAGAAGGTGAGGTCATTGCAAGACCTCAACGATGGGCGAATACTATGGCAAGTATTGGGTCAGTACTCCCAACACATATATCTAAGAGGGCGGTTTGCTGACACAGATTTAAAAGGTGATATTGACCCAGACTACTTTACGGAAGATTTGCCGGAAAAGGGCTCTTCGCTGGCCCAGCACTGGCTTCCGAGATGGCAGAATCGTACGTTACAAGCCCCCTCTTAGGTAACAGTCTCAGTGTTCACTAAGCTAACGATGCAT
>QQTW01000988.1_pt1 | contig 19278 bp, 21 predicted proteins | sample 1904831 | NCBI WGS metagenome assembly QQTW01 (sample SAMN09435610, study PRJNA476489) | Subsurface metagenome, whole genome shotgun sequencing project. | reverse complement strand
GCGGTTAACATGACGATGACGCGCACGTCTTGTTCCCAGACGAGATTCCAGAAGCCCTGCATCAAGGGTCTGGTTCAACGACAGCGCCCCTAGCCGGCGGCTGTCCGATGCCGACCGGGCAATCCGCCACCAACCCCTTCTTTGGCAACATTCGTCAGAACACGGATCTCATCGGCGGGGTCGGTCAGATCCGCGTACGACGTCCGTCCGATCTGAGCCGCGAACGTGCTTCGACCATACCTCGCTGGTTAGCCACCGCCACGGACGAGGGCAACCAGGGCAAAGCCATCGCGGATCGTTTCCTGCAGATCGAACGTGATGAGCAGCGACGCATGCAGGAGGCCTTGTCGGGTGGAGTGGGAGCGACGAGCAATTCTACCTCGTCCAGCATTCTCCGCAAGGTCACGATTGCTGGGATCGAAGAAGGGACGAAGAACCGATATAACAACATCTGGCCCTACGATCACGCGCGCGTCAAGCTGCAGGATCAGTCCCAGGGACCGTGCGACTACATCAACGCCAGCCATATCAAAGCGCCCGGGAGCAACAAGCGATACATTGCCACGCAGGGACCCATGCCCGCTACCTTTAGGGTATGTATCACTCCATGTTATTACTCCCTTACATTGATTGAATGCCAACCAAGTTCCGTGACTGATTTCTTTGCAATGCAGGACTTCTGGAATCTCGTCTGGGAACAAGACGTGCGCGTCATCGTCATGTTAACCGCCGAGCAAGAAGGCGGTCAACTGAAATGCCACCCGTACTGGACCGATCGGGAATTCGGACCATTACGCTTGAAACCCATTTCGGAACGGAGAGTTTCCCTCGAACCGTCGAAAGCCGGACAAGTCCTTCACCATCAACCGTCCCGTCGATCCTCCGCCAAGACCCACGACGGCGGTGGCGGTGGTGGGGGGATGCTATCACCCACCAGTCCCATTAGTCCGACCACCACGACGAACACTTCCCCCGAACCCGTCCACGCCGTCGTCCGCACCTTTTCCCTCTCCCATGCTTCCCACCCGTTCATGCCCATTCGAGAAATCACTCAACTCCAGCTCGCCTCATGGTTGGACTTTGACGCCCCGGCTCATCCAGCACATGTGCTTAATTTGATCGAGCAATGCGATGCCGTCGTCCGCGCGTCGATGCCGCCCGCCATGAACTCGCCTCGACAATTACATCAACAGCATCAATATCAGCTTCCTTTTCCGGCTCATCCGCGTCCGGTGCTGGTCCATTGCAGTGCCGGGTGCGGTCGCACAGGGACATTCTGCACCATTGATTCCGTGCTGGATATGCTTCGAAGGCAGAAAGTGGAGCGAGAGAGACAACAACTGAAAGGAGGTGCTGGAGGAGGGGGTGGGAGAAAGAGCAGCATCCCATCGCCGGCACCGTTGGAACCTCCACCCGATGCGTCCACTGACGACTGCGACATCCAACGTACCGAAGACGGAAGAAGTGGATTTGACAAGGAAAAAGAGATTGAAAAGAGAGACATGGATTGGATCTTCAACGACGAAATCGACCTCATAGCTCAAACGGTGGATCATCTACGCAGTCAACGAATCAGTATGGTCCAAAGTCTTCGACAATACGTATTATGTTACGAGGCAATCCTCGAATGGATGGCAGAGGGGGAGAGTCCGTTCCCTTCGTTATCTTCGTCATGAGTCCGATGAAGGAGATGAGGGGGTTGTGCTGTCTTCATCATGAGTCCGACGAAGGATATGAGGCAGCTATCAAGTGAATGACCGACAAACGAAAAGTAGACAGATTGCTGGAAACCTCTGTACCGAGTATCATGACGAGATAGAGTTAATGAATGATGTATATACATATCATAATTCGAGACTACAAACATGCAATGAATTGTGTATTCTTCGTCGAACTGATGATGAAAGGACCCGTTTTTGGTCGTCGTGCTGACGACGATGGAAATTTCTTCGTCGGACTGATGATGGCATTCTTCATCGAACTGATGACGGTGAAAACACCGTCGTCGAACTGGCGACGATGAACCATTCTTCATCGAACTGATGGCGACGAAAACACCTTCATCAGACTAGCGACGATGCCACTCATCGGACTGATGGCGATGAATCATCCTCCATCAGACTAATGAAGGTGGGCGCTTCAGCTTCAAACTGATGACGATGGAAATTCCTTCATCAAACTGACGACGGCGACTATCGTCGGACTGATGGCGATGAACCATTCTTCATCAGACTGACGGCGATGGACCTGTTCTTCATCAGACTGACGATGATGGGCGCTTCGGCTTCACGCTGATGACGAAGGAAGTTTTCTTCGTCGAACTGACGACGGCGTCAACATTTACCCTTCATCGAGCTGATGGTGATTGATGGGAAATCTTTCATCACACTGACGATGATGTCAACATCTTCTCTTCATCAAACTGACTACCATAATATACAGACAACAATGAATTCTAGAAACAGGTCGAAGAAAACCAAAGAACAGCAAAGCAAAGCAAAGTAAAGAAAACATCTATTTCCACAATTTGCTCAAGCTCATCTGCTTATCATCATGTTTGTTAAGAATCTTGGCCGTTGCCAGATCGAAGTCTTCCTGAGTCACGTGTACTCTTCGTTCGCGCAATGCGTACATTCCGGCTTCGGTACACACACCCTTTAACTCAGCTCCTGAACACCCGTTCATCTTCTCGGCGATCTTAGTCAAGTTGATCCCCCGCGTGAGATTCATACTGCGGCTATGGATCCTAAGAATATCTGCTCTTGCTTCGACACTGTGTATCATCCATTCGTTAGCATAGGTACGGGTTTTCACGAATCACCGTCCCCCCTCATGGCACTGCCACAGCAACCTGGGGGGACAGCAGTAATGGCAAAAGGGGGCAAAGATGGGAAAGAGAGGTAGGGAATATCTTACGTCGGCGGCGGAAATTCAATCTTACGATCAATTCTACCCGGTCTCAACAACGCCGGATCCAAAATATCCAATCGATTCGTCGCCATAATGACCTTGATATTCTTCGTCGGTTCGAATCCATCGAGCTGATTCAGTAATTCCAACATGGTGCGTTGCACCTCAGAGTCCCCCCCGCTACTCCCCTCGACACGACTCGATCCGATACTGTCGATCTCGTCCATGAAGATGATGCTCGGGGCGTGTTCACGGGCCATGACGAACAATTCGCGCACCATGCGACTTCCCTCGCCGATGTATTTCTGGACGAGCTCTGAGCCGCTGACCCGGATGAATTTGCAGTCTGTGTGGTGCGCTACGGCTCGTGCCAGAAGCGTCTTGCCGGTTCCTGGGGGGCCGTAGAGTAACACACCCTTCGGTTGCGCGATGCCTAGAGACTCGAAGAGCTCGGGATGCTTCAGACCCAGCTCGATCACTTCTTTGATCTCCTTGATTTGTTGGTCCAGGCCGCCGATCATGTCGTAGGTGCTGTCGGGCACTTTTTCGACCATCATGAGCGAGACAAGGGGGTCCACCTGAGGTGTTGTTAGTAGGTGAGTGAGTACGTGGGGGTGGAAAATGGGACGAACAGAGCTGGGAAGCATCTTCTCGAGCTTGTACGAGTCGGACATCAAGGTCACTCGTTTGCCGACTGTCAACTTGGAGATGTCGACATTGTCCGAGACATCAACGACTACGCGAGTCAGTGAAGGTTCGTCATGAAATGGGGATTATGTTGGACATACCATATTTGCCCTCTGGATGCACCTTGACCAAAACCTTCTTAGTCCCCATCACCTTGACGACTTCTCCGACGTATGATCCCGGTTGTTGTAACAGGCCCAGTTCCTCTCGCAGGAGTCGAACTAATCGCAAAGTCAGCATATAGGTATATCTTCTTATTGAGAGCGTATTAAAAACATACCACGCGAGTTGTAATCGTTGCGTTGCGCCTCTAATCGTCGCAGCACCGCTTGACCCTGGATGATCTCGAGCTTCATGCTCTCGATCTTGTTGTGAAAGAAGCCGTCGAGCGCCATTTTGGGAGAGATATAAGACAACTGGGGTGGTAGAGTAGGAGTGGGCGCGTGTTGATCGGTGGATGCTGGATTACTGGGAGGCGAGTACTGGATTCTAATAGCTGTCGTTGCTCGCGAGAATTGCGCTCCAAGCTTCAACAGCTAGCCGTAGGGGTCACGTGCTTGTGCGCAAGAGCAGTGACAATAGTCATGGTCCGTCTTGCCTCACACATGACTCCATATAGTCCCAGCACTTATGGAATGCACGGGGCGGAGCAATATTTATGCGAAGCTCAAAGAAATGTGTGCCATATGTGATGACTTGGTCTTAAGCGTACAAATAGTGGCAGTTGAGCCTCTTATTATTGACGCTCATTCAGCGGTGTGTCGAATGTCGGAGATAAGCTCGGAAAATGAATGATCCGGGCCAGGGAAGGCACATGGGCACATGCTCCACGACCTCATCAGGTCAGCTGTATCAACAGCCCGTCAACATGACCTGCACCGACCTTAAATGTATGGACGGGATGATGTTCGATCTTGGTAGGGGCAAGCACGTCCCGGGCAGCCACTGCCGATCTTCCCCGTGAGGCGGTCAAGCCAAGTGCAACCGATTTGATTCAAGCATATAAGATTGCCAGTGGCTTGCTCGTAAGCTAAGCAGGAACACCACCACGCGAGTGATGCTGGATAAGTAGACAAGATGGCGGACAATACGCCACCAGATCTAGCAGCTGGAGGTAGCAGCAAGAGCTCCGATAGCCTTGCCACAGTAACACCTGCACAAGATACACGAGAGCGTCCACGCTCGATGCATTCCACGCAGGAGAATACTCCAGTAAGAGAAAGCAATCCGCATGATAGTGAGAGATCAGGGCAGTTTCAAGGAAGCTATGGTACGATAATGCGAAGCTCATCTTGTAATACGTTTGCTCATTATATATTCAGGCTCCTTTGCATCGTTCAATACAGCCCAGTCGGAGCAGGCAGCAGACGAGCACGCTGGAGATGGATCGTCTTTGCAGGAGCGCAGTCAAGGCGTCAAGACGGCTTCGAGCGCATCCTCGCTTCGTCGACAGAAGCGGCCGGGCGAGCGCCCCGCGAAACCGCCAGTCGTGTCACGACGGACGTCAGTTTTCCATAAGAAGCAGGAGTTCTCAACGGATGACGACCCGGCCGAGGTGGAGGCAGACCTCGCACAGCAGCAGTCAGTACTATCCACTACAACAGGCCGAGGGACGTTGAGAAAGCAGCCATCTACGCTACGAAGGCGAGGCGTTCCACCGCCACCACTGCTCGAACGAGTTGACTCCAGACCGGAGGAAAATATCAACGCTCAGGATATGCTCACGGCTTCACCGGTTGAAGAGGAAGTGACAAGTGGCGACGACGAGGGAGCTCCGACGGTCAGGGCCGATAGCGGACCCGAAGACGCGAATGAGGATAATGAAGACGACGACGCACTGAGCGATGCGGAGAGCTTCACGCTCAAAGACCGTCAAGACGCCATCAACGAGACCCATCCTTTCGGTATCCGCGTCTGGAAACCGGCGCTGTACAAGAAGAGCCGTTCGGTGCAAAAGTCAGCCGAGGGTGATATTCACTCGTCTCCCGGCGGCCAAGTCAGCAAGTGGCTGTTCATATTCAACATCCTATGGACCCTATTCTTTGGCTGGTGGTTGGCATGCTCGGCGGCGCTCGGCGGTGCCGTCTGTCTACTCCTCGGATGGACCTCTGGCGGGATCGAGTACGGCCGGGTGCTGATCGGGTTATCGACCTACTTATTCTACCCGTTCGGCAAGTTTGTTCGACTCCACCAGGACGAAGCCTACGCCGAGGAAGACGAAGGGGAGGGCCGCAGCATCAGCGAATACGAGCAGTGGCAGAGCGGAGATCTCGAGGATGGTCGTCTCTTCTTCGGTCCGCGTGCGCATCGATCGTTGATTGGCCGTCGACGCAACAGCGTGGACTCGGCCAGCGAGGTCGACAGCTTGCTCGGCCGGACCTGGCGCCGAGGTCGCGACGAGGATGGTCTGCGCAACAAGCGACGACTCTTCGGACGAGGCGAATGGAACCTGGGCCGAGTGCTCTTCTTCGTCTTCTTCTACGGTCTCATTGCGCCGATGCTGTTGCTGGCCTCGGGTATTTGCTGGCTGCTGGTCTTCTGGATCCCCATGGGCAAGGTGACGATGCTGCTGTATTCGCATCTGCGTCGACATCCGCTCGCGCTGTCCTTCCACTCAGCTGATCTCTACTCGCGAGGACCGGGTTCGCCGTCGTCGTCCATTCTACTCTGCACCTACCGGGCCGTTGGAATCAAGTACTGGAAATACACCATCGACGGGACCAACATCTTCCTCATCAATTTGATGAGCTTGGTGTTGTTCGTGATTGTCGACTACTGGATTTTGGATGTCACGTTGCATCTGAAATTTGTGCTCACCAGCCCCGCCGTGATCTTTTTGCTAGCCTTGTTTTCGATCATCCCGCTAGCCTACTTCATCGGACAGGCCGTGGCGTCCATCTCGGCGCAGTCGTCGATGGGCGTGGGGGCGGCCATCAACGCCTTCTTCTCGACTGTCGTGGAGGTGTACCTGTACTGCATTGCCTTGAACGAGGGGAAGGGGAAGTTAGTGGAGGGGAGCATCATCGGGAGCATCTTCGCTGGGGTGTTGTTCCTGCCGGGCGTGTCTATGTGCTTTGGAGCGTTGAAGCGAAAGACGCAGCGATTCAATGCGAAATCGGCCGGGGTGACGTCGACAATGCTGCTGTTCGCTGTGATTGCTGCATTCAGTCCGACGCTGTTCTATCAGATCTATGGCACGGTAAGTTGTTTATCAAAGCCTTCTTACGATCTGATCTCTGACTTCACCCCAGCACGAACTCAATTGTCAATCATGCGTCGACACGGACGAGCATATTACTAGTCGCGACTGTCGACGGTGCTACTTCTCGCAAGTCCCCGCCATCAATGACCGGTTCTTCGATGAAGCGGTGCGACCGTACTGCTTCTTCGCCGCTGCTTTGCTGTTTTTATCGTATGCCATCGGTCTGTGGTTCACGCTGCGCACCCACGCAGCAGTCATCTGGAACATGGAGAGCGATGAGAAAAAGGCGATGCACAACGACATGCAACACAGCGCGACCGAGCATGCGGAGCCGGGCGCGAATGGTAGTCTGCGCCATCCTCATCATGGCACAGATGGTGGTGGTGATGGCATCGGTCGACCTTCCGTGCGGGACTCGCAGATGTACAAGAAGATCTTAGGCCAGTCGTTGAAGCAGACCGGGTTGGGATCGACCAAGCGAGAGAGCCTACGACAAGAAGGAACAGAACCCAGCACAGCCAGTCCTCACATCCCACCGCCGGAAGCTGCAGCGGCCGGCAGTACGCTCATGAATATCCCAGGTTTGTCTGAGCAAGAGAATCGGAATCTGGTGCATGAAGTGGTTCAAGTGGCAGCGACAGCCGCTACCATCGCCGCCAGAGATGTCGGTACCACGCCTGTCCGAGCAACGTCAGGCACGCACGCGTTGAGTCATGGTGGTCCTAAACATAACCATCCTCGAACATCACCAGCAGTAGCAGGTGGTGGTGGTGTTAGTGCACCAGCAAACGACGACAATGACGACGCCGCGACGGTCGAAGCGCTAGCACCAGCTAGTGGCGGTGGACACGATGCGCCGAACTGGAGCCGAATGAAGAGTACCGTGATCCTACTCGGCGCGACATTACTCTACGCCATCATCGCCGAGATCCTCGTCAATACTGTTGACGTGGTACTGGACAACGCCGACATTGACGAGAAATTCCTGGGCATTACTTTGTTCGCGTTGGTGCCGAATACGACTGAGTTCTTAGTACGTCCAAACGTCCATTTATTCGTCATTCATCCATCATCCATCCATCCGTCTATCCCTTCCATTCATTCATTCGTGGATCTATCACCTTCGGGCATTTCGATACAGACCTCTCTTCAATTCCCAGTTTGATTAATCAACAACACATTGGCCCCACTAATGACTACCTGAATAAAAAAGAATGCCATCTCCTTCGCCATGAACGGCAACATAGCTCTCTCCATGGAAATCGGTTCCGCATACGCCCTACAAGTCTGTCTCCTCCAAATCCCCGCTCTAGTGCTCTACAGCGGCATACGAAGCAACTTCTTTATTCCATCAGAGGAGTTACTCAACCATACCTTTACGTGAGTCTTTACTTGTCTCCCCTTTTCTCATCCCATCTTCCTCCCTTTTGCGTCTCTCCCTTCCAACCCTACAGGCAAATGATGCTGATAATGACAAGACTGATCTTTCCACAATGGGACATGATAACCGTAACCCTCTGCGTGTTTCTACTGAGTTACATGTACGGCGAAGGAAAGAGTAATTATTTCAAAGGAAGTATTCTGCTACTGAGTTACCTGGTAGTCATCATGGGATTTTTCATGAGTGGGAAAGCTGGACTGGCGAGCATTGTTGGAATGGGGAGGTTTGATCCCCCAGCCTCTTCTTCGGTGGTGTCACAGGTGAGGACGGTGGGAAGGAGTAAGACGGGGATGATGATGGCTGCTGCTGCTGCATGATATGGTCGTCTGTTGATTCGGGTTTGATGTGCATGATATCCATTTACCGTATCAGTGTTACACTTTCGTTTTAGCATTCCATGTACAGTAGCGTTATTAAGTAAGAGCGAGCATACATAGCATCAGAGCAACTATGATAAGTTATTTCAATATGTCCTTCCATTAATCAATCCAGCTAGTGGGCAACTGCAAAGTATCATTCATTAGTGAACAGCCTGCGTGCGATTGACTGACAATTATAAGGGAAGGAAGGTGATTGATTAACGACCTATTAGCTCTATTGCAACGCGGGTGGGGTAGCAAAGTGCACCAAGTAAAAACATAAACAAATTGAATTATTCAAATCAAATCAAATCAAGATTAAGATTAAGATTAAGTAGAGTACGTATGTAAGTCAGGACCAGCCCAACAACTTCTCTCTCTATCTTCTTCGGTCGACGCAATTGGATAAATAGCAAATTCATCAACCAACCCTCCCTACTGCATATCCGTACGTAATTACTTAGCGCTGATGATCCCTTTCTTCCCCTTCAGTTCTCTCATATCCCTATCTTTGTCCCCGTCTCTCTTCTCCTTCCCTCCGTTCTCGCCTTTGTGATGATCTCCCAGTCACCAAAACCATCGACCGTCTCCTGGCTGTATCCAAAACGGAGCTGAAAACACTCGACACGGCTTTCCTTCTTTGACCCCGTCTTCGCACATTGTTGACCTCTTCCCTTCTTCCTCGTCTGCTTTCTTCTTCTTCCTCCTCCTCCTCCTCCTCCTCTCCGGCTGGTGCCGGTCCGCCTCCGCCTCTGATCTCGTTATAGGGAGAGGCATCGAAAGGAGGAGAATTCGCATAAGCTATTAAATCCTCATCCATTTCTTGGATGCCTGGAATTCCAGCATGCCCAATTCTAGTCCGACTTCTACCTCCACTTCCGTTCCCACTTCCATTTTCACGAGCGATGGTCGTAAGAGTGGAGAAAATCCCAGACACAGGCCGCGACCCACCCGACGACGAAGAAGAAGACGAACTAGAAGTAGAAGTAGAGTATCTCGTGGAAATCAGACTAGCGGCTCTACTCCTCGGTGGGAGAGCTTGAACGGATGATGTAGCACCACGAGGTCGAATTCCCAAGTTCGGATCAGAGGACCACTGTAATTCATATACCCCCAGTATCGAGCTCGGTGAAGATATCCTTGGTCCCGCTCCTCCCCATCCACCTTCTCGTCGGGGAGGAGAATATTCGGGGAGTGGTGTGCCCGGGGAGTCCGTTGATGATCGGTGTAGACTGCGCACGGGAGACATCATCAGGGTATCCCTGTATGATGGCAGGTTTACTCCGCCGTAGCTTTGCTCGGTTGATGTGGCGCTGGTGGGAATAGGAGAACCTAGACTTCGACTTCTGCGCGTGCGTGTGCGAGTTACGCCGCTGAAGTTTGTGAATGGGTTCTCGACGACAGGGCTGAAGCTTCGGGAGGAGTATGATGGCGGGGGAGACCTCGAAGAGAAAGAATCCGATGTAGTTGTATTTGTTGATGGTGAGAATTGCGGATTAAAACGTGGGGAAGATAACAATGAGGATGGTGGCGGCGATAGTAGTTGTTGCTGAGATGAAGAAGGGAGGGGACGGGGAGGACTGGGAAAGATGGAACGGATATTGATGGGTGAGATGACGGGTGATTGTTGAAGAGATGATTTTGAGGAGAAGGAAAAAGTCCTCCTGAGACGACGAGGGGCGGATGAAGTAGAGGGAGAAGAAATGGGGTTGGAATCGAAAGGGAGACGAAGACGAGGTGGGATAGCTGGACGAGATACCTCTCGTCCTCGGCCGTTACTGTTGCTATTGTGATTATTGTTAGTGGTGATGGTTGATAAATGGGATGAACCGCGTTGAGAGAATAACGGGGAAGGAACCAATGAGTCTCGCTGAGAGGTTCTGTTCGTAGCGGTCGTGGTAGTGACAGTAGTCGGTGTAGCCGGGATTCGATTCGGATTCGGTACGCTGGCGAAATAGAAGGGCGTACAGGCCTCGCAGAGACCGGTTTCTTCGTAGCCCGTTAGATCTCGACAGTGGATGCATTGGATGGTAGCGGTAATCGACCTGGGTCCGGGAAGAGGAGAAGCTGCTGGTAGTTCTGGCAACGGCGGTGGTGATGGAGACGACCCAGGGAGCTCGGCCACCTCAACATCACCCTCGCAGGCGAATGACATTGGTGAAGAAATATCTGGACGCTGACTATCATCGTCGTAAAGATGATCGTCCCTGTGATTGTCATTGTCATATTCATCGTTAATATGTTCCGTAAAAGCGCCCCTGCGTGATCCCAACGAGTCAGTAGTTGCGTTTGTGAACGACGACCGCTCATAGACAGAGAATGACGCCGCCCGTCGTTGATGCCGTCGAGTGGCCAACGAGGACGTGGATGGAGAAAGTATCCCAAGACCAGTAGGAGGACCAGTAGAAGTAGTAGTAGTAATAGCAGCACCAACCGTCGGTGGAACAACCCTTCCAGCTTCTCCTCCAGGCTGGACCGCAGAAGAGGTCTCGCCAATTCGTGCCACGGCCTGTGCGTTCTGGAGATACTCCCTCGTGGTCTCAAAGTCGGATTCCGGCTGCTGCACGGGAGGTGAGATGGTTTTCTTCATGGCTTCGCGGCGATGCTGTTCGCGTTTAGCTTGGTATGTTTCGAGCTGCTCACGGAGGGCGGGGACTGGAGACAGCTTCTTGGCTGTTTTGCTTGTTTCTTTCCACGCCGTTTTAGCAGTCGACAAGATTCGCTCGGACAGCGGAGGCGTGCGTTGGGATCTGTATCGGTCAGCGAGCTGTTTCTGGCGCCGATACGTACGGTAAAGCTCGTGCAGGGAGGGCTCCGGTGGGGGTGTAGCAGTAGTGGATGCTCCCGCGGGAGCTGAATCTGGGCGAGATGATGACAGAAGAGGATCGGGAGACTCAGACGTCCGGGCCGGACGCCGAGGGATAGATGGGAATGACGATGGCATCGTGATCAGGTGAAAGTAATTCCAGAGCCTGCTGGACTGGGATGTATTCGTCGCTAGAATGGTGCACTTACTGGGAGTTGAGATGACTTTTTGACGTCGATGGCCTGGTGCAGCAATTGATCGATACACTAATCGCCGAGAGGAGTGGATTTGGAATTGTGAACTCGAGGAGCAATGCGAATTTGATGGGCCAAGGATCGCGGATGCGGACAGATTGAGCATTCTTATAACTTGGCCGCAAACAAAGACGACATTGTTCTCCATTCACGCTCAACATATTGAGAATATTCTTGACAGAAAACAAAGAAAGCTTTGTTCGTCCTGTAAAGCGCTGACCTCGAAGGAACAAGGTCAACAACGCCGCAAGCGTTGAGAACAAAGGCTGACTTTTTCTGACATCAAAGAAAAGAAGATCACCCTACCACATGCATCCCTCTCACCAAGGCCACATGCACTTGTAGGGTAACACTCGACTCCCCAGTCGGTCGTACTCCAATGGAGTGATCCAGCTGTCGTTCGTCAAGCGCAACTTTCCAAACACGCTGGCGCCCTTCCAGATGACCACCTGCGCGTCCAGTTCGCGCGGCGGCGTTCCAACCATGACATCTTTCGCAAAGCCCGGTCGTCTTTCTTTCAACCTCTCTTCCAAAAAATTGTGAAACCCAGGGACCTGGCCACCGCCTCCAACGATCATGATGCCTCCCATGAAATCTCGCGTCTTTCGATCGTCCGCTTGCGCCCCGTGTGAGATGGACATCAGAATCGCTTCATCCAGAGGGATGACAGGTAGGATCCGGTCGCGCGCTTCGGCCAATGCAATCTTCTTCTCCAGTGGAACCACCTTCTCGGCTTTGCCGGTTACCTGGTTAACAGGCTGATTGTCCGGTTGCGGAGAATCTCGATTCTCTGGTGCTGGTGACCCAGCGACGGAGGAATGCGGACTCGGTTCGACATGCTCATCCACTCCGTTTGTCAACCCATTGGTTTGTTGATTGCCGGAAAGGGGCGTCGAAGCGCCATTGTTCGCTTTGTCCTCGCTCGTCTCACCGGCCGGACCGATCCCATTCACCTCGATTTTAGTTCCCAGGGCTTCAAAGACCGCCAATTGAGCGGTCGAGACGGGGTCGTTGGGTGATCCATCGTAGAGATCCTCGGATCGGGGAATCAGTTTCCGCCGAGCATATAGCTTCTCATTGAGGTCGAAGATGGCTGGATAGAACAAGCCCTATTAGAGACAATTAGTCGTAGCCTCTTCCTCCCGTGCTTTTGTCTCTCACCATTGGCGCGAGAATCACTTCATCGTACGTCTTAAAGGTATACTTCCTCGTATCTTGTCCTGGTGCGCGTACGTGAAAGTCGTACAGCTGCACGCTGATGTCCGCCTCATTCATGGTGCAATATTTCTGCTTCAGTTCCTCGGCCAGCAAGAAGTCGTACCGTCTCCACAAATTGATATCCGAGTAGGGGAATTGGTCGTAGAGCATCATCTTGATGAAGGTCTCCGTGATGTCCGCTCCGCCGTATTTCAGATTGATGCGCGAGTTCTCCATGCACATGCCCTCTTCCACACAGCAGATGGATGTCTTTTGCGCGCCAATGTCCACCACACAGGCGATGGTATAGCTCGCCCCGAACGTCGCCGCCAGACTCTCTTGGATAAAGCACACCCGACGGAATCCGAGATCTCGCATCGCCAAATCCAAGGCGGAATTGATGTATCGACGCTCGTACAAATCCGGCACGACGAACACACAGCTATACTGACCCCACGCTCGCTTGCTTCGCAATCCCAGCTGGTTCTTAATCGCTTCTTCGATGATGATCTCGATATCTTGGTCCAGCAGAAGTGCGCTTTTATAGTCGTGCTCATTGTACCAGCCATGTCGCAAGGGCCAGAAGAGCTTGTATCGAGGCTTGGATCGATCAGGAATCCTCAAGGCGCTGTGCCCCGTGAAGTGTTCAGGCGCCGCTGCCGGGTCCGAAGGCAGTTCGGTCCAGTCAACGCGCATGGGATCGTTATGTTCCGAGATTATATCAGGTGGCGTCCGTTTGTTGTAGTTGATGACCAATTCTTTCGAATTGGGCAATACTCGGCGCTTGTTGTTGCGCATTCGCGTTTTCAGTTCGCTGGCCATCGTGGTATACTGCTGCGCGAACTAACAGTCGAGGTATCAGCAACACGAGAGTTTTTCTGCAATTGTACTCTTCTTACCTCCTTGCCGAACAACTCTTCCGAGTCCTGAGGTTCATCATCATCCATCGTCTTGAGCCGCTTGGGTCTCGGTTCTACGCCCTCCTCGTCACATTCGCATTCAGGCCATCGGCGTGCAATCACCATCGGGATGGTTTTCGGCAGCGCGTCGCTCGCCAGCCCAATGCGAAGATTTTGACTTCCCGGATGGATCACAATCACCCGAGAGCCCGAGGGGTCGTCATCAGCGTCGTCCTCGGCTTCTTCGGAGCCGGCGTCATCCTCCATGTCATCCGCCATCTCGATGTCGCCGTCTTCATTGCGGCTGGCATGGGCGAGTGACCGATCTCGATCCCGTGCAGCTTTGATCATCCGGTTCCGCACTTCTTCATTCTGTAGTCGGAACGCCAATGCCTGATCATCACGCTTGAGATATTCCCTAGACGGTCGGGCATTCCGGTTAGCCTGGTATCAAAGCAATTCCTCGGGCTCGAAAACACCGAACATTATACCTACGTGTAGTAGTTCTTTTGATTGATAGGAGGCACCTGAGGCCAGGTTGTAAAGTCCATATTGTTATCCGTTCGCTGGAGGCCTGGTATGACCACATCATGAGTATGGAATCCCGAATTCTTTCAACAATGCTGCCTACGCACCTTCCTCCCGAAGGAGTGCCTTGCCTGACTTCTTTCCGACCATCCCGGCAGCTTCGAAGATGGAGTTACAGACCCAGAATATACAGAACTGTGGGAGAAGTTGGAATTGAGGTTGCTGTGGAATTCTTCAGCATCACAGAGCTCCCATCGATAGCCGAGCATAACGGCGTCGGATCGGAATAGAGATCTTCCGTTCCGGCCTCGGCTCTCTGGGCTTTGTAATGCCGATAGGCATCGCAACTTGCGCGGATGCGACGCAACCGGAGGGCCCATCCAGGCCAGGCATCACTCCGCCATCCATATCACCACTCTTCAAGCTCCGCATACCCATTCCCTTACTGTTATCATCGTCATTTCAATCTGCTAGTTCTTTGTACCTTGGAGTCTTGACTGTCGAGACTCAGTCATATTCCCCGAGTGCTGGTTTCTATCCCACTCTGCCCATAAACAACGGGCTCAGCAATGGGCGGGTCCTTTTCGAGATTATTCTCCGGCTTGTTAGGAGCGAAAAAAGAGATTCGCATTTTGATATTGGGTCTGGTATGGCTTCTCGAGTATCAACCAAAGCTGGCCCAGGCGCTTATAGTTCCATGCAACGGCTAGGACAATGCAGGAAAGACCACTTTGCTATATCGTCTAAAGGTGCGCTTATACTCTGCCAAATTCCATCCTACCGACCATGACCGCAGTATGCAGCTGGCTCAGAGAGTTGAGCTGATTTCTGGTTTCAGATTGGAGAAGTCGTCACTACTGTTCCCACCATCGGATTCAATGTCGAATCCGTAACATATAAGAACCTCAATTTCAATGTCTGGGTACGCAGCCAAAAATGAGCTCCTTCAGCAATCATGATCCTTACTGTTTGTTGCCGCAGGACTTGGGAGGGCAAACCAGTATCAGACCCTACTGGCGGTGTTATTACGCCAACACGGCCGCCGTGATCTTTGTGGTTGACTCGACGGACATCGAACGATTGAATACCGCCGCGGAAGAGTTGGCCGCCATGTTGAACGAAGAAGAGTTGCGGGATGCGGCATTGCTGGTCTTTGCCAATAAGCAAGATCAACCGGGTGCGAGAGGGGCGGCAGAGATTTCGGAAGCGCTGAAGTTGAGTCAACTCAAGGATCGTAGCTGGAGTATCATGGCTTGCTCGGCGATCGATGGGAAAGGAATCACTGAGGGCATGGATTGGTTGGTGGTAAGACCTTTGTAACTCTGTGAAACTGAATGAGGAGCTGATTTCGGACACAGCAAACGGTGCAGCAGGATGCATAACGGTAATGAAGCCTGTATATTGTTCCTCTTTGACTTTGTATTATCCCTATTTGGACTGCTTTTGCAATATCCATAGCGATGGTTTTCTTGCTATGTATCATAAGCGCTTATGATAATCTGCCGTTTCTGGGTTGGCAAATGCAGGTCTGTGGTTAAAATAGTTCTTAATATCCGTGGGATAGTACAAGACTCTTCTGTTGCAAGAGCTGGGAACCTCAGAAATTGCCAGATGTAATAATACTGTTTGGAATCACCAATACTCCTCGTATGCCCAGTACTGACGCTAGTCAGGCCCCAACTCCCTCACGCCAGCCGATTCGCCTATCACGACATGGCACCTTATGCGTTAACGGTTAGGAAGCGACACCAATCTTGCGCATCTGGAGTAGTTGCGTCGTTGCAAGAGAAAGGGTATATCAATTCATTCATGAGTCCATTCAGGTTTCTTTTTCTCCGCAAACGCCGCCATACCAATCTTCTGATCCTTACTTCCAAACAGCCCATGAAACACCCTCCGTTCAAAATCCAAACCCTCTCGCAGGCCTAGATCTTGGCTCTTATTCACCACCTCCTTACCCGCTTTCGTTGCGACACGACTGTAGCTCGCAATCAACTCTGCTGTGGAGAGGGCCCCTTCGACACATTCCTCGGCGGTACCAAACACCTTCGCCGCCAAGCCCCACTCGCCCGCTTCTTTTCCGCTGAAGTTCTTCCCCGTCAAGATGATCTCCATCGCCCTGCTCTTTCCAATGGCGTGAGTTAAGCGCTGAGAGCCGCCCGCTCCGGGAATAATCCCGAGTTTGATCTCCGGTTGGCCGAAAGTGGCAGATCCAGAACAGTAGATGATATCAGCCATCATGGCGAGTTCGCAGCCCCCGCCGAGCGCATAACCGTTCACGGCGCTGATCAAGGGCTTCTTGAGATTTGTGCTTAAACCGGACCAGCTCTCGATGAAATCGCTCGTGTAGGCTTCTGAGAAGCTCAATGTGGACATTTCTTTGATATCGGCACCGGCTGCGAATGCCTTGTGGCTGCCTGTTAGCACCACGGCGCCAGTGGATCGGTCATCGTTGAAGCCCCGGAATGCTCGATTGAGCTCGAGAATGAGCGGCGTAGAGAGTGAATTGAGTGCTCGTGGTCGATTGAGTGTGACTACAATTCATTGTGCTGAGATGAGCGGGATAATACTTTTGCTCTTCCCCTGATAGAGAATCGCACCTAGCCCGACGCCCTCTCGGGCTTTAGACACCAGAATATGTTCATATTGCGATGCTTCGGTGCTGACACGTCGACATGATACAGCCTGGAGGAAGCGTGATGAATTAGAGACCAGCGGACGAGTAGCTCTGACACTAATTGTTAACATGCTGGCGATATCATATGTGGAGAGAAAATGGCGAGTGGGACCCCGCGGTCAAGGTTGATGAAGTTATCAATGTCATCGGCTTCCGTCGGCTGAATAAACCGCAGCTCGGCTACGGGTGATTTGTTATTCCGACCAGCAGAGCCGCCTATCACGTGCTGAGCACGCTAGACCAGATTGGGATTGGCGGCCGGTAAAAGATGGGCTGGCGACGTCTGTTACTTCGACCAGATCTCAACAAGGCGAAAGTGATTATCAGTTCGCGTCTGGAACAATTTCGTTCGGAGCGTGCCTTGCCCGGTGTCATTGTCTCAGTCGCTACCAGGACGAGAGGAAGGAGATCTCAACATTGTCGTCTGCATTGCCACCGAGGCAACCATGGACTCTACAGAGCCGGACCAGACGCCCTACGCGGCCTTCAGCGCGCAGACATCCCGCTTCACCAGAGTATGCGCCCTTGTGCTCACTTTAAACCCCCTTCACAGCCCGGCACGACTGACATGTATGTGACGTAGCAATACCAAGCCTATCTCGACAAGTCGACACCCTACACATCATACCGATGGAGCGCCACCGGTGCTCTTTTGCTCATGGTGTTGTTACGAGTCGTGATCGCGCAGGGGTGGTACGTGGGTATGTACCTCAAAGCTTTCAGACCGCATGAATGTTGAGCTATGCGACATATTCCAGTGAATCAATTCGTACAACAGCCAACTAACGACTCTCATAGTGGCCTACACCCTCGGCATCTATCTCCTCAACCTCTTCCTCGCCTTCCTACAACCTAAATTCGACCCCTCGATTGAACAAGACAATGAGATGGAAGATGGGTCCGTGGGTGGTCTACCCACCAAGCAAGACGAGGAGTTCCGACCCTTCATTCGACGACTACCGGAGTTTAAGTTCTGGTATTCGGCCACGAGGGCGCTCCTGATCGGATTCATCTGCACCTGGTTCGAGGTGTTTGATATCCCGGTCTTTTGGCCCGTGTTGGTCATGTATTGGTTGATTTTGTTCGCTTTGACGAGTATGTCTTCTCCTCCTATCTCTTCTTTTTGCTTCCCCCAATGTCTATATATATGGTTTGTCGTGATAATTCTGTTTGCTGATAAAAACGTTGCGAAACAAACAGTGCGAAGACAAATTCAACATATGATCAAGTATCGATATGTTCCTTTTACATTCGGCAAGGCTCGGTATAATGGAGCTGGCAAATAGATATGGTTAGAGGTTCATGAATGCAGTTCTGGAAGACTTCATGTCGCTTTACTTCTTCGGTGCTTGTTAGCCTGGCATAAAGAGCTTAGTCCAGGCGATATAAATCTTTAGTGCTTCGCATCAGAAGCCCTCTTCAATCTTTAATTTGAATGTGGCGAGAAGTTTCCCCTCGCTGATATGTTGACCTGATGCTGAGCGTCCGTGAATTCCCATGCGGTGTAGTTAGAGATGTGACGCGAGGTTGTAACACCAATGGCAAAGGCATGGAGCAAGGAGATTTCTATGCTTGATGCCCTAGTCCAATCTATCCTTTGTTTCCCCGCATTTTCGAGAGATCCATCCCACTTGAGAATGCTGCGCTATAAAGTCTCCCTGATCCGGTGAAGAGTACCTAAACTGAAACACCTAGATTGTTTTACGAAGATGATGATTGCCCATCTGAGAACAAACCTAGATCTCGAACAGCCCCTGCCAGACGCTGATAATCTCGCAAGAGTTCAAAAACGTCGCTCATCTTGAGTTCGCCCGGGTGGTCCATGGTGATGAACCTGGCGATGGGAGGCGCCAATTTTGGTCGCTCATTCTGCACCGAGCCATTTGTCATTGCTGATACCGTCGGGGCGGGCGCGGTCCCAGCCGCATGACTGTACTCAGCGGACGACTCCGAGGCAAAGACCAAAGGGGTGGGACTGCTGGTCGACCTTCCAAATGAAAGCATGGCGTTCATGCCCGCCAGCCGATTGAGCGGGTTCAGTGAGCTTCCCAGATTCCTCATGGATTCCATCGCTGGGCCCAGAGGTGTGCCTGCAGCTGGGACGGCCGGTGCGCTCGTAATGCTGGCTCCACTACCACTCGGCAGTGCCTTGGGGGCAGCAACCCCCTCGGCAAAGCTGACCTTCTTCCCACTACCCGCACTTCTCGCACTGTCCGAACTCTTATCACGCGCCATTTTGGTGCCACCGAGGAGGGTCAGAAATTTATCGCTCGTGCGAGGTGCCATCCCATCCAACTGGCCAGCCACGAGACCGGCAT
>QQTW01000987.1_pt1 | contig 19284 bp, 22 predicted proteins | sample 1904831 | NCBI WGS metagenome assembly QQTW01 (sample SAMN09435610, study PRJNA476489) | Subsurface metagenome, whole genome shotgun sequencing project. | reverse complement strand
GTCCAACTGGCAATGACGCAATGGCGGCCGAAGTCGAGGAATATGGTCGTCCTTCCCAGAAAGCTGCTCTCAAGATCAGGCTGAACTGCATACTCTCTATCGGTTAAGCTCTTGGAAATCGCCGTACCGCAAAGGAAGTGTGGGGCTTTGCGAAGAAGCTTTATATAGCCCCGGATAATGTGGTGGTTAGGGAGCACCCTGAGAAGTTATAACGGCAGTTTCGAGGCCAGCAATTATCCTGATTGAGTTTGGAGCTGCCATACAATTTTTTAAGGGCAATCTTCAGATGGCAGGTCTTCCGATACTTTCAATATCTCGGTCTCGTCCGATCGGATCCTGGTGGATGAAATCCTTCGCAGCGAATATAATGGCCAAATATGAGGTCAATGACGCGAAAGCCTCCTGACCTAGCATCAGAGTGCTCATTCAAGAGGCCCGTCTTGATCAGGGCATTTCGGTTGCTCTCGGCAAATTTATATTGAAAACAACTATTCCATCAAGCTCTCGCAGATGCAATCATAAGATGCACGCTCATCAGAAATCGCAAACAGGCAGCAGCCCACGCGCAAAGCAGGTCGATAGCTTCTGAGACGCAGGGAAGGAGGTGAAGAGGACTGGGGCCCGTTCGGCGGCTGATTAGCACTGAAACATTTCGAAAAAGTCGCCAGAAGTTCCGCTGCAGCATCTCTGAGGTTGAGGGTTGTGAAGGTAACCTGCAGTTAATATTTCGCTGGTGACAGATAACGTCCGCTCCGTATCATTGCTGATATGGAGGGCGCGTCGCCGACAGAAGTGACATTCTGGGATCCTATATCTCTTGCAGCGCAGACGCACGATGGCTCGAGTCCTTGAATGGAATGAGGGCGACGTTGGAAGCGTAAGAAGTAATGCATCTTGAGATACATGTCCATATAAGTGATACCTAGCCTTGCAGAGCGTTTGCGGGTGGCAGCTTGCTATCCGCGTAACCGTGGCCGAAACCTGCCAAACAGACATGTCCAAGAATGATCCGTGGAACATGCTCCGACATCGTTGAACCCGGCAGCAATGCACAGGGCTGTCCAGCAGGATCGCGACGAGGTCCACGAGTATGTTGTCTGATGGTCGGCCGCGGATGCGGAAGCTCGGAGATGGTGTTGATCAATCCGGCATTCCCCAGGCGTTCCACATGCCTGTAGATTCGTCATTGTTTTGACCAGCATGAGCGGTCACCTCCTCGTTCCTGACAACAAAGAAATGCGAGTTGAAAGCCTCAAGTTCGCAGTCCGCACTCCAAAACAGATTCTTGACAGAATTGACGTCGAGGCTGGGAGCGGGCGGGGGATAACTCATGACTCACGGGCGGGCGAGTAGCGTCCTGATCTGCCGCGCCGCTCCAGCAACGGCCCAACAATCCCAGGAATTGATGCCGAAAGTGCTGGTACCTTGGAAGAGTTGGCGGGGTTGTGGCGTACGGCATGTCTTCCGCTCATGCAACCCCTTCTTCCCCGTGACAACGCGTCGGCGGACGCGAAGCTTGCTCTTGAGCTTTGTCGAAGGTGAATTGTAACTCAGTGAAGGCGACTTCCAAGGCGATCACATTCCTTTGTGCTTCAATTCATGAGGAAAAGATATTGATCGGATTCATTCCTCATCTTGTGTCGTAGTCAGCTATGGCCCACAATCTCTTCAGCTCTATTGTCAAGACTGTCGCCAACTCGACATATCTATTGCTCTTCTGTGGTGTTGTTTTTCTCTGTTTACTCTTTGAGCTTGGAACTCTGTTCCAGGACGAAGCACATGGTGCCGAAGGCACCAACCGTCTGTCGCTCACGAATCCCGTCGTCATTCGTTCCCTCCTGTTGAAGGTCTGCTTGCTTGGGGGGTTTACTTCTGGGATAGTATCATGGCTGCAACAGAACTCGAGGATTTGTCAGTTGGAACGAGAGGTTGGCGACCTCCGCGCCGCACAAATATACTTGCCTCTTGACGCGATCTCGAACTGGCACAAGGCTCAAGTCGCCTCAAACAACCAAAAAGCCCCAACGACTTCCGAGGCTACTATGAACGAACAGTCAGCCTCGCATTTGGCGACGCTATGTCGAGTACTCGACTCGATTGCCAACAGGCTAGAGACCCCTACCACGGGAGGAGCCACCACATCTCCTGAGACTCGTCCGCCATTGTCGAACGATCAACATGTGCACCGGAAGAGCGAGGTGGTTGATTGGGAAAGCACCACCGATGATCTAATTGAAGAGTATCCGACTCTACAGGTACAGACTACGATTCAATCTTTGAAAGGCCTGACTAATTAGCGTCTCCACTCAAGCCTATTGTCGGTTCAGACTGCCGTGGGCTGGCTGGAACTCATGATAAGCCTCATGAACCGCCGCCGAACGCCCCAAGAGGGCCGAGACACAGCCCGGAACTCGACACCACTGCGACTCCCACTTTCATGCAGATGGCACATCCAGGCAAAAGCCTCTCAAGAGAACAAGAAATGAGAAGTGCCATCGAGCAGCTCTCCCGTGCACAAAGAAGACGTGAAGAAAGAAGACTTGCAGAAAGACGACATACAGAAAGAAGAAGGGCATCGGCCCCTCACCAGCCCACAAAGACCAGCCCAAACGTTCAAGTGCAGTCCACGCCCAAAAAGGGGTCGCACAATGATCCCAAGCCAACCAGTAGGACAAGCGGAGCGGCCAGGAAGCGGCGAGCGAGAGAGAACAAGAGTCAAGTAAGCATCCAACAGCCAAAGCAGCGAGATTCTTATAGCAACGACCTCGTTGCCTCAATTTCTCCTGCCCCCTTGCTACAAACGTCGTCTCCGAACAATTCTTGAGTGGCATCCAGTCGATACAGGTCCGCCGTGAGCCCTGGGGCCCAGGCTGTGGCTTCTTATCGACGTAATTGGAGCCGTCGAGGGGCCCCCAATGATTAAAGCGTGCCTTGCGCTTGATCTATCGGACGGAGCTCCCGAGCGTCGTCATCCTGGCTCGAGCTGATGGTCCATCGAATAAGAAGGGTTGCGAGCTGGTCATCCAAAGTATATCTGGTCATTTACTTGGTGCTGCACAGTCGGGCGTTGAAGAGCCGGTCTTGTGAGGAACCTGAGCTCCAGCTACGTTCGTATTCGAATGGGTCTGCGAGTCGCCGTGATCTATCAATCCATTGAGTCGGCTGAATTAGTTTCCGTGTCATCAAGCACCTCTCAAAGCAATTGGGCCATAGTGCCTACCCGACACAGCGGCGCTGATTCTCAGCTACTCGGCTTCTATCCGGTCTCCAATTCTTTGTTTCCTCTCCTGATCTGCGACTGCTTCCATGGAAAGTGAAGATGGAGGTACCAGTACGGTGGTTGCATCTGCCCATAGTTGCACACTTATCCATTGCATTTGCTCGATGCCACCCTAGAATTCACCTGCCACTTGTAGTTGATGTGTCAAGGAATGCCAGCTTGTTCCATTCTGACAGATGCAATAGCCAACCTTGGAATACATCTGTTCGTGATGCTCAGCCTACCTCAGCCTCTCGTGGCGGTGGGCCGGACGTGTTCCGGTGACCATATGCAGTTGGCTTGTCGTCGTCTGCCTCGCAAATTCGTCGCCTGGCGGCTGCGGCTCTGTCGCACCCTCATGCTACGACGGCGTAACGACGCGAGTAGGTAGTGACCAGCTGTCCGGACAGTAGAATTCGCTACTGGCGTTTCTCATGAAGTCTTTCAGCTGGCCTTACCGAGGATCTTGCTCCATTGGGCCCGGCGGCCTCACACTTACGATATTCCAGGTTAGCTGGCCAATCTTCCGACCCATGGTGTAGGTCACGTTGCCTTCCTGCTCAGGCACTATTTTCTTAATTTCTAAACCCAGGCCCTCACTGGGGATCTTTGAGCAAGCTGCTAGAGAGAAAACCTGTCTTCACAAATAGGGTCACTTGATCTTGTAGCCGTGAGCCAACTTCTATATGAGAGCAGCGGAGCGGTGATCTGGAGATGGACGAACTGCTTCCTTAACGAAGTGGTGATCATGCCAGCATACAGATGCACTGAACTTGCCCAAAAGGGGTTGATCCTTGAAAGAGTCTTTGAGCAGCGTGTATTTACTTCAGTATGAAGTTTCGAGCTTATCGCTTTAGGCTCTGATATGGCGGTAATATGACCAAAGGCCAACTTGTAACAGCAGATAACTCCAATGAGATTCATTGATGAGTTGACGCGAGTTTTAGAACGGACGCAGCGTTGAGCCCACGAATCTGTTCGTGTCCCAGAAAATCAAGAAATGATCCTGCGGACGAGCCGCGTGCCTCCAGGTTATGACAAAGATCTTTCGCCCAGGCGTCCAGGTAGCTTGGCCGAGTGGTGGGAGAGACTGCTCTTCACAGAGAGCCATCCAACCACGGCTTGGACGCTCAACTTCGGGGAGCGTCAACAGGGTCTCTTCATCAATGTCGTTGTAAATGTCAGCTGGATAGCTGAAAGTTGCTGGCAGCTTTACGTAGAAGACGTTTTGTGGATTCGAAGCCTCAAAATTGGGTAGCGACTTGATGGCTTGCACCAGCTCCTCCGGTGCGGTGTTCATGATCTTGAGGAAGATGACTGGACCAGCGCAGAGGACTTTGTTGCGGTCAAACATGCCTATTCGACGCGAATGGCCCGCACGCTCCACAAATGATACCAAAGCGCGATCCATGTAGCTACACATGGACGCAATCTCTTCAAGCTCCCAAGGAGGAAACGTGAGTATGAATGTAGCTTTGATGGTCTTCGCTATCTCACGAAAGCCAGCAAGTGTGGCCCATGGTTGCCGGGAGAAGGCAAGCTCACCAAACAAGTTGCAGAGGATCATCTTGCGGTATAAAGCTCTAAGAATCCTTAGGCGCTCCAAGGTACTGAGATCCCTGGTATCGGACGGAGACCGATCGCCCGCCGACAATGTTTCTTTCGCGGAGCTGTAATAACCATCCATGATCGCAACCATGGAGTCTTGTAAACGCACGAGGCGACGTGCTTCTGTAATGTCCGGGCACGGATGATCCGGTGAAAAGTGAACCAAGGGGGTTCTGTAAGCGGTCCTTCGCACTCGACCGTAAGAAGATAGAAATGCTGCAATTTCATCCCTCCGCTCCGAAAGACACCATTTGAGTGAGACAGAGCGGAGAGCTGTCAGACCGTCGATGCAGGCCGCTCCGACATCGAGACGGCGTAACACGTGAGCAAGCACTATTGCAGAAGCTCCCTGGTATGTTGCGCGGTATACCGGCGACGCGTGGATGAAATTCTGCAGTGTGTCAAGGTCGGTCGATGCACAGAGTATCTCAACCCGGAGTTCGGGTGGCAGAGCCTCGAGCGGCGCAGAACCCTTTCTAGGTTCGATGTGCGCCATTGGGATTTCTAGCCTTAGCAAGCAGGTCTTCAATTAGCATGGGTTGACTCGTGATCCCAGGTGCGGAGGCAAGTGTCAAGCTTAGGTCCGAATCTTGCAGCGCGTTCGGCAAGTCATCGGCGGCCAATAAAAATCACTTACATACGCTCTTATTATCTTTGACATGTCATTCTCTAGGAATCTGTACCAGGCCGGAATCATAGATCGGGTCGCAACAGGGAATCGTCTGGACACATGCAATCCGTGACTGTGACAGGCCGAAATAGGCTTTCCGGGGAAGTCGGCCCACAATGCGCCAGCTACGGAATGCGAAGGGGAGCCTCCGAAGAGCAGTCAATGTTCGTATCTCAGACCCGAACGAAGAGCCGTCAGCCCCAGGTCTTTCCCGTAAGTCCTTTCAAGCAGATATAGCACTTTGTCAGGAAGCCATAAGCCTTGGTCAAAGTATCCGTTCACGCCAGTCTTCATCTTTCCGCAAGAGACCTGGGTCCAACCGTCATCGCAAGTTTCTAGAGTTCTCAATCATCCATCCGCGTGGATATCTAACGTGCCTGCCTCTCTCTCTCGGCGCAAGATGGAGATCGACGGGCTTGTTCGAGCTTTCAATAGCCTTCCACGATTCGAAAAGTCCGCATCTGGGCACAGCGGCAACCACTGGCAGTTCGCCGTTCAGCACGTCGCCCTTCAACCACCAGGCGATCTACTTCACATTGTGCACATTGAGTCTCGTGTGGTAATAGTTCAAGGGCCGGCTCAGATACTTTCTCGTTCTTCCCCCAGCGAGCAGGCTGAGGTTGTACTTCCAATGCTGCTCAGAGCATTTAACAAAGGACCCGAAGTGTCTGACTCCATCAGCCCATTCGCGCCGTGGAGTTGGGGGACGAACGACCCGGATCTGGCTCATGCTCTGATGCAAAAGCTTCGTTTTGCGGGAGTCCATCAAGACCTCTGCTACGTACAATCGGGGAACGAGGAGATGTGTTCAATTCAACAAGAAGCATGGGCAAGCTACTATGCAATGCTGACTCGACAAATGGAAACCTTAGCCAGCATGAAGCGTGGTCCAGCCTCAGGCCAGGAAACCGAGAATGCCAAGGACAGTTGTGATCAGTGCCAAAAAACCTCCACGGATTCGATGAAAGTCTGTGGTGGATGCAGGAAGACTCAGTACTGTTCACGATCGTGTCAAAAAGCTGCCTGGAAGGAGCATAAGAAAGAATGCGGACACTCAACCACTGCTGCGGATAATAACAATGGCCCGCAGTCCTCGCTCAATGCTCTTCAGTACTACAACACCATTGCACCGAACTTGCCTCAAGCGCAGGAGTTGGCGGCTAGGATTCATCTGGCGCTACCGCAACCAGGAGTTCCGTCTCAGGGGCTGGTGTAAGTCTATCCCATCTGAGTTTCTCCTTTTTTGAAGCACTTCTGTGGCTGGAGGAGAGTGCTTAAGCGTCGTCCGAGTCCTTGTATAACTGGGTATATTGCAAATTGTACCCTCAATATTCTCATATTTTAGTGATGAGCTTCTTCACATGACTGACCATTCTTGCAGCCATCCCATCAGACGCCTTGTAATTACAGGCAAAGACACGCCCGGGAACATCAGGACTCTCCTTGGAACAAACGGTCAAGGAGAGATTGATCGTATCCACGAAGAACAACGCATGGAAGTCCTCTTGCGCGCCTCACCGGGCTCACCTGCATACGGGGTGGCGGCGCACCAAAGATGGGACCTGGACTGTCCCGCTTGGACGCCTCGAGAGCCTTCGCAGCTTGAACAACGCCGGTTGAGCGGGGTCCGCGATATGCAGCAGCGTATCCTCCGCCATATGGGCTCACGCTCCATGAGAACCATTTCTACCAAAGACATGCAAGCTATTCTGGTCAGCAATTTCGGTAACGAGTGGGCCGTAGCAATGCCGCTTTACCAAGAGGCTCTCAACTATATGGACCAAGGGGTGCCTACGGCCTGAAAGTTATCAAGTCTTCGAAAATGGGGCGCCTGGCCCGCATATGGATTCCCTTGGTGACCATGCTACTGGCTGTATTTTTCATCCGCGTGTCTTTGGACCTTTTCAGCATACCTTCTTGACGAAAACATGTTTGCATCGAATCCTCATCATATCAGCACTTAGCCTTCATGAGCAGCTGACTATCATGTATCTTACCACGGACGTGCCTCTCAAAAGGCTCGATCTATTGTGTGACGCCCAAATGGCACCGACGAAAACGCATCTTATCTCGGTTCTAAGTCTGAAGCCACTTCGTACCTAGGTATGAATTAGATAGAATAGGTACCTAACATAAGACAGGCTTCGTGGACCACAGTGGCAGGTGCATCTTCAAGTGTGAGGAATATCCCACAAGCGCCGATCCTATGACTCCAAAATTTCTCTGAACTGAGTTGCGGACCCATACCGTATATCTTACATTGGTGTTCACCCCAACTGAGCTTCTCACACCACAACTTGAAAACGCGAAACGCTCAAACTCTGACGTCTCGTTGAATGTTCTCCACAGTGTTCGTCATAAGCATTAGTATGCGCCTCTGATATAATAAGCATGCTCTCGCAACGGCTGTCGAGTAACAAGCCTCCTAATGCGCCATAACTCCACCAAATGCCCTTTCGTAGCGTTACTGAATCGCCCGGCGAGCCTCCCTTTGCTCCACATCACGCATCTCCTGACGCATAACCTCATTCTGCAAAGCAACAGTCAGCCCCCGACTCCCTACCGTGTACAAGAAATGGCACTTACAAACTGCTCCGCTCCATCGAGATACACGTGATGCCCGGCGTTTCTAATGATGACGACTTTCGCGCCACCATTATCTTTCTTTCTCTCCGCCTCGCTCTTCCCCTCCAGGAGTCGCTCGCGCTCCTGGTTGATCTTTTCCTGCGCCGCGTACCCGCCCGCAACGTCCATCCAATCGCGGTCGCCGTACATGAGCACGACCGGAATGCCGTTCTCCCACCGCGGCTGCGAGTCAGCCACGCTCTGTTGCGACGGCCCATTCACGACAGCGGAATCCGTCACATCGGCATTAACCTGCGGTTCCACCTCCGGGTTGATCATCTGCCTGCCGACGCCCTGAATGCGTCTGATAAGCGGACTGCGCGCGAACGCGCCGGGCGCGAGGATGTACGTCAGCGCATACTCTCCAGACCCGCGCTGGCGGAAGAGGGAGTAGGAGTAGTCGTGCAGGGCCTGCGCCTCGCGCTGAGGGAGGTCCGAGAAGCGCCGCGACGTCCAGCCGGAGACGACGCGGGGGCCGAAGGGGCCGGCCCAGCGGACGACGGTGAACGGCGAGATGTTGGCGTCCCAGAGGAAGGTGAGCCATTTCGGAAGTGGTTTGCGCGGTGCGGGCGGTTTGTCGGGGTTCTTGGCGGAGGGTCTGATGGGTGGGTTTGAAGAGTTGTTGGTATCGGATGGGAAGGGGGCCACGGAGGACGCGCTGAGTGCAGGGTCGGATACACCACTCATGGTAGCCTGTTGGTCTTGCGTGAACTCGTTGGCCAGTGTGGAATCTCCCGGTTCCGGCATCGCCGCGTTCACAGCCCAAGGGTCTTCCGGGATTCCGACGGGAGAGGCCAGGACCAGTTTGTTCAGACGGCCTGGGTATTTCAGAGCGTACGCCACGGCGAGATATCCGCCCAAGCTGTGGCCCATCAGAGTAAACTTTTCAAGTTTCCTCTTTACCCGCCACTCTTCCAGCGCATCTATGAACCAGTTCTCCGCTTCGGTAATCTTACCCTCTCGATCCTTGGCGTGGATTCGAAAGGGTGGCCGACTGCTCCGACCCATGCCCAGAAGATCCAGTGCATACAGTTTCCACCCATTCGCACGGCTGAGGCCTTCGAAGTTGCGATAGAAAAAGCCGAGCCCGGCGCCGTACCCATGCAGCATCACGAGATTGTTTTCCACATCCTCGTCCTCCCGCTCCACGGAGAACTCGTTCAGTTGACGTTCCTTCCCGCTCAGCTGCACAAGCGTTGATTTCCACCGGCGCGGACCATAGGGATCCGTGACGGAGGTCGTCCGAGCGATCTGGGGAGCGCTGTGTGCTCCATCGTCGTTAACCACCACGGTCGAAGGAGACGCAGAGACAGGAGCAGAGCCCGTCTCGGTGTGCGTCGGCGGTTTTCGAAGATACGGGATGTAAGAGAGCACGGTGTGCTCGGTTACCGCAGGCGACAGACCGGCCCACTACGAGCATTGTTAGAACATCCCTCCGTGAGAATACACGGGCTCGCATGAGAGGACAGACGGACCCACTGGCTGAACCCCTCCTTGTAGCCCAGCGGAAAGTATGCCTGTGCCCGACTCGCGGCCGCCGATTCGGCTTTTGCTCGCTGGGATGCCAGTGGGCTCTGCTGAGTCTGCACCCGCAGTTGGTCGTCCCCGCCGGCAGAGGATCCCATTGTGACGGACGGGGATGAGCTGTAGAACCGTAGCCGTGGCAAACGGGTTGTGCTACGTAGGAGACCCGATCCCAATGATGCACACGCAAAATCTGCACGCCGCGGAAGATTGCGGAGGTCAAATCGGCGAGAGGCGAGGAGCTGTGGCAACCTCCGCGGGGAGATGGTCGGAGAGAGCAGCTTGAATGGTGATGATGAGGGAGAAGCGGCGGAGCGGAGTGCGGAATCTACAGAGCCATACAATATGGAAGCCCTTTCTTGACGCTCGCGTGCCTTCATATACCACGCGCAGGGTCGTAGGCGGAGGTGGTGGAATACAAAGAGAAGGCGACGTCGTGATGCCTGGATTCTGGAGTTAAAGACCGGAGATAGTCCGGACTCGCGGCATTGCGTCATGACTAAGCCGCATCGGAGAGACTGCTGATCCCGGCTCCGATATCTTATCAGTTCATCTCGAGCTCTCTGGCTTGTGATCACATCTCAACCTTGGAACCCTGGAACATGAACCTGACGATATCCCGTTCCACGAGTGCAACAACCCCAAATGTCCGAGTCGTCGCTGGACCAGATCGTCAAAGGCGCACCTCCGCCTCACGTCTCCGTCCCCGCCGTCGCATCGGACCTGAAAGGCGGCGGAGCTGTCAGCAGCGACTTCGCTCGAGCCCTCAAGGCGCCTCAGCCTCCTCTCTCGCCGACAGACCCGCTCTCCAACCTCCCGTCCTCTCCCCCGCAGATCTACCTCAACCTACTCATTCTGGAAGCGTCGCTACGAGCCCAATACCTGACGCTGCGAGCGCGCCGACGCCAGCACGCGTTCGTCCTGACACTACTGACTGTGTGGACGGCCTACTTTGGCTACGCGCTGTTCCTGCGGCCGCGTGAAGATGGGTTGGGAGTCGGCGGATCGCCGTACTGGGTGGTGGATATGGCCGAGAAGGTCGCGCTCATGGGCGGCGTCGTGACGTGGATTCTCATCTGGGGCACGGGGCAGTGGGAGCGGGGAGTTCGGTGGCCGCGAAGGTGGGTTGGGGTTGCGAACCGCGGGCTGCGGGGCATGAATTGCAAGATCGTGGTGTTGAAGGGTCCGTGGTGGAAAGAGCTCTTCTCGCATCTGTTCTTCCTGTTCCCTTACTCCTCGTTCTTCGTCTACCAGGGCTCCTCATATCATTTCATCGATCCGGTACCACCGGAAAAACGCTCCCGAAGCTCTCCGAGCGACCACGACGTCGAGCTCGCAGAAGAAGACGTAGCCCCCGGCGGCGACCACATCAAGCTGCTCCTCCTCCCGAAGCCCTTCTCGCGCGACTTCCGCGAGAACTGGGAGCTCTACCGGACCGAGTACTGGGAGAAAGAGAACGAGCGCCGCTCCGAGCTCCGCAAACGCGTCCGCCAGCGCGAGCGCGAGCTCGTCAAGTCCGAAGGCGGCCTGCTCTGGTGGACCGGCTGGCGCGGGTGGAAGCGCGCCGGCAGCAGCAGAGGATCACTGACAGCCACGAGTCGGCGGCCCGGCAGCAGCAGCGGCCTGGACGCGCACACACACCACCACGGCCTAGCACACCAGTCGTCGCTGCGCGAGCTGCGCGGGGAGAAGAAGCGGCGGCCGAGCTTCGTGCGGGACCGCGGCCGCGACGGGTCGCACTCGCGGTCCACGTCGCGCAGCTCGACGACGGCGGCGGAAGGGGAGACGTATGCGGCGCCGCAGCGGCAGCGGCGCGGGAGCACCAGCACGACGGGCAGCACGGGCGACAGGCGGAGGAAGAAGACGGCGGCGGCGGGCGCCGGTGGGAGTTCTGGGAGGGTGACGCGGTTGACGCCGGCGGATGTGCGGCCGAGGACGCCTACGTCGGCGCCTGCGGGTGATGCGGCGCCGGATCTCAACAAGCGGGCGAGTATGCTGAGCGTGGCGAGCTCGGGGACGGGCAGTGATCGGTCGGTGACGCCGGGGGAGACGCCGCCGGGCTCGCCGCGGCGATCGGGGAGGAGAGACAAGGCTTTGGACGTCGCTGCCGAGGGCATCCCGCAAATTTGATGTCCTTCATATGTAGTATATCTCTCGGTGAGATTCCCACCCGCTATTTCTCAACCAGAGCAGACAGATATCACTCGTGTGGCCGCAACAGTAGGACCTGCGAACAGCCATAATCGTGCTCAGTCATACCAAAGGAAACAGTCCCATTTTTCCATTGCAATGGCAACATCAAACTTCATGCAGCAGTCTGCAGAAGGGCCATAGTGAGAGAAGACTCACAATCCTCAGCTGCTGCCCATTCGAAGAACCCGCAATGATGCTCAGGTAGATTCAACTCTCGCACCGAAGGCTATCGTCCATTCCAAATTCAACAAGAAACTCGGGACATATGCAATATACAACTATCCCAACTTGGCTACCTTATCAATAATGATCCCTAAATCTCAACCTCTCTCCCCACTCTCTCACCCTGCATGCTCGACAATCTCACTGACCAAATGCCCATCCCTTACAAAAGTCCTGATCTGCTCCGGCAGCGGGAACTCGCGAAAGTCGTCCTCGTCCGTGGCCTTACTTCGTGGCAGATTCACGTTGACGCCCGAGCATTTGCTGGTGAAGATCTCCGTGTTCAGGCTGTCCTTGCCGAGGTACAGCGTCGCGCCGTCGACTTGGTCGAGCATGACCGTCGGCAGCGTGCCGAACACTTGGAGAGCGAAATGGGGACACTTGATGACGTCGACGGAGGAGACGAGCGAGTCGAGGATGAGAGCCACGCGTGCGGAGCTGTCTATCGAGACCGCGTTGGCCTTGCCATGGATGCGCACCGTCGTGCTCTTACACCGGGAGATTAAGATGCTGTGTGATAAGCTCGCATCAATCTCAACTGGCGCTGATGGGCTCTCGAAGTTTTCCTGTGAACGGTGAGTTTATATTGAGAGAAAAGGTGTCTCTTGGAAGTGAACATCGGGATGTGGGAACACATACGATAATCCACTTGTTACCATCCAGCTCCTTCCGCTCCGGCTTCTTCGTCCGCATGTTGTCAGGCTTCGGCTTCTTCCCCGGCGGCACGGGCGACTTGCTCCGGCCAACGGGAGAGGAGCTGTCGCTGCGCGAGGGAACTATCGCGCTCGTCCTAAGCGACGGGTTCTTGTGCGTCATCTGGCTCTTGTCAACTTTCCGCAGGCCTGACGTGATGGCCTCTCCCTTGTTGAGTTCGTCAAATATGGCGCCCATATCACCAGATGGCGGGCTACGGGAAGACTGCATATTAGGCGGAGTCGGGGGAGGGATATCGAAGTTGGGAAGCGGCGGTGGTGGTGGCGGCAGACCTCCGGTTGCTGCGGCGGGACCGTTCGGCGCAGATTGAACTGCCTTGACTTGGCGGAGAGCTTCCACGGCGTCGATGCCGTCCCGGTTGTTCCATGTCAAGCCCATGGCGTAATGCTCCTTGATATACGCTATGAGAGCCTTGCACGTCTTGTAGAAAGCTTGTGTCCACTCCACATGGGTTCGATCCCTAGTAGAATGTCAGTCCAGATGGGACGGTCAAGCGGGGTGCGGGAGAGGCTTGCTTGTCTTTATACTCCTTCAGCACCCTGTTTCCGTAGAGCTGAGCACCGCCCAGGAGCTCCGACACATCGTCTGCCGGCTTTGACTCGAACATTATCCATCCAAGAGCTTCCGCGCCCGCGACAAGCATATCTAAGTGATTCTTAAGGAGCGGTTCGCGGTTTGCGTCTCTGCTATCCTTCACGGCGACCCCATCCCTCTGCGGATCCTTGAGGTACGATTCTCTGATGTCCTTCACGGCGCCCATATCTCTCTGCAGATCCTTGAGACACTCCGTGTATACCTGTGACGAAGCATCTGGGTCTGGTTTCTTTGCGCGGGTGGTCAAAAGGAGGAATTGTCGCTGAGACTTGAATGCTCGAGCAAGAGCTGCAGCCTGCGCGGATCATCCACCTCGATATCAGTGTTGCCGACGACAGGTCCCCAGTAACAAGAAGCGTACCTGCTGGCCTATCACGCGGCCATGCTGGCCTATCTTGCCCGCCAACGCCTCACTCAGACGGAGAAACTCCTTGAGCTCTCCGTCCATGAGCTCATCGAAAGCCTGGACGGTAGGGGGCACAGCGCTGGCGCCGGCACCCGCCGCGGGCTGCTGCGGGCTGCCTGCAAACGGCGAGGTGGACGAGGCAATGTCTTCGAGACGAGACGTGGCTGCCTCGAGCCTGCGCACGAGACGGGTCAGCAGCGTGTCCGGCTTGTGCTCCGGCTCCGTGACCGGCTGGTTCAGGAGCTCTTGCATGGCGGCTCAGGTGGGAGTGACGGCGTGCGTCTGCCAGACGCACCGTTTGATGAGGGTTGTGAGGTTGTTCATGTTGCTGGCCGCCATAGGGGATACGGTGCTCTGATGCAAGGGGGAAGACGCTAGGTAGTAGGAATGGATGGCTGGCTGCAGCGGCGGAGGGAGCAGTTTGTCCAGACTAGGAGATTGAGCCCTGGAGGGATTGAGACAGCGCTATTAAGACAAGGAAAGCGATATCGAAGATGGATTGTAGAGATGCAGGTTGCCTGTTCAGACCAGACTGGAGCTCCTGACGAGGTCTCCACATGTCCAGGTACCGAAGTACCGATGCAGGGCGTTTCTGCCAAGCTTGGAAGCTACAGCAGTTGATCCTAGCAATTGATTCATCACCAGAATCTCAAGCAACACAAGGCTCACAAAGAGCGCACCGTCATCTGTTCTTTGACGATCTGAAACTTATGACTACTGTGTATATTCCCTTTCCTATCGGCCCGAGGGCCGGGTGGCGTCCTTCATGGACTCCAGATGTCCCGGGCTTGAAGTGTTTTGATCGAATTCCGAGTTAGCTGCTACTAAATACTAAACAGGAAACCCAGAAGACTCCACGGCTCCAGTCTGTAATATGTCTTTGCATTTCTCTCCATGGAAAACCAGACTTCACTCACCAAGGCCCATCTTCCGGCTGAAGACATCTTAGCAAAGCAGCCATGGGATGGCGTCTCAAGATTCTGACGATTCTTGCAATAGCTTCGCTCTTTACGAGATGCTTACGCACTCAGGAAACAAACTCAGACCTCAGTCTCCGTCCACACACTCTCGAAATCCGAGGCTCCGAGCGGCTCCCTACATGTGGTTACTCAGCTTCCAGGGTATGGGAGTCTCGAGGAACCCCTTCGTCCAAGCAAGTGAACCAGTATGTCGTCACATTGGATCTGACTGGAAAGGGTTGGCGAACCGTCTGCCGTTCTTTTGTGGTCATGGTCAGCACGTGGCACTCTATCAAGTCCCGCTGCGAGGCAGAATGGGAAAGGATGGGGTTGGAAAGGAGATTTCTGGACGACGCAGAGATTGTATTTGAGAAGGGGACGTGTCGTATGCAGATCACAGTCAGGGCGGACCCGCTGCACGACCCAGGATATCCGACCTGTGAGGACGCTTGCATCTGGGATCGAAAGCCAGATCTGTCATCATGCGTACCGCATCCCACAATATTCCCGTGGCCTTCGGGGTGTCGAGCTCGCGATGTAGGTCTCTAGTCCGGGTGTTCTCTACTTGCTATTTTACACTTAGGGACCTAATAGCTGACAATGAACTATCGCAAACAGTGGAATAACCCCACACCTGAGGACGACCAACTCCTGATGAGGCTGAAAGACGAGGATGGTCTCTCATGGAGCGAAATTGCCGGGCGCTTCCCTAAACAAAGCATCAGGTCTTTACAATCACGTCATATGTGGCTAAAAAAGAGATACTGGACGCCCGAAAGAAACCAGCTCTTAATGACGCTGAGACGGGAGCGTCGTCTACCATGGCCAGAAATTGCCATATACTTCCCTGAACGGAATATACGCGCACTACGGACTCATTATCATCAAATAATAGTCGACGGGTCATAGAAAACGTCGAGGTCACACATGGATATCATCTTTAGCGAGGTATCTATATATACACCCAGGGTTTCCTGAAATCGGTCTCAGCACCTCCACGCGCTGACGTCTGGGAACCACAGAGGACTGCCTTAGATGCTTCTGAGAGTCAAGTCAGGGACGTCGTGAGAACACCACGACAGCGACGCCCCTATGCGCTGCGCATGTGCGGACCGAAGTCTTCATCAAAACAGTCACCACGCGCCCTCTCCTTCTTTCACGTCATCAAAACCCAAGCGGCCATCACGTTTCCAACGGCGGCGAACCAATGTATCGCAGCGGAGGGCCTGCGATGAGCCTCTCATTCTCCCGTATACAACCCGCAGTCTGGACGTGCCACGTCGGCACTTCGTCTCTCCTACTTAGGAGTACGTGGTGTTGACCAAACCTCTCAGGGGCCTGGGTTAGGCCCTAGAAGACAGACACCTAGCGGCTTTTCATCCGTCCCCGCTCGGCTTTTGGTAAAAGAGCAAGGAATCACGGTGCAAGCAAGGAGTCCGCAGGCGATACGCAGAAGACATAGACAGGAAGGACTTGAAGGGGCTTGTACGAGGCCTATCAACTAGAACGATGCCCCTTGAAAGTAAGCAACGGCACGAACGGCAATGGGCATCAGCACACGATCGTTCGACGTATTCCCTACGTTCTACGATTCACCCGGTGCAACACACCGGCTTGGGTGAGCATGCTTGTTCCGCAGGTATTCGTCGGAGCTACATGGAGAGGATGGGTTAGCACGGAAGAAACAGGTGTTTTCCCCCCCTAGATGGCGTGTTGCTCCTGCGAGTCCGGGGGGCTTTTGTTCTCTTACTCCATAGCCTATCAGTCTTCGTAGGCCTAGTTAGTGACTCAGATATAGACAAGACTATACATGGTTTACACCTGATTATCACCCCTTAGCCCGATCGAACCCTTCCCCTTGTGTTATAGGGGTAAAGTTTATAGCATGCCATGAAGATTACTTGACGGAATAGCTGCCGGAGGCACGCTCTCTTTTTAGATTGTTTATATACTAGTATAGAATATCCGAGGGAATTCGCGAGCAGGGGTTGCGTTGAGCATGCAAATACCTTTAGGATTTAAAGCAAGTCCTTCTTGTTCTCCTGATTCCGCTATTCATAAGTATATACACCTAGAATAACACCACAAAAACGGCGCTTGGATTGGATTCCCATACAGCCTTAGATATGGGCTGGCAAATGATCCTAAAGTCTCGCTGGGATTCAATCCTGCTTTTAGGCGGCTTCATAGAAGACTCAGAATCAATGTCGGGATCCCTTTCCAGAAAGTGTGGCGCACATATGTCGCGAAAGTGGACGTCCCACATGAATCCGCGGTTGTAATCGCCACGCGCAATGGAAAGCAAGGACTCCTTCGGTCCATCCTCAATTCTGTAGCCAGGAAGGATGACGGTATCGGGATTTGCTTTGGCGTAAGTCTCTAAACCATCAGACGCGTTGGTAACGGCCCCCATCAACCTGAGTGTTTTATGCAACTTGGCCAAATCAGTTATCCTTCTATGCAGTCCAATCCATATAATGCACACAAACTGGTGACCGAACCGGAGTAATAGCGGGTGTATCCGGCTGTCCTGGGCCTCTGAGGGAGTCGATTGGTCCTGAGGCAAGTTAGGCTCTCCATACGGCTCCAATCCGGCCCCGTATTGCACGCTGTAGGCAAGGGTGGCCCACTTTCGGACTTTTAGGTCAGTGATGCATATCGGCTCGATATTAGGGGTTTCAGTCAAAGGATGGAAAGGAATTGACTCAAGGGAATATCCGATGGCCGAGGAGATTCGTGATCTAAGCGCATGCTCTGGGAGTGAATAAGGACTCTGAAAGATTGGTAGTCTCCCCTGTGAAATGTGTAGAGTGTAAGGGTTGCCGCATGAACTGTGGTCAACTGCAGTGCTCAAGAACTCTCCCAGCGATGTTCTCTTGAATTCGTTGGCGTACTTTCTTCCCGGAAGAGGTGCTACTATTACACCTATCGCAAAGTTTACTTCGAAATTCCATCGACTATTGGCCGTCGCCGAGTCGCAGAGGCGATGGTGTATAGGATGCGCAACTGCCATTGATGAACTCGGAGAAAAGGTACATCGGAGTGGTATGATGAATAGAGAATTGCCGAAGCTAACAACATGTTTCTGAAGTCGTATTCCGCGACTTGTCATTGCAGGAAGGTTGAGATCGGAAAGGAAGCTACTCTCCGAAGAAGGCCATGCCACAGCGTTAATGACGATGTCGCCCGAATTGGCGAAATACCGTGGATGCTCTGCCAGCAATCCTGCCTCATCGGTGTTGCATTCCGTGTCGACCCATGCAAAGATGCTCTCATCATCAATCTGGTTGAGGATTTCATGTTGCAGCCGGAGAAAGGCATTGTCACCCTCGCCGTATAGCATTGGCATATTGACGGCGAACAGCCCAAGAAGACAATACGCAATGTCTTCTTTTCGTGACGTTTCCCGTGATGAAGCCCAATACATGCGCTGGGCCACACTGGCTTCGGTGTGCTTTCGCCTTCCCCGCAGTAAGTCTTCGGGAATACCGGTTACGGACTGGATGATTCGCACTAGATCTCCGTCTTTTGATCCAATAAGCTCCCAACTTCGGTCATAGAACTTGAGCTCGGATGGTGCAATCAACTCTTGGAGCGTCCATCCTCTAGTAAACCAGCGCGATCGCCGAAAGTGATCCAAGAAGTCCAAGTCGTGGCCCTCCAGATTCCCATCCGAGCGCTCGCCTTCAGAGTTATCCGTAGCTGCGGGAGGCCAATCATAGAGACTCACGTCGGAAAGGTAGGCGTAGCAGATTTGAGAGGACTTGTACCACTCGAACATGGAGTTTATGGCTTCCTGAAGCTGAGCACTGCTTCGGTTGTCGATGCAGCAGGTGTCGATCCAACAATACTCCATGTTCCCTTCTTGCGCCAACCTGCACGTGTTTGCCACTTTTCCAAAGGCTTTCTTTGCTTGTGCATGATGCAGGCCGGAAACCATGTCGTCGAAGAGAACCTCATCCTGAGGCAGACCCCAGGTATGCGACAGAATCGCGTATGGGGGAGGATTGTAGGGGAACTCCACGAGCTTCATGTCTGATACGCGGATAAGCCACATTCTTTCAAGCTGGTATTTAGGTATGCTCTGCACTTAGATGCCCGGGAAAGCCGAAGATGGAGAGATGGCTTCGCGGGTGCAGATGTTGAGAGTAGACACAATGCCAAGAGTTCGAACCGAAGCATTTTATTTGGCTGAAGCTCGTCCGGAATCCTTGCTCGAAAACCGCTTCCTCCGCTCCGGTACGGGTCCCCGGCAGGGCTGATATCCAACCACCAACCTAACAGAACCCACCTTCTCTGAATTCGCATCGCACATTAACAACAACATTTACCGCTGTTGAACTGACGCTTTCAGCTATTTCTTGTCTAATGTTAGACGTCTAACCTAAACCTTCGGGCTCAGGTCGGCCCATTGACTGGCCTGACCTCAGGAACAGTGAGTAGCTTGCGAACCGATATCAGGTTTCCTGATCTGCCGGAGAGGAGTCCGCCGAGTGACCAATCAGCCTCA
>QQTW01000986.1_pt1 | contig 19303 bp, 16 predicted proteins | sample 1904831 | NCBI WGS metagenome assembly QQTW01 (sample SAMN09435610, study PRJNA476489) | Subsurface metagenome, whole genome shotgun sequencing project. | reverse complement strand
GAACTTGGCTGGCTTGGCTCTGCTGGGCCTGGTTGAGCTCGACTTGGTCTGGTTTGGAAGGGGCTTTAGTTCGCCTAGGAGCGAGATTGGACGTGTTGAGTAACGGTGTTGCGGGAGTGTAGTATCACTTAGGAAGGAAAGAAATCTGTTATGGCCATCGCGTGAAATTCGGAGGATGAGGGGTATGAAGAAAGAGAAGAGCGAGCGAGGGAGAAGAGAAACAGCTGGAACGAAAAGAAGGAGGAGAGAAGATGAGATTGACACCGAGCTAAGTCTGTTTTTTTTATCTCATTAGTGGTATCAGCATCAATGAGCATACAGTATGATTGAGTGAATCGCGTTCCATCATTATTCAGGTGTATCCCTGTTATCCCTGTTCGTCCGTCCGTCAATCTGTTCGTCTGTGTTTTTGTGCGTGTATGTATCCCATAGCCTCTTCATAGCGTGTTCCCTGCGATGAATTCCAATCACGGTTCGTATGTATACCACCCAGAGCAGTCTGGAAGCAGGCTCAAGAGTGCCCGTTGTCGTTCGTCAGTCAATTGCACGGACGAATTCGCATTCATCTTTAGATGTTTGCATCACCCTAACCATCGATACCTCCAGCTGGGTTTGACTGTCAGCTCTGCAGACAATGTATAGCTCTGACTGACCTCTTCTACCAAGCGGATCAGCATGACGGGATAGATGCAATACATAGATGGATCTTTAGGCTTCTGATGTGTCTGCTTCGGCTACGGAGCTAATTCAGCAACGCCGACGCCACTCATTCTACTCCGTGAGTGTCTTTTGAACGAGAGTCTCGCCTGTCCGTCCGTCTCATCGGAAGGGGATATCGACAAGAAAAGGAAGAAGATGATGATGGCGGTGATGACGGACGTGCTGCATACCAGAGAATGCACAGTCATCCGGGCATGCACACGGACGAGTACGAGAGGTCAGGTCAAGCCAGGACAGCTCAACATAAGAAGGGACAGGTGGTCACGAAAGAATAACGAGAGTAGGAACGAAGAGTCACTCAGAGCCACGATCAAGTTTGACTCATTCGAACAGAGAAATTAGAGTCTAGAGGCCTAGTCCCACCAGCACCTCATTCACTCGATGCACCACCTTAACGATTACTCTTCGCCACCCGCTCGAGCTCATCTTTCTTCTTGATAGCGTAGCTATTGCTGCTTCCCTTGGCGGCATTGATGAGTTCCTCGGCAAGGCACTCAGCCACGGTCTTGTGATTGCGGAAGCAAGCCTCGCGACAGCCCGTCGTGAGGAGAAGGATGGCTTGATTGACGCGACGCAGAGGGGAGACATCCACGGCCTGGCGACGGACGGTGCCGGCAGACCCGATTCGCGTGCTATCCTCTAGTGGGCCGCAGTTGACAATGGCATCCACCGTGACTTGGATCGGGTTCTGGTCGGTCAAGAGATTGATCTGTAGAAATGTTTCGAAAGTGAGTAACTGATAAGTGAGTCCTACCCGGAATGAGAGATTTCAACGTACGATCAGGAACGCGTGACAGACCACCCGCACCGCCAGCGATTTCTTGCCGTTGTTGCGCCCGTGCATCATGAGGCAGTCGACCAGACGCTCGATGATGGGGCACTGGCCCTTGCGGAATCGCTTGATGGCATATCGACCAGCCGAGTGAGGGACGTAGACCGGGGCGCGAATCTGGATGTAGTCGCTATATTGGGAGGGAGAGGTCAGATATATTTTCAATGCAGTGTGGCAGTGAGAGTAGGTGAAGTCAGAAGAGTGAAAGACACCAAGTCATCACTTTTTGGACCATGATACGCTCACTTGGTGGAGATATGAACACACTATAAGAGAAATGTACTCACGTCAGGGAGATATCACGAATTTCGACGTCCTCATACGTCCAATCTCGCTCCTAGGCGAACTAAAGCCCCTTCCAAACCAGACCAAGTCGAGCTCAACCAGGCCCAGCAGAGCCAAGCCAGCCAAGTTCACCCAACCCATCCCACCCACTCCACCCGAAGCCAGTGCTAGAGGGGAGGTGTAAGAACAAATTAATCACCCCCTCATAGCCGGCGCCGAAATATCCCTCTTGATCCCCACCCCGCCTTCAACCATCTGTTTTCTCGGCGTGAGGGTGTTGGCGGCGATGCTTCGTGCTCGACCCCTCCTTAAACGAATCTGTTCGAGAGCTTGTTCTCTTGTCATTGTCATTTTCATTTCCATGTGATGAGTTTCGTTCCCTTGTTTTTTGGATTGAGAAGCTTCCTCGGTGGTTGTTGGATGTGCGTCGGTCTTGTTGGCTTCCGTTGATGATGAATAGGACGAGAATGGTGGGTTTTGGTTTGGTTTGGGAGGTGCGTTGCTCGTGGTTGTAATGGGGACGGTGGTGGTGGGTCGGGCCACCGGAGATTTTAGGGGCGATTCACATCCTCCTGCTAATGGAATCGTGGTGGTCGTTGTGATGGTTCGGAGGAGGGGTCTTCTATTTTGATGATGATGCTGATGATGAGGTAGTGGGGTGGGTGGGGTAGGGGATTGCGCTGGAGAAGATTCATCAATAGGTAGAATTGGCGATGCTGGTGTTTGTCGAGGTGAGATATCTTGGACCGGGGAGAGTGCTGGTTCTGTTGGTGGAAGGACATTCTGAGTGGACGATGGGACTGGAGGGTCTTGAGATGGTGGGATAGGTTGGGCTGGGGCCGGGGTCATAGGAGGAGCTGTCGACGTAGCCGATGCTTCATCCTTGGACGACACCGTTGTCATGGGTCGGACTGGACTTGCTTGGGCTGCCGGAGGCGATTCATGTCCATTGACCATGACGAAGTCCGCTTCCTGAGGTTCCTCAGTCTTGCATGAATCACTAGCCGGTGCTGCTGATGTTCCTTTGGTGGGACTGATGAGTTGAAAGGTGCCAGTGTCCCTGCAAAAAGTCACCTCGGGCTCACGCTCATCTTGCGGTCGCTGCTGTGGTGTCTCTTCCACCGTCGGTTGCACTTCCATCGTTGTCCCATTTCTATTCGAGTCTTTCGTCTCACCCGGCATCGATAGACGTTTCATGCTCTCAGTCACCTCATCAACCAACGCTTCCTCCATCTCACCCATTTTCTTGGACACCGCATCCTGAATCCCGATATCATGCCCAAATGAAGCACCTTTGCGCTCCGCCAGCCTGCACGAGCAGCATCGCAATTGGCACTCTATCTTCATATGCTCGACCTGATCTTCAGCCTTTTGCATCCTTCGTTTCGTCAACCTCAACTCGTCTGCCAAGCTCGCCATGCTCTCGTCCTGTTCCGTAGCTATCTGCATCTCCGATGCCACTGGGCCCGGGGATTTTTTCTTGCGCGGGGATGAAAATTCATCGCCCTCATTACTGACGGGCAACGCAATTCCACCCTCGGCCGCAACACGAGCCACTTCCTCTTCCTTCAAACTCGTCCGGAGAGCATCTCGCTCTTCTTGCAACAACCGGACGCTTTCCCTCATCTGGCTGAGCTCTTCTTGCGCCCCGACAAGCTGATATCTCGCCGCAAACGCATCTCGTTCTCGTTCATCCGTCTTAGCTCGCTGCTGAACCATCTCATATTGCAACGACCGAAACGACTCTTTCGTGCCTTTGAGCTCTTCTTGCAATTTCACAATCACCGACGCCGCCTTGAACGCCTCCTTGCGAGCTCGACGTATCTCCTTCTCGTAGACCGTTTGAGATTGCGAATGTGTTTCTTTGGTGCGATGCAGCTCCTCCTAAACATCCATCCGTCAGCCTTATCCTGAACCTCCGCCTATGACACGCCAAAGTTTTATACATATAAAATATACATATACATACCATCATCCGATCCAGCCGCTCGCCCAGCCGGCCCTCTCGCGATCGACTGTGCTCAAGCTCGCGTACTATCTGCTTGCTCTCATCTTTGACCCTCTTCGTCTCACTCTCCGCCTCCTCTCGACCCACCATCGCTCGTCGAAGGGACGCATCGTGTTCGCGTTTTCGCTCCGCCGCGTCTTTGTTGAGCGAGTTGAATTGAGCCACTTTGCCTTGCACGTCCGCCGGAGGACGAGACGACGCGACGGTGAGATTGGGCATTGACGGGGAGGGGACGATATCATGCAGGGGATGATGATGGTGGTGGTGTTTTTGTTGGTTGGCTCTTTCGGGCGACACAGGGAAGAAGGGCGTGCCAGGGGCGAGAGGGATTCGGTATGCAGGATCCATGTAGCAATCCGATGTGCGTAGCGCACTCGTACGCACCTGAGTTTACAGCAATCACTGTTTCGTGGTTGTGGTCCCTGCTTTCAAGCAATTGAAGGGGGAGTTCCGGGTGGGAGGGATGCGTTGTGGTAGCTGGCCGCCGATCATAGGATAATCTCGCGTGGCTCCGGGCCATTGTTTACATAGTCACGTGCCGTGGCGGTCCAACGTCTTCCGTCCACGGCCTCAGCCACTGACGCCACTCGATATAGAATCATGTTCGGAGCCAGTTGATAGTTCATGTATGCATTGGATTAACCTATGTTTACAGCACATAGACCACTACCGTAACATCGCATCCAAGCTCTCTCCAAGGATGCCCTCAATCTGGATAATCCACTTCTCAGTCTCTTGCTCCACTTCCTCATCCTGTGCAGTAGAACATCTGTTAGCATGTACGCGTAGTAGCTGTACGATAATGATCGCTCTCGACTTACATCATCTTCTTGAAGCTCGCTGATGAAAGGCAACATCTCGGGCAAGAGAGCGAGCCAGTCTTCGCCCAATCGTCCGGTTAGAGCTTCTTCACATCTGATAGCTGTCAACCGGGCACGAGCACTGTCAGCCCGAAGATGCTTCATGATTCCAGCATTGATCTCCTTGCGATGATCGACCGAGTCGACCGCCACTGCAAGCTCAGCAATGGCAGGGACAACCACGTCATCACCTCCAGGCACTCCTGGCGCGTTAGCTATCTGACCAAGTAAAAGATCTTGAATGGTGCTCAAACGTGAGGGCGATTGCCAGAAGTCTGGGAGTATATTAGTTTCTGTGCAGTGTATATAGGCTTGGGATTTTACTCACTATCTTGGTCGTTGGCGAAGGAATTCCGCAATGTCCGGAGGGCAGTCGCCCAGAGCGTTTGATACTCGTTATCTTCTAGCCTTACGTTCTTGAGGATGTCCACCACGTTGCCGATAATATAGCTTGCATAGCTTGTGACAATGGACTGTATTATAATTAGCGGCGTCTCTGGAAGTCTTCGAAAAGTAAATGCTAGAAATTTGTACCTTGAGAGTACTAAAGAATTCCTCAATCAAGCCATAAATGGCAATTAGTCTCAGCACCCTTCCTTGGCGGTCTTTCTCTGGCAGTCCGACGTCTGCCCATTCTACTAGCTTGACAAAGATAGGCCTGAATGCCGTGTCGTTCATCTTCATGATCATTTTGATCGTACACTCTCTGGCTTTCCGCTCAATGGCTTCAATGGCCTCAGCGCTGAAGGAGTTGGAGCCATTCGACGCCTGAGACCGACGAAGGTCATAAACGACCAGTATGATATCGGCCAAAAGCTGAGCATGCTTGACAATGATGGACTTTGGATGCTTCTCGATAGTCAACCGAAGGAGCTCCAGCTGTTGCTGGATGGCCTAAGGCTCGTCAGCTGCTAGTCATTCCCGAAATATTCAGAATTGGGACGTACCAAAGGTCCTGCAGCCATTGCTTGTGCCAACGTTCTTTGGATGGCGGCGAAGCAGTCTCTCGGGGGGACGTGACCGGCGATGAGCCGTAGCACGTACATGCTGTCCTCTTGCGCAGAAGGTGCGAGAGAGCCCATGGTAGATTGATGAATGAGCTTGAGCATTGTGTCCAGGTACTGTGGGGTGACCATCCATGGGACGGCTGCGATGACAGCGCTGAGGAAGGCACAAACGGCGCTATGCACTTGGGTCGACTCGCTCCCCGAATTGAGGGTCATCTCGAGAAGGCCAAGGGCCTTTGGCAAAGCGATTGCCACAACCGGAACGGTAGCTGCGCCGAGAATTTCCACTGCAGACCTCAAGCAGAAGAGAGCCGCAACCTGGATCCGGTCATCGCGAGCGCCAAGCCCCTCAGATCCAGCAACGACCTCGGCCGCAGCTACCATCGCGTTTGCTGTGCTTTTGCCGTACTTTTCGATGATGGTGTCAAGGCATGCGATAGCGGCGTGTTTCACGTGAGTGTCGGCGGCACCTTGAAGGAGCGTCGCGATTCGAGGAATAAACTGGGTGATGGTGTCCAGCAAGGCTTGATCTCGCCGTGGCTCCCTTTCGAGTCGGGGCTGGAGTATCTTGATAATCTTTCGACGCAACTGGAGATGTCGATCAATACTGCGACATTCGACTATCAATACAAGAGATGCCTTGCTTACCTCCTCACTCGGCCGCTCAAGCAGCGCCATCCCCGTCAATAGCAGCTCGCGAATGTTCTGAAGATTAAGTAACGCGTTAAGTACTTCCAGGGTCGCCGCATGCACTATACAGCGATTAGGGTCAGCTTTGACTCTGGTCCAACAATTTCAAGCGACTTGCCTTCGTTCTGGCTCTTGACGTTGTCCAAAAGGTCAAGTAGCTTCTCCAGGATGCCTGCAATTATCGACTGCTTTCCATCCTGGCTTAGCTCGCTGCCCGGGTTCTCGGCTAACCGGGACTTAAGTCGTGCCGAAGAAAGGAGCTTTGCCAGAAGGGAGAGCAGGTGAACGGTTGCCTGAGTAGCGTCTCGATCGTCGCTGCCGTCCAAGCATATCAGGAGACGCGGCTTATTGCGTTTCGGTCGTAAAGCGTCGGCAACGACGTCAAGATACTTGGTTACCGCCTGATCGCCATGAGTAACTTGTTGAACCAAGGAGCTTGAGGAGGCTTACATCGAATTGAGTGCTCGCTTCGAACTGGCCGGCAAGCTCAACAGCAAATCTCTCAGCCTCGTCATTGCCGCCATACTTGTCAGCCAGCATCACCAGCAGCACAAAAAGGAACTCGGATTCCCCAAGAGTGCGGAGCAGGGACGTAAACAGCTGCAATCGGCGATGGGTCGGAACATGCTGAAAAGCAGCTGTAAAGCTCCAGAGCAGATCTGCTGTTCCCACGACAGGATCCTGATTGTGTATTCTGAAGGAGTCCACTAGTGGCGGAACGACGCGGTTGATTGCCTAGAGATGGTCAGTCCCAAGTCATTCCGGGTTTTGAAAGCGTCAACATACTTCGTCAATGACATGGATAGAGAAATCATCATCCTGTCGAAGGAGAGAGGGTCCCACAAAAGTGAAGATGGGCATGATACTGTGAAGAACCGAGTCCGGAGCGATTTCCGCCAACGCCGCCACCAAGAGCAGCGCTTCATTCTGCACCTGCCGACTACTTGAAGTTCGAACGCAGTCGACCAGCAGGTCAGCCCGTATGGCTGCGGCTCTCACTGGCGTCATTGAAGATCTCTGCTATGTGGGTTAGCACTGGTATAACAATAGAACACAACGACTCACCTTGTATTGACGAGCCATTGACAGCAGACTGCCGAGTACCAAGCCCTGTAAGTAAGCGAGCTCGGAGCCTAGTTTGTGCTTGAGCTCTTGGAGCCTTTCCAGCGTGTGAAAGAGCCCTTCGAGCAATAGCTGATGGAACTCCGGCTTCGAGGCGTCGACCAGCTCCAGAACAAGCGTCATCTGCTCGATGATCTCGCTTGCTTCTTTGGGAGCCGGCTGTGAAAGGGGGACTGAGTGATCCTGGTCGACTTTCCGACGCTTAGCCGGTGTCGATCTCCGTTCGATATGCGCCGCAGCTAGTGTCTCCTCTACCAATACGGCAAGGATTTCCGGAGGGAGTTGTATCGCGCGGAGACATTCCCGCGCCTCAGCCGGGCTGCCACCTTTCGTCGGCTCTGCCTGAGCAGATGAGAGGGAGAGCTGCAATAGAAAACGAGCCAGTGAAAGCCGAGCTTCATCTTTCAGCGAAGACCAAGATGCGCGGATATAGCTGAACGCCGCTGCCTGGAGAGTTGGGCGACGTCTCCCGAGCTCGCCACTTGCAATTGTTTGAAGCGTAGTCAACCCTTCGTCCGTACGAGGGTCAACAGCTTTCACCATCTCTTCTTCGAGGTTTTCAAACTCGACTTGTTGACTGTAGCAAGTTTTCCGCAGCTCAGCAGTGTCTTCAGACGCCCAGTTCTGCAACAGCGGCAGCAAGAGGGTTGTTCGTTTGATCTTTCCGACTTTGGAAACCTGGTTGAGCACCCGAAGGAGGCGTGATCTGACGGCCAGTAAGGGAGTTTTCGTGGCATGGCTGGCCAAGAATTGAAAGAGAGCTTCCCGGTCGCCAGTCTTGAGAACCTTGTGTCCTTCGTCTGGTTCCTTCTGGCCCCCCTTCGAGGACTTTAGAGCCGACACTGTGAGGCCCTCCACATGTTTGCCATCCAGGATGCACTCTTCGAGCCCAGGAACAAGCACCTCTGATACGACTTTGCGAGCTTGATCCATGCTGAGCCAGTCCACAGCCCTGCTTTCTCTTTCGTTACCATAGAGTTCTTCCTGCGCCCAAACGAAGCTCTGCGTCGAACTCTTCCGTTTCTTCAAAGCGCCGTACATCTTGCTACAGGCTAGCACCAGCTTCGTAGTCGCTTGACGAACCAACTTGGATGAGTCCGCCAGGGCCTGAATCAGGTAGGGGAGTAATGCCTGGAGGTCTGCGGGCTGTTCTTGCTGCGAAGAAACAGTAGCCGTAGCAATCTCGAGAGCCAGACTCCGCGCCACAGCTGGATATGGGCCGCACCAGGTTCGAATGAAGAATGTGAAGAACAGTGGATCCTCCGTAGCCGAGTCTCGCCGTAGTACTGGCAGTTTCGAGAATTCTTCCGCGCGATTTGGAGAACGGATCGCAAGTAGAAAGACATTGATGAGTTGGCCGAAAAGGTGTGAAGGCTTTGCTGACAGGAATGATACTTCATCCACGGTTTGGGTGGGAAGCTTGCTGAGAGCGTTCTTGAATGCAGTCTGTGGATCCGGTCCTGGCTCAGGGTCGAGCATTTCTTGATCCTCGGGCTCCACGGTAGTCGGAACTTCTCGTCTAGGGAGAACAGTCTGCAATTTCATTTCCAGCAGATCGATATTCACCCCTGGGCTCTGTAGGGCTTCCGAGACCGCCGCACCGAGGGTATCAGAATTTCCGAGCCGAACCAACAGGTCACCCAGCCGCGTCCGTGTACTGTTGCCTCCGTCGATATCGTCGTCCAGCTCTTGAGCGGTAACCAGAAGCGTCTTTAGGGCCGACACCAACCTAGCTCGGCTCAGTACCGGTAAGAGCAGCAGCTCTCCAACAAGATCCAAGTTCTCTGATGCTCCTGAGGCCGCAATTTGGCTAGTAAGACTTGATAAGAGTGCCAGAGTGAGCCGTTCCACTCTATAGCGCTGAGAGATGGCGTTCAGGGTGCTCGACAAGCCCTTGAGATTGGTTACTGCCCTGATCAGCGGCTTCGGGAGCGACACTGATTGTCGACGCTCCATGAGCAAGGCAAGGCACATCAGGCCATCCGAAGCCGTCTCTTCCGTCCAGCCTGCGACCACAGCCTTCATCATCTCCAAGACGACAGTGTCGTTGAGCTCCGCTTTAGTAGCAAGCACCACTAGGATCATGTAGCAGCCAATTCTCAGCTCCGGAACTTGCTTCGCGGCCAGACCTTCGTTGAGCACTGGCAAAAGCCTGATCAACACATCCTGCTCGTTCTGCGCCTGGACGGCTTTCCGGCCTGACCGTGCAATGTCCAAGGTGGCCGCAGTCGCTTCGGCCATGTTCCCACTCCAGAATGCCAGCAGAGCATGATGTTGCTGCTGAGCTTTTGTAACTCGTAAGACGTAATTGTTGAGTGCTGTGTTGAATGGATGATGTGTTGCGAGACTGTAAACGATGGCATGTCGTGGTGGGCTGGAATTGGCCTGTCGGTAGGGGTGTAGAAACCTCAACGCCTGTGGTATGTGATGTGGGAGAATGGACAGCAGGGCACGAAAGATGGGTGCTGTGTGGTACGGAAGGAAGGTGAGAAGTAGAAAAGTGGTATTGTGTTCATGAACCCTGCAGTAAACATATATCAGCCATGATCTTGAACTTCAAATCTCAAGATAGTCATAAGACATGAAATTTAGAATACGAACCTGAAGCGGCGTATCAGCCATTCCACTGCCTTGATCGCAGGCCTTAACAGCAGCCGGCCTCCGACTTGGCCAAGGAAGTCCTCTAATACCCGATCGAGCAGTCCATTTTCAGATTCGGTCATCTGCGTCCTCTCCTTCGTCTTGCTCTCCTCGCTGAACAGTGTATTTCGGAAGTGCACGAAGCGCTGATCGAGCAGGCATAACTCCTGGAACCCTTCGAGACATAGCACATAAATGGTGTTGAAGTCCTGGCCCGTAGCAATATCGGGATCGAAGATCAGCGACTGTGAGTGGGCTTTCCGTTGTGCTTTCAGGTTAAGCGAATGTGTTGAGCTTGACGCAATCTGCGACAGCTGAAGCGCCAAAGAGGTCGGCATCTTTAACTAAGGTCGTCCTCAGGTAGAGCTGCTCTAAACTGGACCTCCCAAGTCTGCATTGGGTGAAGACATCACGGCGCAAGTGCGTGGTATTTCTCGAGGATATTTTTCGCGAACATCAAACCCCACACGGTGCAACTTTACGCGAGCGAACGGAGATAACCGGCGTTAAGACATTGACGTACCATCACTCCTTGCGTTCTGATCCTCACTTGAGAACGATGGGAGAGAGCAACAAGGTGAGCAAATCAGCTTGTATTCTTTCGCATTATGAGCGATCATTGTACTAATGATCTAAAAGATCGATGTTCCCAAGTTTGCCAGCTTCAAGCCAAAAGTCCAGCCCTCTCAATCGGAGCACCATAGCTCGCAAGATAGAGAGTCACGCTCCTCTAGGCTCGAGTCAGATGCCTTGCAAGCCACTAGTCCTGATCATATCACCAGAGAGCGCAAGAGGAGGCATCGAAGTCCGATATCTGGATCGAAAGACTCCAGGCACCATAGCAAGTCCCATCGATCTAAACATCGAGCTCTTGAGGTCAGGCAGTCAACACAGCTAGAGGCCAAGGAACGCCACGATGACCAGACAACCGAGGAGATACAAGACGATTTTCAAGTCGACAAGCAAGGAGATGTGCACAATCTGGTCTATGGCACAGTTCATAGATACAGCATTCCGAGGTATCACCGTACCGGGGCAGGGACGATCCTTGGACTTCCGAGCCGCTTGAGGATTGAGAGAAACAGGACCGAGGATGGGGTTGTGGTGGTGGCAGATCGCCGTCTTGACGAGCGTAAGAGGCGCGAGAAGTACAGCTTTGCGCGAAATGAGCGAAAGCCTGTGCGGAAGTTACGCGTACCCCCTGGGCCGACGCAGACTCCACAAGATTTGGACTCAGACTTTATTTCCATCAAGGGCAAAACACGCCATAGTGACCGCGAGGAGGGCGAGGCAGAGCGGATCAGCAATGGCGATGATACGCTTGCCATGCTTGACCACGACGACGATCGCAACTACCGCTCCATTGAAGGCAAAGCGAAAGGGAAGTCAAGTGGGGTGAAAGACGACGAAGAGAGCATTTCAGAGTCATCTGGATCAGATTATGAAGCTGCCGATTATGACGGCCTGACAGTTCTCTCAAGAGCGAAGCACGCAGAGCTGTCGGAACGAGTGGAGAAAAATCCAAGCAGTGCCATAGCCTGGCTCGAGCTGATCAAGCACCAGGATGCAGCGCTTGGCCTCAAAAGAGGGACAACAGTCCGCCGGGCAACCGAGGCAGAGCGACAAAGCACAGCTGAAATCAAGTTATCAATGTATGAAAAAGCCCTGGGTCGAGTGGGCAAAGCAGACCAGCAATATGAGCAGCTTCTAATTGGTTTGCTGGAAACGGGGTCCACCCTCTGGGAGTAAGTATTTCCGCTCATGTTTCTCATGCTGAGGAAATAGCCTTCATCTCATCGGATTGATGACAACAATATGCGATTATTTTTCTCATCAGCCGCGTGTTTGCGGCCGGATTATATGCTCCATTTGTACTCTTCCATCATCGGCTAACTAGCTTCACAGCTCGAAAACACTCAACGCTAAATGGCGGACGACGCTTCGGGAGCAGCCTAGGTCTATCCTATTATGGACCAGATATCTGGATTATCAACAGACCGCGTTCAGGATCTTTACCTACGAAGGAGTACGCAATGTCTATACGGATTGCATACGCATGCTGAAAGAGTCGATGCGAAACCTCCGTGGATCCTCGCAAGCCATGCTCGATCTGGAGATCAATTTGACCTATATCATCCTTCGGGCCACATTATTCATGCGAGACGCAGGATATGCAGAGAGTGCGTTGGCCGTATGGCAAGGTCTGCTGGAGCTGAATTTCTTTGCTCCGATCGAGCTATCCTCTAAGAGCAAAGAAAGGCATGAAGATCTTCTGGCCTCCTTTGAAGAGTTTTGGGATAGCGAAGCTCCTCGTATTGGCGAGACCGATGCTCAAGGCTGGAAAGCCTCCCTACATGAAGAAGCCTTGGACGCACCCACCGAAATATTCGGGCAGCAGGCTCCTGTACAACAAGCTGACGGTAATATCTTCTCAAGCTGGGCCACATCAGAGCAACAGCATTCGCGGGCCTCTCGGAAGCCATCTCGAACAACAGATGACATACCCGACGACGATCCTTATCGCGTTGTCTTCTTTTCTGATATCAAAGAGTTCCTCGCGGTCTATTCGGAGCCTCAGTCTCAGCTATATTTGATTACCGCCTTCTTGGCGTTCTGTCAACTCCTGCCATTACCTACGGTCGACCTCGAGAGGAAGGTGTCCAACTGGTGGACGGACGCTTTTATTCGAACAGAGGTATTGAGCCACGATGACGACATTTGGTCAAACATTCTTGGAAATTCCCAGCATAGTGACGGATCCAACCAATACTCGATGGCTACAGTTCAGGAGTCCGACTACAATGGCCGGACCGGCCCCTTCGGCCTACCTTTCAGCAGCTTCGCTGTCTCGACAGAGACTCTTTTCGTGGAGCGGGGAAAGTGGGTCACTTGTCTGGAACCCAACAGCCAAATATTCCAGGGCGGCGAGGGCCCAGTCCCACTGGATTGGCTACAGCGAGCATTGAGAAATCTTATTACCGTGGGAGTCGGCGGGCCGGCACTAGCAGAGCTTTATCTAGCCTTTGAATGGAGCAATCATCCTGAAAGGTTTTCCCAATCTGCCTCCGTATCATGCAATTATCCATAGCTAATTGAAGCTTCAGTATTCGGAAGACCGCCAAGAGCTCGCTCAAAGAATATCCGGCCAGCCTTCGCCTGTATAATGCATATGCCCTGATCGAATGGCGACTCGGTAATATTGAAAAGGCCGAGAGTGTCTTCTCAACGGCGTTAAAGATGTCGACGACTCTAGGAGAGGATGGTCAAGACGATGCCCTTCTTTGGAAAGGCTGGGTATGGGAGGTCCTCCAACGGGATCCACAGAAAGCAATCCAGATGATCCTCTGCATTCCCGATGTTGATGCGGTCCCGCGGACTGGGCTTGGCCCGTCTGAGCCCGGTCTTGAGACCTTCAAGCTCCAGCCCATTGCACTTCTGAAGGCACGGAAGGTCAGTTTCCACTCCCGCCCCCAGCACGTCAATGTCTAAACCGTCAAGTATCTCGAACAAGCTCTCGAATCCGCCATCTCGACGGTCTGCAGTTCGCGAATCCTGCATCTTACGGATCTCCTCGCGCTGCTAATCTACCTTTCCCAAGACCGCGCCGTCGAGGAAGCCCTCGTCGTGTATCACAAAACCCTAGAGTCCCTCCGCAGTCGCAACATGACGCCCCACACGCTGTCCGAACTGCTGCACCAGTCTAAAGCCCGTCTGCTCTACTACCACGCCAGCACGTCATCGATCTTCCGACCTGGACTTCTACGAGAAGAGCTCTCCCAATCCATCAAGATCTTTCCAAACAATACGATCTTCCTTAGTCTATACAGATGGAACGAAACCCGTTTTCGGATCGACGACCGCGTCCGCTTTATCCTCCGTGATGTCGTCCTCGTTGATCCCAACGAGACGGTGGTGGGCTGGATGTTCGCCATCTGGCACGAAGTCAATGCGCCGATGGGAGCAGGTCACAACTACAATTCTGTTAGAGCCGTATTTGAGAAAGCCGTTTCGAGCTCAAGGTATGCACCTATTTTTCATCCCTTATCTTGCTCCATTTCCTCATCCGCATTATCCTTTTATGACCTCTTGAACACATAGCATAGGATCAAGCTGATGTTGTCTGCAGCAGCATATCCTCACCAGCAATCTGGAAGCTCTACTTCCTCTTCTCCCTCCACCACTTCCCTCAGCAAGAGACCATCGACGTCTTCCATCGAGCCTTACGGAACTGTCCGTGGGCGAAACCCCTGTTCATGCTGCCGTTTCGATACCTATATCGTACTCTACCGGAGGTGGAGTTGAAGAGGATTTACGAGGTCATGCGCGAGAAGGATTTGAGGGTGCATGTTGACCTAGACGGGGTTGTTTGAGGGGTCCTCGATTGAGTTGAAGCTGTCCATTATCTAATAGTATTCATGCCGCTGCTCAAGATGTGAGCCATAATCTGTCAGAGTCCCGCTCAAGGAGGGATCAACGAGGATATGCATGAGAAGGGGTTGCATTCTGGTATATGCACATCGAGGTGGTTGGGGTTGGGTATGGAGTCAAGGATCGGCGAGCAGTCTACCATCCGCGATCGCAAGCCTAGGATCTGAACTGGTTTCATCCTATTGACAATGGCACAGGTACGTCACCGTACTGGCGATGCTGACCCTCTGATCTTTTTCGGATTAACAATGACGGTAGACGCGTTCGTCCGTCCAGCTGATGTCGACGGAAGTCTTTCATCAGTTCAATGGCAATCTGGTTGTGATCTATCCGTCAAACTGGCGATGATGTTAACGTCCATCTTCATCGGACTGGGGATGATGATGATGATGATGATGGTAATAACAGTTGAACTCTTAGCGTCGCTCTGACGACGAAAGGTTCATTCATCGTCGACCCTCATCGCGCTTGTGATAAAAGGTGAATGGATCGAATTACCGACTCGACTCGCCGAGAGAAGCAGCTACATTGACTTACCAGAGCAGCATGCACAATGAGTTGAGTTTATTCAACGGAGCGAGCCACGCGACGGGAAGGGCTGTCTAGAAACCTATCGAGTGACGGGGTATAGCAAAGTCTCATATGTCTCTTCGAACATGATATGCAAGATGGTCCATTCCGTCGTCGAATCTCCAGCTAACTCAGAAGATGTCGACCTTGCTCTGCAGATGGAGACCAGCATGTACAACTAGAGGCCAACAAACTTGTAAAATCGAAGAGTCGAAAGGAGAAGCCCTCCTCATTCATGCCTGTGGCGAAGTCTTGCTAAAGATGAATTTCACGCGATGATTCTCTTCTTGCAGAACCTTGCGCAGAACTTCATCGCTAACGGGCAGCTCGTTTGAGTGGCTGGAAGGATCCCGAGGTAGGGCTGATGCGTGATCGTTCGTGTGGCTGGCGAACCTGGATACATCAATATGAGCATATCGCATCAGTGCTTGCATTGTCGAAGATTCGGTCGCTGCTGCGGCTTTGGTCGCAGCCCCTTTGGCTGCAGCGGTGCGCTGCTCTCGAATCCGCTGCTCTTGACCTTCCATGTTGACTTTCGAGGCTTTAGTGAGTGTGGGGAATTCGGGGAGGTCGTCTCCTTCGTCTTCTTCAATAACTTGCTCTTCGTGTTCTTCATCTTCTTCGTCGCTGTCTCCAACGAGGTTAACCACTTCAGAATCCTGACCTGACGGTTCTTGCGCCGCATCATCTCTCACGCCTCGTCCACCGCAACGACAGCCCAACAGATCATGCGTCTGACAAGTCGATTCCAGATCCAGCGTGAACAAATCCATGAGCTCAGCGACCGTGAAGCTGCTCGCGCTAGCTTTCTGATCAATCACGCTATCCGCCAGCCCCATCTTCGTGATCTGCCGCTGCCAGATCTTCTCGTCAATTCCACCCGCCATAAGTAGTCGGTAAATGGATACCGGCTTCTTCTGCCCGTCGCGATGGATGCGGGCCATGGCTTGCAAATCCGTCGATGGGTTCCAGTCGGCTTCGAAGAGCACCAGGCGCGATGCACCAATCAGGTTGAGGCCCACGCCGCCGGCTTTCGCGGAGAGTAGAAACGCGAAGCAGACGTCTGCTGAGCTCCGGTTGAACGAGTCGACCAGATCCTGTCGCTTCGACGACGGTGTTGTACCGTCTAGACGGAGGAACGTGAACTCGTTGGCAGCCAAATGCGCCTGAAGAAGGTCGATCGTGGCGGTATAGTTTGAGATGAGAACGACTTTTTCCCGGGTTGAGGTGCGTAGATGATGAAGCAGACGCGCTAGGACATTCAACTTGGCGCTGGCTGTGGCCGGGGCCGACGGAACCCGAGAGGCCGTCACGCTGGACGCAATGTCCTTGATGCGGTCGTCGCCCGGTTCGTCGTCTTGTTTGCTCTTCACGAGACTTGGCGCGTTGCAGACTTTCTTCAACAGCGTGATCAGCTGCAATGACGCTTCCGGACTGCCCAAGACGCTGTTGAAAGCCGACGAGCCCAGCACGGCATCGTAGGCGTTGATCTGAGCAGTGGTTGGCCTGCATAAAACAACGTATTCCGTCTTTGGCGGTAAGTGTTTGGAGATGAGATCCGCCGTGCGTCGCAAGATAAACGCGCTGGTGATCTCCACGAGCCGTTGACTGCTCGCCTCACCCTGCCGAATATCCTCTTCACCTGCCTCCGGCTGTCTGCTGCGGATGATCGGCTCTTCATACTTCTTCTTGAACCTGTAACGGCCACCCAGAGCGCCGGGATTGACCATCTCGACCATCGCAAAAAACTCCGACAGGTTATTTTGAATTGGTGTCCCCGAGAGCAGGATTCGTCGATCGGTGCCAAGCATGGTAATCGCTTTCGCAGATTTATTCTTTGCCGTCTTGAGTCGATGTCCCTCGTCCGCCACCACGATATCAACCCCATCGCCTTTCACCAGCTCGTCTTGCACGCTTCGAAGTCTCTCGTAGCCAATCACCAGGACACTGTAGGCCTTGCCGTGCGTGAAATCCGTCAACTTCTTCGTCCCGTCGGCCACCAGCACGCCAATGCGCTCGTTGCCGAGCCATTTCGTGAATTCCTTTCGCCAGTTGGAAAGGAGCGTCGCCGGGCAGACCACGACAGCTTTCTTGATCAGGGGAGGTTCTCCGTAGATGGGATTCTGTTTGAGCAGCGTCCACAGCAGAGCGATGGTCTGCAGCGTCTTTCCCAGGCCCATTTCATCGGCCAAAATGGCGCCATACCCACTGCCGTAGGCATGACCATGCACGACACAGTTGTACAGAAAGCGCACTCCATCCTGTTGGTGCTCGCGCAAATGACCAGAGAGAATGGGATCAATCACCACCTCAACAACTTTTGCTCCTGGAGGAACCGAATGTGGTCTGTCCATTACCAGCGACCCGGCCTGATTGGGATCATGGCGTGGCGTCGGCTTTGGCCCATCTTGCTGTGGAAGCACCGTATCTGACAATAAAGGATTCTTGAAACGGCCTTGGGTCGCCACGCTCTTGGGGGCCGAAGCATTGAGTAATCGTTCCGCTCTAGGCACATCATCTTTCTCCAAAATGACTCTCCTCGTCTGAGTAACTTTCACATCCTGAGTAGCTGGCCTTTGGGCATCCAGGTCGCCCATGCACTTGATATATTCAATTCTCGTAATCACGGCGTCAACTTCGACTTCGTTCCCGGCTACTGATAGCGTTGAGCCGTGTAGGAGAGGCGCATTGAAGGCCACCTTGCCCAAGTCCTTCCCCGAAGCATCTCGGAGACGCGCAAAGCCTGCCTGCACGGTCAAAAAGCCATCGCCAGTCCATACTTTGTGTTTCTTGGTGGTAAACTTTCTCCTAGCAGAAGGCCAGAATGAGTAGGTGACCTTTTTTGTCAGATTGGAAATGAAACAGAAAATTAAAGTGAGGGTAGAATACCAGAGTACTCTATAGTAGCACTCAGCTATATTGGATGAGGAATCCACATTCAGGTGAGGTCCAGGTGGGTTGATGTTCTCCAGTAACGGCTCGTCACTCCTCTCCGCCTTACCCTGTGAGCTTAACCTGTCCACACGACGGCGCTTAGCGTTGGGCTCTTCTGAGCTTTTGTGACTGACAGGATCCTTCCCAGAGGCCTTTCTGGCGAATGGTGGTCTGAAGGGTTTGTTGAGCATTGCAGCGTCAACGACAGTAACTAGCTGCCTTGGAGGTTGAGTCTCAACGCGTTTGATGGCGACTGAAATCACGTGGACGCGTGGATCCACAGATGCGCTAAACGCGTTCGTCACATGATTTGGTAATCGATAACCGCTAAGTCAGCGGGTGACGTAAGTTGACAGTCACTCCGCGGAAGGTGGGGCTTAACGGCGAACGTTCGAGCAACAACGTCGACCTTCGGGAAACGTCGCCGAGCCTAACAAGGATATAACCGCTCTCATATTGCTTGAATTGCTCTATATCCTTCTTCCTCTTCTTTCACTTTGTCTTCTTCACAGCTTCACCATTTCAACCACTCACCACTTCCATCACATAGCCGGACACATTTGCTTAGACCATCACAATGACAACGGAAAGACAATACACCGATCGAGCCTCCAAGGCTCTCCAGGACTCGCATGATCTCGCCCAGCAGTATGCGCACTCACAGATCACCCCCGTTCACCTTGCCGTGTCTCTGCTCGACCCTCCTGAAGATCAAACGACGCCGGCCGCTGCCAATGGAGCTGGCTCGGCCCCGTCAGCGTCGCTCTTCCGGCAAGTGGTGGAACGCGCTCATGGCGATCCTCAACTGCTCGATCGAGCGCTGAAGAAAGCACTGGTGCGACTGCCGAGTCAAGATCCCCCGCCGGAGCACGTGTCGGTGTCGCCGGGATTCTCCAAGGTCCTTCGTGCGGCGCAGGAGTTGCAACGGACACAGAAGGACAGTTACATCGCCATCGACCATCTCATCACCGCGGTTGCGCAGGATTCATCCGTCCAGCGGGCGTTGGCGGACGCGAACATCCCCAACGTCAAACTACTCAATGATGCCATCACGCAGATCCGTGGCACGAAACGAGTGGACTCCAAGAATGCCGACGCGGAGCAGGAAAATGAGAATCTCAAGAAGTTTACGATTGATATGACCTCGTTGGCACGGGAAGGCAAGATCGACCCGGTCATTGGGCGCGAGGAAGAGATTCGACGCGTG
>QQTW01000985.1_pt1 | contig 19315 bp, 17 predicted proteins | sample 1904831 | NCBI WGS metagenome assembly QQTW01 (sample SAMN09435610, study PRJNA476489) | Subsurface metagenome, whole genome shotgun sequencing project. | reverse complement strand
TCAAGAACTAATACCTGAAAACTCATGTTTCACAAAAGCCATAGGGTCATCAATCTTTTTGGCTCCCATTTGCTCTTTTATGACCGTTTTCCGCCGTTCGAACTCAAAGCGAAGCCTTCGATCCGGTTTGAATCACAGAGAAGAGTGACTTGATTTATCAACACCGTATCGGTAAATTGACTGGCTTCGTACTCGAGACCTGCCGCACGCTGAATAGGGCCTCCAACCCATTGTCTTCTTTTCGCTTCAAGCTTCTAGTATATAAAAATACACTCACTCAGCCTCGCGATCACCCCGCTTGAGTGGTAATACCGTTGTCGCCTCCTCGACCTTCGCCCCCTTCAAACATCTGTCCCCTATCTGTACTCTCCTCACCACCCACGGATTCGACGACGTTTCCAATGCGGTGACGGACATTGTCCCTCATCACCCACTCGGTCTCTTTTCTCGTCATATATTCGGCATGTGGACTTATCGAAAGAGCCTGTTAGCGGCGGTCTGCGTCTTCACAATATTCTGCCTTTTCAGGTCATCCCAACCATCTTCCGCATCTATCACGAACGCGGTATCTCCCGGATTAAATTCAAGGGGAAGAAGTTACCCTCCCTCATTGTCCACGAAGAACAGACCATCAAATCAACAGACCATCGAGAATATTGCATCAAAACCCTTACGAGAAAGACTACGATATCAATTTCCATACGATCTCGAATCAAAATTCCCTGCATATATCTGGCAAACATGGAAACACAGCCCAGCTTCAGGAGAATTTGGTGAGGATCTGAGACCACTAGAAGCATCATGGACAGAGCAACACCCAGGATTCATCCATGAAGTGGTTACGGATGATGCGGCTTTACACTTAATCAAATACCTCTACGCTTCTGTACCAGAAGTGACAGAGGCCTTTGCTGCCCTGCCATTACCTGTCCTCAAAGCCGACTTTTTCAGATACCTAATCCTTTTCGCTCGAGGTGGGATTTATGCCGACATTGACACACAAAGCCTTAAGCCAGCTACCGATTGGCTGCCAGCGGATTTTGATAGGTCAACTGTCGGATTGGTGGTTGGGATTGAAGCAGATGCTACGGACCGAGTAGACTGGGCGGATTGGTATTCAAGGAGAATTCAATTTTGTCAATGGACCATCCAATCCAAGCCAGGTCATCCAGCACTTCGCGATTTAGTTGCTACAATTACGGAGGAATCGCTTCGCATGAAGAAGCAAGGCATACTCAAGGCAAACAAGATGGATAAGAGCATCGTGGAGTTCACTGGTCCTGCGGTATTTACTGATGCCATCTTTTCATACTTCAACAATGAATCATTCTTCGACTATAGTGCCAGGGGTACCAATATCTCTGGGACAGATTTTGCTGCGATCACAAGCCACAAGAAGGTTGGAGATGTCATCGTCCTGCCTATCACCAGCTTCAGTCCTGGAGTAGAGCAAATGGGAGCCAAAAAGATTGATGACCCTATGGCTTTTGTGAAACATGAGTTTTCAGGTATTAGTTCTTGACTTTACACTGTATGTCCACTAACAGTCCCAGGTGTGTGGAAGCCGGAATCGGAGCGCATGAAGAGCAATTGATCCACATCAGTCGTGGTGTTCCTGGTCATGGTCAGCCAGATTTGAGCGTACATGCAATGCATAAGCAGGTTTCGGAGGCAATATGGAGTACAGTCGGACCAACACTCAAAATAGACAGCACAACTGAAGCGTTTTTAGCGAAAATTTGACAAGGTTTTGAGAGATGGACATGCTCTTGGTTCTGTACACGTACAATCTAGGAAATGGTGCATGTCAATGTGCTAGCTGAAGGCGGTGTATGTCTGGTAGGTGACGAATGGGAAGGCGACGAATGGAAAATGAATGGCTTTATTTGAACACAGCACCAAGCAGCAGGGATCCAGGGCATTGGGCTGGCTTGTGGTCTAGATTATGGATTATGGTTCCGGAGAGGCACGGAATATCATCTGACTGGTAACGGGACGTCCAGCAGAACAAGTACTTCGTGTATGCATCAAGCGCCCACATTCCCATTACAGGCAAATTGCAAGGACACGAGCGACCTAATGGGCACACTAGGACCCCCCAATATGGGCTTACATGGTAGCAAAGTGAATAAATCTGGCCAGATGGCAGAGGCGGCATCCCAGTCGACAACATACCTGCAAGCATCTGCCTTTACAGGTAAAAATAGCCCCTTGAAAGGCCTGAAAGGCAGACCCCTCATACGTCAGATCCGGCCTGCTACATATTGCTACTCCTTGACACAAATTCACTCCTAACGCATCCCTGCTATCTGCAAGTACAGAGTAGCCTGATTAAGGTTATCCTTCGTCGTCTCAATAAACCCACTGTCTCATTACATCCATCTAAAGCTGATAGTGTTTCTTGACTGCCAGAGAAGGGGAGCGACACGCATGAAGAAGACCATGCGGTCAAGTTGATGTATTCGTGCAATCCGACCTTGACGGTCATGTCTCTTTGTCATCTCTTCAATGGCATCTACCTCCTTCCCTAAGCTGCCTTACTCCAAATCGCAATCACAACCATCATCACATCCGCTTTCGCAGTCACAGTTGCAGCTGCCATCGGCATTGCAACGCTCTTCTTCAGCTCAGCGGTATCAGACACAGCCGATTCCGCTGTACAAAGGCTTTACCAGAAGCGCATCCCATCCAACCGCCCCTGGAAATACAAAACAGGATGAAAAGAACTTTATTGTGCACCATGGAGAGCGACAGCAGATCGTGGCGCCCGAGAGGGTTCAGCATGATGCAGTCAATAGAAAGCTCGGGTTCTCTTCTAGGAAGCTGAAGGTTGCGGATTTCGAGTTGATGAAGACGTTGGGTACAGGTACGTCTGCGCCTTCATTTTGGAGGCTGCATGAGGCTGATCTGTTGGACAGGCACCTTCGCACGAGTCTGGCTGGCACGGCTCGCAAATCCAAAGCACGAAGACAAGAACAAAGTGTTTGCATTGAAAGTACTAAAAAAGGTAGATGGTATGGTCTGCGCCTTGGAGAACCAATGAATCTAGCTTGCTCACCTCTCGCAGTCATCAAGCTCAAGCAAGTTGAGCATGTACGAAATGAACGAAATGTACTCGCTGCGGTTGCCGGCTATCCTTTCATTACCACCCTTGTGACCAGTTTCTCGGATGACACTAGTCTATATATGCTGGTAGGCTTCCGTTTCTGAGTGATCTTGGATTCAAGCACCCCTGCTATACGACTCATTGCTGACAATATGCACTCCAGCTCGAATACACACCTGGTGGCGAAATATTCTCTTACCTGCGCCGAGCACGCCGCTTTCCTTTCGCGACCGTCCAATTCTATGCCGCCGAAATCACTCTAATCCTCAGCTACCTGCACGATGTCGTCCACGTAGCTTACCGAGATCTCAAACCGGAAAACATCCTTCTTGACGCCGACGGCCATCTCAAACTCGTCGACTTCGGATTTGCCAAATACCTGCCACCCGCTCCACCAGGGGGCAACACTGGCGAAAATGGCGAAATGGGTCCAGATGCCTACGGCCGAGGCGTCACCTACACTCTGTGCGGCACACCGGAATATCTGGCTCCAGAAGTGATCCGCAACCAAGGACATGGTATGGCAGTCGACTGGTGGGCGCTTGGGATCCTAGTCTACGAAATGCTGATCGGCCAACCTCCCTTCTGGGACCAAAACCCCATGCGCATTTACGAACAGATCGTCGCGGGCCACATCCGGTTTCCTTCCTCATCATCCTCCTTCCATATCAACACCGCGTCCAAACAGTTCATCCTCGCCTTGTGCCGCACCGACCCAACTCAGAGGCTGGGATTTATTGCCGGCGGAAGCGGAAGGGTCATGAATCACCCGTTCTTTGACGGTGTGGATTGGGATAAGTTGTATTATAAGGCTGTGAAGGGTCCGATCATACCGAGGGTGGAATGGGCGGGTGATGCGGGTAATTTTGATGATTACCCTGACCCGGAGGAGGGCGAGGAGAGTGAGGGGGGAAGGGGCCCGTACACAGAGGAGTTGAGGAGGGAGTTTGAGAAGGCTTTTGAGGATTTTTGAGGATTTTTGAGTTTGCTTTGATTTTGGCTCGAGATCGACGAGAAAGAGGCGGGATCAGAGTTCAGAGAAATCGCATCCAGGAGGAGATGGGGTAGATCTCATACTGTGACGGGAAATGTGGATAGCGTCGGTGTTGTCTTGGGTATTGTGATTTTGTGATTTGTTCTATTTGCGTGGTTGATATACCAGGAGAGCAGTTTCGATGGTTGATTAGGGAAATGTATAGCAGGTTGATCGACTATTTAAGAGCAAAGGCATGCTGCAGGCAATATTGGAGGAATGTTTAATGTCATGTGTGAACGGTGAAGAACTAAAATGACTCTCTCCCTGAGTGCTGATAGCTTTGCTCCGCATCTCAACTTGAGTCTGACAATAGAGAGACGCTTCGAGCTGTGGTCTCTTCGCAAAATGTCCTCCCAACATGACGTTTCCTCTTGTGTTCAGCATCGAATTCATGCCCATTGAATCCCATCACTCCGTCTCCTAGTCACCTAATCCTCTTATCGTACAAATTTCGGCTTCGTCTCCTCGTCACCGACCACAGACCACCATAATCTGCCCCATGTCAACCCTTGTGAACTCTCTAAGCAAACGGCGATATCAGTTTGATAAGTGAAGGTTTCGGGTCGCTCCTTGTGTATCCTATCTCAGCAATGCCACATTAGTCTGATGTCTATGATTCCTTCCCCATCTGCGCTTCTCTAAATGTATCTATGATCCTTTTTGAAGAAAGGCTGCGTTGGGAGGCAGAGCGGGTGAGACGAACCGAGATAGAGGATCAGTGGCAGGTATCCATAGTGCAGGGTTATGCGAGAGATGTCTAGGATTTTGGAGATGCGTTCCTGTTTCGTGTATGATTAGTAGAGTTATGGGAATGGGGCAGGTGTTATTTTCGACGAAAGGGACAATATGTAGTTCGGATGTAGAAGAGAGGTAGTGGGTAGTGGTGTGCTCTGACTGACTTTGGTTTCTTCGGACAGCTGAAGCTGCGGCATGTTGGCGGGCTCAAATGTATGACAGGTTGAACTGAGGGTGAACGATCAAATAGTAAGCGAAGAGATGATGGATACGTTTCCACAAATGGACACGGCTTCGTTCTGGAAGTTGCCGTCTTGATGGAGAATAAGCTCAAGCTTCACGAAATTTTGGCGGCGGATTGGGCAATGCTTGGCAACTATGTACTACAGCTTTACCGTACTGTACAGTACTGATTTCTGCGGAAAGAAAATACATGATACTCCAGGAACAATTGCGCTGGCACGCCGCATTCATGGTCGATTCATCTGTAAACCTCTCATGCATCCGATGATCTCGCCTCGAGGCTCACCCAAGAGATTCGAGTTTTTAGCAATCACCAATACCTGATTATTGATTGCCTGTTGAAAAGCTTCATTGACCTCCGCCCAAAATGTCAAGCGCAAGGCACTGGTAGGCGACGATGCCCTCCCTCCCTCCTCAACTCCCACTGACACGTCTTCTAGGGAACAAGACAAAGAAGCTACAGTCTACATCGGCAATCTCGACGAGCGTGTCACAGACAATCTGGTATGGGAGCTTATGCTTCAAGCCGGACGAATAGTTAACGTTCACCTCCCCAAAGACCGTGTCACTCAGACCCATCAAGGCTATGGCTTCGTCGAATTCATTTCCGAGGAGGACGCTGAATATGCTGCCCGCATCATGAATCAGGTCCGGCTGTATGGCAAACCGATCAGGGTGAACAAGGCCAGCGCCGACAAGCAGAAGACGGTCGAGGTTGGCGCCGAGTTGTTTGTCGGAAATTTGGATCCGATGGTTAGCGAGCAAGTCTTGTATGAGACATTCAGTCGATTTGGGAGTTTGATCGCTGCTCCGAAGGTATTTATCGCTTCCTACCCTTTGTTGAAGTCCCCGAGCTAATACATTTCTGGTAACAGGTCGCGCGAGATGACAACAACCTCTCCAAAGGTTACGGCTTTATATCGTTTTCTAACTTCGAAGCTTCTGACGACGCCATCGCGAACATGAACAGCCAGTACCTCATGAACAAAGAGATCTCGGTCCAATACGCCTACAAGAAAGACGGCAAAGGAGAACGACACGGCGACCCAGCAGAACGCATGCTGGCCGCTCAAGCCAGGAAACACAACGTCCAACCCCAAGCTCAACCACTACCAGCCGGCATATTTGGAGGTATACCACCAATGGGCGCCGTACCACCACCAGGAATGCCTCCACCGATGACAGTGAACGGCGGACCAGTCATGCCAAATGGCACATATAGCAGTGTTCCTCCACCTCAGCATCAAAGGCCTCCACCACCACCCAGTGTACCAATTGGTGCTCCACCATCTGGTTTACCTGCCCGACCTCCTCCTTCACAAGCTGGGTACGGCGGCCCTCAAGGATTTATGCCATCCGGCTTCACCGGTCCTCCGCAAGGTTTCGTACCGCCGCCGCAAGGCCCCATGCCCCCTGGTTTCGGTCCACCCCCTGGGTTTCCGCAGCAGGTTGGTGGACCCCCGGCTATGCCGCCTGGTTTCCAGCAACCATATGTGAGGAGGTGATAAGGTTGTTTAACTAGGAAGCTGTCGTGGGAAGACCAGGCTAGCCTCGCCTATCACACTCCACGAAGACGGCCATGAATAACAGTCAAGATGGTTCGATGGGGAATTAAGTCCGGAATCTCAATCAGGAAGCACAAACCTGAATGACTTCCTCTGGCGACATTTATACAGAAAGACTCTTCATATTATGTTCTTGGATGGGCACAACACCACCAAGCCTAACCGTCGCTACGCTCCAGCTACTCTAATCGAGCTAGTCTGAATATGCTGATAATGCTACTCCTGATGTTGCCGAATCGGGCTGGTGATACACCGCACGATACAGCTTAGAGAACAGCCCCATACGTCCACAGCAAGTTGGCTGGCTTACTCTGCCGCCTCCTTTCCTCATTTGAATTCAGATCTATCTTTCGAGTTGCGCATGAACTGCCATCGTATGCTCGGACCTGTAAAAGCAGAGAGAGCGCGCGAAGAGGTGTTTGACAGGTTGGCTACGCTTGCATACTGTGCTCACCCTACGCAGCTGTCGTCCCATGCATGAAAAAGAAACACGTCGCTGCCTGACCAGAGGACATGTAGACTTGTGCAGAAGAACGGACGTGGATAGAGCATAGAGCATAGCAGTAGGTAGCAAATCGAATCCATTACGCCCAGCTGATCAATTCTTCCGTAAACCTTCTTCACTGTGCGCCTAGACATACAGTTCACTGGCTGATCGATGGACGGTGGCAATCGAGCTTCGCATCTCCACTTCCTTGTATGGGAGTATCCTTCCATTCGTACTGCCTACCGCCTACTGCGCTCCCTCCCTCCCTCCTCCATTTTAGGCCCAGACACATATCGCATGTGAACCTTACCATGTTGTCGCCGTCATCGTCTTCTCCTAGCTACACAACTCCCCACAAATTCATAGTAGTCTTTAAAAACCCCCAAATCAAAGACAGATGATCGCGCAGGAGGATGTGCATGATGGTGTATCGAAATGAGTACCGCCGAACCACAGCCCGCCCTTCCCGGAGTGACGGTCTCGTGTCGTCCGCCTCACTCTTCGCTCTGTACGAGGAGATGATGATGATGAAGAGAGAGGCCAGGCCCAGGGCAAGGGGGGGGGGCGGGGGGGCGTAGGACAATGTTTGCCGCCCGGGCGTGGGGTAGATAGCGGAAATCAGCTGGTTTGGTTTGGTTTCGTTTTTCAGGGGAATTAGTTAGTAGGCAGAAAAGGGAAGGCAAGAGGAAGAAAAGGGTGGGAAGCAGGCCAGTTGTGAGTGAGAGAGAGAGAGAGAGAGAGAGAGAGAGAGAGAGAGAGAGAGAGAGAGAGAGAGAGAGGTCTGATCAGCAGCAAAGTGGGAAGAGCATTCTGGTCCTTGAATGATGGATCGAAATCGGGATGTGAGATAGCTGTAATCTGAAGAGGAGATAAATATTGAAAAAAAATAGAATATAGATGATGTATTCATACATACACACACACACACAGATAACTAGGATTCAATCTCCAAATCCTCCTCTCGTCCTTGACTTTGAGGTTCCCCCTGGGTGCCCAAGAGGAAGGCGAGGCCCAGAGAGAAGTCAGGCTGTGTGGTTCGATCCGATCCGATCCGAGGTGAGGGTTTTTACCTCCTCTTTGCTGGAGGGCGCTGCGGGTGACGAGCTCCAAGCTTTCCTTTTTAGGAGACAGAGATATGAATATGAATATCGGGGAGGGAGAGGATCCGGACGCCTGTCATGTGGACACGAGGAGAAGAAAAGTGTATGTGACTTAGAAAAGATCCAGCATTCGGACCCACCAACCAAGAAAGAAAGAAAAGATAGGGTCATCTTTGCGAATGGCGTCGACCTCTTCCTCCCCGTTCTATAGCTGGCGAATAGTGGCATCAACACAGATAATCATCCAAGTGACTTGTACATGCTGAGCATGATTTCAAACTCATTCCACCTCCCTTTCAGACTGTCCCCGCTTTTTCATCCTCATCCTCGTCCACGTTCCCTCTTCCGTCCTCCCAATCTGGTATTCCCTCCTCCTCTCCAGCTGCTTGATCAACCAAACCACCTCTCGAGCCGGAACGTCCCCGAGTTCATTGCTCCACTTGGGGGAACCTTTCTTCAAACCCCGGGACGCGATCGACCTCAGCAGAAACAGAAAGGAGAAGGTGATCTTCACTTCCGTCAACAGCTTCTCCACCGAACCGTCATCCATGCGGTAGGAGAACTCACGGCCAGGTCTCGACATGCGGAGAACTTCCTCCATCACGCTCCTGAGATGTTTGAGAGTCCTCCTTTCCCACGCAAGTTGCACCCAAAATTCGTAAAACTGGATGCCGAATCCCACCGCTCCTTGACCTGGGAGATCTAATTTTCCCAAGTCACTAGGAGAGCACTCATTAATGCCGGCGAGCCGACGAACCATGACGTCATCATACACCTTCCGAATGACATTAAGGGCACTGAAGGCCCTGTCTGCATGCTGAAGCTTCTGGCATACCCACAGCAGCAAGTTGTGGTCGGTTGGTAGCCTTTCTTGAGCACGCAAACGATAGAAACCAAGCAATGTAGTGATGATGACAGGGGTTTTGGGCAAGAATTCAGCGGTCAGGACCCTGGGTATAGTATCTTGCAGATGGAATAAACTGACGGTCTTGGGTACTGGGGAACTGACCGTATCGACTTCGGTGGCGGTGTCAAATTCAGGGTCCGGAAAGCTGAATTGATCTACTGCTTCTGAGGAGGGCGTACTGGTGAGAAAAGTGCTGAGGCGCTGAACGGCAGTAGCTTGGCGGTGGAGCTCTATAACTTCTGGGCTAAGTTGATGATTTTGAGCAACGAGAGAGGTGATTAGGGAAAGAGCAGCGCTGAGATAATCGTCCACGGTTTTGTTGTACATAAAATCATTGTCTTCAGTGCTGGAGAAAGTGGATTCTTGCTGACACAATGCTGTCTTTGCCCTTACGGTGTCAAGCTTAGCAGCAAGATCGTGAGAGAGGGCCTCATGGACCATAGGAAGAGAGAAGGTTTTGAGTTTTGTGTGCGGATTTCGGTAAGCCACTGCTTTGATTGCTTTCTCAATGTCCTCACAGCTGGCGCCAGTACGAAGCCAGGAACTCCCAAGTGACCACTGAAAGGAGCTTGTTTCGAATTCAAGTTGTGGGAAGAGGATCTGGAGAGTCTCCATCCATTCTGTGACAAGATCATAGCGGTGGTAAGAAAGGTAAGTTTGAACGATCGTGATTGTGATCCCGCTGGTGGGAACGAGGCCCCAGTAGCCGATAGATCTGATGAGAAGATCCTGAAATTGCATAATAGATGCTCGAGCAGCATATTCCTGTAGCACGGCGTTGATCATCAGAGCATAGCCGTGTGGGCGGGTTCTAGAAAGGCCTTGAAGGTGGAGAAACTCTATCTCTCGCTCCACGCGATGCCAATCACATAGCCTGGCATATCCACGAATCAACAAACTTCTCGAGTGGAAAGTTGCTTCGAGTTGATGATAGAAGATCATCTCATCATAAATGGCTTGTGCAGTCGGCATATCTCCTACTGACGTAAAGGACCGAATGACAACCCCAAAAATGCCTTCCACAAGCTTCACACCACGAAGTTTTGACGCCATGATGACTCTTCGGAAATTAAGTAAGAGCCAATCAGGGTCTGCCTCCTTTTCCCACAAGCTTCGAAGAAAATGGATCGCGAACAGACTTTCCCTCTTATTCTCCCTCCAAATCGTAGGGTACAAGTGAGCGTAGCCAGGCTTGGACTCGGCTAGATCAGTGGCACCAGAGCGCTGATCGGGGAAAAGAATTTCAGCAGCTCTTTCAGAATACTTGCTCCTCTCAAAGTGCCATCGAACGAGAGACCGTACTACACGATGACGTGCGGATATGCTCATGGTACCCTGCTCGACAAACTCCGCGTAGAGAAAGTCCACGGTAGCGAAATCGCTGTGCAGTAACCTTGACATGACAATAGCGTGCCATGCCTTTTCTCCTTTCAACGAACCCTCAGATGAGAACACTCGGTGAATGTGCAGAGCCAGGTGCACCTTTTCTGTTCTTGTCATTTGTGAAGATGCCTTTAGCTCCTCTGTCAATGCATCCATGAAATCCTCCGGTTGCTCTGATGCAGGCCATGGATCTGGGCAGAGAGACACATCGTCTTGCTTCAGCTTTAGATCATCAGTCCACTGCTCTGGCGGTTGGTAGGGGTACGAAAAAGGAGTCCACGTTAATGGCGCTTCATGCGGCTCAAGAGCTGCCGCTTGACTTTCAAGCTCTGCATCTTCGGAAGATACGACACCTTGCTTTGGCTTTGGGAGACTCACGGTAGACTCCGGCCCCTGAAGGATTGGAGGAAAGGGAGTCCACCCGTATCTTATTTGATCTTGCTGAAAAGGAGTATCATCCTCTTTCAAATCTACTACTTGTTCGCCCAGTCGTGGTTGCTCTTTTATAGTATCGTTCGAACCATCCGAAGATTCGAGATGCTGCCATGATCTCAAATTCGGCGGGTGTGCTTTGTCAACCGTGGGCGGCTGTTCCAGTTGGAAGTTATGGTATGCCTGCCGCGGAAAAGATGCATTGTCGCTAAATGGTTTCGACTTCGCAGATCCACCTTCGGTAATGGCAGAACCCATTGCTGGGTTACTCTCATTCTTATTTGCTTCATCATGAGACCGTAGTCCACCAGAGAGAGTTTCAACGGACACCAAAGCCGGCGCCGTAGAGCTGATTCGGAAGGAAGTCAACAACTCGGCAGGCTGCAAGTTTTGAGCCGCATCGTTGGCCGCAAATGTCAAAGACCTGTGTTTTCCTGAATCGGCATTAGATATTTCGTTGATCATAGATGCGACATTACTAATATCTGATGCAGTTTTCAACGCGTCCACGGTACAGGAATCCTGGGACACACTTTGCAGCGGCTCTGTAAAAGTACCTTCTGGGTCTTGATGAGAAACAAATGATGCGTGTATCTCTTGGTGTAGTCGATTTGTTCTTCTACTGTGCGTTCCGCTATTGAAACTCTGCTGACTAGGATTGATTGTATTCTGTAGTTGATGATCTTGCACATTGGAAGTTCGTTGACTGTCTCCTGCCAAGGTTGTATCAACAGCTTTGGTGTTTTTTTCGCTGTCTAACGAGCCAGGATGTTTAGCAGCTCCTTCCCGGTTGTATTCAATGCACTCTGGAATCAGCAATGTGGGCTTTTCCAAATGCTCTAGATTCATGTCGTCTGGAGTACTGGTTAACAACAAATTCTCGGGCGCGGGAGCTGCGTCAGGCTGGCTATCATCTTCTGTTGCCGTGCTTAGCCAGGAAGCAAGTGAGTGGTGTAAATTCGGTCGAGCTTTCGACACAACCTTCGACGGACGGCCATATACATGAAGCGGTGCCGTCGATGTCATTGCCATTGTTGCCCTTTTGATCTTCGTCGCAGCATCCTCTCCCTTTGTATATAACCTATCCTTCCCTGCTGGAGGAGCTTGTGTTTCCAGCGCCTTCCCTGCCACAATTTTAACAGCCGGCCAAGCGCGCGTGGGTTTCCAATGACGCGCTGGACGTCCATAAGTATGTGTAGGCGCTGTGGCAGTCATCTCGACGGTTGCTTTCCTTATCTCCTGAGTTCTTTGTTCTCTCTTGTGATGGCTGCTTTCTCCGCCATGCGGGATCGGTGAATTCACAATCTCGTGCGCTATTGAGCTCTGACTGCCAGAAAGACTTGAGAGCGATGGCTTAAAGCGCTTCTCCCTGCTTCGCCGCTCTCGCATGGCTTGAATAGTGAAGTCTTGTCCGTTCTCAGCCGCCTCGATGACCCGGGCCATATGCGCCTCTCGATTTCCACTTGAAAGAGCTCTAATCTGTTTCTTCGTCTCCAGGCATTGCTCCGCCAGTCTAATTCGATTATGAACATTGTAATTCAGCGTCACCACACCAATGGTTGCAATGGTGGATCCTGCAAAGGCCAATTGACGGAGAACTCTGAGGGCGTTGTTGGATGGCACGAGCAGAGGCTTCGTGAGCATAGCGGGGCACACCCTACTTATCTATCACGAGCCCATACTGATAACGGCAACAGCTTCCGCAATGACTGATGTTGCCTGATAGAGAGTAGCAATTAATGAAGACTCGAGCTCCGGCCGTGGTTCGGATCTTACTGTGATACAACGTACGGAGCATGTAGTACTAAATTAGCTCTCTACTGCCAAGCCCTCAGTTACTACGGGGGGGGGCATAAATATTGTTAGGCTGGCTCTAGTAAGATTGGTTCAAAACGCTTCTCTTACAGAAGCCCTTGTTGTTTTGATTCGACGCTGTGAAGGCTTTAGCAAGAATGACTAATGCCGACTAAGTGGCTGAGTTCGAGTCGTGGCTATCCATATTGAGGGGCTCCTAGTGCTTAAGCCATCCAAGTGCACTTAGAGTTAGCCTAACTGTAGGATCTATGTAGCTAAAACATTTGTAACCTAGTAGTAGTGATATCTCTTTATTTATTACGTGTCTTCCCGAAAAGATGGCCCGAGTACGGTCAAAAAAATGCCCTTCTTTCCGCACTATGATAATATGGGTGATAGAATACTAATTGCCATTCCTACCGACGGCACTTAGATCATACCTTTGGCTATCCCTTCTCCTGGTAAGAAGTGAACCACTACATACTCTTGACAACAAGCCTTAACCTACGCTGTAGCTACTATCTAGCGCTCACCTAAAACTCAGCGTATTCTGATTACTTCTGGGACACGACTCCGTACTACTACAGTACTACTAGTACCTAATATACTCCGTACCAAGTACCAGTAGTAGTATCAGACAGACTTCAGCCCAAGAAGGTCCGAAAATGGTATGCAAGGAGCAGAAAAAAGTTCCTCACTTCGCATATATTACGTCTTCAATGCTACAGAAGTAATGCTCCCCCTGATCAAGCGAGCAAACAGCACCAATCCAGCCCGGGCCTTGCGTGAGAGATGAGAAGAGACCAGCAGCCCGAGACGAACAAACGATGACAGCAAATAATCATAGAGAAGAAAAAACCGTGTCCCTAACGATGTAAAACCGAACGTACACGAAACCCCGGCCCTAGCACACAATGAGAACAACCTTTCCCTCGTTCTTTCTACCGATTACACCCCCCCATAGAAGTGCTTTGCCTTTTTCCACGACTTCCAACAGAAACACACGAAGCGACGATCAAGACCACACCCTGGGGAAGAAATTTGACATTCGCAGCCAAAGACAGCGAATAATACTAGTGGTAACATCCGACCTGCTATGCACCACCTAAATCAATCAAGGCAAGAGGCGCCGACACTAAGATGCCATGCTCGTAGAATACAAGCTTCGACGGATGTACCGACATTTTAATTGAGTAATCGTTGGTGCGATCAACCCCACACAGATGTCGCACCGATTTTGTTGGATCCCCAGACACCACTTCCTGTTCCCCATGCCCCCATACCAGAGCTTGCCTCCTTCTGAGCAGCTGCTGGATTGGAGTTCGAGGACCCAGTCCTTTCGTTGTTGTTTGATGGCTCAGAAGAGCCAAACCCGAAATTGTTCATGGGTGAGGTCAAGGGAGTTGTCGACCGCTTGTTGATTGACTGATTCGGGGGAGGCTGCTGCTGGGATAAGCGTGTTCCAATAGGCCCCATTCCACTTCCAATGGGTGCCGTCGTAGACTTACTGACACCTCGACTCGGTGACTCACCACCAGCTGGAGATGTTGAAGTATTATTCGGCTGCTGAACGCTCGCATCAATGTTGCCAAATTGACCAGGAGCGGTTCCGGTGGCAGGGGACGTCGTGGTCTCTACACGACCAACATCTGCGTGTGAGATAGAGCTTGCTGAGTTCGGCTGGTCGACGGGTGCTTGCTGACCAGCAACTTGTCCCATACCAAAAGGATCGACCGTCCTTGGGGAGTTGCCTCGCATGCCACCAACAGCAGTTGCAGGGACGTTAGAGCCCGAATCTCGACCCGCATTGCCCTCTTCGCCAAAGCCGCCTTGGGGAAGAAAATTATTTGCGTCATTTCCATATAAAGCTCGATGTTGTCGGGCCAGCAGTTCCCGGCGCCCTTCCTCGCTCATGGTGCTTGGGCTCATTGAGCGGTCGGACTTGTTAGAAGACATCTCTGCAAGGACACCTGGACGTCTCAGTTCCGAACGACTTTTCAGATTCGGTCCAACTCACTTCTGTTGTATTGTTGTTCCTGATGATAGTTTCGCAGCTCACGTTCGCGTTGTGCAGCCATCCTACGTTTTGCTTGCATGACCTGTTCTGCTTCGGTTTGGCGACCTTGATAGCGTTGGGAAGCATAGAAATTCTGCAAGTTCGAGGCGGAGTGCGAGCGGGAAGGGTCGAAGTCCATAGATTGTCGCTGAGACATGTTGCCATGCATACCTGTCAATCGTCAGCTTCGATTCTTCGAAGAAAGTCATTGCGACAAAAGCGTACCGTGATCGGCATAGGAACGACCACCAGTCATTGGAGGTAGTGCGTCCCTGCGCGGTGCACCAGCGAAGAGCTTGCCACTCTTTACAAGATTGTCAACCGCACGATCCACCTCTGCAGCCAGTCAGCACAAGCGTCAAATGTCCATTATCACCTGGATGCTGACCTTCAAACTGTGAAGTGAACGCAGGCCCATCATCACGGGATTGAGAGGTCGAGCTAGCGCCTAAATCCAAAATCAATGGCTGCTTCGCGCATGTGGATGGCTTTTCACGTGGTCGTACCTGACCGAGAAGGTGGCGGCGGTTGTTCCCACGATGTCTGACGGGCGGGTGCCTGCCAGCCCTGCGATTCGTAGTAAGACATTTCTGATGAATTGTCTACAGCTGTGTGCTCCGACTGTATCGAGTTCGGGTCCTGAATAATTACTAAAGGAGAGGGACTCGGGAGAAGGCACCAAACGGTACAAGGAAGATGGGTTTGTGATTTCTATGACAAGTGATGTAAGCAGCAGTCGAGAGAAATTGTCCTTATCAGAGATAGCGACATATTGAATGATGACTATCTTCTTTCTTGAAGAGGGGTTGCTTGTGATGGTGTGGGCGGAGGGCAAGTCTTTTTTTCTCGTAGATCGGCTAGCAGAGCCAATCGCTGCAGGTTCCACAAGCGGAGACCCTAACGTCTTGGAAAAGCACTCACAGAAAGGAATGTGACCAGCTTCGGCAGCCTACGACATACGCGAGATGGGCCAGAGGTATCCGACAAAGAGATCCAGGATGAAGGGGAGGACAGGGACGGGGATGAAGAAGAGTGTGCAGAGAGACAAGGCAGGAAAGGAGTTGTTGTTGAGCGGTTCTGGCTGCTGGGTTCTGGCTTCTGGGTTCTGGCTTCAGTGGAGAAGCTATCACACGGATGTAAAATTTAGTGGGGACAGACTGGAAATTTGCGGAACAGGGCCGGGGTCTGGTCACACTTGGGACTGGATCAAACCAGCGAAAGGGCTCTTTTACTAAGATTGCTGCTTGTGAGACTACGTCTAGTTTCAGATCTTCTGTTGCACGATGAGAGCATTGCAGCACCGACAGGCAGAATGACCTCGTTCTGATGGATTCATGGTCATTGGTTGCACGGATGAGTCGATACAAGGATCTCCACTTTCGAGGTTTATAAAGTGGCTTGCGAACTGTGCATCATACCATGTACGCGGTAGCCACCATCGGTACTCTAAGTGCCGTTTAGCAGGCAAGTAGCGTGGGATGCTTATCGGGATACAGTTAGCTGACAGCCCAGGTTGGGCCGGTTCTAGTCAAAGCCCAGCTTAACGGCACTTGAACGGTTATTTTAATTTAAAGCGGGGCGAGCCGTTGGGCTTCGGGATGCAGCTGGGAAAACTTTGGACGCTTTTCATTGTTCAGAATACAGTCAGGAAGCAGCTTTAAGTCATTGATCTGCCAGCTGGGTCTCCATGTGCTATTCATATATCGACTGCTAAATGGCACAGATCCGGATGATAAGACCAGCTTGACCACAAGCCTATTCTAGAGTCTAATAGCACGAAGCTTAGTTCGGGCTGGGTAGTTGCTGTACAGGAAAAGCTGGATCATAATAGATACTTACACACTGGGTAGTAATTAGTCATTCGCATCCACACTTGCCTCCGGCTATGGATGGTTTCTGGTTCCAAAGCCCAGGTTCAACCTTCCTTCAATGGACAATGGTTTTCGGCTGTCCAGATCTCGCTGACGTTCCTGTCATTTATCATCTCGTCTGCTCTCATATCGGAGAAGTCAAAAGAATACCTTCGGTCAGGTATTCTAAATTGATGACGCTGAGGCAACATCGCCAAGGTGATCACCTCAATCTGATCCAATGGTGCACGATGTCTACCACTGTTGTGGAAGGAAGAGCTGGCCAAGCACGCTCACGAATAGGGCCCAAGACTGGGGAAACGAACAATGAAAGGTTGAAACGAAGCAACGAGATAAAGGAGCCATATAAGATTGTGTATCATATCGACTTCCGATAATCGGCACTTCTTCAAAATCTTACAGCACGATGCCGCAATGCTGACGCTCGAAACCACTACTATGAATTTGGCACTTTGGTTGTAGTGCAATAATCATTGTTCGGATGTCGAACACGAAAGCCGTTGCCCCTGTATTAGGGTAAGCATGGGCACACCGAGCCCGTCAGCTTTTACACTTTGTCTGTGACTAAGTGGCCTGCTGTTTGGGAACAGGAACCGTAAACGTCTCTCGGGTCCGCAGTAGTTGCAGAGACATCGAAGTAACGCATAAGTGTCGAGACGAATGTGGTTGCCAGATTAGGCAATTCAAGTCCCAGAACAAAATCTCAGCCAAGGCTACGCAAATCTTGGGTCTCATCATTCGTTGACTTATGCATCTTTTGGTAGAGAGCCACAGGCAGCCAGTCATGCTGGGGCCTTGGTCTGCAAATCGCATCTGGAATACCTGAGTTGCCGTCTCCTATTCGACCGGAGGTTATAACATCAACTTAAGGAACACCAACAGCACTGAGTACCATGGATTAAGAACATCCCAAGTCGCTGGTAAAAAAAAACCATGATTTGATTTCAGAGTGGATACTCTACTGCTCCGCTAGGTTGGGTGATCAAGAGAAAGGAATGTCGGACCTGGGCTTAGAAAGCCACCGAACTCCATACACGCATTTTTCAGAAATGTCTGTTGACTAGACTTGCGAAATTGGAGCGAGAGGTGCACGAATTTTGCGTCGAACGCTGGTTTAAGTATGGATTTCTTTCATAGAAGTGCAAGGCCTCTGGTGCCAATGCGTTGTTGGCCTCCACTTTTTGAGCTGCATGAATCAACGACCTTTCGGCGCAAAGCAGGCATAATGAGATGAGGCAGGTATAGACCTTAAAAGGCCTTGTAAATACGAATGGGCAGAGAGGTTGGCCCTGCTGCCATGAGAAATGTCAATTTCGAGCTTCCAAAAGGCAAACAGTTTCCAGGAGAGTACATATTGGGGCCAGAAATCGGAAACACCGACTGGCTGGTTGTTGATCATGAAGGAGCTCCTCTGTGTGTGTCTCTCTCTCTTTCTCGAAAAAGGGCCGATTCGAAATACACAACAAGTCATGATGTGATAATAAGGCATGCGTTTCGGTTGTGTGATCTCTGTTCCGACCTGCTCTGACATTATTGGCTAAATGAAGAACGTCTGCAACTCAGTCGTCAAGCTACAAACGAGTTGGTGTGTTCCATGGTCTCCTCTTCATATTTGGTAGTAGGACTGCTCTCTCAGGATGAATCATTATTGATTGATTGGTGGTGGTAGATAGTAAGAAATGAACAAAGCGGGAGGCACTTTGCCCGAGCCAGCGGAAAGCTCGGTTGCCGTCTTGCCCTTCTTTGTACGATGCCTACATACTAGCAGTTATGCCGTACTACGTAGTAAGCGAGGCGTCCTTTAATTCAAATTATTGTTATTATTATACTATATATTATTATTATGTCAGTCCTGCGTAGTGGAGGGGCATCTCACCTACTATCTACTAATAAATGGACCTGGGCTAAGCCTCAATTCAGGGGACCAGAACTAGACTCCCACCCTAAGAAACATTGGCAACCACCACCATCCGTCAATCCTCGCGCATTCTCCGAGTCTTACTTGGACAACTTCCCTCAGAGACACTACACGGCATCTCTCCTCTCTTTTCATGGGCTTTTCTAGATAGCCGACTGTTCCTTTATCGAACGAGAAGACCTATCCTTCAGCATAGCAATTTCCGCATACGACAACTAAGAATATAACTTGGACGCCTGGTACAGCGAAAGTTTCTGTCGGCCTCCTTGCTCCACATTAGACCAGTATATACGATCTCTGGTTGCATATCCTGCCGGAACTTCAGTGATTTCCATCCAATACTGCTCCCAGCACAAAGGAAGCGACCTACGGCAGCCCCGTAGGGACCGACAGCGAGAACAAGCTGAGCCTGCGAATCAGAGGCTGGGTTTCTCTCGGAGGGCTTGGAAGAGTCCTTGTACTCTGGTAAGATCTTGCTTTGCCGATATTTAGTCTGCCTAACCTTGCACGCAAGCTCTGGCAGGTATTCTCAGCTTGGAAGCCACACCAGTTTTGACAGACCAAGTCCAGTTCGTGGCAACCGCACCCACCAATAACACACAACTTCATTCCTCTGACCACAATTACATCGGATTTTATTCATCATAATACAAACTTGGTTTTGCTGTAAGGAATACGTGGC